>Ga0335080_10000027_pt1 | contig 174068 bp, 146 predicted proteins | sample Lox_Sample_34_FD_206720 | JGI IMG/M metagenome (GOLD analysis project Ga0335080, IMG submission 206720) | Soil microbial communities from Loxahatchee National Wildlife Refuge, Florida, United States - Lox_Sample_3.4 | ecosystem: Environmental > Terrestrial > Soil > Wetlands | place: USA... | reverse complement strand
GCGATTCTTGTGGAACCGGTCGGAACGGGCATGCCGCAGGTGGCCAAGGCTGCCGTGTCTGCCGGCATCGGGTGGGTGCTGATCAATTCCGAGGTGGAATACCTCGCGCAATTGCGGCAGCACTCGATGGTGCCCGTGTTCTCGATCGTGTCGGACCATGAAGCGATCGGGAAGATCCAGGGAAAGCAGATCGAGGCGATTCTGGGCGAAGAAGGATGCGTGCTCTGCATCGAAGGGCCGGGAGTGCGCGATGTCGCCCGCCTGCGAACCAAGGGCATGATGGCAGCCAAGCCACTTCGGGTCTCGGTCAAGGCGCTCAGGGGCGATTGGACACAGAAGAGCGGCTATCACGCGATCCAGTCCTGGCTGTCACTGAGCACGTCCCGCGAGATGCACGTGGGCATGATCGTCTGCCAGAACGACGACATGGCCATGGGTGCGAGGCGCGCGTTCGAAGAAGTGACTGACACGGAACAGCGGGACCGCTGGCTCAGCCTGCCCATCACCGGTTGCGATGGTGTACCCAAGGCGGGACAGACGTGGGTCCAGCAAGGACGGATGGCGGCAACCATTCATTGTCCTCCACTTGTCGGGGATGCGATCCAGATCCTGGCGAATTCCCGAACGACCGGCTCGCAGCCGGAAGAACGCATCTGCAAAGCGCCCAGTTCGTTCCCTGCCCTGGCGGAACTGACGAACAAACGAGCGGTCGCGGCAGCAGCGGAATGACCCGCAGACTGTCTCCCGACGACACACATCTCTATTCGGGGCGGTAAACCCACGTCTGCGACGTGGCGCGATCGTCGTTGGCGTATCCGCCCGCGAGTAACACGCTTCCGTCTCTCAGCCTGGTCTCCGTCATGAAGTGCCAGCGGTCGCTGATCTCGCCGCGTGCCGCGCTGAACTTGCCGGCAGCGGGGTCGAAGACCTCCACTTGCTTGCTGCCCCCGGCCACCAGAAGTCTCCCGGCCTCGACGCTCACGGCCTCTTCGGGCAACTTGAAGCGGCTATCGCTCAATGAAGACGCTGGGGAGAACTGGCCGGTCTGAGGATCGTAGATTTCGACGGTGTCCAGATTGCCTCGCCAATCGCGTTCATCCGATCCTCCCGCAACCAGCACGTGGCCATCCGGTAGCAGGCCAGCGGTATGTTTGTAGCGGGCCGTCGCCAACTTCCCAGTATCAGTGAAGCGCTGCGACTTGGGATCGTAGAGTTCGGCGGTAGCGTTCACCTGGTCGCCGCGTCCTCCAACGATAAGTACGCGTCCATCGTGAAGCAGCGTGGCGGTGTGCGACACTCGCGCGAAGTGCATGGGATGCACGGCGTGGAAGCTCATGTCGGCAACACGAAAGACCTCAGCGGAGGCCGCTCCGCCGGGTGAGTCATGATCCGCTCCACCCGTGATCAGGACATCGCCATTGCCCAGTACGGTTGCGCGGGCATCTCCGCGGCAAGAGGTCATCTTCGCGGCCAGCATAGTAAACCTGGCGGTCGCAGGATCATACACTTCGGCGGAGTCGGTGCAACTGTGACCGATCCATCCTCCGGCAACGAGTACCTTGCCGTTGCCGAGAAGGACCGCTGTCTGGCCGACCCGGCCGACGCTCATTTCGCCGGTGCGTTGAAACCTGCCCGTGGCCGGATCGTAGAGCTCGGCCGACTTGTAGAAATCCTGATTGCGGCGCATGCCACCGGCGATCAGCACCATGCCATTGGGCAAAAGAGTCGCGGAATGGCCGGAGCGGGGCTCGAGCATGGGCGCGGTGGAGGTGATCGATCCCACTCGCGCCGTTGGCGAAGAGGGATAAAAACCCGTTGCGGCCATGGCAAAAATCAGAACTGCGAAAGCAATCAGCAGCAGGCGGGAACGGAACATAACAGCCTCCTGAACAACTCAGACGCAACAGCCTTCCATGTGTTAGCAATCACAAGCCACACTGCATGCGATGAGGCGCTTGGACGCGCCGAAGGAGCAGGCTACAATGGATTGGCAAAAGGGGTTCCGATGGCGACTACATCACTAGGACATTCGCGGCAAACGGTTTCAGACAACAAGCACCTGATCAGCTTCGATGACGCGATGGATAAGCTGTCCCGGGAAGAGCGCTTTCGGGCCACGGTTTATGCGATGAATACCCTCTTGGTCCAGAAGGGCATTTACTCGCCAGAAGAATTCGAGTTCCAATTCCGGCAGTTCGCCCAGAAGAATCTCCGCTAACCCTTTTTGGCCGGTTTGCCTTTGATGTCCTTCCATTTTGGCATGTGACACTTGGGCGAGTTACAGCGTTCATGGGCGCCAATCTCGCAATTGGCGCAGTCGCACTCGCACCATAGACGATCTCCAGCTTCCGGCGGCTCTTTTGACTTCTTCATCGACATCTCCCCGCCGGCGAGGTTCGTTGGTACATATTCGCGTGGCCGGCGCGATGAGACCAGAACCTGAGACTAGACTCGACCGGCTGCAGGCAATCGGACGAAACCCGCCTTTACACTCCGATCAGTTCCCTCTTCCCGCTGGGCTCGTACTCGACGATGTATCCGGCAACCGCGCTGGCAGCGACGGTTAGCGGCGACGCAAGGTACATCTGGCCGGGACCGCTGCGGCCGGGGAAGTTGCGGTTTTGCGCGCTGATGACGACCTGGTCGGGCCGCGTCGAAACTCCAGGTCCGGCGTTGATGCAGGCGCCGCAACTGGGCTCAATGACCTGTGCGCCCGCTTTCTGGAAGATATCGAGATAGCCTCGGTGGACACAGTAGTCACGGGTCTCCTGCGAGCCGAATTGGATGAAGAACTTCACCGAGTCGGCTACGCGATTCCCCTGCTTCAGAGCATCGGCGAGGACCGCGGCGTACATATCCATGTCTTCGTTCTTGCCAGCGGTGCAGGTGCCACCGTACGCGATGTCGATGGGCACGGGAGTGTTCAGATCGCGGATGTACCTGCCGTTGCCGGGATCGCCGGGGGTCGCGACCATCGGCATAATTTCCGCAGCGTCGAGCTCGATGACGTGCGCGTACTGAGCGCCAGGATCACTGTATAGACCGTTGATCATTGCCTCGGCGTTCGCGCGATCCATCCCGCGCCGCTCCACGAGGAAATCCACGGCTTTCGGGTCAGGTGCGACTATGCCGGTGAATCCTCCGATCTCGGCGGCCATGTTGGTCATGGTGGCGCGCTCGTCGACGCTGAGGTCTGCGATCGCCTCGCCCGCGTACTCCATCACCTTCGCCAGCGCTCTGCCACTGCGAACATAATCGAGGCTGAGAATCTTAAGGATGAAGTCCTTCGCAGTGACGTTGGTATGCTTCTTCCCACGAATAGCGATTTTCACCGACTCAGGCACCTTGACGCGGACATCTTTCGTGATCCATGAATTGAATACGTCAGTGGTGCCGATCCCGAAAGCGACGCATCCGATGGCACCCACATGCGGCGTGTGGGAGTCGGAGCCGATGTTCAGCTGTCCGGGCAATGCGTAGCTTTCGAGGACGATGGAGTGGCAGATTCCTTCCGACCCTTTGCGATCGGTCAGTTCGCCGTGCAGGCGGATTCCCTGTTTGTTAGCGAAGTCCTGCTGTTTGAGTTTGAGTTGCGTGGCGAGGTCGAGCAGGCCAAGTTTCTTCTTCTCTTCGGAGATGACTTCGTCGAGGAAGGTGAGGTGATCACGAAAGAAGAGAATTGTGGAGGGATCGTTGACCTTGGCGTCTTTTCCGACATGCCGCTCGAAGAAAATTGCGGCCATGGGCGTGACGTACTCGTGGCTGAAGCGGAGATCGGCGCGAGCGAAGCCAGTGTCGCCGGGCTTGACGGAAGCAACGCCGATCTCACCTCTCTCATTGATCATGTGACGGGCGAAGATCTTCTCGGCCAGGGTCATCGCGCATTTCGCGGTCTGGATCGGCGGCAGAAAGATCTTGCTCTGCATGCGCGCGACATTGAACGGGAACAAGCCGCCATACTCGATGACCTGGCGGGTGATTTCGTCCTCGCCAGTTGTGAATTCGCTGAGCGGGATCTCTTCCCCGCGGCGGATGCGATCGATCAATGAGAAATTCGTCGACGTCAGCAATCCGAGGTTCTGGCAGTTTTGCTGGTAGATGCGCTCGATATTCTCGGCGATCACGACGCGGATGCCGGCGCACATCTCGGCGTAGGGAGATTGCTCGCGGCTCGATCCCTTGCCGCGCCGCTTGCCACTCACGGCGCAGACGAATCCGCCGCGCTTCACGTCGCCGCGACCTATGGGCGTTAGAACGCCGCACTTCAGACCCACATAGGGAATCTCTCCGAGCGTTTCATCGAAGTAAAAACAGAAATGCGCGGGAGTGATCTCGTCGGTCGAGATGTCGTCGCGGAGTTTGGGATTGTTCGCCGGATTCTTCGTGTCCCACGGCAAGTCTTCGCCAGTCAGTTGACGCTTGATCAGTTCGGGATCTTCGGTGAGAAAGAGAATGCGTCCCTGGAGGCGGACCTTGTCCGGACGCTTTTCGATTTGGCGTTCGAGAAGAGCGTTGATCACGGTGAGCCTGAAATTTTCCAATGGCCGCCGGAGCGGATCGGCGTCCCCACGGCTTTATTGTAACGCGGCCAATTCAGTGATGGGCGTGGGCTGCGCGATCGAACTTCTCCCCCGCGGGAATGGCGACGGTGAGGCGATTTTCTTTTGGCGCCAGGGGGCACGTGGCATAAGGAGTCACGGCGCACGGCGGGTTGTAGGCGCGATTGAAGTCGAGCACGACCTTGCCATCCTCGACAGCGCCGGTGTCGAGAAAGCGGCCGCCGGGATAGGTGTCGTTCTTCGCCGTGGCATCGTTGAAAACGAAAAACAGTCCTGTCTTAGGATCGCCTCCCAATGCGGTCAGAGTCAGGTCAGTGCCATTCAGCTTGAACTGCACGGAACCCGGAGAGGGTTCTTCACTCACGTCGCCAATGGCGGTGGGGATGGCGACGGTCTTGTGGCCGTCGGACGGAACCCAGTTCGCCGTAACCCGGTAATTCAGGTCCAGCGAGAAAAACATCATGCCTTTGAAGTCGCGTGCCGCCGCGCTTTCACGATCCCTCACACGGATTCCTACTTTCTCTCCGCGAATGATCACGTGAAATACGAGGCTGCCCATCTCTACTTTCGTGACGGTTGCGGAGGTATCGGGATCAAGCTTGGCCTCACCGAACGGCTTGCCGGCGATGGTGGCTCCGGTGTCGGGCCGCATGCGGAGAGTAACGTCTTTTCCGTTGAGTTCAAACTCACCTGCATGGGCGGGGCCCTTGGGAAATACGATGGCATTGCCGGCGTCGGAGCCGAAAGTGTTCGTACCCGGCTTTAGCCAAAATAGGCCTGCGAGCGTCAGCCAGTTCGCTTTCAGGTCCGCCGTTTCTTCGGCTTTCCACTTTTCAAAATCGCGAACGTAGGCAGCGTCGGGCGACTCTGCTCCGCGACGCCCGAGGGCCAGGGTAGACAGCAGCGCCAATAGGAATACAAGTGCCAGGAAAGTAATTCGTCTTCCGGTCATATGAGATCCGACTCCAGAGACAGACTACTCCCCGGAGGTGCAACCGGGAAGATCGTGTCGATGCGGCTACCGGCGCGGATCGGGCAGCGGGTCCAGACCGCGGCCAGCGAAGATTTCCTGAAACTCATGAACGAGGGCGTCATGCACTAAGCCGTTGGAAGCCAATGTCTCGCGGCTGTCGAGTTGAAAAGCGGAACCGTCGAAGCGGCTCACCCTGCCACCTGCCTCTTCTACGATAAGCGCGCCCGCGGCGGTATCCCAGGGATTCAGATTGAACTCCCAGAATCCGTCGAAGCGCCCGCAGGCGACGTTGCACAGGTCGAGCGCGGCGGATCCGGCGCGCCGCACGCCGTGCGTCTTGAGGGTGATCTGGTGATAGAAGAAAATGTTCGGATTCTTGTGGCGCTTGTGACTGGGGAATCCGGTCGCAACGAGGCATTCCTTTAATTGCGAAGCCTTCGACACGTGGATCGGCTTGCCATTCAGCTGAGCGCCGTTCCCCTTTTCCGTGGTGAAGATTTCGTCGCGTGTGGGATCGTACACTACGCCAGCAATGCGCGCCTCGCCGCCGGCAGAGCGGCGTTCTAATGCCATCGAGACAGCGAACACCGGATATCCGTGGGCGAAGTTGGTGGTGCCGTCGAGCGGATCGACGTACCAGCGATATTCGCTGCCGCGGTCCTTCAGCCCCTGCTCTTCTCCGAGCACATCGTGCGAGGGAAACTGCTGGCTTACGCGCTCGCGAATCAGCGCCTCAGAGGCACGGTCGGCGGCGGTTACCAAATCGGCGTCGCCCTTGTATTCGATCTTCAGCCCCTGGTGGAAGTGCTGCATCAGCAGGGCTCCGGCCTCGCGGGCGATGGCCGACATGGCGGGAATGAAATTCTCGGAATGACTGGAATCGGGCATTCGAACCTCGGACTCTAGACCTCGGCAAGCCTTGAGATTGCCGAATCGTTAGAGAGAAACGGAACGGACTGTGGACCAAGACGAGACGGCCGGCGTCTGAGTTCCGCCGTCACTTCTTTTTTCCGCCGTCTTCGGCGATGTACATGATTTCGTGCTTGAAGATGAACAGATTAGGAGCGCCCTGCCGGGTGAGCCGCACCATGTGCTTGTCGTAGTACTCGATCCAGCCCTGGACGGTCTGGCCGTCCATCAGTTTGATGGAAACAGCCTTCTGCTTTTCGCCGAGCGCCTTCAGGAAAGCGGCTTCTTCGAAGGTATCTTCCGGTGGGGGTGTGCGGCCTCGTTTGGCGTTGGGACTTCCGTGAGAGCCCTTGAACGACATGCCTGCATTGTACACAAAGCTTGAGAGCCGGGCCGTGAGCACGACCGGCTGCGGATGGCGGCCAGGGGTACAATAACGGGCACTTCCCCGGGGCAGGAGGCGCACTCCCATGCGGTATGTAGCGTTCAAGTCCGCGGCAGTCTTTGGCTTATTGGGCCTGTTGATTGTGTTGGGCTCGGCTCAGACCAGTTCGCACCATTTCCCGACGCCGCCCGAGTCTCTCGACCCGCAATCGCCAAAAAGCGAACAGGCGCAAACCGCAACGCGCCGCATCGACTACGCGCAGGCGCAGAAAGACGCGGACGATCTGGCTCGCACCGCACAAACGATTCCGATGGATGTGGCAAAAGCGCGCAAGGGTACGCTGCCTAAGGATGTCACGGAGAAGTTGAAGCAGATCGAGAAGCTGGCCAAACGTTTGCGCTCGGAACTCAATCCGTAAGGTTCGCGAGTAGCCCCGCGTGTCATGCGAAAGTTTGAGAATTCGCTCCTCCAGCAGTGCGGTCTGCAGAGGGATGCCTTCGACTGCAAACGAGTTCGCTGCGCGATCGAGTTCTGCGCTCAGCATGACAGGAATGGAAGCTCCACTCTCAAACAGAAAAAGGGGCCATCCTCCGGGAAGATGGCCACCAAATGATCCTTATCTCCTAGAAAATCACCTTCAGTTCAAATTCCATGGCTCGCGGCGCGCCCAGCGCGTTCACGCCGGAACCTAGGCCCAGGCGTAAGGAGTTGCCATCGACTCCGTGGAGCAGCGCACTGGTCGTCCCGTTGGCCGAGCCGACGGTTCCATCGAGAATTGAGTTGAATGGGATTGCAGCTCCCGCGAAGTTCGAGAAGTTGAACACGTTGAACACGGTAACGCCGGGACGGAGTTCGACTTTGTCCTTGATCTTGTATCCCCAATTGAGGCCGAGATCGAAGGTCTTGAGCCATCCCGGACCGACAGCGCCGGAGGGAGCTGTCTGAAGAGTCGCGCCGCCGTTGATTACGCCGCCGAGGTGTACCAACTCATCCCCGGTCATTATGCCGTTCGTGACCAACGCCTGTCCTGCCGGCGTGAGTTGTCCTGCCATGGTTGTGTTGAAGATGTTGATCTTCTGGTTCAAGCCTTGCGTTCCGAAATCGCGACCGAAGGAACCTTCCTTTGTGCCGGGCAGAAGGTCGCCGAAACCGCCGTTCGACCCGAACGAACCGTCGCCCGTACCGTCGCCGGTAACGTCTGTCAGGAAGATGCCGCCGGGATTTCCGCTGGTAGGCAGTCGCGCATCCAGCGGGAGCGGGCTGTCGACGTGACTTATCAAACTCAGGCGCAGCCCGACCGGGAGGTCCAGGATGCCTCCGAAGGAGATCTGGTGGGTGCGATCCAGGCCGTTCGGGCCGATGTACTTCAGAGGGTTGGCGTTGTCATAGGGAAAGTTGATGAAGTCGCTGTCCCGGGCTGTGGCGACATAGCGCGAGAGCGAGTAGGACGCCTGAAAGTCCATGTGCTTCACCGCGGGGAACGGGTTCTTGACGTCCTGTTTCAAAGTCACCTGCAGGCCGTTGTACACCGAGCGCCCGATCGGAAATAGCATCTGGTTAGTCCCGAGGTTCTTGTTTTGGCCGGGAAATGCCGCGGCCGGGCAGGCGAATCCGCCACACAGCGTGTAGCCGGAGTCCAGCCCGTTCACGGCGTAGTCGGAGATATTCGCGGGCCGAGGAACGTAGGTATTCACGCCAGCGATTGGGTCCAGAGTACCGTTCGACGGATCAGTCGGGCAGTTACCGGAGTATGTCGATACGATGCTGAGCCCACGACCACAGTTGACCTCTACCGCGGTGATGGCGGCTTGCGCATCGTTGACATCCAGGTATCGGGCATCGCCGACATGATTCGTATCGATGCTCAGCAGGTTGTGAGTGGAAACGTTGCGGACGAAGTCGATGGTTAGGACTGTTCCCTGCCGAAACTGTTTCTGCACGCCGATGTTCATCTGCACCGAGCGCGGGGTCACGTACGCGGGAGCAAACAAGTTCGTGCCGGTGACATCGATACCATCGGCAAGAGTGTTACCGATGAAGGCCCCATTTTGTGAGGGACCGGCAGCCAGCGTCGCGGCTTGATATTCCTGCTGGAGGGTGACGAGATTGGCTGCCGCAGTGCCGATCGCCTGGATGCCGCAGATACTCGCCGGATCGATCTCGCTGCTGAATGGCAGGGTCTCGGCCGCTCCCGACGAGCAAACCGGAGTCTGGTTCAGAAACAGTCCCTGCTGCAATCGCGCTGGACGGTCAAACAGATTGTTATTCCAGATCGAATTCTCATAGAACAGGCCGGCACCGCCGCGAATCACTGTGGTTCCCTTGCCGGACATGTCCCAGGCAAATCCAAATTGCGGCGCGAAATTCATATTCGGCTGACGAACGCGATTTCCCAGGCCGCGATACGTGTAGTTCAGATCGCTGTAGTTAAACTGGTCGAGAACTGAAAGGGCGCCGAGATCGCTGTCCGTGCGGCCGGAATCGCGCACGTAGCGCACTCCGAAGGTCAGGGTCAACGCTGGTCTGATTTTCCAGGTGTCCCCAACATACCAGGAAAGGCGGTTATCCGGCCCCAATCCACCTCCAGGCAGTCCAAAGGCTGACTTTTCGGAGGAGAACCCTTGTCCATTGCCCAGGTTGACATTGGTGACGGGGTAGTTGAGGGGGTTGGCGTCGCCACCGGCGAAGCAGGGAGTTCCGGCGCCGCAGGAATTGTTGGCAAAGTCTGCCGGCGAACCGGCACAGGGATTCGCATAGCTGCCGCCCTGGCAGGAGCCGAAGCCTGCAGGCGAACCTACTGCCGGCGCCAGCCCCAGGAATTTGGCGTACCCGCCGCCCTGGATTCGGTTGAATCCTGCTCCAAATCGGAAGATGTGATTCTTATAGCCCCAGCTGCCGTCATATTTGACTTGCTTATTGGACTGCATGGTCGCCTGGGGCGCTAGGAAGTTCGGCCCGGAGCAGAAGACATCGGCTCCGGCGGTAAGGCAGTTCGGGTCTCCGCCGATCGCCAACTCGATTCCTGGCGCCGGATCATAGATCGTTGAGCCGGCGACAGCGTCTGCAATTCCGTTCTCGAATTTCGTATATCCGAGGCGAAAGCTGTGCGCGAAACTTCCGGTGCTGAAGTCGACGCCCAGGATATGCCCACGCGAGTGATTCACATTCGCGAACGGCTGGAAAGAATTCGGGATGAACGGCAGCACGCTCTTGTTCTGGTCGTAGGTGAACCGATAAAAGACCCGGTACTTTGAGGGCTGCCAATCGATGCGGCCGATGCCCTCGGTCTCGCGGAACGGCGAGGTGAAGCTTCCAACGAGTCCGGCGAAAGGGCCGCCGGGGATTACGGGATCGAGCAAGTCCTGCTTGGTGTGCTCGGCGTCGAGGAAGAAGAACAGCTTGTCTTTGACGATCGGCCCGCCGAGGCTGCCGCCGAACTGATTCCGCTGGAATGGATTCGTGGAAGCGCCTGGCAGGTTCGCGTTCAGGCTCTGGTCGCGGAAGTAGTAGAAGCCTTCGCCGTGCACCGAGTTTGTACCCGACTTGGTGGAGACGTTGACCGATCCGGAAGAAGTCAGCTCCGTCGAAAGATCGAGTGAGGACTGCTGCAACGAACTTTCCTGGATCGCGCCCAGCGGCAGGTTTTGCGTGGTCGTGCCGACGGTCTCGTCGCTGATATCGATGCCGTCGACTTCAATTCGGGCGGTGCGGCCAAAGCGGCCGCTGAATGAGATGGAGGAGAATCCGTTCTTGGTGGGATCGAACGTGCCGCCGTCCTGGATTTGTACGCCCGGCTCGAGTTGCGCGAGGTCGAGGAAGTTGCGGCCATTGATCGGCAGATTCTCGATCTGGTCGGCGGTGAGGACGCCCTGCACGGTAGCTTGTTCGGTGTTCACCGCCAGTTCCACAGCCTGGACCTCCACTACCTGCGTGCCCTGTCCGACTTCGAATTTTACGTTTCCAGTTGCAGTGGTGTTGACCTGCACAGTCATGGAGAACTCAACGGTCTTAAATCCCTGTCCTTCGACGCGCACCCGGTAGCTCCCCGGAATCAGGGCGCCTGAGGTATAAGTACCAGTCGACGTGGTCGACACTGTCACAATTTGGCCGGTTGCCTTGCTGGTGATCGTGACTTTGGCGCCGTTAACAACGGCACCCGAAGGATCGGTCACCGTGCCCACGATGCTTCCCGTGCTGATCGTGGTTTGAGCGGATAACGGAGCAGTAAGAAACAGCACTGTGACCGCGGCGAAGACCGCAAATACCGCACACCATTTGTGAGAGTTCGACATTCCCAACCTTCCTTACTCTTGAGCGGATGAAATTCTCCGACCGCAGTTGAACCTAAACCCCAGAAAAACGCGCGCCAGACAATGGAATTGGTCTGACAAGAACACTGTAACCGGCAAACGGAAATGATTAAGTTTTCTAGTCTAAAGCAATTCGCGAGCCATGTGACTCAGATCGAGCGATAAGATTCTCCTCGGGCCACTTTTCCGTCGCTTGCAGCGCTCGTGTGCGCCAGATCCCCCGCCTCAAAATTCCGACTTGGTTGTGTAGTAGCCGGCGCGATGACGGACGCGATAGTCCGAGGATTCCCGCGCGCCCACAACCTTAACCTCAATCCGGCGGAACTCAGAGAACGAGCTATGCTGCAGCGGATAGTAGGCCAGCAAATATTGCGTCCGGAGCTCATCGCTGATCTTGTGGAACGCTTCATCGAGCTGCGAAACCGACGTCGCGTAGTAGTACTTCCCTCCGGTATCTTCCGAGAGCTGAATGAGAGCGTGCTCCCCACCCGTCTCGCGACCGGCGCTGCTCTCGATCGGGACGATGATGATGGAGTAAACGAGCGCCTCAGCCTCGACCGCGGCCCGGACCGCTTCCTTGTAGTCGACCTTGCTGGCGGTGTCGCCGCCGTCAGTGATGAGCACCATCACCTTTCGACCTTTGCGGCGATCCAGAGCGCGGGACGCTAGATAGATCGCGTCATACAGCGCCGTGGCGGCTCCGACTCGGATGTGGTCGATGCTCTCATCGACGCGCTTGATCTCCGACGTATATCCTGTCGTCGCTTCTCGCACGGTCTCGCTGAAGGCGTAGACCGAAATCGCGTCGACCGGCCGCAGGATTTCGTGAACAAACCGTTTTGCCGAGGCCTGCTCCAAGGGCAGGTCCTGGCGCGTGCTCAGGCTGGTATCGATGGCCAGGGCAATGGACAGCGGCAGGGCCGACTCCTTGTCGAAGATCTTGATCGTCTGCTCGCGGTCGTCCTCCTTGAGGACAAAGTTGTCGCGGGTCAAACCGCCGATCGGGGCCCCATGCTGGTCAGTAACGGTAACGAACACGTTGACCAGGTTGACGTCCACCTTCAGGGTGGCCGCAGGTTCGGACTGCTCCGTAGATTGCGGTTTCTGGCCTGCGGGAGCCGCCGGCTGCTGTGCCAAAACGTGGACGGACATCAGCATGGCCAGAAGCAGGCTCGTGGCGGACTCTCTCATCGAATGACGAATTATACCTTCTGCGTTGGTGGCCTTGAGATGCAGCACAGGAAGTGCTAAGCCCTGATACGCCGTTCACTTAGATGCCGGGGGCTGGTTCGGGCTGCCTCAGCCCGCTAAGAATTTGCGCGGGGAATTTCGGCGGGAAACGGCTCTCCATCGGCCCAGACAGCGCCGTCAGTAAAGTGCTCCTTCTTCCAGATGGGAACCGTCTTCTTGAGAGTGTCGATGAGCCAGCGGCAGGTATCAAAGGCGGGGCCGCGATGGGCGGCGGCGACTACGATCAGTACGCTGGTCTCGCCGATCTCAAGCCGGCCCAGGCGATGGACGATAGCAACGCCGCGGATCTGAAATCGCTCGAGCGCCGCGTGGGCCAGCTTTTCCATCTGCTGTTGAGCCATCGACTCGTAGGCCTCGTAGTCGAGGAAGAGCGTCTTGCGATCCCGGGTGTGATTCCGCACCACGCCTTCGAAAACTACCGCGGCGCCGTCCTCTCCCCGTTTCATCCTGCCGAGGACCGCCTCAGTCACGATGGGCTGGCGCACGATGGAGACTTCGATTTTCTTCTGGGCGGATACTCCGCCGGACTCTGTCATGATCGCTCGTGAAGGTCTTGCTGGAATGAACCTCCGCTGACCGGAGGCAACAGCGCCACCTCGTCCTGGTCGTTCAACATCGTCGCGGGGACGCAGTATTGTTGATTTACGGCGACAGCCAGCGACGCCAGGACTTCCTGGAACCCGGCGACGGATGATCCGTAATGAGCCAACAGATCGGCCACAGAACTACCGCTCCGCAGGTCGAGTTCGTCCTGACTCCGTCCCGCCAGTTCTTTCAACATGCCGAAAAACAGGACACGCACATGCATGAATAGTGGTAAGCCCTCACGCCCAAACAAGTGTACCCCGGGCGTGCAGTCGTCGGGCCTGAGGCGGCGGAGGCCTCTCGGCATCCGCCCAATACACAAACGTGCCATAACAGGGCGCAGACATGAACTGTGTCTGACAGAAGCGTGTGGGAACCCGCATACTAACCAATTCGTGGTTGAAAGTTGGTGTTGAGGCATAGTAGGTTCGATCATGGTGGGATTGGCCCCTGCGATGTTCTCCACAAAATAAAGTTCAACTAACACCGAGCGCCGCTGCGAGGTTTGAGTCCTTGTGCGGGCGCCCGGCTCAGGAGCTGCTTATGTCGATGCGATCCGTTCCTCGTTCCATTTTTGTAGCACTTCTGCCGGCATTGATCATGTTGTCGCTGATCGTGCCCTCGTCAGTCCTGGCTCAGAACGTGGCGTCCTTGACCGGCGTGGTGACTGATTCCAGTGGCGCAGTTGTTGTCGATGCTGCCGTCAAACTGGTCGATACGAAAACGAATACCTCGTATGAATCCAAGACCAACGCGGCGGGTGCCTACACATTCAGCAATCTGCCACCGGGACCTGGATACGCGTTGACGGTGACCAAGGAAGGCTTCGACAAGGTTACGGTCTCGAACCTCTACCTTGCAGTCAATACAACCCATACGCAGAATGCGCAACTGACGGTCGGACACTCCACTGAGACAGTGGAGGTGTCGGCGCAGGGCACTGCAGTGTCACTGAACACTACGGACTCGACCATCGGCAACAGCTTCGACATGAACATGGTGCACGACCTGCCGGTGCAGGCGCGTGACAATCCGACCGAGCTCATGATCTACCAGCCGGGCGTAGTCACGACCGCTGGCGGCGGTGAAGACGCGACGCAGAGCCGCGAAGGCGCGACCACCGGAGCCCGCACGGATCAGGGCAACGTGACGCTGGACGGCCTGGATGTCAACGACTTTGCCGGCGGCTTTGCCTTCAATATCACGGGAAACGCGCCCGTCGACTCGATTCAGGAATTCCACGGCGAGACCGCCAATCCTCTGGCAGCAGAAGGGCGCGGGAGCGGAGCGCAGTACAACCTCGTGACCAAGAGCGGCTCGAACCAGTGGCACGGTTCGGCGTCGGAGTATCACCGCAACACGGTCACCGAAGCGAACGACTTCTTTAACAACCTGGCAGGTGTACCACGGCCGCAGTTGATCCGCAACCAGTTCGACGCGGCGTTCGGTGGGCCGATCAAGAAGGACAAGGCGTTTTTCTTCTTCAACTACGAAGGTGAACGGCAGGCGCGAGAGGACAGCCCCATTCGCATCGTGCCCTCGGACACGCTGCGGCAAGGCGAGATTCAGTATCCGAATACCGACGGCGGAATCTCCACGGCTTCGATGGCTGATATCGCCGCGCTGGATCCCGGCGCGGATCCAAACACCGGTCTGCCCGGAGCCAACTCGGCGCTCCTGAACTTCATCACTAGCCGTTATCCGGTGGCAAATGCAGCTTCGACAGGATCGGACAGTCTCAATACCGGAGGCTTCCGCTTCAACGCGCCCGTGCACTTCTCGGAAAACAACTATCTGGCTCGCATCGACTACAACCTCACCAACACCATGAAGGTCTGGGGACGGTTCTCCATCGTGCGCACCGCCACCGGCGACGACGTGAACTTCTCGGCGCCGTTTCTCTTCCCCGGAGATCCGATCACCCATCAGATCACCGATAAGAGCTGGGCCTACGTCGTCGGCCACACCTGGACGATCGGCACCACCAAGGTCAATCAGTTCATTTACGGGCAGACTCGGCAGGTGTTGGGTTTCCCGACTCCTTTTAACCCGACCGGGACAACTCAGTACAGCTCGTTCGGTGGGAACGGAGTGGGCGGATCGCTCCTTACGTCTCCGTTTTCAAACGGCGCTTCCCAGGCTCGCACGGTGCCGATCCCGGTGTACCGCGATGACTTCACCTGGATGCATGGCAAGCACAACTTCCAGTTCGGCGGGACATTCAAGAACATCACGACGACCGAAAACCTGGTAAACGATTTCAACAGCGTGACTCTGGGATTGGGTGGCGGGCTTACGAGCCTCAACGCCTCCCTCCGGCCAGCCGATCTCGCAGGGGATGCGGCTTCGCACGCTCTGTGGGACACGGCGTTCACATTCCTATTGGGACGTTTTGCCGACGTTAGCAGCAGTTTCAACAACGATTCCCATCTGCAGCCACTACCGCAGGGAACCGGACATACGAGGAACTACCGCTACTACGAAACTGAGTTGTATGGTCAGGACACCTGGAAGGTAACCAGCAATCTGACGCTGACCTACGGTCTGCGGTATCAGGTTTACTCGGTCCCGTATGAGGTTCATGGGCTGGAGGCGATTCCCAACACCAGTTTCGCTGACATCATGAACCCACGCATCGCGAACGGCTTGGCCGGTATTGCGGGAACTCCGTCAGACCCGACCGCGCCGAATACCTTCTATAACCTCGCCGGCAAGGCGAACCACGGGCCTGGATTCTATTCCCCCCAGTATCGCGATTTCGCGCCTCGTTTCAGCTTTGCTTATAACCCATCGGGCGGAGACGGCTTGCTGGGCCGCATATTCGGGGATCGTAAGACCGTCATTCGCGGAGGCGCCGGTCTGGTTTATGACCACCCGGGTATCAACGCTCTGAATTTCTTCCAGGATCAGAACACTTACGTGCTGCAGAACGCCTCGGCGGCGACCTATCCGTTGAGTGGAACCACCGACAAGACCCAGGCTCTCATTGAAGACCCCCGCTTTACAGCGGTGGGGACTCTGCCGGAAGGAACTCCTGTCCCTCCGGCGGCGGTTACTGTCCCGTTCGCGCCCTTTGTCGATCCCGACTTCGGGCCGATTGGAACGGCTTCGAACCAGGGTTTGTTTAACTACTCGATCGACCCGCATCTGAAGACGCCATACTCGGAGTTGTTTACGTTGGGCATTCAACGCGAACTGCCGGGCAACTTTATGCTCGATGTGAGTTACTTCAACCGGGAAGGTCATCGGCTGTTGTCACAATCCGATGCCGGACAGGTGGTCGACTTTAAGGATCCGGCTTCTGGGCAATTCCTGGCGGCGGCCTTTGGGACCCTCGCGCAACAAACCCGTCAGGATCCAGACAACCTAAGCTTTGTTACGGATCAGCCGTTCTTTGAGAACCAGATGGCGAACGCGCTAGGAGCACCCTGCGGCGACGTATTTGGTGCGAGCTGCTCCTTCGTGGTTGCCTCGGCGCTGGAGCAACTCGTGCTCCGTGGCGACCTGGGCGATACGGTGCAGGCACTGGACTTCTTCGGAGTGTTTCCCGCTGGAGTCGGCCTCGCTCCGCAGTTCGCCTCTGACCTCTACATGACCAACAAAGGCTACTCGAACTACAACGGCCTGTTGGTCACTCTTCACAAGAAGTATTCGCACGGGTTGCAGTTCGACGTGAACTACACCTATTCGCATTCGATCGACAATATGTCAGCCGCCGCGAACAATGCGTTCGGAGGGGGGTCGGGCGCAGGTGGAATTCTGTGTGACGCCAACAACCTCGGCGTGTGCCGCGCCAGTTCGGACTTCGACACGACGCACAACCTCACTGCCGACTGGATCTACGATCTGCCGGTGGGAAGAGGGCGGGCGTTCGGCACAGGAATGCCGCGTTGGGAGGACGAAATTATCGGCGGATGGCAGATCTCTGGACTGGCCAGCTGGCGTACCGGCTTTGCCTTCACCACCGTCGCCAACTCGTTCCCCATCAGCTTTGCCAACAACGTCCCGGCGGTCTTCAATGGCGACCGGTCCGCTCTGCACACCAATCCGCATCTCGACCGGAACACGGGAGAAGTCCAGCTCTTCTCGAATCCGGACGCCGCGATTGCAACCTTCAGCTTCCCGACGGGACTGCAGGCGGGCAGCCGAAACATTCTGCGTGGTCCGCACTTCGCCAACTTCAACCTTGGCCTGGGAAAGTATTTCCCGGTTACCGAGCAGATCAAACTGCAGTTCCGCGCGGACGCTTTCAATGCCTTCAATCACACCAACTTCACTCTGCCCGGCGTTTCCGGCACGGCTGACATCAGCCTGCCCTATGCCTCAGGCGGAAACTTCGGCGTGATTGGCAGCGCGGCAGATGCGCGTGTGATGCAGTTCTCACTGCGGCTGGAGTTCTAGCGAGAAATATTCACCTTGGCAGGCCGGCCGAAAGGCCGGCCCTTTTTTCTTTCCTTCCTGGTGGTGCGCGGGGCGGCTGACCGAGTTCTCACTTCCCTTCTCCGGGTCGTAAGGCAAAAAGAAAAGCCAGCCTTGCATCAGGCTGGCCTTTGAATTTGCCAATTTTCCCTTACTGCGCCCGCCTTTATGCCACCGGCGCAGGTTCTTTCATGACCTCAGCAGGCTGAAAGTCTTTTGCAGGCGTCCCTGCGACCACTTGCGGCAGCGATACGCGAAGCGCTTCGTGGATCGTCTTCACGTAGTGCACGGTGAGGTTCTCGAGTTGCTCGGGCGTGAGATCCTCCTCGACGTTCATCTTGTTCTCCGCCGGGAGAATCACGGTCTTGACGCCAGCGCGCTTGGCGGCCAGCACCTTTTCCTTGATTCCGCCCACCGGCAGCACATTGCCGCTCAAGGTGATTTCGCCGGTCATCGCGATCAGCGGCGTGATGCGCTGCTTGGTCAGCAGCGACACCAGGGCTGTCGCCATGGTGACCCCCGCCGAAGGACCGTCCTTCGGAATAGCGCCCGCCGGCACGTGAATGTGAAGATCGTGGTTGGCGAAGAAATCCTCCGCCACGCCGAGAACATCCGCATTCGAACGCACCCAGGTGAGAGCGGCCTGCATGGATTCCTGCATGACTTGCCCGATCTGGCCCGTCATGGTGAATCCGCCTTTGCCCTTCATGGCGTTGGCTTCAACGAAGAGCACGTCGCCGCCCGCAGGGGTCCAGGCGAGTCCCACTGCCACACCCGGACGCTCCGTGCGCTCGGCAATCTCGCCTTCGCTGCGGATCTTGATGCCGCCCAGGAATTCCTGAATGATTTCCTTGTTGACCACCAGTTTCTCGTGCTTGCCTTCCGCGAGCCGGCGTGCCTGCTTGCGGCAGATGGTGCCGATCGTCCGCTCCAGGCTACGGACGCCCGCTTCCCGCGTGTAGTGGCGAATGACGTAACGGACCGCCTCGTCGGGAAACTCGATCTGCTCGACCGTGATGCCGTTCTCGTCGATCTGGCGCGGGATCAGGTACTTGAATGCGATGTGTACCTTCTCCTCCTCCGTATAGCCCTGCAGTTCGATGATCTCCATGCGGTCGCGCAAGGGCTCGGCGATCGGATCAAGCATGTTCGCGGTCGTGATGAAGAGCACCTTCGACAGGTCGAACGTCACATCGAGATAGTTGTCGCGGAACGTCGAGTTCTGCTCGGGGTCGAGCGCCTCCAGCAGCGCCGAAGCCGGATCGCCCCGGAAATCGCGCCCGACTTTGTCGATTTCGTCGAGCATGAACACGGGATCTTTGGTCTCCGCCCGCCGGATGCCCTGAATGATCTGCCCCGGCAACGCGCCAATGTAAGTCCGGCGATGGCCGCGAATTTCAGCCTCATCGTGCACGCCACCAAGGGACAGCCGAACAAATTTCCGGCCCAGCGCGCGGGCGATCGACTTTCCGAGCGAGGTCTTGCCCACGCCCGGAGGTCCGACGAAGCAGAGGATTGGCCCCTTCATGTTCGGCTTCAATCGGCGAACCGAGAGATAGTCGAGAATGCGGTCCTTCACCTTTTCGAGATCGTAGTGATCGGTGTCGAGGATCTCCTTCGCCTTGGGGATTTCAATCTCCTGCCCGGACGTCTTCGCCCAAGGAAGAACCGCCAGCCATTCGATGTAATTCCGCGTCAACGAATAGTCGGCGGCCATCGGCGACATGCGCGAGAGGCGGCCCAATTCCTTGAGCGCCTCCTTTTTCACTTCATCCGGCATGCCCGCTTCTTCGATCTTCTTCTTCAGGTCTTCGACGTCGCGCTGGCCTTCATCCTGCTCGCCCAATTCCTTCTGGATGGCCTTCATCTGCTCGCGGAGGTAGTATTCGCGCTGCGTCTGCTGCACGCGGTCCTGCACTTCGCTCTGGATCTTGTTGCGCAGTTGCTGGACTTCGAGTTCCTTGGCCAGATGCTGGTTGATTTTCTCCAGCCGCACGTTCACGTCGAGGGTTTCGAGCGTGTCCTGCTTGTCGGGCGTCGACAGCGACGGCAGCGAGGAAGCGATGAAATCCACCAGGCGTCCTGGTTCGTCGATGTTCATCGCGACGGTGGAAAGTTCGTCTGATAGCGTCGGTGACCCGGCGACAATCTGCTGGAACAATGTGAGTACATTGCGCTGCAGGGCTTCGACCTGCGATGTGGCAACGGGTACGGCGGACTCCGGAAGAGGCGCGTAGTAGGCGCTCATGTAGGGCGCGAGCTGGGTAAACTCGCCCAACTTCACGCGTTCCAGGCCCTCGGCGAAAACGAACAGGCTCTGGTTCGGCATCTTGACGACTTTGTGCACGACCGCAGAGGTGCCTACGGTGTAAAGGTCGGTCGGCTGCGGAGCGTCTACCCGCGCTTCGCGCTGCGCCACGACAATGATGGTCTTGTCTTCGCCCAGGGAGTTGATTAGCTGTACGGAGCTTTCCCGTCCGACAGTCAGTGGCAAAACCGCATGGGGGAAGAGCACGGTATCGCGCACCGGTAAAACCGGGAGCGGCCGTTGTTCGTTTGTTTCCTTAGATTTAGGAGAGCGTTCGTATGAGTTCTGCTGGCTCATGATTCTCCTTGAGTGTAACTCGCTCAAGTTTAGATGATACTCTATCCGGAAAGATTCAGCAGCGCCGAATGCCCTCCGGACAAGTCTCGCATTCTATTCCGCTATCAGGCAGCTGGTATGTGTCTAAGGTGCAGAGGCTAACGCGCTGGATGCCTCGGCGCAAGCCCTAAAATGCGTCCGCGAACCGTTGTCGGCAGGGTCCTGTGGAAATCTGGCGAACTCCAAGCGGCGAGATGGCTCTATCTCGGAGTGAACTGGGACAAGTCGTAGATTCCCAGCTTCTTCTCTAGGGCGGCCACCTGGTCGACCACCTTGAAGAATCCCTCATCTCCGAACAGTTCATCTTCCTTCTTCTCGAAGTCATCGCCCAGCGCGTCGTATTCATGGGGTGAGACGATGGAGCGGAAGGCGGGAAACAGAACAGTATCTTCGCGAGCCTCATGCGGGCGGTACATCCGCAGGAACTCCTTCAGCGTCTCCGCCAATTTGTCGCTGTCCGAGGAAACGTATTTCAGTGTGGCGGTACCGGCCAGTTCCCGGATCTTCGCGGTCAGATCGCGGCCAGCTTTGTGCTGCGCCTGCAGGGTATCGACTAGCTTCACGTGCTTGCCTGCCTTGCGAAAGCGTGGGAATAGGAACTCCTCTTCCAGTTTCTCGTGATAGTCCTCAACGAAATGGCGGACGATGTCGGCCGCACTCACCAGGACCGAACCGTCAAACGGCTTCTTTTCCGCCAGCATTTGCAGATGCTGGTCGTAGATCAGCAGGATTCGGTTGAGAACGCCGTGCTCGCGCATCAGGTCCTCGGCGGGTGAAATCTGGTCGTCCTTTTTGCCCTTGTTGGACTTTTCCTCCTCCTCCGGCTTCTTCTGCCCGAAGGCCAGAGGCATGAGCAGGGTGGCACCTGCCATTGAAGTTTGACGAAGGAAGTTGCGACGCGGCGACGCGCTATCGGGCACGATGAATCCTCCTGAAGTTGGATTTCCCCAGTTCCTTTGACGTGATCGGTCGAAGAAAGGTTCGCCGATTCAAGCCGCGGGATAGACTCCCAGCACCTTCACAAACTCGGCGACTTCGCCAAGATGCCGTAGCGCATTGGCCGCGGGCTCATCGTCGCCCCGCAGAAAATCGACGTAGAACACATACTCCCAGGGCCGTCCGCGCATCGGGCGCGACTCAATCTTGCTCAGGCTGATATCGCGCAGGGCAAACACGCTGAGCGACTTAAACAGCGCGCCTGGCAGGTTCTTCACCTTGAATGCGATCGAAGTCTTATTCGCCCCGCGGGGAATCATCCGCTGGTAGGGATTCCTCAACCGACGAATCAGGAAAAATCGGGTGAAGTTCTGTTTGTCGTCTTCGATGCCCGCCCGCAGGATCTTGCCGGAATACTCCCGCGCCGCTTGTCGGCCAGCGATCCCGGCGGCATCTTTCAGGCGATTCTCGGTCACGTGCTTGACGCTGCCCGCCGTGTCATAGAACGGGACGGCCTCGATTGCAGAATGCTGCCGGAAGAAGTCGCGGCATTGATCTAGGGCAACCGGGTGCGAGAGTACGCGCTTCAGCGACGCGATCTTCACTCCGGGAGCAGCGATCACGTTGTGCACAATCCTCAGCAGGTATTCGCCCTGGATGAAGACCTTCCTCGCGACCAGAAGGTCGGCGTGTTCCGCGACGGTCCCGGCCAGCGTGTTCTCGATGGGAATGACCGCCGCGTCGACCGAACCGGACTCGACCCGGTCGAACACCTCCGCGGATCGCGCGCACGGCACAACTGTGCACCGAAGGAGCATCTTCTCGGCAGCTTCATGGCTGAAGGCTCCGAGTTCGCCCTGAATAGCAACTTTCATCGTCAGCTTCCTGAACTAGGGCAAGGTATAGGAGAACCCGACCGGATTGCAATCCTGGTGCGGCTTAGCTCAATTCTTTGCTGAGCACCAGGGCGTCCACTCCGTTGGCGTAGTAGCGCGGCCAGGTGCGAATCACGTGGTAGCCGTGTCGTTTGTAGAACGACAGCGCGGCGACGTTATCGACCGCCGTCTCAAGCCCTACGGAGCTGCAGCCTGCCAACCTCATACGCTCTTCTGCGCCTCGCAGCAGCAGCGAGCCCGCTCCGGAGCGGCGTACTCCTGGGTCTACGTCGATGGTGATGATGTGTCCCGTGATGCCACGGTGCCCTACGATGAAGCCCTGGCGCTGGCCGTTGTTGTCAGTGGCGACCAACGTAAACGAGCCACGATGATGGATGAAGCCCCTCAGTTCCTGCCTGGAGTAGGCAATGCCGGGCGGGAAACACTCCTGGTCCATGCGCCACAGGGATTCGAAATCGTCAGGTTTGTAATCGCGAAGGACCAGGGCCACGGCGCAATTGTAAATGGGGCTCAGAGGGAAGCCGTTCTGAAGGCGGCAACGAGGAGGGCCTGTTTTCCACAGCCGCAGGTTGCTCTGGCGCAAGCGCGAAAAAAAACATTCGGATAGACCCAATGCCCCCTTGCTCTGACCGCAACCTCGGACGTACCATCGGCATCAGAGGGGTAGCGAAGTACACCTGTGGGACGCCTTCTTGTAATCGACGCGGTAGGCGCGGTGCTTCTTCTGACGGGATGGTATTTCTTCTTTTCCGCCTACAACCGCCGCCGGGGAGCCGAGGCGCTGCGTTGGGTGCAATCGGCGTGTGCCGGTAAGGGGCGCATCGTCGAATTCCGCTGGCTCAATAGTTCCCATCTTGATGCCCGGCTGCAGTTCCCCTCCCGCAGCTTCGAGAATGCCCGCGTGCACATGAGGTTCCAGCCGCGGCATGTGCCGGTGCAGTGGATCCTCAGCCGCCTGCACAAGCAGAAAGAGACTCTGACCTTCGAGGCGGACCTTGGCGGTAGCCTGAACTTCCAGCTCGATGTCGTGCGGCACCGCTGGTGCGCCCATAGCCGCGGAGTGATTTCCGGCAGGCGAGACGGGCGCCAGTGGGACATCTATGAGCCCGGCCCCATCGTCCTGACCACCCGCACGCACTGGAAGGAAGACCCGACTCCCGAGCTGAACACCCTCATGACTGTGCGCCAGCAGGACGTTCTTCAGGTGCACTTCCGCCCGGAATCTCCCCAGTTCTCGGCCACGATTGCGCTGGACGCGCTCGACGATCCGAAGACTGCAGCCGGGTTCCTCACCACTCTGCGCGATCTGGCGGCTGGGGCTTCGGCGCACCGGCAGTAGTCCGCCATACAGTCAGCCAAATCACTGCCCAAACATTATTTTCTGTGCTATCGTTCCGGGCCATGACTGACTCCGGTATCGGCCAACCTACGCCTCAATTTGGCACAGCGGAATACGTCGGAGCGCCCGGCGGCGATCACTGTCAGTTCTGTCACCAGCCGATTGGCGCCTCATACTACCGCGTCAACAACGCGATGACGTGCTCCAGTTGTGCCGATCGGATCAGCCGGGAACAAGCACCGGATACTCACGGCGCGTTCATCCGCGCCATTCTCTTCGGGATTGGGGCTGCGATTCTGGGGATGGCTTTGTATGCGACGTTCGAGATTATGACGGGCATCATCATTGGGTATGCCGCTATCGCCGTGGGATGGATCGTCGGCAAGGCAATGATCGCCGGATCGAAAGGTGTGGGTGGCAGACGCTATCAGATTGCCGCGGTTCTGTTGACCTATGCCGCCGTATCAACGGCTGCGATCCCGGTCTGGATTCACTATGCCGGCCACCACCACGCAGACGTGAAACAGTCGGCCTCCAAAACGACGACATCGCCGCAGGGTGATGCCGACGCTCAGGATCTGCAAGGATCAGCACCCAGCGACCGGCCGAGCTTCGTCGCCGCCATCGGCACGCTCGTTGGTCTGGGGCTGGCTTCCCCGTTCATCGAGCTCTTCAGCGATCCCTTTTCCGGTCTGATCGGCCTGGTGATCTTGTTCTTCGGGATACAGTTTGCCTGGAGATTCACTGCCGCTCGTGCTCCCGCAATCGAGGGACCTTTCGAAAACACGCCGCAACTCCGGTAGACTCGCTGCGAACCCGCGTCCGTGCGTACAATGACTGAACGGTTCCCGTGTCGACGCTGACTCCCGATCTGATCCGCAACTGCCGCCGCTGCTCCGGCGATCTCGATCCCGGAGCGTTGGTCTGCCCTCGTTGCCAGGCTCTTGTGCACTCGGAACAACTGGACCGTCTGGCTGCCGAGGCCAAAGAACTTGAGGCGAAAGGTGATTTTCGGCAGGCCCGCGAACGCTGGTTGATGGGGATTCCCCTGCTGCCGGCGAACTCACGGCAGGCGGACTGGATTCAGAGCCATGCCCGGCAACTCGATGCTGTCGCCGAACGGGTGCAGCCACAGCCGAGCGAGAACAAGTGGGCGGAGAAGCTCGGGCCAGTCGGACCGATTGCCGTGTTACTCGCCAAAGGCAAGTTCCTGCTGAGCACGGTATTCAAACTCAAATTCCTGCTGAGCTTCGTCGCGTTCTTCGGTTTCTACTGGGCAGCGTTTGGCGGGAAGTTCGGTGTTGGCTTTGCTGTGCTCATTTTGATTCACGAGATGGGCCACTACGTCGATGTGAAACGCCGCGGTCTCCCCGCGGACATGCCGGTTTTCCTGCCGGGATTCGGGGCCTACGTGCGCTGGCAAGCGGCAGGAGTTCCGATCGAGATTCAGGCAGAGGTCAGCCTGGCAGGCCCGTTTGCGGGCTTTCTCGCTTCGGTTGCCTGTGCGGTGATCTGGGCGCAGACACGTGACCCGCTGTGGGCAGCTCTTGCCCACTCGGGAGCGTGGCTGAACCTTCTCAATCTTGTCCCGGTCTGGATGCTCGATGGCGGGCACGCCGCTCGCGCGTTGAGCAAGGGCCATCGAATCATTCTGCTCATGGCTTCGTTGGCGCTATGGCTCGTGTTCAGCGAGAAGATGTTCTTGCTCGTCTCTCTTGGAGCTGCGTATCAGGCGTTCTTCGCTGGCGACCTTCCCCCGCGTTCCAACAACACGACGATTGTTTACTTCATCATCGTTCTAACCGGACTTGGATTCCTCATGAGCCTGCTTCCTGGCCAAGGAATTGGTGCCATAGCAGGGCTTTAAATAAATCCCTTTTATGCCTGACATCAGCTTTTTCGATTGGCTGATGGTCGGACTCTCGCGCTATTCTTCCGAGTCTAAAGAGCCTGTGTTGAAACCAGCCATTTCAACTTCCCGAATTCGTGGCGTAATGTTAGCGAAAATCTCGTACCTATAACGAAGGAGACGGAAACCACATCCATGTCTACTGAACTGCGCAATTTCCTGGCGCTGTCCTACGAGGAACTGGAAGAACTCAACCTGAAGGCGAAGGAGCAGCGCAAGAACCGTATTCCGCTCGACGAGGTTCGCGAATCCCGCCTCCAGTACCTCACCGACGAGAAGCGCATCAAGGCCCTTACCGTATTGTTCAGCGATCTCGAGGGCCGGCTGCACATGCTCGACTATGACAAGAAGTTCCTGCTCAAGAGCTGGGACAACCTGACCTTCGACGGGTCCTCCATCCGCGGCTTCACCGCCCAGCGCGAAAGCGACCTGCGCCTGGGCATCGACTGGTCGGCTTTCTACTGGGGACCGGCCGACATTTTTGGGCCGGGCAAAGTCCTGGTGTTTGGCGACGTCATCGACAAAGGCGGACAGCCATACTCCGCCGATATCCGTGGGGTGCTGAAGTCTTTCGCTCAGGATCTGTTCAAGAAGAAGGGCTACACCCTCAACGCCGCCAACGAGATCGAGGGGTTCCTATTCAAAGGACCGGACGCCGAACGCCACTTCTACGAAAACGGCAAGTTCGAATACGTGAACACGGGGGGCTACTATCACTCGCTGCCGGGCGATCCGCTGCGCACGTTCATTGACACCACGGCCGAAGTGCAGCGCGCCATGGGCTTCCAGAACGAGAAGGACCATCCGGAAGTTGCGCCCTCGCAGTTTGAAATCAATTACGGCTACGGCGAAGTGGTCGCTGCCGCCGACCAGATCCAGCTCTACAAACTGATCTGCCGCCAGATCGCCACCAACATGGGTCTCACGGCCTCATTCCTGCCAAAGCCGGTGGTCGGCGTGAACGGCAGCGGCATGCACACCAACGTCTCGATCAGCGAGAGTGGCAAGAACCTGTTCTGGGATGCAAAAGGTGAAGAGAAACTGAGCAAGATGGGCTGGGCGTTCGTCGACCGCATTTTGACTCATGGCAACGACATCTGCCTGCTGCTCAACCCCAGCGTCAACGCGTTCCGACGCCTCGACCCGCACTTCGAAGCACCCAACCAGATCAAGGCTTCCCCGGTGGATCGCGGTTCGATGATCCGCATTCCCATCGGCAACGAGAAGTCGATGCGCGTCGAAGTTCGCTCGGTCGCGCCCGACGCCAATCCGTACCTGGTGATGTACTCGATCTTCAAGACCGGCCTGGACGGCGAGACTTCTAAGATGAAGAACCTTCGGCAGGCGGAACGCTATCTGCCGGACAACATTTACGACGCCCTGGAGAATTTCCGCAAGGCCGAGTGGACAACGACGTTGTTTGGCGAAGACGTGAAAGGCCGCTACGCCGACCTGAAGCAGGCTTCCGCCGACCGTTGCCCACGCGCCCTGGGAACGTTCGTCAAATCTCAGGAAGTGCAGTTCCACCACGAGGTCTACAACCAGTTCCTCTGGAATATGTTCTAGAGAAACGATAACTGAAAGCAAAACGCCCCGGGTCCGGAACCGGGGCGTTTGTTATTTGAGTGAACCTAGACAGCCTGCCGGTTGCGGTTTGCCGCCAGGTAACGCCGCATCATGCGCAGCGAGGTCCAGCAGAGGAACATCTTCTTGTCGCTGCCGATCTTCAGCTTCATATTGTCGCGGTGCTTGTCGCAGTAGGGCACGCCGCTGATCGATCCGCGAGCGACGCTGATCACTCCCAACACGGCCGCTGGAGCATTGACGCTCGTCTTGGAAAGATCGTCAAATCGCACGGGAGGCTCGCCGCACGCCACGCATCCCTTCGGCCAGACTGCGTTGCGAAACACCGGACTCTCGAACTTCGGCGTGTCCGACATCACTGACGAGGGATCCAGGGGGCGAAGAACGCCCGCGTTCGGCGTCGAGTACTCCGAACACTTCTCGCAGCGGATTTGCTGACCCTCACCACGATCCTTTCGCGGGATCGTCTCGAGCTTGGCACCACAAAACGGGCACGCCGATACCAGATTTTTCGGGCCAAGGCCGGCGACCACACAAAAAACGCCAACCAACGCTGCTAGTCCCCCTTTGATTGGCATGTCGAAGTGCAGCAGCAACCATCCCAAGGCGCACAACGCCAATCCGACGCCAACCAATGTCGCCGTCAATTTGAGCTTGTCAGCGAATGACATCTCGCGAATTGGATTCATTCGAGTTGGCAGTGGCGGGTCCGCGATTTCAACCAGATTTGTGGCAGGGGCCGGGCTAGCCATAGAGGATTCGTTCTCCTTGCGGTAACAGGGTGACAGATGGGGTGAGCCTAATCTGGGGGCGGTGACTTTGGCAGATTACTTTCGTAAGAAGCGTAAGAGCGCTTGGGATTGGGATAAAACACCAGGCCAGTTCGGCCCGTCGCGCGGGCAGACCGATGCCCTTCTCGATCACACCGGCGCGTGATTCAGATCATAGAAAGCTTGCACTTCGATTTCTAGCATTCGCTCGGAATCATTGTCGGCCCCGAAGAGTCTTCTCTCAGGCATTGGCTCTACTGCAGCGGGGCTCGAATCGCGCTCGCGGAGGAATCCTATGCTCGCAACGAAGTTGAATGTCGGTTTCTATGGACACGTACGGCAGTACCACAACATCAAGGCTGAGATCGACGCCAATATCCACGAAGTGCTCGAAAGCGGCCAGTATGTGCTCGGCCCCATGCTGAAGAAGTTCGAGACGGAACTCGCCGCGTTTCACGGCACCAAATATGCGATCGGCCTGGGCAACGGCACCGACGCACTGTGGCTGACTTTCATGGCCCTCGGGATCGGCCCTGGTGACGAATGCATCACGACGACAAATACGTTCTTCGCGACGGCAGAGGCGATCTGGATTGCCGGCGCGACGGCTGTGTTCGTTGACTCTGATCCGCGCACCAACTGCATCGAGCCGGCAAAGATCGAGGCCGCGATTACGCCGCGGACGAAAGCCCTGGTGCCCGTCCATCTTTATGGGCAATGCGCGGACATGAAGGCAATCCGCAAGATTGCCGACAAGCACCACTTGCTCGTGATCGAAGACAACGCCCAGGCGATTGATGCCGCCGGCGATGGCTTCCGCATCGCCGAACTGAGCGACGCGGCGACCGTCAGCTTCATCATCCAGAAAAATCTCGGTACCTTCGGAGATGGCGGAGCGGTGGTCACGAACAACGCGGAGGTTGATCGGATCGTGCGCAAGCTGCGCAACCATGGATCCGACAAACGCTCCTGCCACAGCCCCGGCTTCAACAGCCGCCTCGACGACCTGCATGCCGGCGTCCTCAGCGCGAAGCTGAAACACGCGCACGCGTGGAGCGACCTTCGCCGCAAATGGGCGGCGCGCTACAGCCAAGGGCTGGCCGCGGCAAAAAACATCACGCTTCCCTATGAGACTCCGGGATATCGGCACGTCTATCACCTCTATGTGATCGAGACCAAGGTCGCGAAACATCGCGATGGACTGCTGGAATTCCTCAATGCCGAGGGCATCGATGCCAAGTGCCACTATCCCATCGCCATCCATCAGCAGGAAGGCTATCCGTGGGGCAAAGGCGCGCGTATCGCCGGACCGATCCCCAACTCCGAGCGCAACGCCGCCTGCTGCATCTCGTTGCCGATGTACCCCGAACTCACCGAAGAGGAAGTCGACTATACGGTGGGCCGCATTCTGGATTGGGACAAGAGGGCACAATGAGCGGCAAATATCGCGTCGTAGTGGTGGGCATGGGCAAGCGCGGCCTGCACCATGCCCAGGCCTTTCAAGCCAACGGACGATTTGAAATCGCCGGCGTTTGCGATGTCGACGGCGAACGTCTCAAGGCGGCGTCGGCAAAGTTCGGCTGCGCCGGAGGCCCTGACGCCCTCCAGATCGCATCCTCCGTGAAGCCGGACGTCTTCTGCTTCTGCACGCTTCCCAAGCTGCGGTCGGAGATGATTCGCATTGGCATCGAGTCGGGCGTCCGACTCATCGCGTTCGAGAAGCCCGTCGCACTGAACAGCATCGAGGGCATGCAGGTGAAGAAGCTACTCGATGCCAGTAAGGTGAAGGCAGTGGTGAGCCACCAACATCGCTATGGCGTCCACTATCAGAAGGTGAAGGAGATCATCGCCAGCGGCGCGCTTGGCCGCGTTCACACTGTGTACGGCACGGCTTCTGGCTGGATGATGCACATGCTATCGCATCTCATCGACTACATGCGGTGGTACAACAGCGAGGCCAAGGCCGAGTGGGTCATGGGACAAGCCGCCGGATCAGGCAAGTTCTACGATGTGCATCCCTCGCCCGACTACGTCGGCGGATTCATCCAGTTCGCCAATGGAGTACGCGGGATCGTCGAATGCGGGGCTGGTGCGCCGGATGTTCCTGAAGTCGACTACTGGTGGCGCAAGTGCCGCATCGGAGCACAGGGCACCGACGGTTTCGCCGAAGTCCTGACCGGCGGCGGCTGGCGTGCGGTCACCAAAGCTGGAGCCTCTTCCGGCCCAGGCTGCATGAACTATGACCTCGACATGCCACCTTACATTCAGGACATTGCCAACTGGCTCGACGATGACAGCAGGGTCCATCCCTGCAACTTCGCGAGCGCCTACGAAGGCTTTGAAATCATGATGGCGCTCTGCCGCTCGGTCCTTGAGGGAGGACAGGTGCCTCTGCCGCTGTCGGGCGCGATGGATGAAATTCAGAGTCTGTCGGCTCGCCTCGCTGGCCGCAAGGTGCTGCTCTCGACGCCGGCGAATGCAAAGGAGTACCTGCCGGTCAAACCGACGCCTGAGCCGAGCGCAGTCCGGTAATCTCGCTTCCGTTGTGCAAACGCTCCGGGTAACCGGAGCGTTTCTATTTCTCGGGAGCGAATCGAATACGGTAAACGTAGGCGTATTTCCCAGAAGCTTTCTCGGGCAAAGTGAGTCGCAGCCCTGTTGGCCGTTGCTCGAACGCCAACTTCGCGTCCGAACCCAGCAACTCCACGGACTGCACCTGTCTCTCGCCAGCGACTCCCGATCCGACGGAGTGAATGACAACTTCGCGACTTTCCGGCCAGGCGAGCTCGATCGCGTACAGCACTCCATCCTTGGTCGTGAAGCGCATGTCTTCCGGCTTGTAGGGCTCGGTTTCGGTGTCATGAAACGCTCCGGCCGAAACCTTGGTCGGCCCTTCGCCGTACACTCTCCAGGCGCGTGTTCCGTAGATGGCTTCGCCATTCACCTTCAGCCAGCCGCCGACATCCCGAAGAGTCTGCTGCACCCCATCCGGGATCGTACCGTCCGAACGAGGACCAATATTCAAAAGCAGATTGCCGTTCTTGCTGACGATGTCCACGAGTTGGTGCACGATGTTCTCGGCCGATTTGAAATCTTCGTTCTCGATGTATCCCCACGACCGGTTGCCGACCGACGTGTCGGTCTGCCAATACAACTCCCGAATGGCGCCCAGTTGCCCGCGCTCTACGTCCAGCACGCCGGAATGATCCTGCATGGCGAAATCCTTGTAGTTGATCAGGCCGACGGGCTTTCCGTTCTCCTGCATGGTGTTGTAGTAGAACGCCGCAAAGCGCGTCAGGTCTCGCCGAACCGACGGCTCTCCGATCCACCAGTCGAAATACAGGATCTCGGGCTTGTATTTCTCGACGATCTCCGCCGACCGAGCCAGCCAGTCGCGCGTCCAGGCCTCTGACACGTAGGTGAAGTCGTTTGACAGCGGCGTCCCGTCGCGAGCCTCCATCCAGTGATGGGCCGGGCCGTACAGTCCCGCGTATTGCGGATCGTTCACATCCGACGCAAACGTGCGCCCGTTCTCGAAGAAGAAGTTGTGCTCCACGCGATGCGACGACGCACCAAGATGCAGGCCTTCCGCACGCACCGCTTTCGCCAGATCTCCCGCAAGATCGCGATGCGGCCCCATTTTCGCCGCGGTCCAATCCGAAATGCTGCAGTCGTACATGGAGAATCCGTCGTGGTGCTCGAACACGGGAATGACATACTTCGCGCCAGCTTCCTTGAACAAGCGCGCCCAGGCGGCCGGATCGAACTTCTCCGCCTTGAATCTCGGGATGAAATCCTTGTAGCCAAACTTGTCTTGCGTGCCGTACGTGGCGAGATGGTGCTTGTATTCCGGCGTCCCCGGCGTGTACATCAATCGCGGATACCACTCGCTCCCAAACGCCGGCACCGAATACAGCCCCCAGTGAATGAAGATTCCGAACTTCGCGTCTTTGTACCACTCGGGAACCTCGAAGTGCTGTAGCGACTCCCAGTCGGGGCGGAAGGGGCCCTTGGCGTTGGTCTGATCTACGCGGTCGAGAATCGCCGAGCGCGCGGAGTCGTATTTCGCCGTAGCTTTCTGCCAGGCAGCATCGATGTCCGCGGGGTTCACCGCAGCCGTGGGAGCAGTTGGGTTGGCCTGCGCGGACGCGATCCCAGAGAGCAAGCCAGCGAGCATAAAAAGTGCGATTCCGAATCGAGCAAGAATGCGGGGTATGAATGTCATTGCAGTCACCTCTGCGAGGTCTGAGCCAGCTGTCCATGATATACGCGCATGATCTTGGGGGTTACAATTGCGAACTGGACGCTGGCGGAGGCATCGTAGCCCTCCCCATTTATGATCGCTTGATCGGGAGCAGGGATTATGGAGAGCTTGCTTCAGGATCTGCGCCAGAGCTGGCGCACGCTGCGCAACAAGCCAGGCTTCACAGCCATTGCAGTTCTCACCCTCGCGCTGGGTATCGGCGCTACTACCGCGATATTCAGCATCCTCTACGCAGTAGTTCTTCGTCCGCTGCCCTTCGAACACCCCGAGCAGTTGGTCATGTTGTGGCGGAAGGACCAGCACTTCAACAGGGAGTCAGTTTCGGGCCCTGACTTTCTCGATTGGTCCCGGCAGTCCGACGTCTTTTCTGCGCTGGCGGCCGGAGCAATCTACGACCCAGCTCTCACGGCAACGGATGGCGCAGAACATCTTTACGGAATCCAGGTCACGCCCGACTTTTTCAAGGTGTTGGGCATCAACGTGGCCAAGGGCCGTACTTTCCTGCCGGGCGAAGATCAACTCGGCAAAAACCACGTCGTCGTGGTGGGCAAAGGATTCTGGACCTGGGGACCCGGAGCCAATCTGACGAGCCTGGGGCAGACCCTTACGCTGGACGGCGAGAAGTTCTCCATCGTCGGAATCATGCCGGAGGAATTCCGTTTTCCGCAGATCTGGGGCATCACTGATCCTGAGATCTACTCCCCGATACCGATGGAGCAACTCCAGAAGAATCGTGGGAACAACACCATGTGGGTCATCGGCAGGCTAAAACCCGGCGTCACCGTCTCTCAAGCTCAGGCACAAATGTCGACCATCGCCGGTCGGCTTGCTCAGCAATATCCCGGAACCAACGCCGGTAGCGACGTATTCGTTCAACCGCTGCATGAAGAGGTCGAACAGAACAGGCGTTCTGTCCTGATCATCTTGCTCGGAGCGGTTGGGTTCCTCTTGTTGATCGCTTGCGCGAACGTCGCCAACATGCTCCTGGCGCAGACTGCGGGCCGCTCCCGCGAGATTGCGATTCGGCTGGCAGTGGGAGCGGGACGATGGCGCGTGATTCGCCAGCTACTGACTGAGAGTATTTTGCTCGGCCTGGCTGGCGGTGCAGCTGGCGTTCTCCTGTCAGTCTGGTTAAAGAACTCGCTGGTTTCATTCAGTCCGCAAGGCTATCTTCCCCAGACGAACCCGATTGCTATCAATTACTGGGTTCTCGCCTTTGCGGCAACAATCTCGGTAATCAGCGGAATTCTTTTCGGCGTCGCTCCGGCACTCCATGCGACGAGCGCGAATGTCGATCAGGCCTTGAAGGAGGGCGCCAAGGGATCTGGGGGTGGCGTTCGGGCTCGTCGAGTGCGGGACGGACTGGTGAGTTGTGAGGTGGCCCTGGCTCTCATCCTTCTTGTGGGCGGCGGACTCATGATCCGCAGTCTGCTGGCAATTCTGCGGACCGATCCCGGCTTCAATCCACAGAACATTTTGACGATGCAGACGACGCTCGCGGAATCGAAATACCCAAAGGACGAACAGCGCGCTGCGTTTTATCAAGGCGCCCTGGAGCGCGTTCAATCCCTTCCCGGCACAAAGAGCGCGGCCTTTTACATGTGTTGCGATGGCCAAAGGGTCATTCCCGAAGGCAAGCCGGTCACCGCCGACGCCAAGGCGGAAGCTCCGATCGCACTCCAACTGGCGGCGACTCCCGATTTCTTTCAGGTATTGCAGGTTCCTCAGCTTCGCGGCAGAGGCTTCACTCCGTCCGACTACTCAGAAGAACCCCGGGTTGCCATCATCAATGCAGCGATGGCACGGCTTCTCTGGCCCGGGCAGGATCCGATCGGCCGGCGATTTACGGCAACGGTCCCGCCTAAGTGGTTCGAGACCGTTGGCGTCGTCGGCGACATCCGGTGGTGGAGTACGGAGAAGCCGTGGCCGCAGTTTTATCTTCCCGAGACTACCCAGTCCATGGCTTTCCTAGTCCGAACCCACGGTGATCCCACCGGCTTGACCAAATCGATCCGAGGGGAGGTCGCGCAACTGGACCCGGGTGTGCCTGTCTTTGAAATCCAAACCATGGTGGAGGCGCGCGCGGCGGACTCGGCCGACTTGCGGGGCATCGCGGTCGTATTAACGGCATTTGCCCTGATTGCGGCTCTGCTGGCAGCAGTCGGAATTTATGCTGTGATTTCTTACTCGGTGAGTCAACGCAAGCACGAGATCGGCGTTCGGCTGGCACTTGGGGCCCGGCATGGCGACGTCTTTCGCCGGGTGGTTGGGCAAGGCATGCGTCCCGTGCTGCTCGGAATAGCAATCGGCTCCACGGCTGCCCTTTTCCTGGCCCGCTTGATTGCGAGCCTGCTTTACGGCGTGCGGCCTTCTGATCCTTTCACTCTCGTGACGGTTGCGCTCTTGCTGGCGGCCGTTGCGGCAGCAGCGAGCTTTATCCCGGCGAGACGGGCCACTCGGGTCGATCCCATGATTGCGCTCCGTTACGAGTGAGATGTCGCCGTTGACTCCTGCCCCCATCTCTCCCTAAGATGGCTCTTCGCACCCTTAGCCTGATGCAAGAGGCCAGATTGACGAATCCGACTGAACCAACCTCCCGCCGGATGTATCTTGCCATTGCCACTGACATTCACTTCTGGATCCCGCTCAGTGTGCTCCTGTGCGGAGTCCTCCTCCTGGATAAGCTGCGTTGAACTCGCCGTCCGCCGCAGTTCCACGAACCAGCGCCGACCCGACTCGCCTGCGCAGCCTGCAGGCCTTGGGCATGTTTTGCGGATTCGCCGCAGGCGCATGGCTCGGCGGGGCCGAGGCTCCCATCAAGCTGGTCAATCCTGAGATTTCCCCCATCACTGTTTCGCTGGTGATGGTCTGTGGCGTCTTCCTCGCGCGCTGGAGCGTTCCGGCGCTCGTCCGCGGCACGTCGCACATCCGCGCCGATGTCGGGCAGGCGCCGCATCTGGTGGTGTGGGCCATCCTCGCCGGATGCATGTGGGCCGTCGCCAACACGCTGACCATCTACGCCATCCGCAACGTCGGCCTGAGCATTGCGTTTCCGCTGTGGAATAGCAACAGCCTGCTCGGCATCTTCTGGGGATTCCTACTCTTCAAGGAACTGCACGCTGCGGGATGGAAGCGCTGGCTGGGCGTGATCGGCGGCGCGCTGGCTATGTTCGCTGGAGCTACGCTGCTCGCCGTCGCGTCATCGCATGAAGCTTCTCCTGGCAAAGCCACGCTCGGAATTGCCGCCGCCCTCGGCGCCGGCATGCTCTGGGGCACGATGTACATCCCTTACCGCAAGGCGTATCTCACGGGCATGAACCCGCTGTCGTTCATCACGTTCTTCACCGTGGGCGAACTGGTCACCATGGTCGCGCTCGCGATCAGCTATCGCGGAGCCGCTGCGCTTTGGCACGAACTTAACGGGGCCCGCGCGGTCTTGTTCTGGCTGATGCTTGGAGGTTTCGTCTGGGTTATCGGCGACCTGTTTCAGCAGTACGCTACCAAGTATGTCGGCATCAGCCGCGGCATTCCTCTTTCGAATACGAATCAACTCTGGGGACTCGCGTGGGGCGTGTTGGTATTCCATGAACTGCGCGGCGGCGGCCGCATCACGTATGAGCAGGTCGTAGGAGGATCGATCCTGATGGCGCTCGGAGCAGTTGCGATTGCGATGTCGTCAGCCACCGAGGATGAGCACGCTTCCTGGAAAGACGCTGCCCGACGCGAAGGCGAGCGCTACGGTGTGGAGGACGAATATGTCCGCGCCGGGATGGAAGGACGGGCTTATGAGACGGCAGCCTCCGGTAGGAGCTCCTTCGACTGGCTTCTGATCGTCGTCGCCACTACTGTTTTCATCGCGCTTGCGCTGATTTCGAAACCTCCGCAGGTCGACGTCGGTTTCGGATGGGCCGCCGCGCTGACGATTGTTATGTTCACCCTGATGGCAGCTTGTGGCGTTGCCCTGTGGCGGACGACGCGCTTCCGCTGACATCCGCGTCGCTGCGCGCGGGGATTACGAGGTCGGAGGGCTGATGTCGTACGTAGTCCTGTGCTAGATTCGAAAGGTCCCGATGGATTCCGCCTCTATCTCGACTGAAGGCCTGACGCGCCGCTTTGGAGAACTCGTCGCGGTTGACGGCGTCAACCTGCGCGTCGCCCCAGGGCAGTTCTTTGGGTTCCTCGGGCCGAACGGCGCGGGGAAGTCCACGACCATAAAGATGCTGACTGGGTTGCTGGCTCCGAGTTCTGGAAGGATCGAGATCCTCGGGCTTGATCTCACTGCGAATCCAGTGGAAGTCAAGCGTCAGATCGGCGTCGTCCCCGAAGGCATGGCGTTGTTCGGCCGGCTGACGGGCGCGGAATTCTTGAGCTTCGCTGGCCGCATGTACGGCCTTGACCGCGACACTGCCGCCAAGCGTGCGGCCGAACTGCTCGAATTCATGCAACTCGCGGATCAGCCCAAAAAGCTCATCACCGACTATTCCCACGGGATGCAGAAGAAATTGGCGATGGCCGCTGCTGTCATCCACGGCCCGAAGATCCTGTTCCTCGACGAACCGTTTGAGGGAGTCGATGCCATTGCAGCAGGCACGTTAAAGGCGATGCTGCAGCGCATGATCGCGCGGGGGGCAACGATCTTTCTCACATCGCATGTTCTCGAAATCGTCGAGCGCCTGTGCAGCCACGTCGCCATCATTCATCGCGGACGGCTGGTGGCCCAGGGGTCTCTTGAGGAGCTACGTACGGGAGTGGAGGCGCAAATGTCCGCGGAAGGCGACAACGGCTCCCCGCGTTCGGAAGAGAAGGTGACGCTCGAAGAGATCTTCCTGCGGATCGTGGGCGGGTCGCGCCCGGCAGAGCAGGAACTCTCGTGGCTTGGCTAGTACTCCCTACAAGCTATGTCTGGCGCGGCTCAGACCGTAATCGTCGCAGGGCAGAAAGCAGCAGTGAGCGCCGCCGGATCGACATCGTATCCAGGCAATAGTTGAAGCTGGCGCCGCAGTCACAGCACACTCGATAGCTGTGATTGTCGATTGTAAAAACGCGGCTCAGTCTGCGATGGCGGCAACCGAACGCAAGATCTAATACGCTGGCAAGCGGATGAGTGACACTGTCCCACAGCGGTACATCTTCGGACTGCTTCATTTCACTGCTACCTCTGGAACAACTCTTTATTGTCTGTCGGCAATTTCGTCCGGGACGTGAGCGTCACCACTTGCTGATGTGAGTGCGATCACGATTGCAACTGGATACTGTCCCCCTCCTCGCTCTTCTAATCTGCAAACCAAGTCATTTCAATGCGTTCACGGCACATGCGCAGGCCACAAGGCTTGTGCAAGAATGGAACGCGCGATGAAATCTTCCAGTGGCGTACGTTCGCAAGTAACGGCCGTTGCGGCCCTCCGCTGGCGCCTGTTCGTCAATGGTCTGCGCACCCGCCGCGGCAAGATGGAGCTCGTGTCGCGCATCCTTGTGTCTTCGGTGTTTGCCTTGGGAGGTCTCGGAGCTTTCAGCGCTTCGATCGGCATGTCCTGGTTCTTCGTCTCGGATGGCAGGCCCGAATTCCTGGCCATTCCCCTCTGGGCCGTGCTTTGTTTTTGGCAGTTCTTCCCGGTGATGGCGACCGCCTTCACCAACAATCCGGACTCCTCCGAACTGCTGCGTTTCCCTCTGAGCTATCGTTCCTATTTCCTAGTCCGGCTGGCTTACGGGTTCTTTGATCCGGCGAGCACTCTGGGAGCCGTCGCTCTCGTTGGCATTCTGATTGGCGCAACCGCGGCCCGTCCCATCCTCTTCCCGTGGTTGCTGCTCGTATTGCTGACGTTCGGTCTGTTCAATCTCGCACTCATGCAGATGATTTTCGCGTGGATCGAACGTTGGCTGGCGCAACGCCGTACCCGCGAGATCGTCGGCGTGCTCTTCATTCTGTTCATGCTCAGCTTCCAGCTGATTGGGCCGGTCGCCCAGCGCCTGACTAGAGGTCCGCATCCCGAGCTCCGCCGCGACCTGGAGATCGCGCTGAGAGTGCAGTCCTTTTTGCCGCCCGGCCTTGCCACCCAAGCCATCGCTCAAACCGCTCATGGCCACGTCGCGGTTGCTTCTGGATACTTCCTGGGTCTTGTCGGACTGACGATCGCCGTGGGAGCTCTGCTCCACATTCGCATCCGCGCGCAATTCCACGGCGAGAACCTGAACGAAACCGAGGCACGCCCACTGGTGAGAACGGTTCAGCCGCTACGACTGGGTTGGAACCTGCCGGGATTCTCCCAGTCTGTCGCTGCGGTATTCGAGAAGGAGATGCGCTACCTGGCTCGCAGTGGCCCCATGCTACTCACGTTGATCATGCCGATCTTCATGCTGCTGATTTTCCGCTTCGGCGCGATGAACGCCCTGCGCCACTCGAACTCGTTTGCCCGCACGCCGGATATGGCGTTTCCCGGCGCTGCTGCCTATTCCCTGCTCGTGCTCACCAATCTCGTATACAACAGCTTCGGGGGTGACGGCGGCGGAATGCAATTCTTCTACGCTTCTCCGATCGACTTCCGCCACATCGTTCTCGGCAAGAACCTGACCCATGCCGGTGTGTTGCTTTTCAACGCCGCCTTCTCCTGGATCGCCGTGGCCTACCTGTATGGTGCGCCGCATCTGGCAGTAACCGTTGCGACCTTGGCGGGACTCGTCTTCGCCGCGCCGTTGAACTTCGCGGCCGGGAACCTGTTGTCGCTCTACTCCCCGAAGAAGCGCGACTTTTCAACCTTCGGAAGGCAGAACGTTTCGCAGACGACGGTCCTCGCCAGTTTTGGACTGCAGATCTTGATTGTCGGTCTGGGGGCTGGGGTATTCGCGATCGCGCGTCTTTATCAGAATCTCTGGATCGCCCCAGTACTGTTTCTTGTGCTGGCGGCGATTTCCATTCCCGGATACATCATCATCCTTCGCCGCATGGACCGCCTCGCGATTGAGCGCCGGGAAACATTGCTGGCGGAACTGTGTCGCGCCTAGGCCTGGGGGAGGAAATGGCGGCAGAACACGAGACGTTCTGGACTTGGTTCAGCGACCATGAAGATGAGTTGCACTCTTTCGACTGTCACGACGAAAGCGCACGCGAAAAGATCTTCGATCAGCTTGCATCTGCAATGCAAAGCGTGCATCCAAATCTGACTTTCGAATTCGGCCCGAATGAAACAAAGAGGGAATTTGTTATCAGTGCGGCCGGAATCAGAAGCGCATTTTCGGCGGTGATTGACCTAGTCAAGGCTGCCCCGCCCCTTGATCGCTGGCAGATTATTCCGTTCCGACCGAGACGCAGCCCTGTAAGCACTGTGCAAATCAACGATAAGTGGGTGGATCCTAAAAATGTGGAATTCACGCTACTCGACAATGGGGTAAATGCTGGAATCTACCTGTTCCTACCCGGGTTCAAGAACGATGACAGCGATTTGCGGCAAATCGGTTACCTGTTGCTGGACGAGGCTCTGGGAGAGTACGACGTGGAAACCAAGCTCGGGCTGATCAAGATACTTGCGCCGGAGACTTCCGCGCAAGGAAACCGATATCCGCTGAGCCAACTACCCGCTAGTTTCGACAGATTGGTAGCCCGACTGGAGGGCCGCACACAAAAACCGTTCTGATGAACCTTCCTGCCCGCCTATTTCTTCGTTTCCGCCAAAAACCGGTAGCCCACACCCCGCACCGTCAGCAAATGCCTCGGATGCCCCGGATCGTCCTCGATATAACGCCGCAATCTCACCACGAAGTTATCGATCGCCCGCGTATCGGTGTCTTCGTGCAAGCCCCACACCTGCTCCAGGATCTGCTTGCGGGATACGATCTTGCCGTCGTTCTGCACCAGGTGCCGCAACAACTCCGCTTCCATCACGGTCAGGTGAGTCGTACTCCCGCGGGAGCACAATTCGAGCGCGCCAAAATCGATCGTCTTTCCTGCGAAGGAAAATCGTCCAAAATCTCCCACAGTGCCGCCGTTGCTGGGCGAGCCAGCCAGGCTGCTGGCCTGCCCTCCGCGCATCCACTGACTGCGCCGAAGCAGTCCCTGCAGTCGCGCCAGAAGGATGGATAGATCGAACGGCTTCGACAGATAGTCATCCGTCCCCGAGGCGAATCCCTTCAAAACGTCTTCCGGCCGCCCGCGAGCGGTCAGCATCAGCACCGGCACGTAATTCCGCGCGGCCCGCAGCTCCGAAACCACCGCGAAGCCGTCTTTGCCGGGCAGCATGATGTCGAGCACCACGGCATCGAAGGGCTCTTTTTTCTGCAGCAACTTCTCTGTCGCAGATTCCCCGTCTCCCACAACCTCTGCGTCATATCCTTCGGCTTCCAGGTTAAAGCGCAGACCTTCTGCCAGATGGATTTCATCTTCGACGACCAGCACCCGGCTCATGGACCCACCCCCGCGGCAGGCGACTGCCATTTCGGCAGTTCGATCACGACCGTCGTGCCGTGCCCTTCCCCATCACTCAACGCAAACGCGGTACCGCCGTGCTTCTTCGCAATCGACTTTACAATGAACAACCCCAAGCCCGTTCCCTTCACCTGCGCAATCGATCGATGCGTAATGCGGTAGAACCGCCGGAAAACCCGCTTCAGATCCTCAGGCGCAATGCCGATCCCCTGATCTTCGACTCTCAGTACGACCCGCTTGTCGTCCGACGCCTCCAGCCGGACCTGGACGTCGATGTTCTCGCCGGAATACTTGACCGCATTGTCCAGAACGTTCGAAACCGCGATCCGCAAATCTTCTTGACTGCCTCTCACGTGGATTCCGCTTCCGTTCGGCGCGACCTCCTGGTATCGAAGCGCTTCCGGCTGCAGATGGTATCGGTTTCGGATCGCCTCCGCACAATCGCGCACGAGTTGACCGAAGTCGATGTCGGCCTTCTCGCGCCCGGTCTTCTTGTCCCCTGCCCTGCCGGCGCGCAGCACCTGCTCCACCGTCTCGGTCAGCCGGTCGGTATCGCTGAGCATGAGCCGGTAGAACTCTTGTTTGCGGGTCTCGGGCAACTCGCGGCGCTGCAGAGTCTCGAGATGCAGCCGGATCGACGCGACCGGCGTCTTCAGCTCATGGGTCACGGCGTTGATAAAGCTGTCGTGCTGCTCATTGCGCCGCACCTCGCGCACCAGGAAGATCGTATTCACCACCATTCCCGCGATCAGCAAAGCGAAGAAGATGATTCCAAAAACCAGCAGTACGCCTTCGCGCCAGTTCAGGATAATCCAGCCGACATTGAGCGCCACCGCCAGGGCAACCAGACCAATGCCCAGGATGATGAAGAACACGATGGTTCCGCGGCGGCTCGATATGCGCATGGTTCGCTGGAGAGATTCTACCGCGGCCCAGGAACCCTTCCACTGCAGAACAGCTACGCATCAACGACACAACTAGTTCATTGGCCAAGGAAAAAGCCCCGGCATTGCGCCGAGGCTCGGTAGGTCAAAAACTGCGGGAGCCTAGTCGCCCGCCGCCCAGAACTCGGCTGCCGTTGAAGGATTGATCAGCTGTCCGTTCGGGGCCGCTACCAACCCGCGCTCCACGTCGGCCAGCCGCACCCTCTTGATATCCCAGGCCAGGCCGAGCTTTTGGAGGATCCAGATGCCATACCAGTTCGTGTCGATCTCGTACCAGCTAAATCCGTGGGCGGCTGAGGTCGGATGCGCGTGATGATTGTTGTGCCATCCCTCACCGAAAGTAAGCAGAGCGACCCAGAGGCTATTGGTTGAAAGGTCACGAGTCGCGAAGCGGCGCGATCCCCACGAGTGCGTCGCCGAGTTCACCAGCCAGGTGCAATGCAGGAGGAACACCGTCCGGAGGAAGGTCCCCCACAGCAGCAACGGTAGTCCGCCGATCGCGAACAGCGCGATCCCCAGGATGATCTGCGGAACGTAGTGATACTTCGTGATGAAGACGTGGAACTTGTCCTTGGCGAGGTCTGGTACATAACGCGCCAGCGTTGTTGCATCGTGGTGCATCGACTTGCCCATGAGAATCCACCCCATGTGCGACCACCACTTGCCGTCGATTGGAGAATGCGGATCGCCTTCGTGATCGGAATACTGATGGTGAATGCGGTGCGTGGCCACCCAGAAAATCGGGCCACCTTCGAGCGCCAGCGTGGCACAGATGGTCAGGAAATACTCCATCCATTTCGGGGTTTTATACCCGCGATGTGTCAGGAGACGGTGATAGCACATGCCGATGCCCAGGCTGCCCGCAACCCACCACAAGAAGATTGCCGTAAAGAGTCCTTTCCACGTGAAAAAGAAAAGAGCGGCGACGGCGCCGACGTGGAACAAGGCCATAAAGATGGCCGTTACCCAGTTGATCTGATCGCTGGCAGAGCGAGACTTTCCCGAGTCTTCCAGTTGCGTGTCCAAAGAGGGTCCCCGTTCCTAGTGCCTGTAGAGTCGATGAAAACTCCCGCTACCCTATCAGGCCCGGAACGGGGCAACTGTAATACTTGTGTAATACGGCGATATAACGACTTACGGGAGTAATTGAGATGGATGGCGACAGGAGAAGGTCAGATCCAGATTCGCTGATGCCGGACGCCCGACCCTAGCGCCTCCTAAGCGGCGTTGCCCTTCACTTGCACACCTGCCCACTTCTCGAGAAGCGTCAGTGTGGCCGCGTAGTCCAGGTCTTTGTGCCCGTCCTCTGTGGCCATGTCGTAGATCTCTTCCACCGCCTCGAGACCAGGCAGCTTGACGCGAGCTTCCCTGGCAGTCTCGAGCGTCAAGCGTATGTCCTTATGCATGAGCCGCAGCGGAAAATTCGGCGTGAAGTCGCGCTGCAGGATGAACGGCGCCTTGTACTCCACGACTCCTGACCGCACCATCGTGGCCTCGATCAGCGAAACCAATTGCTGCGAATCAACGCCTAATTTGGTAGCCAGAGTCAATCCTTCGGCGAACCCCTCATAGATCATCGCGATCTGCAGGTTCATGGCCAATTTGGTGGCCTGCCCCTTGCCGGTTTCGCCCATCCGGAAGATCTTTTTTCCCATCGCCGCAAACAGGGGTTTCAGCCGCTCCACGTCCTGCTCGGCACCCCCGACGATGAACACCAGTGTGCCGTCGCGTGCCCCGATTTTCGATCCCGTCATCGGCGCGTCCACCCAGGCAACGCCCTTCGCTTTCACCTTCTCGGCAAACCTCACGGTGGCGGAGGGAGAAATCGTGCTCGAATCCGCAATGATCGCGCCTTCGGCCAGTGACGGCTCAGCACCCTCGCTGCCGAAGATAACCTGCTCCACCGCGTCCGTATCGGACACGCAGAGCCAGACCACCTCTGCGCCTTGCGCCGCCGCTGCTGGCGTCGGAGCCACCGCCGCACCTTCTGCCAGTTTCCCCGGCGTGCGGTTCCAGACCGTCACCTCGTGTCCGGCCTTCACCAGATTCGTCGCCATCGACTGCCCCATGATCCCCAACCCCAGAAACGCCACTCGCATGCGAGAGTTCTCCTTAAGTCGTCGCAAATTGTATGTTTTCGGATTAGATATGACGTACGCGACGCCGGTCAAGCAACCGGTTCGAAGTTTTTTATGTTTGACCGCGAATCCGCTCAGATCCGACGATTGGAATGCTATTTCATGTCGGCGCCGCTTTTGCCGTTCGGACCATCGTTGCTATCGCCGATCAAAACATTGCGAGATCCCGCCCTCATTGGCAGTGGAACCCGCAACTCCCGCAAATCCGTGGACCAACGATCCATTACCGTCGTACCTGTAAAGAAAAGTAAAAAGCAGCATGCCTCCATTCTGATTCATCTAATATGAAAAGTGAACAATCTGTAAAATCACGCGGTGCATCGCACTTATTACTCGGCTGCGGGCCGAAACCCGTACTAGCATGAGGAGTCACTCTTATCCGTTTCGCCTGGACCTCCTAGCAGGATGATCAAGCAAACACTCCGGAATCCGGCTCTCCGCAAGCGTGCCACCCAATTTGGGCGACTGGTGCGTCATTCGGTGGTGACCCCGCGCTCCGGCCAGACCCACAAACCGCGCTTCGCCGCCAACGGTGAACTTGGCGTCACGTTCATCGGGCACGCCAGCTTCTTCCTGCAAATCGGCGGGAGAAACGTTGTAATCGACCCCAACTTTGCGCGGTGGTTGTTCGTGCTGAAGCGGTTGCGGCGTCCAGGTTTGCGTATCGCCGATCTTCCGCCGATCGATCTCGTTCTCGTCTCACACGCGCATTTCGATCACCTGCACAGGCCATCGCTGCGGGCGATCGTGCAGAACAATCTGCGCGCTCGCGGCGTCGCCCCGGCCATCGTCATCCCTACTCATGTTTCCGATCTCATCTCAGATCTCGGCTTTTCCGAGATCATTGAGCTCGATTGGTGGAAGCATTCGCGGAATGGAAATCTCACCGTCACGCACGTGCCTTCGCGGCACTGGGGCGCGCGCATCCTCAAAGACTCGCACCGCGGCTACGGCGGTTTTGTTCTCAAGTCTGGCAAACATTCGGTGTATCACGCCGGTGATACGGCATATTTCCCGGGTTTTAGTGAGATCGGCCGCCGTCTCGCGCCCGAACTTGCCCTGCTTCCCATCGGCGCTTACAATCCGCCGACGTTCCGTAATGTGCACACCAATCCTGCGGACGCGACCAAGGCCTTTCTCGATCTCAAGTCCCGCTGGATGGTTCCCATGCACTATGGCACGTTCCGGCTCTCGCACGAACCAGTCGACGAACCCTTGCAGTTGCTCGATCAAGAGGCGAAAGCAGCGGGAATCAAAGACCGCGTGGTCGTCCTCGAAGAAGGCGTAACCAGGTTCTTTTAGAGGTTCCCCGGTGAACCTCTGTGCACTCTGTGGTGAGCGGTTTCTTCTGCGTCTGTGACAACTTCCCTGCAGATCCTTATTGTGTTGTCAGGCTCAAAACGCGAGTAGGATTCGCAGATCGCGCAGGTTGTTCCCGGTCGGACCAGTCTCGATCGCATCTCCGAGCTTTTGAAAGACCGGGTAAGCATCGAAGCGGCTGAGCGCTTCGGACACGCTGAATCCCAGCCGTCGCGCTCGCTCTACCGTCGTGCCATCGACGATTGCCCCGGCTGCAGGACTGTTCCCATCCACGCCATCGGTTCCTGCGCTGAGCACGGCGATGTTTTCGCCTGCAATCTTCTCTGCGCATGCCAAGGCAAACTGCTGGTTCCTTCCACCGACTCCGCCATTCACGACCTTGACCGTGACTTCGCCGCCCGAGACCAGACACACGGGCGAGAATTGCTTTCGCAGTTGTCGAATCTCGTCGAGCAGATACGCAGCCGCTCTCTCGTAGTCCCAATCGTCGCAGGCGTTGTCGACGTGCACCGCGAATCCCGCGCGCTCGGCCGCCGCGCTCGCGGCCTCAATTGCAGTCTTGTTGGACAAAACCGTCCACCAACGCGATTTGTGGAAGACGGGATCGTCGGATTTCGGAGTCTCTTCCAGCGCATGTCGCTCGAAGAGTTCGCGTGTGGAACTCGGAAACTGCTTCAGCAGGTCATATTTTTGAGCAATGCGGTAGCAATCCTCCACGGTTGTGGAATCGGGCATCGTCGGTCCGGACGCAAGCGCATCCGGAGTGTTGTCCGGAACATCGGACACGAAGATCGAGACCTGCTGGGCGGGCGAGGCTAGCTGCGCAAGACGTCCGCCTTTGATCGCCGATAGATGCTTGCGGATCGTATTGATCTCGGCAATCGGCGCTCCCGAATACACCAGGGCGCGGTAGGTGGCTACAAGATCGTCTAGCGAGATTCCGTCATCGATGGGCTTCTCGACGATGGACGAGCCTCCTCCGCTGATCATGAAGATGACCAACGCCGACGCAGGCTGCGCCTCGACAGCCCGTAAGATTGCGCTGGCGGCTTCAATGGATTCCGCATTTGGCGTGGGGTGTCCGCCGCGAAAATAACGGTATCCGTGCAACTGGGCGTCAGGAAGCACCGAATCCGCGATGATTCCCTCGACCGTGGTTCCGACCTGAGAACTCAGCGCTTGCGCCATCGCGTGGCCAGCTTTCCCGATGGAGATCACCAGTACGCGCGAATAGGAGTGAAGATCGTACAGGTCCTCGCAAATGCGCAGAACTCCGCGGTCATATTGCACGTGACGATCAAAGGCGTGAGCGATTGAGGCGCGTGAGAGCGTCTCCAGGAAGATCGAACGCACCTTGTCGCGCATGGCTCGGATCTGCGATTCGCTGGCGGATTCTGGCATGCGAGGTGATTATAGCTAGCGTCGACAGTTGGCCATGTGAAGCTGCGGGGAAGCATCGTCCGTAGGTAGAGATCCTTCGACTGCGTTGTATCTCGCTTTGCGAGAGACACCTTCGCTCAGGATGACAGAACTTGGGGTCAGATCGACTGAGAGTTGACAGTCTCCTTCACCCACGACTCGATTGCCTCGCGCACTTCGCGCAATCGGCCTTCGAAGAAGTGATCTCCGGCTTCGATTAATACCAACTTCTTGGGTTCTGGCAGCGATTCGACCAGTGCTTGCAGCTTCGCTTTCGGACCGAACTGGTCGCGGGCTCCGCTGACCAACAACTTGGGCTTCTGGCACTGCTCGAGGAAGTCGTAGTGGTAGACTCGCGGCTCTTCGGACTCCGCGGCAACAGGCACAACGGGGACTCCCAAGCCAATGACTGCTCGCACGCGGGAATCGGCGCAGGCGGCCCGCAGTCCCACCGCCGCACCGAACGAGAATCCCGCAAAGATCAGCGGCAGGTGGAACTCCGCATCGAGCCAGTCGAGCGCAGTGCGAACGTCCTCGACTTCGCCGATGCCGTGATCGTGCTCTCCCTGGCTCAATCCGGTGCCGCGGAAGTTGAAGCGCAGCACGGGAAATCCGAAGCTGTTCAGCGCTTTCATGGTGTGAAAGACGACTTTGTTATGCAGCGTTCCGCCAAACAGCGGATGCGGATGGCAGACCAGCGCGGCATACGTCGCGTTGGCCGACCCCTCGTTCAGCAGGGCTTCGAGCCTTCCTGCAGGACCGTCGAGGAAGAGAGAGCGAATGGCTCCGTTTGAGGGAATCACAACATCCAGATTACACAAATCCGGCGTCGGGCTTCAGGCGTCCGGCGTCAGGCGAAGAATGTAAGGCTCCGTGATTTCCGGTCTGTCTGGGGTCTCGGGCCTTAGGCAGACGCCCAACGCCCGAAGCCTGGCGCCTGGTTTTGTTATTCTCCTTGCCATGGACGCTGTCACTTTCACGCGGCAGTTAATCGACATCGAATCGATCTCCGGCAACGAGTCGGCGGTTGGCAACTACCTCTACGGGGAACTGTGCCGCCTTGGATATCAGACAGCAAAGATTCCAGTGGAGGACGATCGCTTTAACGTCTTCGCCATTCATCCGGATCATCCGAATCCCACGGTCGTGTTTTCCACGCACATGGACACGGTTCCTCCGTTCATTCCGTCCTCAGAAGACGCAGATCGCATCTACGGACGCGGATCGTGCGACGCCAAGGGCATCATTGCGGCGCAGGTTGCGGCATCGGAACGGCTGCAACGCGACGGAATTTACGTTGGGCTGCTCTTCGTTGTCGGCGAAGAGCGCGACAGCCTCGGCGCGAAGGTCGCCAATGATCATGCGCCTGCGAGTTGCCGATTTCTGGTAAATGGCGAGCCGACTGAGAATCGCATCGCTCTGGCATCGAAAGGAACGCTGCGCGTCGAGGTGACTGCTCATGGAAAGATGGCGCATTCGGCTTATCCGGAGTTGGGCGAGTCGGCGATCGACAAACTGATTGCGGCGCTCTCTCGATTGCGGGCGATGAAATTGCCTTCCGATCCGCAAGTTGGACCGTGCACGCTGAACATCGGGCTGATTGAAGGTGGACGCGCGCCGAACGTAATTCCAGACTATGCGCATGCGGATCTGCTCTACCGCTTGATTGGATCGTCGGAAGATTTGCGCAGGCAGATCCTTGCCGCCGCTGGAGATCAGGTTGAGGTCACATTCCCGCTGGAACTTCCTTTCCTGCGTTTGCGAACCGTTGAAGGATTGCCGACGATGATCGCGGCATTTACCACGGATATTCCGAAACTGACGAAGTGGGGCGAACCGTTGCTGATTGGTCCGGGATCGATTCACGTCGCACACACCGAAGGTGAGTACATCGAAAAGAAGCAGTTGCACGAGGCGATCGAGTTGTACTGCGGAGTGGCAAGAAAGCTCGGGCAGCGGTCGGCTATCACCGCTTGATTAGGTAAGCAGTGAGCACGTATAATAGTGCTGCACGTAAATGTGTGCTATGAAGGCGAACATTACTCTGAAGCTCGATTCCTCCCTGCTGCGCGAAGCCAAAATTCTGGCTGCTCAGGATGGAACTTCCCTCAGCGCCATGGTAGCCGTGAAATTAGAACAAGCTGTACGCGAGCGGAAGGGGTACGAGCAGGCTCGGCGGCGGGCACTGGCGCAACTAGATGAAGGCATGGATCTGAACTTCACACCGCCTCGGTCGCGCGAAGAACTCCACGAGCGCTAAGTCATGACTGGCAAGTCCTTCGTCGATACCAACATTCTGGTGTATGCCCACGACCGCTTGTCGGGCTTGAAACACGACCGGGCTCGCGCTCTCGTTCAGCGGCTCTGGGAAACGGGTGAAGGCGTCCTGAGCACGCAGGTGTTACAAGAATTCTGTGTCAGCCTGCGCCGCAAAGTAAGCAACCCTGTTCCTACAGAGAAACTCCGCCAGCTTGTCAGCAATTACCTGACTTGGCAGATCGTCGTAAATACGCCGGACTCAACCCTTCGGGCCTTGGAGATCGAAGAGCGATACCAAATCTCCTTCTGGGATGCGCTCATTCTGCAGGCGGCCGAGTCTGGCGGCGCCGAAGTGATCTACTCAGAGGATTTGAACGCTGGGCAGACCTATAGCGGAGTACGCGTCCTCAATCCTTTCGTGAATACTCCGTAAGTTCCGATCAGCTAGACTGAGGCAATGACTTCGGGTTCTGCGAATTCCCTTTCCCGCGCTTCGTCCGCCTATCTGCGGTCGGCTATGCATCAGCCGGTTCGCTGGCATGAGTGGGGGTCGGAAGCTTTCGCGACCGCGCAACGCGAGAACAAGCCCATGCTGCTCGACATTGGGGCAGTCTGGTGTCACTGGTGTCACGTGATGGATCGCGAGTCCTACGACGATCCGGAGATTGCGACGATCGTGAACGAGCACTTTGTCGCAGTAAAAGTCGACCGGGATGAGCGTCCGGACATCGACAGCCGATATCAGGCGGCGGTGCAGGCGGTGAGCGGGCAGGGCGGATGGCCGCTGACAGCATTCCTTACGCCCGACGGTCGACCGTTTTACGGGGGCACCTACTTTCCTCCTCACGACCACTACGGACGGCCAAGTTTCCGGCGCGTGTTGCTGAGCATCGCGAATGCTTACAAGGAAAAGCACGGAGATGTGGTCGAGCAGGCGGCGATGGTCGAGAGCACGATCGCGCGTGCAGAATCGTTTCACGGCGGCGGCGGACGGGTTTCGTCGAGCGTCATCGAGGCGATTCAGGAATCGGCGTTCAAGATGTTCGATCCGATCCACGGGGGGTTTGGAGCGGCACCGAAGTTCCCGCATCCTTCGGCGCTCGACCTGCTGATTGAGAGGTACGCTCGGGCAGAACTTCGCTCCACCGGACAGACCGGGACACCTGTCCCCGCGAAAGCCCACACGGAACTCCGCAGCATGATCGTCACCACGCTCGAGCGCATGGCCAATGGTGGGGTCTACGACCAACTGGCGGGAGGGTTCCATCGCTACTCCGTGGACGAGCGCTGGGTAGTGCCGCACTTCGAGAAGATGGCCTACGACAACTCGGAGCTACTGAAGAACTACGTACACGCCTATCAGGCAACGGGTGAGATGTTCTTTGCCAATGTGGCGCGGGACATCGTCCGGTGGATGGATGAGTGGCTCAGCGATCGCGAGCATGGCGGGTTCTATGCTTCGCAGGACGCAGACATCAATCTGGAAGACGATGGCGACTATTTCACCTGGACTCTCGATGAGGCCAAGGCAGTTCTGACGGCAGAGGAGGCAAGGGTCGCCGGGTTGCGGTTCGACATCAATGAGATCGGCGAGATGCATCACAATCCGGCGAAAAATGTGCTGTATGTGCGGGCATCGCTCGAGGAAATCGGACGGCAGCTAAAGCTGGCACCCGCGCGGGTGGCGGAATTACTCGAGTCGGCTAAGAAGAAGATGTACGCAGCTCGCCTGCAGCGTCCCTTACCTTTTGTCGACAAGACGGTCTACGTTGGGTGGAACAGTCTGTGCGTCTCGGCCTATCTTTTGGCTTCGAGGGTACTTGACCTCCCTGAGGCGGGGCGCTTTGCGCTGCGGTCGCTAGATCGAGTCCTGGCGACGGCGTGGAGGAAAGATGCCAGTTCGCTGATACATGTGGTCGCGTATTCGGACCCCATCGCCGCACATCGCGACATTGCAGGGATGCTGGACGATTACGCGTTTACGGCGATCGCGTGCCTTGATGCCTACGAGGCGACGGCAGACCTCCCCTACTTCAAGTACGCCCGTACGATCTGCGACGCCATGATCGAGCGATTCTTCGACGCGACTTCTGGCGGGTTCTTCGACAGCCAACCTGTAGAAGGCGGCAGCCTCGGCGTGCTGGGAACAACGAGAAAGCCATTGCAGGACACTCCCACTCCCGCAGGGAACCCCATGGCAGCGATTGCGCTGATGCGTCTGCATCATTACACGGGCGACGCTGGCTACCGCGACAAGGCCGAACAGACGATGGAGACGTTCGCTGGTGTGGCAGGCCAGTACGGAATCTTTGCCGCAACTTACGGGATTGCCGTTGCGCATCTGCTGGAGAGCCCGGTGCAGGTGGTGATCATCGCGGATGAGGACGGCAAAGCGGATGATCTGGAAACGGCAGCACTTGCATCGTTTGCCTTCACCAAATCGACGCTACTATTGGCGCCCAGCCAGGTTGTGGCAGAAAATCTTCCGCCGGTTCTTGGGGCAACCATTCCACATCTTCCGCAACTAACTTCAGGGAAATCGTTTGCCGTACTGTGCTCCGGGGGTTCGTGCCGGCCGCCGGTGTTTGACGCCTCGGAACTGCGAAATACGCTGCAGGCATCGTCCGGCTAAGGCTACGACAATTTTGGTGGCCCAAAAAACAAGGGCTGTCGGGTTCATTAGGTCCGTCAGCCCAAAGATTTCAAGCCCTGATACTCGGCCCAGTTACGACAAGGTTACTTTAGTGACCTTGCGGTCAGCTAGCCTGCTCGCCTAGTTTATGTCGGCAGGGTCGATTGGCACCACTTTTGTGATCCGGGTGGGCACAGAATGAGCGGTCCGCCGTCCGCGGCTGGAACCAAAGGAACGGTGGCCGTCATGAAAGTGCCCACTAGACCTACGATCAGGACCGCGATCCTGATTGCACGTTTCATGGGTTCGTCTCCTAGATCCGCGTAAGAATTTATCCTTCCCAACGCGGACACGAATTATAAGATCGCCTGTCAAGATTTCCGCGCGCGCCTCGCGGCACCCTCACAATTCGATCATTCCGCCCCGGAAAACCGGGGGACACCAGCTTCCCTAAACCATTGTGAAAACAGCGTGTTACTAAAGATTCCGGAGGTGATTACTCAAGTCACATGCCGGAGCACAGAATAGCCTTGTTTCGGGATATTTTGTTACGAAAACCGAACAGAGGTGGGTGATGCTGTTCTTCCTCAGGAATCAGGGCGGGCAGGAGCTACTTCTTCGTGGACACCGCAGAGGTCGCCCGCATGACAGCCGCGAGCGCTCCGGTGGATTCGCTGCCGTCAGCCCCGGCTGCCGCACCGTTAGCGAGTGGGGCTGGGGCAGTCGGCTGAGTACGGGATAGAGCGCGGTCCACCATGCCTTCAAACATCGGGATGAGAGAGTCAGCAGGCAGCGGATGATGGATGTCAGATAGACTCTGCTCCCAGCGTTGGGGTTGCAGCAATGAGCGGGAGGCATCGCGCGCCGGACGCTTGACGGCAACGTATCCCAGCCATAGTCCCAGGCTCAGGTTGTAGGCGGTCATGTTCACAATGCTCATCCAGGGTCCGCCGAGATGGCTGCCGATCCAGGAACTGATCAGGATGAGTTCAATGATCGCGAAAGATCCAAAGCCCAGGGCGATCCCGAAACTGTGCTGCCGCCGGCTGACTCCGACGTAGCTCGAAAAGAAAAGCAGGAACAGCACCATCCCGACCTGCACCATGCGGACGCAGCGCTGGAAGGTGAGGATGGCCTGCATCCACGGCGACATTTCCGAAGAATTGGTCGATACCGACACGACCGCAGCCACCAGAAGCATGACCAAACCAGCCCACTTAAACAGCACGGTGCCGAGATCGCGAAGCGTGTGGAACATGCGGAAGACGTCGACGAACACCTCATGGATGACGAGAAATCCGAAGGTCACGCTGATGGCATTGCAGCCCCAGTAGAGGAAAAACAGAGCATCGTAACTGCGCCACACGTAGGCGGGAAGGACGATGAAGAAGCTGGCAAGCTGGGTGATGATGTACGCGAAAAAGAATTTGAAATTGCGCAGCAGGCCGCGTCGCACGATGAAGGCGAGGATGCCGATCTCCAGCGCCGGATGCAACATCCAGAGTGCGTAATACAGGATCTTGGTCTTTTCGCTCATGCTTCGCGGAAACTGGTGGCGGACACTCGTCGACCGGCACAATCCCCACGGCCGGAATGGAACAACTGCGCGGCCAACCATCACGACGCAATAGTTGGCTCGTTACCAACTAAGGCTAGCTCTTGGCAACCTGGCGTTCAACGCTCTGCAGTAACCCTAAGTAACGTTACCCCTGCATCGGTTTTTGGGCAAGGTTACCTTCGTGCCAGAGAAGGCTCCCCCAAAAGAGCCTCCCGGCAAGGAATCCTGAGGGCTGCAGGCACACCTCTACCCCTGGGCTGCCCCCGGCCGGACGCTTGGCCGGTTCTAGGCGTCCGGCGTCGAGTGGATATAGGCCCGCATCATGCGAACCTCGTCATCCTTCTCGTTGAGGTCATGCAACAGGATGTCCCGCAGCGAAACCATGCCCACCACATGGCCTTCGTGGCAAACGGGAAGGTGGCGAAACCCATTGCGCCGCATAAGCGTCGTACAGGTCTCCAGATCTTCGTTGATGCTGACCGCCATGGGGTCGTCGGTCATCACCTCCGCCATGCAGGTGGCACGGGGGTCGCGGCCCTCGGCCACTACACGGCGCATCAGGTCGCGTTCGGAGAAGATCCCTACGAGTTCACCGCCGTGCAGGACGGGAACGGCGCCGATGTTGCGTTCGACCATCGCGCGCACGGTTTCAAGGACGGTGTGGCCCAGTTCTGCCTGATAGGTCTCCGGGTTCTTGATCAGATCGCAGATCCGCATGTGATACCTCCCGGCGTACAGAGTCCGAGCTGGCTCCAGCGTCTATCGGGCCGCGAGTATATGTCGGAGAGACGACATAAATAAAGAAAAAACCGCGGAATCGAAAAGAAAAGTCTCCCGAAACGGCCCTCGCTGGTGTTTGCGTTCCTAGCGCCGCGTAGGTCCGAAGAGTACAATTCGCGCGATTCTCACGCCTGCGGACATGGATAGGCTGGTCGTCGACGGGCGGTAATCGGAGGGTAGCGTCGTGAGTACGAGCAGTTTCTATGCTGTGAAAGTAATCATAATCTGCGTATTTCTCGCCGAATCGGCATGGTCCCAAATGTCCGGCTACGAACGAGGCCGGGCTACGGATATGTTGCAGACCATCGCAAACGACGTCAAGAAGCACTACTACGACCCGAAGCTTCACGGCGTCGATTTTGATGGAAGAGTGGCCGAGGCAAAAAAGCAGATTGAGAATGCGAAGTCCTTCAGCATGGCAATGTCGCATATCGCGGCGACCCTCGACATCCTGAACGATTCGCATACGTTCTTCCTGCCGCCGCAGCATGCTTTCCGGCACAGCTATGGCATGCAGTATCAAATCATCGGCAACCGCTGTTTTGTGACGCAGGTGCGCCCGGGAAGGGATGCTGAGGCGAAAGGCGTAAAGCCGGGAGACGAAATCCTCAGCATCAACGGATTTACCGTCGATCGCGATGACTTGTGGAGGCTGCAGTATATGTACTCCGCATTGCGCCCGCAGGTAGCCCTTCGCTTTGCCTTGAAGGATCCGAGCGGGACCCAGCGACAGGTCGATGTCGCGGCCAAGATAAAAGAAACGAAGCGGGTCACCGATCTGACGGGAGCCAACGACGCCAGCGACATCTGGGATATTATCCGGCAGGAAGAAACCCAGGAACACCTGATGCGCGCTCGCTACATCGAGTATGGAGACCAAGTCACGGTGCTCAAGGTGCCTGAGTTCGCCTTCAGCATGGCGGAAGTCGAGAACATGCTTTCGAAAGCTCGAAAACACCAGAACCTAGTGCTCGATTTGCGCGGGAACCCCGGCGGCTCTATCGAAACGCTGAAGTATCTCGCGGGCGGGATGTTTGACAAGCCGGTCAAGATTGCCGATCGCACTGGCCGAAAGGATACGAAACCGGAAGTAGCCAAGACCATGCACAATCCCTATCTCGGGAAGTTGGTGGTGCTGGTGGACGCGCGATCGGCGTCGGCGGCGGAACTCTTCGCCCGTCTGGTGCAACTGGAGAAGCGCGGAGTAGTCATGGGTGACAAGACCTCCGGAGCCGTCATGGAGGCAAAACACTACGAAGAACGCTCTGGAACCGAGACCGTCGCCTTCTACGGAGCGTCCATCACCGAGTGGGATCTGGTCATGGCCGACGGGAAGAGCCTGGAACATGTGGGCGTCGTTCCCGATGAAGTGTTGCTGCCGAGCCCGCAGGATCTTGCGGCCGGGCGCGATCCGGTCCTGGCCCACGCAGTCGAGTCGCTAGGAGTCAAGATTGCCCCGGAAGAGGCCGGAAAGGCTTTCCCTTACGAGTGGCCACCGGAGGAATGAACCGGCCTGGATTCCGAGCCGACGAAGACAAAGTACGAGGAGTTCCACAGCGCAGTCGGGACTGTGCCGCGGGGACGTGCGGTAACGACGATGTTGTATTCGTCGGAGGGACCTCGGCCCAGTTCAGCCAGCGGATCTGCGGATTGCACCGGAGGCTTCTGATCTGCGGAGGGCTTGGTCATGGCTGGTTCCACGACAGCCAGCCACGCAAGAAACTCGTGGAGATCGTTCGACCGCGGACGCCCCGGGATCAGGAATGAAACTTCCGCGTCTTCGTTGGTAAAGTGCCACGCCAGTGAAGCCGCGAGGTCGACTGCCTTCTCGTAGGCGGCTTCGGAGATTCGACCGGCCTCCGGATTGTCGAACGCGATGCAAAGCTTGCGTTCGTCCTCGCGGGCGAACTCGCGCACCTTGAGCGACCCGGACTTCGCCGTTGCCTTCCAGTCGACGTGGCGGGCCGAATCCTCGGGCATGTACTCGCGAATGAGGTAAAGGTCTGAGCCGCGACCACGCACAAAACTCTCCCACTCGCCGCGGACCAGAGGCAGGATTTCGAACACTTCATCGGTGGGCTCGACCCGTGGATAAACAAGAATCTCCCTGGCTAGTGAGATGTGGCGCGTCTTGGTCAGGAAGGCGAAGGGGAATCGGGTCGCCAGACCAAAACTGTCTTCGCGGTAGCGTCCGCGGTGGTCGAATTTCAGATCCAGATCCGCAGTCGCTTCCGCCCTCGCCGGAAGGAACGGGAAGTAAGCCATACCCTGAAAAATGCCGGGCGGAGGAGGAATCAGTGTGACGCGGCGCAAGCGCCGGTCCGGCAAACGCAGCCATTGCTGCTCTTTCGGACGATTGAACGGAAAGGCAAACGTCGTCGCTTCCCACTGCCACTGCTTGGCGGGCTTTTTCCGTTTCTTCCGAGTGGACACTACACGGATGGAGAACGATGGCAGGACGCGTCGCGGATTGCGCAGTACGATGCGCGCCAGTATCGGTCGTCCCGCAAAAACGTGCTCGGGGACATGTATATCGAGCTCGAGATAGCGGAGCACCAGGGCCGATACATATCCCGAGACGATGATGGCGGCCAGCATCGCTGCTACGACAATGTAGAGAAGATTGTTGCCGGTATTCAAAGCCGCGATGCCGATGACGAGCGTGACCAGCACGTAGACGATGCCAGCACGGGTCACGTCATAGTCGAACGATTCGCGCAGCCGCTCGACCGCCACGCGTCGCGCCAGGTAGGGGACGGTGATGAGTCCGACCAGGGTTGCCAGAACGAGTGAGGCCGACGCCAGAATCACCGTGGCCCAAACGTTGCCCGCATCGCGCGACACGGTCGAAAACAGAGCCGCCGCGAAGGCCAGGCCTAATCCCACAAGGGCGAGCAGGAACTTGATCCACACTTCGGCCGACGCCGACTGCAGCCACTCGACGACGCGATTGGAAGCACCCGGACCAGACTGGAGCGGATTGGTCACAGCAGAACCCACTGAATTTGAGCCTAGCATCCCCCAGCAGAACGAACAATCGGGATCAGGTTGCGAGGAAAGCGTTCGTAACGTGTAGAAGCAGCCTCTTCAGTGGGCGGAGTCAGTTCGTTGTCTATTCCGAAAGCCCTGTGCTACCCTTTTGCGCGAAGTTTCCCGCGGTCTCAGAGTTCTCACCCCGCAACTTGCAAGGAGGTTTCCATGCCTATAGGTAAACGCGCAGCAGCGGAATTCTTTGGAACATTCTGGCTGGTATTCGGCGGATGCGGAGCGGCGGTATTAGCCGCCGGCATTCCCGCGGTCGGCATCGGATACGCCGGTGTCGCCCTGGCATTCGGCCTCACGGTGTTGACCATGGCGTTTGCTATCGGACACATCTCAGGATGCCACTTGAATCCAGCCGTGAGTGTTGGCCTCGTGGTGGGCAAGCGCTTCCCTGCTTCGGAACTGCTTCCCTACGTGATCGCGCAGGTGCTGGGAGCGATCGCCGCGGCCGGAGTCCTGTACGTGATTGCCAGCGGAAACCTCGGTTTCGACATTCACAACGGCTTCGCCCTGAACGGCTATGGCGATCATTCTCCGAACGGCTATTCGCTGCTCGCGGGTTTCGTGGCCGAAGTTGTGCTGACCGCGTTCTTCCTGATGGTGATCATGGGTGCTACCGACGAGCGCGCGCCCAAGGGATTCGCTCCCATCGCGATCGGACTGTGCCTGACGCTGATTCACCTGGTCGGCATTCCAGTGACGAATACGTCAGTCAATCCCGCGCGCAGCACCGGACCAGCAATCTTCGCCGGCGGATGGGCATTCCAGCAGCTCTGGATGTTCTGGGTAGCACCGCTGATCGGCGGAGCCCTCGGCGGCGGAATCTACAGCATGCTGTTTGGAGGTAAAGAAAAAGCGTAGCGCTCGACTCGAGAATCGTGGGCCGCGGATTTACGCGGATCTGCGCGGATAAACCACCTGAATTGTTGAGGGTTATCGGTCAGAATCCGCGCAAATCCGCGGCGGGTTCCTAGAAGTCATCTCACAAAAGGTTTTGGGTAGGGCACGGCTTCAGCCGTGCCGCTCCGAAGTGCCCAACCTGGGGGCTTTAGCCCCTGAGGTCAACCGCGCCTTGCCGAGTTGGTTGACTGTGAAATGGCTTCTAGTACTTCGCCAGTTCCTTCATTGCCAGGTACAGGTCATTGGGCTGTGGAAGGATGGCGTCTTCGAGGATCGGCTGATAGGCGACGAACGTGTCTTTCGCGGCCACACGACGGACCGGGGCATCCAGATGATCGAAAAGCTGGTCGGCGATGCGGGCAGCGATTTCCGCCCCGTATCCCCAACTCAGGGTGTCTTCATAGGCGACGAGCGCGCGATTCGTCTTTGAGACCGACGCGGCAATCGTGTCCCAGTCGAAGGGATTCAGGCTGCGCAGGTCAATCAACTCGACCTTGATTCCTTGCTCGCGCTCCAGCTTCTGCGCGGCTTGCAGCGCGCGAGGCACAACTGCGCCGTAAGTGATCACGGTCAGATCAGTTCCCGGATGCACAACCTTCGCCTTGCCGAAGGGAATCATGTACTCCGGCCCTGGGTAGGGGGCGCGTCCGTAGGATTCGCGGTAGAGCCGCTTGTGCTCGAGGAACAGAACAGGATCGTCGCAGCGGATCGCGGTGCGCAACAGTCCCGCGGCATCGAGTGCGTTGGACGGAAACACAACCCGCAGCCCAGGCATGTGGGTGAAGATGCTCTCGCCGCACTGCGAGTGATAAATGGCGCCGCCGGTGAGATATCCACCAATGGCGACGCGAATCACCACCGGACAAGAGAATCCGTTATTCGAGCGCCAGCGGATCACGCTCATCTCGTCGCGAATCTGCATCATCGCCGGCCAGATGTAATCGAAGAACTGGATTTCGACGACCGGCTTCAGTCCGCGTGTGGCGATGCCCGTAGCGCGCCCGACGATGGCCGCCTCGGCCAGCGGGGAGTTGAATACGCGATCCGGGCCGAACTCATTCTGCAGGCCGAAGGTGAGCTTAAAGACTCCGCCCTTGCCCTTGACCAACTTCTGGCGCAGATACTCTTCGCGGCTGCAATCGGCCACGTCTTCGCCGAAGATGACGATGCGCTCGTCGCGCTTCATCTCGTCGCGCAGCGTGCCGTTGATGAGGTCGGCCATGGTTTTCGCGGCCGGCTTCTTCGCGTCTGCGGGGGCCTCCACCGCAGCGGGTTGCGTGTCGAACGCGGGAGACATCGGGTCCACGTCAGGCGAATAAACAAAATTCATCACCGACTCTGGAACCGGAGGTAGCGCCTCGAGAGCACGATCGACTGCTATCTGGAGCTCGGCCTCGACTTCCTTTTCCAGCTGGTTAATTCCCTTGTCGTCGAGGATGCCTTCGCGCAGAAGATACATCTGCGTGCGCGTCACAGGATCGCGCTGGGCATCGCGCTCGCGCTCAGACTCGGGGCGATAGAGACGCTCGTCATCCGAGAGCGAATGCGAGTACGGACGGATCACATGCGCGTGAACAAAGGCCGGACCGAGTCCCTCGCGGCAATAACGAGCAGCGCGCTGGAAGGCCGCGAAGCTGGCTACAGGATCGGTGCCATCGACCTCTTCGAAATGGAAGTTGGGAAATCCCGAGACCAGCCGCGAGATACTTCCGCCAGCGGTCTGTACTTCTACCGGAACTGAAATCGCGTAGCCGTTGTCCTGCACGCAGAAGATGATGGGCAGCTTGCCCAGCGCAGCGGCGTTCAGCGCCTCCCAGAACTCGCCTTCGCTGGTGGTGCCGTCGCCTAGGGAAACGTAGGTGACTTCATCATTCTGGAAGCGGACGTTCTTGAACTTGCGATAATCCGTTGCGTCTGACGACGGCGGCTCGGCGGCTTTCGGCCGACGCGAAAGATAACGCCCCGCTTCGGAGCAGCCGACAGCCTGCAGGATCTGCGAGCCGGTCGGCGAGGACTGCGTGACGATATGCAGTGCGGGATAGCTCCAGTGCGAGGGCATCTGACGGCCACCGGAACTGGGATCGTCGGCGGCGCCCACTCCCTGCAGGAACATGTTGTAGGGCTCGACGCCCAGAGCGAGACAAAGGGCGCGGTCGCGATAGTACGGATAAAACCAGTCGTATCCGGGGCGGAGCGCCAGGCCGGCAGCCACGCCGATGGCCTCATGGCCGGCGCCCGACATCTGGAAGTAGATTTTCTGCTGGTGCTTGAGCAGGATCTCCCGGTCATCGACACGGCGGGAGGTGTACATCAGGCGGTAGGCCTGGATCAGCTGCTCGCGGGACAGTCCGTCATGGACCTTGGACTTCTTTCCGTTGGCCAGGGACAGCTTGGGGTCGGTTTTTGTCGTCGCCATCCGTTATTTGGTCCTGCGGGATTAGATTCCGGCCAGCCCTGCCTCGATTCCCCAGAGAGTGCAACTGGTTGGATTGTAAATGGTGCTGCAAGGTTGGGAAAGTCAGGAGTTTTGTAGAGTAGGGCCGAATTCGACAAACTCTCGTTCGGTGATTGGGGAGACCGGAAGCGACTGAAGAAGCAGTAGGGTGGGTGACGATTGTCACCCGGACACGTGATCACCGTCACAGATTGCACCTCTCGAATCCATTCAAAATACCTCCCCAACGAGCGCGTTTGTAGCTAAGTGGTCCTCCCTAAACGGAACGGGCTCACGCAAGAAACTTCGCAGTCCCGTCGGCCGCAGTCGCCGGGACTGCGAACGTGTTTTGGGGCAAAGTCGACGACTCCTTCGTTGGCTCCCCAAAATGGCTCATTCCCTTAGCCATTCTTCCAGCAGCGGGAGGGACTTCGCGTGTAGCCCGACCGGCGCACGCCAGATCCTTGCTTGCGCCTGAAATCGGGCTCCGCTCAGCGCGACTCCGCCTATCCGGTACCTCCAACTTCATCACCATGGGATTTTGAATGCTGACGGCAGCCTGCCACCTGCTTTATTCTGAATATTCATGATTCGTATCCACCGTGCGTTTGATCCGCACTCCATCAAACTGGTCATCTTCGATCTGGACGGTACGCTGATCGACTCGCGCCTTGACCTGGTGCATTCGGTGAATGCGGCCCTGCGCCATATCCAGCGTCCGGAACTACCTGAGGACGTTATTGCCAGCTACGTCGGCGACGGCGCTCCGGTATTGATCCAACGTGCCTTGGGTGGTGAATCCGTTGACGAATCGCTCGTCCGCCAAGGGCTGGAATTCTTCCTCGCGTACTACAAAGAGCACAAGCTGGACCACACCACGGTCTATCCGGGGATCCAGGAGGCGTTGGCGACGATTCAGAATTCCGGCAACGGCACCTCGCGCAAAATGGCGGTGCTCACGAACAAACCGGTACATGCATCGCGCGCGATCGTCAAAGCCTTGGGAATGGGCGATTACTTTTTGCAGGTTTACGGCGGCAACAGCTTCGCCACGAAGAAACCCGATCCAGAGGGCGCGCTACGGATCGTCGCCGAAGCAGGAGCGCGGCCCGAGCAGACGGCCATTGTCGGCGACTCTCACGTTGACGTCCGCACCGGGCGCAACGCGGGGCTCTGGACTGTGGCCGTCACCTACGGATTCGCGCCACACACGCTCGAAGATCAGGAACCCGATATTGTTCTGGACACGCCCGCGGAATTGAGTAGATTCTTTCAGTCTCAGAGATAACTGCGCGAATCATGACGACCGGTGAATTCGGTTTCACTCCCAAAGAACTGCGCAAGCTGCGCAGCATGAAGAATCCCTACGGCATTCAGAAGTTTCTTGACGATATGCCGTACCACCTGGAAGACACGGCGTGGTCCCCGCGCAAGGTGCTGGCGGAGCAATCTTCGCACTGCCTCGAGGGAGCCATCTTTGGCGCGGCGGCCCTACGAGCGAACGGATATCCTCCGCTTTTGCTCGATTTCGAAGCCGACCACGATACCGACCACGTGATCGCGATCTTCCGCGAGGACGGCCACTGGGGCGCGGTGGCGAAATCGAACTATACCGGATGCCGCTGGCGCGAGCCGGTCTACCGCAATCTGCGGGAGCTGGCACTGAGCTATTTCAACGCCTATTTCAATCTTCGCCGGGAGCGTACCCTCCGCCGCTACTCGCTTCCAGTGGACCTGAAACGCTTCGACTCGAAGAATTGGATGACTACGGATGAACCCGTTTGGTTCATCGTTTATCATCTATTCGACGTAAAGCACTATTCCCTGCTTACCAAGGAGCAGGAGAAACGTCTGCATCGGGTCGACGAACGACTCTTTCAGGCGGAGTGCCTGGGGAAAGCATACAAAGTCCGGGATTAGCAGTTATGGAAGCGCGTCGTCATCCGCGTTACAAGCTGGAGGTGGACCTTCGTGTCTACCCGCGCAACGCTCCTGTCGTCCGCGCGCAATCGGTCGACATCAGCGAGTCGGGTATGGCCGCCATGCTGCGGGTGGAAGTGCCGCTCGGCGAAGTCGTTCGCCTGGAGTTCTCCCTGCCCACGGGAGAGGTCGAGATCCACGCCCTGACCCGCCAGCGGGTGGCGTTCCGCTACGGCTTTCAGTTCCTGGATGCGGTCTCCCAGTTAGAGATCATTCACCGCGCCTGTCGGCAGTTCGCGGTCGAGCAGAGCCTCGCGGGAGATAGCGAAATCCCACTAGACTCCTGAGAGTCGCACTGCGCCCTTCCCTTCCTGCATCCTCCGACGGCATCGAGGCGATCCAGGGTTAAGATGGTCGGTATGCGAACGACGGTTCTTGCTCTGGCTGTGAGTCTCCTCAGTGTTGCCCACGTCGTTGCGCAGCAGGATGCGCCGCAGCCTCCTCCACCTGAGCAGTCTTCGGATGCTGCGCCAGCGCAGGATGTGAAGGACGCGGCAAGCCCGCGTCCCCGCCCGACTCTCACTCCCGATGCGCAGGGGAGGCTCTCCCCGGAGCAGATGCGGGAATTGACGCGGGTCGTCGCCCAGAGCTATCGGGACAATTTCAAAAGGCAGCGAGACTATACCTACATCGAGCGCGACGTCGAGAAATCCATGGGCGGCAAGGGAGAGGTCAAGTCCACCGAAATCAAGACGTACGAGATTGTCGCCATCTATGGCGAACAGGTGCGCCGCCTGATTGAGAAAGACGATAAGCTGCTCGATGCCAAGGAGGCGGCGAAGGAAGAAGAGCACATCCAGAAGATCATCGACAAGCGCAAGAATGAGTCCGAAGATGATCGCAAGAAGCGGCTCGAAAAAGAAGCGAAACAGCGCGAGGAAAGCCGCAAGTTCGTTGACGAAATCGCAGATTCCCACGACTTCCGCCTAGTAGGAACTGAGGTGCTGGGAGGCCGCGAAGCCTGGGTGATCGACGGCGACCCGCGCCCCGGCTACGATCCACAGGACAAGGGAGGGAAATTCGTCTCGAAGTTCAAAGGCCGTTTGTGGATAGACAAGGATGACATGCAGTTGGTAAAGATGGACATCGAGGCGGTGGATACGGCCTCAGTCGGCTGGGTGATGGCGCGTATCCACAAAGGGACACGCGTGGTGTATGAGCAGATGCGCTGGAACGACGAGATATGGCTGCCCCAGCATCTGACCTACAAATTCGACGCGCGCGTCGCACTGTTGAAGGGCTACAACGTTGACGGCGAGCAGACCTACCGCGACTACAAGAAATTCCGCACGTCCTCAAAGATTGTTGGAGTAGGCGAAGTGCAGGAACATAAGTAGAGTATCCATCTCTGGCCGGAGCCCTGCGTGAACATCGAACTGCGTCCGATCGGATTTGTCGAGACGAGCCGCTCGGAAGTCGAAGATGACTTCTGGGGAGGCATCGAGTCGTGTATCCACCTCACCGATGAATTCTCCCCCGAAGCTCTCGAGGGATTGAGCGACTTCTCGCACGTCGAAGTCATTTTTCAATTTCACAAGCTGGAGCCCGGTGAAGTAATCAGAGGAGCCCGCCGTCCGAGGAACAACCCGGACTGGCCGGCCGTCGGAATCTTCGCGCAGCGGAATAAGCATCGGCCAAATGGCCTTGGGGCGACGATTTGCCGCGTCGTCCGCATCGAAGGCACGCGATTGTACGTCTCCGAACTCGACGCACTCGATGGCACACCGGTGCTCGACATCAAACCGGTGATGGCCGAGTTCCTGCCGGCAAAGCCCGTCCGGCAGCCGGCATGGTCGCATGAGTTGATGCGCCAGTACTGGCTCCGCAAGGACGAGCGGCGAAGACCATCCCGACCCACTTATTGACGGCCTGCTGAGGCTTTATAATTCGGGGTCCAAACGTTCGGGGCTTGCCCGTCTCTCAATTACGCCCGCGCGCTTGCGACATTGATTCGAATTCATCCCGAGGCCATTCATGACTTCCTTCACCCGTCGTGATCTGCTTCTGTCCGGACTCGCTGTTTCGGCGTCAACGCTCGTTCCCGGCTCTCTGCAACGTGCGCATGCCCTTCTCGCTCGATATCCCGCTACCGAACCTGCCGGCGCTCTTCTTCCACGCGAGCGGCTTCTCTTCGACTTCGGCTGGAAATTCTTCCAGGGACATGGCTCCGATCCGGCGCGCGATCTGGGATTCGGCATGGGCCAGGGAGATTTCGCCAAGAGCGGCGAGTTCTGGTTCTCCACGCAAAAGTTTGATGACTCGAAGTGGCGCGATCTCAACCTGCCGCACGACTGGGCGGTCGAACTGCCGTTCGTGCGCGATGAGGAACAGAACAGTCACGGATACAAACCGCTGGGACGGCGCTATCCGGACACGAGCATAGGATGGTATCGGCGGACATTCGACCTACCGAAAGAAGATTCCGACCGCAGGCTGGTCGTCGAATTCGACGGAGCATTTCGCAGCGCTCTGGTCTTCCTAAACGGATACTTCGTCGGCCGCAATGACAATGGCTACGCGCCCTTCCGCTTCGACATCACCGACTTCGTCAACTTCGGGGGAAAGAACTATCTGGTCGTCCGCATGGACGCCAGCTTCGGCGACGGCTGGTTCTATGAGGGAGCGGGGATCTACCGGCATGTGTGGCTGACGAAGACGGATGCGCTGCATTTGGGGCATTGCGAGAGCTATGTGCGCGCGACGATCAAGGGCAATACCGCCACCCTCGACCTAGGGACGATTGTGCGGAATGACGGCGACGAGGCGGACGGCTGTCGTATACGCTGGCAGATCGTCGATCCAAACGAGAAAGTTGTGGCGACTGCGGATGCGGGAATAATGCTCGTCGCCCCACACAGCGAAAGGCAAGTCTTAGGGGCGGGCGATGCAGCTAATCCTTTAAAGGACATCACCCTGAAGAATCCTGCTCTGTGGTCGCCGGAAACTCCCTATTTATACTCCGCCATTGTCACGATCGAATCCGCCGGCAAAGCGCGCGACGCCGAGCGCATCCACTTCGGTGTCCGCGATCTCCGCTGGGACGCCGACAAGGGGTTCTTTCTCAACGGCAAGCACACTCTGATCAAAGGCACCTGCAACCATCAGGATCACGCCGGAGTCGGCGCCGCCCTTCCCGATCGGCTGCAAGATTTCCGCGTCGCAGTGCTGAAAGACATGGGAGGCAACGCCATCCGCACGTCGCACAACATGCCCACGCCGGAGCTGGTAGAAGCCTGCGATCGCCTAGGCCTGATGATGATGTGCGAGGCGCGCCTGATGAGCTCGAATCCAGAAGGCATGGCTCAGCTGGAGACCATGGTGAAGCGCTACCGCAACTCGCCGTCGGTCATCTTGTGGTCGATGGGCAACGAAGAGTGGACCATGATGCCGCAGCCCCAAGGCACACGGGTCATCGATGACATGATTAGGCGGACCCACGAACTCGATCCCACTCGCATGTGCACGGCCGCAGTGAATGGCTCGTTCGATGCTCAGTTCTCCCAGCAACTTGACGTGATGGGATTCAATTACAACCTGAAGGAGCACGACCCCTGGCACAAAGCGCATCCGAAGATTCCCAGCGTCGGCTCGGAAACCGCCAGCACGATTTCGACACGCGGCATTTATTCCACCGACAAACTGCGCAACTGGCTAAGCGCCTACGATCTGAACCATACGGCGTGGTCACAACTCGCCGAGGAATGGTGGAAGTTCTACGCTGCCCGCGAATGGCTCGCCGGAGGCTTTGCCTGGACCGGCTTCGACTATCGCGGCGAACCGACGCCCTATGGCTGGCCGTCGATCAACTCGCAATTCGGTATCGTCGACATGTGCGGCTTCCCCAAGGACAACTTCTACTATTACAAGTCCTGGTGGGGATCGGACCCGGTTCTGCACGTTCTTCCTCACTGGAATTGGGAGGGGCGCGAGGGTGAACCCATATCGGTCTGGGTTCACTCCAATCTCGACTCCGTAGAACTCTTCCTCAATGGCAAGAGCCAGGGCGCAAAGAAGATTGAACCGCTGACTCACCTCGAGTGGAAGGTGAAGTTCGAACCCGGAGTACTGGAGGCGCGCGGCACGAAGAACGGGAAGGTCGTACTCACGGAAAAACGCGAGACGACGGGAGAGCCAGCGTCCATTCGCCTCACGCCGGATCGCTCCGAAATCAACGCCGACGGCGAAGACGTTTGCATCCTGCGCGTCGAAGCACTCGACAAACAAGGACGGCCGGTTCCGACGGCGGACTCTCCCATCGTATTCAAGGTAACTGGCGAGGGCGCGCTCATCGGCGTCGGCAATGGTGATCCGAATTGCCAGGAGTCCGACAAGGAACCGAAACGCAGCCTATTCAGCGGTCTGGCACAGGTGATCGTGCAATCGACGCGAACACCGGGGACGATCACCATCGAGGCGCACTCAGGAGACTGGCCACCGCCGCAACTAACGCCAATACAGGTGACGATTGCGACAAAGAAGGTGGACCTTCGGCCGAGTGTTGCGTAAACAATGTAGCCCCGGACGCCTCGTCCGGGGTTGCGCGAAGCGCAATGACGGTAGACGTCAGGCGGCAGGCATTCGGCTGCAGGAACTCGACGCGGCTCTAGCGAAGGCTGTCACTGCACTTGGAAGGAGTAAGCTGATGGCGAGAGTCTGAGGTTTTCACACCTGAGACCTGACTCCTGTCCGAGGTTATCCGCTTGACGCCGGAAGCCTAAGCCATGTCTAGATCACGTCGAGAATTCCTTACGCTGACCTCGCTCGGAATGCTGGGCGCAACCGTTGTGTCGCGCCTCTATGCCCAGGACCAGACTCAACTCCCGCCCGGTGCACCGACGGCTTTCGGCGCAGGTCCGGCGTTTGGTCCTGAAGTGTCGGTGAATACCTTCGCCGAGGCGGAGAAGTTGGTGCAGTTTCCACTCGCCGACGCTGAGCGCGCGATGGCGGCCGCCAGTTGGCGAAAGACTTTGGCCTCGGTTTACGAAAGACGAACGGGACCGAAGAAACTGGCGATCGAGTCGACCGTGGCTCCAGCGACAACCTGGGACCCCATGCTGCCGGGAATCCGCCCGACGGCAACGCGGGATCGATTTGTGCGCAGCAAGATCGCAGACAGCCCGTTGCCTGCGAAAGATGACGACATCGCGTTCGCGGCCGTGTCGCGGCTGTCTCGCTGGATCGAAAGCAAGTCGCTAACTTCCGAGCGGCTAACGAAGATCTATCTCGATCGCCTGGAGCGCTTCAACCCGAAGCTGCGGTGCGCGATCACCATCACCCGCGAACACGCGCTCAAACAAGCAAAGCAGGCCGATGCAGAGATTGCACAACGCAGATACCGCGGTCCGCTGCATGGTATTCCTTTTGGGGTAAAGGACCTGCTCGATACAGCTGGGATTCCGACCACGTATGGAGCCGAACCCTACCGCAACCGCGTCCCGGCAGAAGACTCGGTGGTGGTGAAGCGCCTGTACGAAGCGGGCGCGGTGTTAGTGGCCAAGCTCAGCCTCGGAGCACTGGCGCTCAACGACATCTGGTTCGGCGGACAGACGATGAATCCTTGGCTGCCCGAAGAAGGCTCATCGGGATCAAGCGCCGGGCCGGGCTCCGCCACCGCTGCGGGACTGGTCGGATTCTCGATCGGGAGCGAAACCGGCGGCAGCATCGTGAGCCCGTCCATGCGCTGCGGCGTAACCGGATTGCGTCCCACCTACGGACGCGTGCCGCGCACCGGCGCCATGACGCTGTGCTGGTCGCTCGACAAGCTGGGCCCGATGACGCGCGGAGTGGAAGATACGCTACTTGTCTTGCAGGCCATCTCAGGTCCCGATGCCGGTGATACAGGCAGCGTTCCGAGCCATCTCGACTTTGACGCCAACACCAGCGTGAAGGGCCTCCGCCTCGGATATTTCCCCGCGTGGATAAAAGAGCGCCCGGCAACCGAGGTCGACCGTGCCGCACTCGAAACGGCGAAGAAAATCGGATTCGAGTTGGTGGAAGTCTCGCTTCCCGATTGGCCCTACGATTCACTCAACCTCATCCTGTTTGCAGAAGGCGCAGCCGCATTCGAAGAATTGACCCTGAGCGGCGGCCTTCGCGAATTGAAGGCGCAAGTTCCTGACGCATGGCCCAATATCTTCCGCCAGGCGCGGTTCCTGTCGGCCGTCGATTTCGTACAGGCGGATCGACTCCGGCGCAAGGTCGCTCAGGAGATGGCCCGCGTGTTCTCGGAAGTCGATCTGCTGCTGGTTCCGTCGCTGCGCGATGAGATGCTGGTCATCAGCAACTTCACGGGGCATCCGTCTCTCACGTTGCGCGCAGGTTTTGTCGAGGTAAAACAGGCGCGGAGCGACTGGGCTCCTGACCCGGAACATCCTCTACCGACGTTCGTGACGCCGCGGCGCGTCCCGCACGGTGTCACACTGATCGGCCGTTTATTCGACGAAGGGATCATAGGAGCAGCAGGCTTAGCGCTCGAACACGCTCTTGGAGTCTCCGCCGAGCGTCCGAGTGGCTTCATAACCATGCAATCCTAATAACCCTCTGTTAAATCAGTCTTTTGCGCACGGGACGCATCATGAATGGTGCATTCCGAACCCTCGGAATCTGGACAAATCCCACTCCAAAGTCGAAGAAAGTGCTTGCTAAGTTATATAGTGTTGTAGTTAACTAAAACAGTTCCCTTTGGCCAAGGGAATAGGTGAGCGAGGTCGACCCCTCAACCGGATCGCAAGTCCAAACGAGGAGATGCCTGATGAAATCGCTAAGAGTTCTGCTGTCGCTGATGGTGCTGTCGCTGATGGTGCTGTCGCTGGCAATTGCAGCTTTCGCCCAAACCGATGAGCAAAAGTCAGATTCAAAAAAATCCTTTGACGCCTTGAAAACTCTCGCCGGTGAATGGGAGGGCCCGGTCACCGTCACGCCGCCCATGCCTGGGATGTCCGGGGATGGAAAGGCGGACCTGCACGTCTCGCTGCGAGTTACCTCGCGGGGGAACGCGATTGTGCACGAATTGCAGGAAGCCGGGACGCCGCTCGATCCCAGCAAATACGATCACCCGGTCACGATGCTGTACCTGAACGATGGCCAGTTGAACCTTGTGCACTACTGCGATGCCGGAAACCGTCCGCACATGGTGGCGCGGAAATCGGCCGACGGCAAAACGGTGGAGTTCGATTTCGTCGACATGTCCGGTGGAAACAACTTCGGGCACATGTACCACTCCGTCTTTACTTTCGTCGATGCCAATCACCACATCGAGGACTGGATCTACATGTTGCCCGGCGACAAGCCGGTTCACGCCCATTTCGAATTGCATCGCGCAAAATGACGAAAGCATCGCTGCAATCCGCTTTCAACCGGGAATTCGGACTGCTTTCCCTTTCGCGGAGATGCCGGGATTCCCACGTCTCGCAAAGTTCGCAGAGACGTGGGGCGCCCGCCCGAGCGCACAGACCGTGCAGCGATAGCCACGAGAATGGAGGACTATGACGCACGCCAATCCTGGAAGAGTCGCCGGCCTGTGGTATCTGTCGATCGTGCTGCTGGGACCACTGCGACTCATCTACATACCCACGAAGCTATTCGTGACCGGCAACCCTGCGGCGACGGTTGCCAACATCGCCGCGCACCAGTTGCTGTTCCGGGCAGGAGTGGCGAGCGACCTGATTAGCAGCATCACGCTGGTTCTGCTGGTGCTGGCCTTCCACCGCCTGTTTCAGGGAGTGGACCAAAGCATGGCGGTGCAAGTGGTCATTTTCGGCGGCATCATGCCAGCGGTGCTCAATCTCGCCGGTGTGGCCGCCGACCTCGGCGCTCTTGCAATCGCCCGCGGCGTCGACTTCCTCTCGGTTTTCAGCAAACCGCAGTCGGATGCGCTGGCGCTGTTCTTGCTGAATCTGCGCAACTATCAATACACCGCGGCAGAGATTCTTTGGGGAGTGTGGCTGTTCCCGCTTGGGGCTCTGATCTATAAGTCGCGGTTCCTGCCGCGGTTCCTGGGCGTCTGGATCATGCTGGGCGGCTTGAGTTATGTGGCGCTGAGCCTCTCCGGCGTTCTGTTCCCTGCGTATCAAGGCACGATATTCAAGTTGTCTCAGCCCGTCATGTTTGGAGAACTGGCTCTTACGCTGTGGCTTCTGCTCAAGGGAGCGCGTCCACTGAGCCAGACGCAGGAAGTTGCCCGCGCATAGTGCGAGGGCTACGAACTAGATGGATGGAAGGAGAATTCATGAGCACGGTTGCAGGTTCGATCGCTCACACCGCTGTATCGTCAAGGCCGGCCGCACCCGAGATTTCGCTGTTCCGGTTGTACACGTTGCGAGTCGCGTACCTTATCATGGCGGCCGGGCTGGGAGTCTTCGTCTGGCCTTCCGTGATTCGTCATAGCAACGAGTTCGCGCTTGCGCATGGCGTGCAAGTGGCTCTGCTGGCCGGACTGGGAGCAGTTGCCGCCCTGGGACTTCGGTATCCAGTGCAGATGTTGCCGCTGTTGGTGTTCGAGGTGGCATGGAAGGCGATCTACCTCGTCGCCTTTGCGTATCCTATGTGGTCCGCGCATCAGATCACTCCAGCGATGGCCGAGGATGTCAAAGCCGTTTCGATGGTGGTGGTCCTGCTGCCGCTGATTCCGTGGCGCTACGTGTTCAATCATTATGTGGTCAAGCGTGGTGAGCGTTGGAAATGAGCTGCGGCGGCATGCGACGCACTAGCGTTTCTTGAGTAAGAGATTCCGGAACCCGACATGGACCGTGAGTGGAACGACAATCAGCCGATCTACCGCCAGCTGCGCGATCGCGTGGTCGCGATGATTCTCGACGGCGTGCTCAAGGAGGGCGATGCCCTGCCCTCGGTGCGCACGGTGGCGGCGGAGTATCGGGTCAATCCGCTAACGGTCCTCAAAGGCTATCAGCAGTTGGTGGATGAGGGGCTGGTCGAGAGCAAGCGAGGGCTCGGCATGTTCATTAATTCCGGGGCGCGCAATCTGCTGATGCAAGGCGAACGCCAGAAGTTCCTGGCGGAAGAATGGCCGCGGATACATGCCACTATCCAGCGGTTAGGTTTGAGTACAAAGGAACTTCTGAATGGGGACGGCTCCGGTGATTCCCAGGTCTCGCAACACCAGCGAGACCAAGGGCACCCCCCATCGAAAGAAACTACTGCGAAGGATGAGGAGGAGCGCTGAAGCATGCCATGCATTGAAGCCCGCGGTCTGCACAAGGCGTTCGGCAGCACGGTCGCACTCGACGGCGTGGATCTCTGCGTCGACCAAGGGCGGATTCTTGGTCTGATTGGTCCGAACGGAGCAGGCAAGACCACGGCCCTCAACGCCATTCTTGGATTGATTCCGTATGACGGACAGCTTCGCGTATTGGGGCGCGATCCCTGGACCGAGCGCGAACGGCTGATGTGCGATGTATCGTTCATCGCCGACGTGGCTGTCCTGCCGCGTTGGATCAGGGTTTCCGACGCGCTCGACTACGTAGGCGGGGTGCATCCGCGATTCGATCGCGCCAAAGCCGAGGGATTTCTCGCTCGCACGACTATCAAGAAATCGAGCAAGGTGCGGGAATTGTCGAAGGGGATGGTGGCGCAGTTGCACCTCGCGATCGTCATGGCCATCGATGCACGGCTGCTGGTGCTCGACGAGCCGACGCTCGGCCTCGACATTCTTTATCGCAAACAGTTCTACGATTCGCTGCTCAACGACTACTACGATGGCACCCGCACCATCATCGTGACCACGCATCAGGTGGAAGAAATTCAGCACGTCATCACTGATTTGATGTTCATCGACCGCGGACGCATCGTCTTCGGCTGCAACATGGAAGAGTTCGAGTCGCGCTACGCGGAAGTGACGGTGAAGCCCGACCAGGTTGCGGCGGCGCGTGCGCTGAAGCCGATGCACGAACGGCAGGTGCTGGGACGCAGCATCCTGCTCTTCGACAAGGCAGACCGGCAGCAACTGGCCAGCCTCGGCGAAGTACACACGCCCAGCATCGCCGATCTGTTCGTGGCTGTGATTGGGAACGCCAGCGGCACCGCAAAAGGAGCAAGCCTATGACTGCGGCATCGAACGCTGTGCCCATGCCTGCGGGCTCGCAAGTCGTCTCAACGACCCGTCTGCTCTACTGGTCCATACGGCGCGAGTTGTGGGAGCACTCCTCGCTCTACATTGCTCCCCTGGCGGCGGGCGGAGTGTTCCTGATCGGCTTCTTGTTCTACCTGTTTCGCCTGCCCAACCAGGTGCGGATGACGTTGGGCGCCCATCCCATGCATCAGCATTCTTCCCTCGATGAGCCCTACCTGATGGCCTTCGGGTTGCTCATGCTTACCGCAATGCTGGTCGGCACTTTTTACAGCCTTGACGCTCTGCATGGTGAACGCCGTGACCGCAGCATTCTGTTCTGGAAGTCCATGCCCGTCTCCGATCTCACGGTTGTTCTCTCGAAGGCAGCCATTCCGATCTTCGTTCTGCAGTTCATCGCCTTCTTGGTCGCGGTCACGCTGATGTGGATCATGTTCTTCCTGAGTTGTGCAGTATTGCTCGCGAGCGGCAGTGGCCTTGCACAATTCTGGAGTATGCTGCCGATCGTCCAGATGTCGTTCATGCTGCTCTACCATCTGGTCATCCTGCACGGCCTGTGGCATGCCCCGTTTTACGGCTGGATGCTGATGGTTTCGGCCTGGGCCCGCCGCGCGCCATTCCTCTGGGCGGTCCTGCCTCCGCTGGCCATCGCCATCGTGGAGAAGCTCATATTCAACAGCTCACATTTCGTGGGCATGCTGCTCTATCACCTTGGGGGAAGCCCCAACAATAGCTCCAGGAGCGGCGATTTTATGGACATGCTCGGGCACTTCGAGCCGGGTAAGCTGCTCAGTGAGCCCGGCCTCTGGACTGGACTCGCAGCCACCGCAGTCTTCCTGGTCGTCGCGGCACGCCTGCGCCGGCAGCGAGCCCCGCTCTAGTAATAAATAGCGAATCCAACCGTCCTTTGTATGGGGGAATACGAATATGAGCACCGCCGCCCAAGTCACGACGCCAATCACGGAACCATCATCCCGCACTAGATCGAGGTTCATCGGCGCCTACTACCTCTTCACGATCCTGGCTGGGGCGTTCGTTCTGCTCTTTCACGGCAGGTTGGCTTTTGCCGCGGATCTCTTCGTAGGGCTTATCTATCTGGTGGTGACAGCATTCCTCTACGGATCGTCGGCAACGGCGAACAAAAGCAAGGATCGATAACCTTCTATTTTCCCTCGCATCCGAGGGCGGAACCAAGACTCGAACGATCAGCAAGACTCTGGGATTCAGAAGAGATCCAGGGCGCGGCCTGAGCAACTCGTGTCGCACATCTACGGGTAGTACCACTCCGGGTTCCGCGGCTTCTTCAGCGCTCGGCTTTCCTTGCCAGATAGATGGTGCGGCTGCCCTTCTTAAGTGGCGGCGTTTTCCAGAACTGAGCCGCATCCCAAGCGCGCAGCTGATCGAAGCCCGCATCCCGAAACGTCGTTTGAATCTCTTGCGAGCTCCAGCAGACCTCTTCCACTCGCTCGTGATGCCGCAGCCAGTGCTGCCCTTCCTTGACAAACAGGTCGATTTCAGCCCACGCGCGGTCCAGCTGCGGAGTGTGCCCGTTGCGCATGGTCAGGACCACACCCGGCCGTTCGATCATGAACGTGTCGCGCCAATATCTTTTGAATGCGGCGGCGTTGTTCACGTCGAACAAGAAATGTCCACCCGGCCGGAGAGCATGCTGCACGATCCGGGACACCTTGCGTAGGTCGTCGCGATGCGGAATGTGGTTGATCGCATCGTACTCGCACACTACCAGGTCGACCAGGTCAGGCAGACGGAAACTGCGCATGTCCCCGCGGAACACTCGCACCGACACGCCCTCGCGGCGCGCCTTCTCGCGGGTCAGGCTGCACATGCGTGAGGAGATGTCCACGGCGTACGTGCGGATGCCTCTCCGTGCCAGCGTGACCGCAGTTGTTCCAGTGCCGCACGCAATGTCGCACGCCTTCTTCACGCTGGGCAGGATGTGCGCCAGAATGTGCTCCCGCGCCGCGTCGATCGGAGGCCGGACCGGCAAGAAGAGCTCATCGTAGTACTGCGACAGCCATTGATAGGGTTCGCTCATAAGAGTTGTTCAATTGTGAATAGTCGCATGCACGTCGACATGGGTGCCATAGGTCTTGCTGGTGTTGCGAGACTACGCCGACGCACGACTCTTTGTGTGCGCCACGCGAACGATCAGGCGCTTGCCCAACGCTTTAGCCGCACGGCTCATGGTATCCAGCGTGACGCCAACGTTTTGTGGGTCCAGCAGCCGATCCAGTTGCGATCTGCTGGTGCGAAGCAACTTGGCCATCTCCTGCTTGGTCTTCTGCTGCTCCCGCATCGCCTGGGTCAATTCCCACGCGAGAACGCGCTTGATCGCCACGGCCTCAACCTCCTCCCGGATTCCTTCTTCTTCCAGAAAACTGTCGAAGGTCGTACCGCTGTGGCGAATTCTCCGGCGCCTCTTCCCTTCAAGCATTACAACCCCCTTTGATGCCTCCTCTGGCAGGCGCAATTTCCTATCGTGCTCTGCAGAGGGCTTCAACGTCTGACCACGATAGACACTGTACCACGAATGGTACACTTCACCGTAAAATAAATCCCCACCCGGTCCCTGGGCAGGGACGCGGGTGGGGACTTCTCAGGAGAAGAGAAACAACTACACCAAACCCTGATCCAGCATGGCGTTCGCGACCTTCACGAAGCCGCCGATGTTGGCGCCGTTCACCAGATTGCCGGGCGTGCCGTATTTCTCGGCCGTTTCGAAGCAGGTCTGATGGATGGCGATCATGATCTTGTGCAGACGCTCGTCGACTTCCTCACGAGTCCAGCTCAGCCGTGCGCTGTTCTGGGCCATTTCGAGGCCTGACGTGGCCACGCCGCCAGCGTTGGCAGCCTTGGCCGGTCCGTACAGGATTTTCGCATCGAGGAACATCTTGGTCGCTTCGAGCGTGGACGGCATGTTCGCGCCCTCGGCCACCAGCTTGCAGCCGTTCTTGAGCAGATTCGCCGCATCTTTCGCGGTGATTTCGTTCTGGGTCGCGCTCGGGAACGCGCAGTCGGCCTTGATGTTCCACAGGGGGTTGTGATCCAGCTTGATGTCGGTCGGCATGAAGATGGCCTTCTTGAACTTGTCAGCGTATTCGCGGATGCGTCCACGCTTCACGTTCTTCAGGTCCATGATCCAGGCCAGCTTGTCGCGATCGATGCCATCGGGATCGTAGATGACGCCGTTCGAATCCGACGCCGTTACTGGCTTCGCGCCCAGATCAAGCAGCTTCTCGATGGTGTACTGCGAAACGTTGCCGCTGCCGGAAACCAGGCACAGCTTGCCGTCGAAGGTCTCCTTGCGGGTCTTCAGCATTTCTTTCGCGAAGTACACGCAGCCGTAGCCGGTGGCTTCCGGACGAATCAGCGATCCGCCCCAGCCCAGGCCCTTGCCGGTCAGCACGCCGGTGAATTCATTGCGCAGCCGCTTGTACTGGCCGAAAAGGAATCCGATCTCGCGTCCGCCTACGCCGATGTCGCCGGCCGGAACGTCGGTGTCCGGTCCGATGTGGCGCTGCAGTTCGGTCATGAAGCTCTGGCAGAAGCGCATGACTTCGTTGTCGCTCTTGCCCTTAGGATCGAAGTCGCTGCCGCCCTTGCCGCCGCCCATGGGCAGCGTGGTGAGCGAGTTCTTGAAGACCTGTTCAAACGCCAGGAATTTCAGGATGCCGAGGTTCACGCTGGGATGGAAACGCAGGCCGCCCTTGTACGGGCCGATGGCGCTATTCATCTCGATGCGGAATCCACGGTTGACTTGAATGTTGCCCTGGTCATCAAACCACGGCACGCGGAACATGAGGACGCGCTCGGGCTCGACCACGCGCTCGAGCAAACGGGCCGACTGATATTCGGGGTGCTTCGCTAAGACCAAACGCAGAGAGTCGAATACTTCGGCCACCGCCTGATGGAATTCGGGCTCGGCGGGATTCTTCGCTTTCACACTGATCATCACCGATTCAATGTAGTCCCCTGGAACCTTGATTCCCGGGGGTGTCATCACGGACATAGAGCAGCCTCCATAGGTACAACTTAAAAAGCATGATGCCGCTCTTCATTTTCTTCCCGCAGGGGGGCGTGGCAGTGATAATTCTCACGGGTCGGGGTGATTAAGGTCACTCTAGACGTAAGGCCATGTAAATCATATGGATACAAGGAGTATCGGAGCAGTCCGAGGGTGATATTGGAGGTACCCCGGCAGCTTTTGCGTGGGTTTGACGCGGTCCAGAAAAGGTAATTTGCAATCATTGATTTCATTGCTATCATTGATAGCATGGCGAGTATCACCATACGAAATCTCGACGAAACCACCAAGCGCAAGCTGAAAATCCGCGCCGCCACCAACGGGCGCTCGATGGAGCAGGAAGCGCGTGAGATCCTGAAGAGCGTGTTGGCGCGGGCGTCGAGGAAGCAGGCGAATCTGGCCGAGCGCATCCGCGACATTTTCGGTCCGCTGGGCGGAGTGGAGTTGGAACGCCTACCCCGCGAGGCAATTCCTGATCCGGATTGGGCGGAGCGGGAGTGAAGGGCGATTGCAGAAGTCAGATTTTCAGATTGCAGATTGAAGACCATGGTGCGCGTGATTTTCAATCTGCAATCTGAAATCTGCAATCTCAAATAGATCACCCCCTATGATCATCCTCGACACGAACGTCGTTTCTGAGTTGATGCGTGCGTCGCCCGACGCGCGCGTACTGCGCTGGTTCAGCAGCCAGTCGGCGGAAGACCTGCACATCACCTCGGTGACGATGGCGGGGATTCTCTATGGCGTCGAACTCATCGCTGGGGCGCGACGGCGCGAAGTGGTACGTGCGGGAGCGGAGAAGATGTTTGAGGCAGTTTTCGCGGACCGCATTCTCACCTTCGAGGACCGGGCGGCGCGCGCGTTCTCGCAGATTGCGTCGTCGCGCCGACGGCAGGGCAAGCCCATGTCGGAATTCGACGCACAGATCGCCGCCATCACGCGCGTGCACGGAGCCACGCTGGCCACGCGCAATCCGTTTGTGTTTGAAGGATGCGGCGTGAGGCTGGTCAATCCGTGGGAAGGGTGAGCCTGGGACTTCTGATCGATGTCATTCTGAGGACGGCGCTAGCCGTCCGAAGAACCTGACGAAGTAGTCAGGATTCGTTACTGCGAACGGGACTCTGTTGCGCTGTCCGCAGTACATGTGGTCCCGTCGGCGGCACATCAGACTTCTATCGACGTACGGTCCCTCGCGCCTGCTTCGCCGCCGCTCAGGATGACAAGGCGCTGGGTGTTAGCAGATCCTCGGCAGTTGTTCCCCGCTGAGCATATCCACGACGCGGTTGCCGCCGATGCGGCTTTGCAGGACTACTGTATGGCCGGGAGTCTCTTCGACTTTCCCGACTCGAGCAGCGCCTTGCGACACTTCCACCTTCTTTAGAACGCTGAGAGCCGCTTCAACTTGCGCGGCGGGAACGAAGACCGCGAAACGGCCTTCGTTCGCGACATACAGCGGATCTAATCCGAGGATTTCACAAGCGCCTTGCACGGTTTCGTTCACCGGGATCAGCGCCTCTTCCAGTTTGATACAGACGTTGCGGTCCGAGGCAATCTCGTTGAGCGTGGTCGCGAGGCCCCCGCGGGTGAGATCGCGCAGGCAGTGGATATCGATTCCGGCGTGCAGCAGAGCTTCGACGGCGGGCCAGACGTTGGCGCAGTCGCTGAGGATCGGCGATTCGAACTCCAGGCCTTCGCGAACCGAGAGGATCGCGATTCCGTGGCGGCCAAGGTCTCCGCTGACGATGACAGCGTCGCCGGGTTGGACAGACCAGGGCCCAATTCCCACGTCTCGCAAAATCGGCGACACGTGGGGCACCACACGATCTTCTTCTCTAGGCAATGGGGGTGCCCCGGAGCCTGCCCCGAGCTTGTCGAAGGGTCTCGCTTCTTTTGCGAGACCCGGGAATCCTTCAATCACCCCAATCCCAGATGTATTGATGAAGATTCCGTCGCCCTTCCCTTTGTCGACGACCTTCGTGTCTCCCGTGACCAGCTTCACGTTGGCCTTCGCGGCGGCGTCCTTCATTGACGTAACGACCGTGCGCAGCGTTTCCATTTCGAGGCCTTCTTCGAGAATGAATCCCGCGCTCAGGTAGAACGGGCGCGCTCCGCACATGGCGAGATCGTTCACCGTGCCGTTCACGGCGAGATCGCCGATGTTGCCTCCGGGAAAAATGAGCGGGCGGACGACGAAAGAATCCGTGGTGAACGCCAGCCGCGCCCCGGCGACCGGAATGACCGCGCCGTCGTGGCGCTGTTCGAGCGCGTCATTCGCAAAGGCAGGGATGAAAATCTTTTCGATGAGCTGATGCGTGAGGCGTCCACCGCCTCCGTGCGCCAGCACGATGCGGTCGTCAGCGACTCGCGGGACTGGACAGCTCAGGTTGAACGTTTTGACGTCGGCCATAGTGATAGTAAGCGGCGCACGCGCCCTCCGACGATACCATGGGCGCGCCCAGCGGATTTTCCGGCGTACACTTCACGGCGAATGCCGGGCATTCGTGCGGCTTCTTGAGGCCCTGCAGAATCATCCCGCTGATGCAGTCGGGCGATTCCTGCGCGGGCTCGCCAGAGTAGGGAAAGCGGCGGTTGGCATCGTACTTCTGAAAGCGTCCGCGAAGCTGGAAGCCGCTGGCCGGGATCTCGCCCAGTCCACGCCACTGCCGCGGGCTGATCTCGAAGACCTCAGTGATCGTCTTTTGCGCGGGGCGGTTCCCTTCCCGCCGGACAGCCCGCACATACTGGTTCTCGACCTCGTGTCTTGCTTCTTCCAACTGGCAGACCACCATGTGAATGCCTTCGAGCAGATCAAGCGGCTCGAATCCGGTAACGACGATCGGGACTTTGTACTTCTCGGCGATCGGAAAGTACTCCTCGAATCCCATGACGGTGCAGACGTGTCCGGCGGCGAGGAATCCTTTGACGACGCAGTTGTCGGAAGACAGCAAGGCTTCCATCGCAGGAGGAACAAGTACATGCGATACGAGCAAAGAGAAATTCTCGACGCCTTCACGATCGGCTTGCCACGCCGCCATGGCATTGGCAGGCGCCGTGGTTTCAAAACCTACAGCGAAGAACGCGACCTGCTTGTCTGGATTCGATTTCGCAAGCTTCAGCGCGTCGAGCGGCGAGTAGACGATGCGGACGTCAGCGCCTTCGGCCTTGGCGTCGAACAGGCTCTTCGACGATCCGGGAACGCGCAGCATGTCGCCGAAGGAGCAGAAGATGGCGTCGGGGCGCTTGGCGATCGCGACGGCTTTGTCGATCAGTTCAATCGGCGTAACGCAGACCGGGCATCCGGGGCCGTGGACGAGAGTGATTTCGCGTGGCAGCAGGTCTTCGAGGCCGCTCTTAACGATGGTGTGAGTCTGGCCGCCGCAGATTTCCATGATCGTCCACGGACGGGTGACCTTCTTGCGGATGGCCGCCGCGAGCTGCTCGGCCAGCTTCGGATCGCGATATTCACTGAGGAATTTCACCGAGCTCCTCTTGCACGGCGCCCATCTCTTCAAGCAGCTTGAAGACGCGCTGCGCTTCTTCCTCGTCGATCACGCTGATGGCGAATCCGACATGGACGAGAACATATTTGCCGACTTCGGCCTCGGGCGTGTAGGCGAGGTTGATTTCTTTGCGGATGCCGCCGAAATCGACCTTGCCAACGCGGAAAGCGATGTCGCCGGTGTCGGTGATTTCGACGATCTTGCCCGGGACAGCTAAACACATGAGCGAACCTCAGCGGCTAAAGCCGCACACAAAGCAACGAACTTTACCGCAGCGCTGAAGCGCTGCGCCACCCAAAAACTCCCAGCCCCCTCGCGACGGGGCTATGCCATCACAACTTGCCCCAGCGCGATTCCGCCGTCGTTGGGCGGGACCTGGCGGTGCGTGTGCACCACGAATCCCTTCGCCTCCAGCACGGCCGCGGCTCGTTCGGTCAGGTAGCGATTCTGAAAGACTCCGCCACTCAGCACGACTTGCATCAGCGCTGCCTTCTGGGCAACTTCCACAATCCAGTTCACCAGCGCGTTGTGGAACTTCGCCGCAATTCTGGGAGCGGGCACTCCCTCTCGCTTATCCTGCAAAACCTCGTGAATCAACGGAGCCCAATCCCCACTGGGTAAAGAATACGCCTCTTCCGTCCGCAAATCTCCGATTTCGTTTTCGAGCAGCATGGCGGCCTGGCCTTCGAAGCGGTTCTGCTGAGCGAGGCCGGTAATGGAGGCGATGGCATCGAAGATGCGCCCGACGCTGGTGGTGGGAACTACGTTGATTCGCCGCTCCAACATTTGTTGCACCTTCGAGTCTCGTGTTCCCACGTCTCGCAACACCGGCGAGACATGGGGCACCCCTATGTTCCGAGACTCCAAAAGGGGTGCCCCGGAGCCTGCCCTGAGCTTGTCGAAGGGTCTCGCTTCTTTTGTGAGACCCGGGAATTCCTTCTCCACTTCGAATAGCAGACTGGCCGCGGAGCGCCAGCCTTCACGGACGGCGGCGTCTCCTCCAGGAAGGTTGAAAGGGCGCAGGTGGGTGATGCGCTCGTACTGGCTGTTCTCGACGCGGAAGAATTCCCCGCCCCAAATGGCGCCGTCGACGCCGTATCCGGTGCCGTCCCAGGAGATGCCGAGATAAGGGCCTTCGACATTGTTTTCTGCTGCGCAGGCGGCGACGTGGGCCTGATGATGTTGCACGCGAATGATCGGTAGACCGGACTGCTCGGCACAATGCGTCGAGGCGTAGTCAGGATGCAGATCGCACACGACTGCTTCCGGCTTGAAGCTGTAGAGGCGGCAGAGGTCGTCGATGGCGCGCACAAAGGCGTGACGGGCCTCGAGCGTTTCGAGGTCGCCGATGTGCTGACTAAGGAAGACGTCCTGGCCGATGCCGATTGCGACCGTGTTCTTGAGGTGTCCACCCACGGCGAGCACGGGAGCGACGCTCTTCGACACGCGAATTCCTAGCGGGGCGTAACCGCGGGCGCGGCGCAGGATTCCGGCACGTCCGCGCGTGAGGCGCACGACCGAATCGTCGCAGGCACGGACGATGGGGCGGTTGTGCATCAGGAAATGATCGGCAATGTCCTTGAGACGCGTAGTGGCCTCGTCATTGGCAATGGCGATGGGCTCGTCGCTGCGGTTGCCGCTGGTCGCGATCAACGGATGCGGACACTCGCGCATCAGCAGATGATGCAGCGGCGAGTACGGCAGCATCACTCCTAGATATGGTGAGCAGTGGGCGACGTTCCACGCGACGTCGGTGCCCGGCTTCGGCTTCATCAGAACAATCGGGGCGGCTTGCGATTCTAGAAGTTCCTGCTCGGCAGGCGAGATTTCGCAATACTCGCGCGCGACTTCGAGTGAGGGCATCATCAAAGCGAAGGGCTTCTCCTCGCGGTGCTTGCGCTGGCGAAGGCGGGCGACGGCGGCGGGTTGGCGTGCGTCACAGAGAAGCTGAAATCCGCCAATGCCCTTAAGAGCAACGATCTCTCCTCGGAGCAGCGCAGCGGCGGTGTCCTTGATCGTGCCGTCGAGTTTCGGTCCGCAGACGGGGCACGCGTTGGGCTGGGCGTGGAAACGGCGGTTCGCCGGATTTTCGTATTCCTCGCGGCACGCCGCACACAACGCGAAGTCGCGCATGGTCGTGTTCGGACGGTCATACGGAATGTCGACGACGATGGTGTAGCGCGGACCGCAGTTGGTGCAGTTGGTGAAGGGATACTGAAAGCGGCGGTTGGCCGGATCGATAAGTTCGCGGCGGCAGTCGTCACACATCGCAAGATCCGGAAGAACGTTGACGGACTTTGCGGAATCGGTATCGCTTTGATGGATTTCGAATCTCGTGAAGCCCTGTAGCGGCAGCCATGCCGACTCGCGCGCCGTGATCACAGAAGCTTTCGGGCGCTCGGACTCGATCCTCTGCTCGAAGCGGCGCAACTCTTCGGCAGCGCCTTCGACTTCGACGACCAATCCCGCCGAGGAATTCAGCACCCATCCGGTGAGGGACATTTCGGTGGCCAGGCGAAACACGAACGGACGGAAACCGACTCCTTGCACGGCTCCCCGCAGGGTGATGCGAAGCCGCTGGATCGCGGGTTTGGACGCCAGAGTCACAAATGTCGATTCTACGGCTTAGGGGAACAGGGTGGTAGCTAATCGGCAGCGAGCATATCGCGCACGAGGGATTCGATCTTCGAGACGAGGTCCGGCAGGGCGGAGTTCACGGCCGGAGAAAGGCCTTCTCCGTGATCGAAGCTCTGGCCGGTCACGGTCGCTAAGTGTGCGTGTACGGCCGCGTTATAAAGAGTCTTGGCGAGACCCAGGACTGCTGGGGGCGTCATGTGGTGGGAAAAGCGAGTTGGGCCGGTCGCGTCCTTGTCCGCCGGCGAGATGGGCTCGATGCGGATTTCGCCAGGTACTTTTCCCTGGCTGGTGGTTGCGGCGTCGATGAAGATCACATGCCGAAAGTGGCTGATAGTTTCCGCAAGCTCCGGCCCGAGTTGATGGAAGCACAGGATCTCGGCTTCTGTTTTGGCGAGAACGTAGGTGAGAGCGTCGGCGGCGCGCCATCCGACGCCGTCGTCGGAGCGCAAGGGGTTGCCGTAGGCGATGATGAGAACGCGAGTCGTCATTGCCGTCTTCAGATGCGTGGAATGTCCCGGAGGGACATCTGATGATAGCCCGGCGTTTCAACGCCGGGTGTCCCGGACACAGATTTGGCGTCCCGGCAGGGACGCCTGAAACAGCACGGTCGCCTTTCAGCCGTGCCGACGGCACGGGTTCATCCTTCCGGGCACTCACCCGCCAGTGAACTGGCGGGCTACTTTCAATCGTCCCTGCGGGACGACGGACAGCCGAGGCGGCTGTCCCTACATAGTTCCCTTATGCGCGCGCGACTTCGTCGAGGACTTCGCCGTCCGGGCTGATCAGTTGAATCTGCAGCGGCATTTCGCCCATGGCGTGCGTCGAGCAGCTCAGGCACGGATCGTAGCAGCGGATCACCGCCTCTACGCGGTTGAGCATGCCGGGCGCGAGCCTTCGGCCGTGCACGAAGTGCTTGGCGACCTGCAGGACACTGCGGTTCATCGCAAGGTTGTTGTGGCCGGTGGCGATGACCAGGTTGACCCAGCGAATCAGGCCCTGCTCGTCGATCTTGTAGTGATGGAAGAGTGTGCCGCGCGGGGCTTCGCAGGCGCCGACGCCTTCCATGGCATTCGGCCGGGCGAGCGCGCGAACGTGCTTCGAGAGAATCTCGGGATCGTTCAGCAACTGCTCCATGCGCTCGATGCAGTAGAGGATTTCGATCAGCCGCGCGTGATGGTAGTGGAACGAGCTCAGCACGGCGGTGCGTTGCAGTTCGTGGAACTCGGCGAGTTCCTGGTCGGCGCGCGGCGTGCCACACCGGTCGGCCACATTCAGGCGGGCCAGCGGGCCGACGCGATAGACGCCGTCAGGGAATCCTTTGGGCTTGTAGTAGGTGGATTTCAGGTAGCTCCACGGCTCGACCTTCTCGCCGATGTAGTCGTCGTACGCGGTGGGATCAAGATCGTCGGCAACGACGTGGCCGGAGGCGTCGACGATGCGCAGCTTGCCGCCGTAGAAAGTCAGGCCGTTGTCCTTCTTCACGATGCCCATGAACATCGTGGGGAAGTTGCCGAAGGTGGAGATCTCTTCGCGGAAGCGCTCCATGACGCTCTTGAACCATTCGAGCGTACGCTCGGCGATGGCGAGGGCTTCGGGCAGTCCTTCAAGGATTGCGTCGCGGTTGGCTTGGGTCAGCGGTTCGCTCACTCCGCCGGGGACGACCCACGCCGGGTGAATGCGCTTTCCGCCGAGACGTTCGATGATCTTCTGTCCGAATTGGCGCAGTTTGATACCATCCATCGCCAGCTCGGGATTTTTTTCGGCCACGCCGAAGATGTTGCTCTTCGCAGGATCAGCGTCCATTCCAAGGAGAAGATCGGGGGAGGATAGATGGAACAGACTCAGAGCATGCGACTGTGTGACCTGGGCAAGTCCGAAAATGCGGCGCAGTTTGTCGGCGGTTGGGGGAATTCGGACGGCAAGCAGGGAGTCACAGGCCTTGGCAGAGGCAATCAGATGGCTGACGGGGCAAATGCCGCAGATGCGCGCCATCAGCGACGGCATCTCGTAAAACGGGCGGCCTTCGGCCAGCTTTTCGAAGCCGCGGAATTGGGTGACGTGGAAGCGCGCGTCCTCGACACGGCCGTCTTCGTTCAGATGCAGCGTGATCTTCGAGTGGCCTTCGATGCGGGTCACCGGATCGATGACGATTGTGCTTTCCTGCTTCACGGGTACGTAGCTCCTAGCTTCCAGCTCCTGGCTTTTGGCCACGAGCTTCTAATTCTCAGGCGATTCGCAATCTCCGTTACGAACCAAACCGCGTCTTCGCTCCTGGATCGGGCGTGCGTCCCGCGAGCAACTCCGACACGACATAATGGATCGTGTCAGCATGGGGCGGGCAGCCGGGAACGAACACGTCAACCTTCACAAACTCATGCACCGGGCGCGATGTGGGCAGCAGCGCGGGAATCACCAGATTCGGGATGCCGGGATCGAACGTCACGTTCTCGCGATAGGCACGGTCGTAGACGGCCTTGGTGCCGAACGGATTACGCATCCCGGGCACGTTAGCCGTCACGGCGCAGTCGCCCAGCGAAACCAGAATCTTGGTGCGCTCGCGGATCAGCTTGATCTTGTGGAGGTCTTCCTCGCTGCTGACGGCGCCTTCGACCAAGGTGACGTCGACGCCGTCGGGAAATTCCTTGGCGTCGACCAGCGGGCTGTAGACCAGGTCAGCAATGGCGGCGACTTCCAGCAGGCGCTCATCCATGTCGAGGAACGACATGTGGCAGCCAGAGCAGCCGTCGAGCCATACGGTAGCGATTCGCGCTTTACTCATCTCTTCTCCGCATCCCTTGGTTGTGTAGCCCCGGACGCCTCGTCCAGGGTCGCGCAAAGCGCGATCGCGGATGCCCGGTCAAAGTTCCGCCGGACGCCGCCTACACTCGGAGCTTCGCTCCTCGGAGCGGACGAGGCGTCCGCCCCTACATAACCCTTCATTCGTTCTCCTTCCGCATCATCGTGAGATACGGCAGGAACTGGCGGCGTTTCATCATCTCGGCAACCGAGCGGCCCTTCTCAAACAGCGCGCCGGTCGGGCAAACGTGCACGCACTTGCCGCAGGTGGTGCAGGTTTCCGACGATCCCCAAGGCTCGGCGAGATCGGTAATAACCTTGGCTTCGATGCCGCGTCCCATCATGTCCCACGTGTGGGCGCCTTCGATCTCATCGCACACGCGGATGCAGCGGGTGCACAGAATGCAGCGGTTGTGATCGATGACAAAGCGGTCGTGCGAGGCGTCGACGTCTTCTTTGGGATAGCGATAGGGGAAATGAACGTGGGTGATGCCTAGCCGTTGCGCCAGATTCTGCATCTCGCAGTGTCCGTTCGAGACGCATACCGAGCAGACGTGGTTGCGTTCGGTGAAGAGCAACTCGAGGATCATGCGGCGGTAGTTCACCAGCCGCTCGGAGTTGGTCGTGACCTCCATGCCCTCTTCCACGGCGGTGACGCAGGCGGGGAGCAACTTGTTCTGGCCCTTGATTTCGACCAGGCACATGCGGCAGGCGCCCACGTCGGTGAGGCCGTCCATTTCGCACAGGCGCGGAATGAAGATGCCGTTCTGGCGGGCAACGTCGAGGATGCTTTCTTCGGCTCTTCCGCTCACGTCGCGGCCGTCGATCTTCAGCGTTTTGACAGTGGCGACCGGTCTCATACGGTTTCTCCGACAGGCTGTCCGCAAACTCCAGCGGGACACTTCTTATGTTCAATATGCGCCCGGTACTCCTCGGCGAAGGATTTCAGCGTGCTGACCACGGGATTCGGAGCCGACTGGCCGAGCCCGCAGAGGCTGGTGTGCTTGAGCAGGTCGCAGAGCTCTTCGAGCATCTTCAGGTCCTGCTCGGTGGCGGTCATGTTGCCGATGGCGGTGAGGATGCGGTGCATCTGGTAGGTGCCGACGCGGCAGGGGATGCACTTGCCGCAGGACTCGGTCATGCAGAAGTCCATGAAGTATTTGGCGACGTCGACCATGCACGAAGATTCGTCCATGACGATCATGCCGCCGGAACCCATGATCGATCCGGCCTTGGCGAGAGACTCATAATCGACCGGCATGTCGAGGCATTCGGTCGGCAGACAGCCTCCAGACGGGCCGCCGGTCTGCACGGCTTTGAACTTACGCCCGTCGGGAATGCCTCCGCCGATCTCGTAGACCATCTCGCGGAGCGAGATACCCATCGGGACTTCGACGAGTCCGGTATTCTCAACGCGGCCAGCCAGGGCGAACACCTTGGTTCCCTTGCTCTTCTCCGTGCCGATCGCGGCGTACCACTCGCCGCCGTTGCGGACGATGGGCGCGATGTTGGCGAAGGTCTCGACGTTGTTGATCAGCGTGGGCTCCCCGAACAGGCCTTCCATCGCGGGATACGGAGGACGTGGACGCGGCGTGCCGCGCTTCCCTTCTACGGATGCGATGAGCGCCGTCTCTTCGCCGCAGACGAAAGCTCCGGCGCCAAGGCGGACATCGATCTTGAAGCTGAAGCGTGTGCCGCAGATTTCCGAGCCGAGCAGACCGACGCGTTCTGCCTGACGAATGGCATTGCGCAGCCGCTTGATGGCCAACGGATATTCAGCGCGCACATAGATGTAGGCTTCCGATGCGCCGACCGCGTATCCGGCGATCAGCATGCCTTCGAGCACGCGGTGCGGATCGCTTTCGAGCACGCTGCGATCCATGAATGCGCCGGGATCACCTTCGTCGGCATTGCAGATGACATATTTCTTGGTACCGACCGCCTTCGAGACCGTGCTCCACTTCAGGCCGGTGGGATATCCGGCGCCACCACGTCCGCGGAGGCCGCTCTTGGTGACCTCGTCGACCACTTCGCGCGAACTCATCTCGGTTAGCGCCTTGATCAGCGCGCTGTAGCCGTTGTGGGCAATGTAGTCCTCGATGCGGTCGGGATCGATCACACCGGAGTTTTCCAGCACGATCTTCTTCTGCCGCTCGAAGAACGGAACGTCGGTGCGGCAGACCAGCCGCTTCACTGGTTCCTTGTCGAGGCTGTCGACGATGGCCGCGCCATCGCCGGCTTCGACTTTCTTGTAGAGCACGCCGTTGCTGGTCGAGACCAGCGGGCCTTCGGAGCACAGCCCCATGCAGCCCACGCCCTTGACCTGGCAGTGATCTTTCTTGCCACGCTTGGCGACTTCCTGGTCGAGTGAGTCCTTGACCTGCTGGCTCTGGCAGGAGAGGCATCCGGCAGCGACGCACACGTTCACCGTCTGGGTGAATTTGCTCTGCTGCTCGCGTTCGGTTTCAGCGATCTGATCGAGTTCTTCAGGCGTCATGTTGCGTCGTCCATTTCTTCAAGTGCTCACGGATGGCCGCCGTTCCTACCTTGCCGGCCACCTCCTGGTCATAAACCACCGCCGGCGCCAGGCCGCACGAGCCCAGGCAGCGAGCTGTGAGCAGCGAGACTTTCTTATCGGTAGTAGTCTCCCCGGGGGTAACGCCGAGGTCGCGCTGCACAGCGTCCAGCAACTGCGGCGCTCCCTTGATGTAGCACGCCGTGCCCATGCAGATGACACAAGTATGCTCGCCCGCGGGTTTCAGGGTGAAGAAATGGTAGAAAGTAGCGACGCCGTAGGCCCGGCTCAGGGGCACGCGCAACGACATGGCGACGTAGCGCATGGCCTGTTCGTCGATGTATCCGAACGCCTCTTGAACCGTATGCAGCGTTTCAATCAGGCCGCGCGCCTGCGCGCCTTGCCGCCGTATGGTGGCGTCGACAAGCTTCCAGCGTTTGTCCTGATTCGGAGGAGTTGGTTTTGCTACGTATGAGGACATAACTTTCCCTGCTCAACTAAAGACAGCGCATAAGGCTATGAATGCGGTTCACTGCTTAGTTGTTCGGCGGATAACCCGTTATCTTAGTCCTCACCGCAACGGACTTCAATCGAAGTGTGATGAGAAAAGTTACCTTTTTCCATTTTGAACCTTGGTTCCCGGTGGAAAAGTGCGGGTAGAGAGTGATCGTGATCACATATCGTGCGCAGAAGTGCACAAATATCTAACGAAAAACTAATTTGCAGATGGTCCGTGCGCCCCTACTCGCGAATCGTCAGCACCGGGCAGTGTGCCTGCGCGATAACGTGATGTGCTGCCGACCAGGGCAGGTGCGTGGAACCGACTTCCCGGTAAGCCCGGGCCCCCAGAATCAGCATGTCGGCTTCCCGCTCCTCGGCGGCCTTCAGGATGCGCTCGGGTGCGTTGCCGAACTCCACGAGCGTCTCCGGCGTGTATTGCAACTGGGCGTGGGCGGGAATCAGCGTGCGCAGCTTGCCGAGATTCTCCTCCACCTGTTCGTCCCGTATCTGCGAGCGCGAATAATTCTCGATCACGTGCATCAGCGTGAGCCGGGCGTGAAATTCCTGGGCCAACAGCGCCGCCTCCTCGGCCACCCGCGGCGCGCTCTGGGCGAAATTAGTGGCAAAGACGAGCTGGCGCAGGTCGAGTTCGACCGGAGCCAGATTGCTGCCGTGACTCTGGAATGCCGGAAGCTTGGCGCGTCCGGAAACTTTCGGGCCAACGGTCAGCACCGGGCAGGTCGCGTGCCGCAGGATATCCTCGGCAACCGAGCCCAGCAGAAGCTTGCCCAGGCCGGTACGTCCGTGGGTGCCGACGACGATCAGATCGATTTCGTTGGCCTCGATGACGAGTGACAAGTTCTTCCAGACAATCCCGTGCAGCACGTGGATCCTGTGAGGAAGGGACTCAAAGCGCGCGCAGATCTGCTCGATTCTCTCTTTGGCCTCGTTGTGGGCGTCTTCGTAAATCGTGCCCATGCTGACGTAGTCCACGCCGCCGGTCATCATCAACAGCCCGGCGTCGGAGAGCACGTGCACCACATGCAGCGTGCCGCCAAAGCGGCGGCAGATGGCCGTGGCATAAGGAAGCGCGGATTCCGAGGTCGGAGAGAAATCCGTGGCGAAAAGAACGTTCTTGACCGAGAGCGCGGAGGACTTGGAAAGCCGGTCCGTGGCTTGGTGGGTGGCTTCGACGGGAGCCATAAGACACCTCCTGCACCAGTTCTAGGATCGCTCTGTGGCGAAATGTAGGGTATGAAGGGTGTCACGAGAATTTGTGATTAGGATCACAAAGAAGACTGGCCAAGACCGGCCACTGGAAAGCCCCACAGATCGGCGAGTTTTCGAGTGTAAATGCTGGTTACGTCAGTTATACCCCGACGCCTCGTGCGTTCGCTACGCTTAAGGAGACGGAAAAAACTCAAAGCCGGGGCCTAAGCTTGTTTGACTACTACAATCAGCCCGAGGACAAAGAACCTCCAGACCCCACGGGACTCATAATTGCTGTCATATTGGGACCCGTGTTTCTGCTCTTTATCTGGCTGGGTAAAGCAGATATGGGGGCCGGGTGGCCCGGCTTTCTGAATCTGATGAAAGCGGCGAATAAGGTGGGTGCCCCGTCCTTGCGATCTTTGCAAGGGCGGGCACGATGCTGCCGAAAGCGTTCCGTTTGGGTTTTACGTGATGTTCTTCAAGCGGGTGAGCAAACACTGGCTTCGCAGTTCGATTTCAAGTGTTCTTGACTCAGGCGTCCGTGGTACCCACCCTTGCAAAGAACGCAAGAGTGGGGCACCCGCCTTGGCTAACGGGGCGACAAATCTCAATTGCACTCACGGCTCGGCAAGTTCGGCGTAAAGTGCTTCCGTGGAGGAAACCGTGAAATGCGCAGACTGCTGATACTTATCTGCTGCGCGATAGTTCCCGCAGTGGCGCAGCAGTCCATTCGGAACGTCGATTGGAGAAACTTCTCCTATCCGCTGCCGAGGGCCGAAGGTGTACCCGGAGAGGTTCATTGGATGTCGACTTCCGGTGCGACGGAAACTGCCTCCTTAGTCAATGGAGAATACACTCTGCCGGACTGCGGCAATGACAAACACGCTTGCCCTTTGCTTGCTTTTGACTCCGTGAACTACGGCGCGCTCGCCGGAGTCGAATCAACCGTTGCAGTGGTCGTCCTGACGTATCACAGTGGCGGCACGGCAAATTGGCAATACGTGTACTTGTTCTCCCTCAATTCGGGCAAGCCGCAACTCCTTGCGTGGCTGAGGACGGGATCGAGGGCCGACGAGGGCTTGCGTGAAGTTTCAATCACAGATGGGGATTTCATTCTTGTGGTCAACGACCCGGACAAGCGAAAGGGCGATTGCTGTTCGGCTGGAAGCATAGCGAGTCGCTACCGATGGACGAACGGCTCTTTTTCTGCGATTGGGAATCCCGTAAACAAAAACGATCCGCCGAGCTTCGATTGCAGCAAGGCCGTGAAGCCGACGGAGCGCATGATCTGCCAGGACGCTGAATTGTCCTTTCTCGACAGGCAATTGGCCGAGTCCTATCGGATGGTCCTCAAAAGTGCTTCCGTAGAGCGGAAAGAAATCGTTCGGCGGCAGCAGGTCGAGTGGCTCGCGGAGTACAGTCGTGCGTGCAATGCCCCTCTCTCCGACGAGCAGCGGCGGGACTGCATCGACCAGCACCTCACCGACCGCCTGATGACCATCTGGAAATAACCACGTAGCGCTCGAAATCCTTAGTCGGAGATCACTCTTCAACCAGTCGCACCCGCGGATTAGACCGAACTCGTCCGCAAGTCAAAGTCCCCACCCTGTCCCTGCAACGTGCGCAGGGACAAGGATGGGGCACCCTCAGGAGTTGATTCCCGTTCTATTGCGCGAAGCCGTCGGCTTGTGTCACCGCTCCGAGCGCGACTGTGTGGTCGATGTAGAGGCGTCCGGCTTCGAGAGCCTTGCGGTCGAGTTCGAGCAGGGCCTGATTCTTGACCTTGGCTTCGAGCGTCTTCATCGCCGTGTCGGAGTGCAGACATTCGGTCTCTTCGAGCAGCGCGCCCATCATGACCACGTTGGCAACTTTGGCCGAACCGAGTTTGTCGGCAATCTCGGACGCGGGGATGCAGACGACCTGCGCGTTGGGGATCGAGATATCGTCGGGCAATCGATCGCGCCCGTAGATGACTGTGCCGCCGGGGGCGATCTGCGAGGCGAACTTGCGCAGGGAGATCTCGTTCATCGCGATCAGCACGTCGGGCTTCGAGAGCAATGGCGTTCCGATACGTTCTTTCGACAGGCAGACGTGGCAGTGCGCGCTGCCCGAACGCATTTCAGGACCGTAGGACGGCAGCCAGCTGACTTCCAGGCCTTCGCGCATGCCCATTTCGGCGAGGAGCTGTCCGAGCAGCAGCACACCCTGGCCGCCGAATCCGGCGATCTTGATTCCCATGTGCTGGAAGTGGTGGGTACGTCCGTGGACCATCCCTTCGCGCGCCTTCTGGCGCTCGCCTTCGACTATTTCTTCCACCGTCTTGTGTGGAGGCGCGTTCGTTTCCACGATTTCGACTTTCTTGTCGCGGAACACATTCAGCGGGAAGTTGGGAATCATCTTCTCCGCCACCCACTTGCGGGCGTCGACTGGATCCTTGCCCCAGATCGTCGGACAGGGCGAGAGAATTTCGACAAAGGTGAAACCGGCGCCGTCGCGCTGCAGTTCGAGCGCTTTGCGGACAGCGCGGCGGGCTTTCATGATGTTCTTGTTGTCGGACAGTGCGACGCGCTCGATGTACACCGGAGCTTCGAGCGACGAGAGCATCTCGGCCATGTGCAGCGGGAAGCCTTCGTTGACGGGGCGGCGTCCCCAGGGAGAGGTCGTGCTCCGCTGGCCGACCAGAGTGGTAGGCGCCATTTGCCCGCCGGTCATGCCGTAGATGGCGTTGTTGACGAAGAAGATGGAGACATGCTCGCCGCGGTTGGCCGCGTGCACGATTTCCGCGGTGCCGATGGCAGCCAGGTCGCCGTCACCTTGATAGGCAATGACAATCTTGTCGGGACAAGCGCGCTTCAGGCCGGTAGCGGCGGCAGGGGCGCGTCCGTGCGCGACCTGCACGTTGCCGACGTCGAAGTAGTAATACGCGAATACGGAGCAGCCGACGGGGCTGACGAGGATGGTATTGTCCTGCAGACCGAGTTCCTGCAATGCCTCGGCGATCAACTTGTGCGCCACGCCATGGCCGCAGCCAGGACAATAGTGCGTCTGGTGGCGCAGATCGGCCTTGCGCTCGTACTCGGGATAGAACAAGTGCGACTTCGAGTGCACGACTTCGTACTGCGGATCCGTCTTCTGTTCCGTCTTGTGTTCTTCCGCGATCACATGTTGCTCTGCCATGGTTTTGGCCTCTCGCCCTCAGCGGCTAAAGCCGCGCCGGGCCATCCACTGCAACGCGGCGCTAAAGCGCCGCTCTACCACATCGAACGTCGGTGCTAAGCCGCCGGTCTTCCACGCGAACCTCAGCGCTACACCGCCGCTCCGATGTGCTCTTCGATCTTGGCCATCAGTTCTTCGACGTCGGGCACATTGCCGCCCACGCGTCCGTAGAACTCCACCGGACGCTTTCCCTCGAGCGTGAGCCTGACGTCTTCGACCATCTGCCCGTTGCTCAACTCGACCACGAGCAACTTCTCCACGTGCAGGGCCGTTTTGGCCAGTTCTTCCGACGGGAACGGCCACAGTGTGATCGGACGGAAGAGTCCGACCTTGATGCCGCGCTTTCGAGCTTCGTCCACCGCTGAGCGCAGCACGCGCGAAACAATGCCGTAGCCGACGACCAGCAATTCGGCGTCTTCGGTGCGGTATTGTTCGCAGCGTGTCTCTTTCAGCTTGGCGCGAATGTACTTGGCTTCCATCTTGCGCTGATGCTGCTCGAGATCGTCGGGCTCGAGGAAGATGGAGCTGATCATGTTCTGCCGCGTGCCGGCGGTTCCCTGCACCGCCCAGGGCTTCGGCGGAGCCACGATTTCCCGGTAGTGAAGGTCCAGAGGCTCCATCATCTGGCCGACGAATCCGTCGGTGAGTACGACGGCGGGATTTCGGTAGTTGTCAGCGAGTTCGAACGCCAGGATGGTGAGGTCGGCCATCTCCTGTACGGAGGAAGGCGCCACCACGAAGTTGCGGTAGTTGCCGTGGCCTCCGCCCTTGACCATGGCGAAGTAGTCGCTCTGTTCGGGAGCGATATTGCCCAGGCCCGGCCCCCCGCGCATCACGTCCACGATCACGCACGGCAGCTCGGCTCCCGCCAGATATGACATGCCTTCCTGCATCAGGCTGAGGCCGGGGCCGGAAGATGCGGTCATGACACGCTGTCCGGCCGATGCCGCGCCGAACACCATGTTGATGGATGCGGTTTCGCTTTCTGCCTGGACGAAGGTGCCGCCGACTTCCGGAAAATACAGGGCAGCAGCTTCAGCGACTTCGCTGGCCGGGGTGATGGGATATCCGTAGTAGGCGCGGCATCCGGCAAGCACTGCGCCCTTGATGACGGCGACGTTTCCTTTACACAGTTGCCGCATGTTCGCCTCCTGACTGCACTGGCGCCGGCGCCGCTTTGGGGGGTGCTGCCAGCCGGTACACCGTGATCGCCCCGGGCTCCGGACAGCAGTAAAAACAAATACCGCAGCCGGTACAGTCGTGCCCGGTGTAGCGCGCCGGATGCACGCCCAGATGGCTCAGTTCAGGAGCAAGTTCCAAACATTTCGGCGGACACGACTCCACACACAAGCCGCATCCTTTGCACTCCTCGACATCGACCGTGACTTTGCCACGCGCTGGGCCCGCCATGAAAGCCACCTCATTCCTTGATTTTGTAACTGCACAACTTCACTTCATTTGCTCACTGCGGTCTGCGCCGCATGTGGGTTCTGCAACCACTTGGTCTTTTCGCAATACTCGTACAACTCCGCACGGAAATCGGGATGGGCAATCTCGATCAGCGCCTTGGCGCGTTCACGAATGGACTTGCCGTGCAGATACGCCACTCCAAATTCGGTCACGATGTAACGCACCAGCCCGCGGGAAGTGACCACTCCCGCGCCGGGATCCAGTGTCGGCACAATGCGCGAGATCTTGCCGCTCTTGGCCGTGGCAGAAATCGCGATGATCGGCTTGCCGCCTTTGGAACGCGATGCGCCGCGCAGGAAGTCGACCTGCCCGCCGATGCCGCTGTAGAACGTGCTGCCGATCGAGTCGGAGCAAACCTGCCCGGTGAGATCGACCTGGATGGCGGAGTTGATGGCCACCATCTTGTCGTTGCGCGCGATCAGCGCCGGATCGTTCGTGTAGGCCGTGGGATGGAACTCGAAGATCGGGTTATTGTCCATGAAATCGAACAGATGCTTCGTTCCAAGGGCAAATCCCAGGATGATCTTGCGCGGCTTGAAGTTCTTGCGGGCGCCGGTGAGCACACCGGCCTCGATCAGCGGAATTACGCCGTCGGAGACCAGTTCGCTGTGAACGCCGAGGTCCTTGCGGTCCATCAGCATGGGCAGAACCGCGTCGGGAATGCCGCCAATGCCGGTCTGCAACACCGCGCCATCTTCGATCAGGCCAGCGACATTTTTGGCGATGGCAACCTGCAAATCAGTAATGACGGGCTTCTTGAGGGCGCAGAGTGGGCGTGACGCCTCGACGAAGGCATCGATGTGGTCGACATGAATGAAACTGTCGCCATAAGTGCGCGGCATGTAGTCGTTGACTTGCGCCACGACGAACTTCGCCAATTTGGCCGCGGTCAGCGTAGTATCGACGCCGACGCCGAAGCTGCAGAAGCCATGCGAGTCCGGCGGCGAGACTTCGATCAGGGCAACATCGAGAGGCATCTGCCCGCTCTCGAACAGGCCCTCGATCTCGCTCAGGTAGATTGGCGTGTAATCGGCACGGCCGTCATTGATGGCCTGCCGGACATTGGCGCCGATGAACACGGCGTTGTGCCGGAAATGTCCCGCCATCTCTGGCGCGACATAGGGCGCACAGCCCATGGTCATCATGTGAACGATTTCTACGTCGTAGACGTCGGGCGCCCGCCGCATGAGCGCCTCGACCAGAGTCTCAGGCTCGGCGCATCCTGGCTGAATGTAGACGCGCATGCCCGATTTCACGCATTGCAGCGCTTCGTCTGCCGTCCTCAGCCGCTTCTTGTATTCCATCTCCCATGACATCGACATCCTTTTTTCTTCCCCCTAGATGGCCCTCACGGCGCCGGCTTCATGCGGCGAGTGAGCGGCCTCTTCTTCATACCCCACAGCGGCATAATAAATCGCCCGGTCGAAAAACATTTCCAACATCTGCAGAAGTTCGAGTTCCCCCATAATTTCCACGGCGCGGTCCATGACGGCCTCGCTCTTGAGGAACTCCCAGAGATTTTCCTTGGTGAGCACGATGGCCTGGACGACCTCGCTCAGCGGCACCCGTTGCTGAGCGCGCCGCGCTCCGATCTCGCGGTAGCGATGCTCGATGTCAAGCTCGTTCTTGCCGAGGAGCCACTCGCCCAGGTGGCGGTAGATTTCGAAGACACGCTCGCGCAGTTCGTGGGCGGGGATATCGCGGAAATGCGGAACTTGGGAATTATTCTGGACTTTCTCTTCGAGGCCCCCAGCCAACGCGTCGGCGTGGGATTCGATGAGACGGACGAGTCTGTACGAGAACATCATAAAGCACCCCCCTCGTCGTCCCCCATCCTCTAAACGAGGCCCTGCTTCACACCCCAAGTTTGACGACCGCGTCCTGATTGGTCCAACCCTCAATTGGCATCCGCACGGTCTCAACCGTGGGTTCCAGTGTCTGCGGAACCGTGATGGCGCGCGAAATCATGCAGACCGATTTCGTACGCCGCAAAAGCGTGAGGCCAGCCTCGACTTGATCTTCGGAGTGCACCTTCAACCGGGGACGGATCAGAATTTCGTTGAAGTTGCATCCCGTGGCCCGGGTACGGCGGACAGACCCTTCGATCTCCACCTCCAGGTCGGTGTATTCGAACTTCGCGCTCCGAGCCACGTCGTGAAATGTCGTCGTAAAGCAGCCCGCGAGGGCGCACAGCAGCAACTGCTCGGGCGTCCAGCGGCCCTGCAGACCGCCCAGTTCCGCCGCTTCGGAGAAGTGGATGGTATTGGGCGAGGACTCGCACTTGGCCAGTCCAGTGCGGCCTGAGGTCCACCAGGCCGAAACGCGATAGGTGTATTCCGCAGCCATGTCTAACTCCTAGCCACTCCCAGAAGAGCCTGTGTGGGCCCTACGACGATAGGGAGAAGATCACGGTAATCGTGGTCTCCACCTCTACCGGCTGGCCGTTTAGCAGATAGGGTTTGTATCTCCACTGCTTCACGGCAGAAATTGCGTTTGGAACCAGCATCGGGTGACCGCTGACCAGATTCAGGTTGGTAATTTGGCCGTTGGTGTCGATGACGGCGCTCAGAACAACTTCGCCCTGCACGCGGGCTGCTCTGGCCAGCGCCGGATAGGTGGGCTCAACTTTCTGGATCAACAGTCCCTTAGTCACGCCTTGCGAGATGCGCACGCGCGTAGGGGTCGCCGGGACAAACTTGGGCACGGCGGAGGTCGCGCTTACGATGCTGCCGATGACGCCTCCGACCTGGCCTCCGGGAACTCCGCCCACGGCACCGACTACACCTCCGGTTACCGGCATCGGCGGCGGGGCCTCTTCTTCCTTAATCATCTGCACTTTGGTTGGAATCTTGGTCGGGGTGCGCAATTGTCCGGTGCTCAGCATGTCGGTCTGGAGCTGCTTCATGACATGCTGGACGGCTTCAGCCGGCGGCGGCGGTGGCGGTGGAGGTGGCGGAGGCGCTACCAGCATGGTCAGCAACTGGGCCTTGGGCAACGTGTCGGTAAACACCAGCGGCATGATCAGCATCACGCCAATCACCAGGCAGTTCAAAACAAACGACGTGGTGGTCGCCGCTGCCTGTTTCTTCTTCTGCCCCCCGAATTCGAGGAGGCTGTCGGCAAACATCGGTCTCGGCGTAAACCTGGCCGCAGCCACATCGGCCTTGGGCAGTACAGGCGCCGCAGGACGAACCGCCGGTTTGACTTCTTGCTTTACCTCTGGCTCACGAATATCAGTAGTGCCCATCGGACCTCCTACCTCACCCTTGCCATAAACTGTTATGAATAAAGAACTGGAAGAGGCTCACACAGCCGTCACATTCCAAGGACATATTCGTTCAATGGCACTTTAGGGCAAATGGCCCACATCACCATACTTTGTGACGGAGATCACGGATTCAGGGGTTCGCCTTGAAACGGAAGTAACCATGGCAGTTAAGCCTGCGTGTGGGCTTGCCGGAAAGCCAACAGCAGGGTCCCTGGGAGTAACTCGATGTGCAATGGACCGATCTTACGTCTGTTGCGCAAGACCGAACCGGTAGGCCTTGTCACAGTTCAACAGGATGTCCACCGGCGAACTGTATAATGGCGCTCTCGGTTTTGAGTCCTCAGCCCAGTCGCCCCGTCCAACGTTGTGGAACCTATGACAGCCGCCATCCAATGCCGCGATTTGCGCAAGACCTACGACGGAAAGGTCGAGGCTGTGCGCGGACTGAACCTGGAGATCCAGGCTGGCGAGTGCTTTGGTCTGTTGGGACCGAACGGCGCGGGAAAGACCACCACCATCGAGATTCTGGAAGGTCTGCTGCAACCTACATCCGGAAAGGTGTCGATTTTTGGACATTCCTGGGATGAGAACGATCGCGAGATGCGGGAGTGGCTGGGCATCTCGCTGCAAGAGACGCGGTTGTCGGAAAAGCTCTCGGTACGCGAGACGATCGAACTGTTCGCCAGCTTCTATCGCGAGCCACGTTCGACCGATGAGGTCATGGAGCAACTCCAGCTCACCGAGAAGGCTGACGCCTGGGTGGGCAAGCTTTCCGGTGGGCAGCGGCAGCGGCTGGCCGTCGCGACGGCGCTGGTGTGTAATCCGAAGATTCTGTTTCTGGATGAGCCGACGACGGGGCTCGATCCGCAGAGCCGGCGGCAGCTGTGGGACATCATTCGCGCATTCCAACACAACGGCGGCACGGTGCTGCTAACCACGCACTACATGGATGAAGCAGAGAAGCTGTGTGACCGGCTGGCGATCGTGGATCATGGGCAAGTCATCGCGGAAGGCTCGCCCGCGGATTTGATCACCCGGCTGGGCGGGCATCACGTGGTGGAGTTCTCCGTGAGCGGGCAGCAGGACGGCGCAGCTCTTCCAGCATGGCGTGCTTTGCCCAGTGTCGAGTCCGTGCGCGAGGACGAGGGCCTGATCGCGCTCAACGTGAAGCAGCCGCATCTCACCATCCCAGCATTGCTGGAAACGATCGACAAGCAAGGCGGCCAGTTGCAGCATCTGACGACGCGTCAAGCAAGTTTGGAAGATGTGTTCGTGCGGCTCACGGGACGGCATCTGCGAGAGGAATAGTGATAAGGCTAGGACAGCACGGCTTGAAACCTCCCCAAATCCCCCGCGTGGTGATCGATCCCGAGTCTCCATGGAAACTCAGGCGGACGTTTGCCACCTATGGAGGCAGCTACACCATGCCACCATCGGAGTGGCGAGCCCTTTTGGCGCGCGCGGAAGCCGGTGACGGCATGGCCGAATGGGAAGTCTCCGGTCGATACGAAGATGGATGCAAAGACAAATCAGGCAGAGTGCTGTTGAAGAGATCGCCGCGCAAAGCGGCCGAGTGGCTTAAACGATCAGCCGAGCACGGGTGCACACCAGCTCAAAACGCTCTTGGAGTCCTACTCGGGCGACGAAATTCCTCCCGCAAGAACACGCGAAGCGCGTTGGAGTGGTTAGGAAGGGCTTTCCGCGCTGGGGACACTCTCGCAGCCCACAACATTGCGACTACACATCGAGAGAATGGGAATCTGAAGAAAGCAGCCCAATGGTTCAGGAAGTCGACTGGCGACGGCGACTCGCTCATTCAACTCGGAATTCACTACTATTGGGGAAAAGGCATCAGAATGGACGCTGCCGCCGCTGTTCGCTGCTTTCGCCGGGCAATGAAAGAAAACATTTGTGAAGCGGGAAAAGATGACGCTTTCTTTTATTTGGGAATCGCCTATCTGGAAGGCAAAGGAGTAAGCCGCTCGCTTCCAACCGCTAAGAAAATGCTTCAGCGCGCTGATATCGACGGTGATCATCCGCCGGCGCGTCGACTGCTACGTCATCTGATGAAAATCTCGGATTATGTGAGCTCACCTACTAAAATGCGGCTGACACATGGCAATCGCTGAACAAATCCCCGCCGCGACATCACTGCGCCCCGGCGTCCCTCCCCGCCGCAATGGCCGCTGGGCCGGCTATTCACACCTGCTGATGGCGCGCATGCTCGAACTGAAGCGCGAGCCGGAGGTGGTGTTCTGGGTGTTCGTCTTCCCGCTGCTGCTGGCGCTCGGACTCGGCATCGCCTTCCGCAACAAGCCCGGCAATGCAGCCTCGGTTGCCATAGTCGAAGGCGCAGGGTCGCAGCAAGCGCAGACTCTTCTCGCCCGCTCTCCCCATCACGATCAAATCAAAGTTCAGGTGATGAGCCCCGAAGACGCGCACAAAGGTTTTCGCCTAGGTAAGTTCGATCTCGTGATCGAGCCCGGAGCCAACGGCGCCGTCAACTATCGCTACGATCCCGCTCGTCCGGAAAGTGTCCTCGCCAAGGCTGAAGTCGACGACGCGCTGCAAGTCGCCGCGGGCCGAAAAGACACTGTTCCGACCACTGCGGTCACATCCTCCGAGCCCGGCTCGCGCTACATCGACTTCCTGATCCCCGGCCTGCTCGGCATGAACCTGATGAACTCCGGCATGTGGGGCATCGGCTTCGCGCTGGTCGACATGCGCCAACGAAAATTGCTCAAGCGTTTCGTGGGCACGCCCATGCGCCGCGGCGACTTCCTGCTCGCGCTGGCATCGAGCCGCCTGATCCTGATGATCATCGAGGTCGGACTGCTACTGGTTTTCGGCGCACTGTTCTTCCACATGCGGGTGCTGGGATCGGTCGGAGCGATCGCCTTGATCGCTTCGCTTGGGTCGCTTACATTCGGCGGCGTCGGACTGCTGACAGCAAGTCGAGCGCAGAAAATCGAGAGTGTGAGCGGGCTGATCAACCTCGTCATGATGCCGATGTGGATCTTCTCCGGCGTCTTTTTCTCTTACGAGCGCTTTCCGGCCATCATCCACCCATTCATTAAGGCGCTACCGTTGACGGCGCTGAATGATGCGCTGCGAGCCAGCATTCTGGAAGGCACGCCGCTTACGCATCAGTGGACGCGGTTGCTGATCCTGGCGATCTGGGGTGGAGTCTCGTTCGTGTTGGCGCTGAAGTGGTTCCGCTGGACGTAGGCTCAGCACGATTTACGACGGAGACACGGAGGCACGGAGAGATCAATCCTCTAATCTCTTGATCCGAAGACTAAAGCGCTTGTGGCCTCTGCCTTTGAGGCGACAATTAAGAACAACAAAGTCTTCTCCGTGACTCTGTGCCTCAGTGGTGAAATCGACTTACTCGCTCTTCTTCCGCGCCAGTTCTCTGATCTGATTCAGATACTCCACGTAGATCGGAATCGGGATATCCGGCGAGTCGCCGTCATTGAGGAAGTGTTCCAGGCGGATCTCCATGGGGATGGAGGCGATGACCTCGCGCAGGCGAGGATTCTGCAGATACTTGACCTTCCAGATTTCGAGCATCAGGCTGCGGAACTCTGCGCTGATGAAGCCCATCTTTCTCTCGTCCATCTTTCTTTCGCCTAAGTAGATCGCGTCGAAATGGCTAGCGGTGAGTACGGCCTTGATTGGATCGTCCGGACCAGAGAAGTAGTAGAGCAAGTGGAAGAGATCAGCCATATCTCCCCATAGCACTTTCTCTTCGAAAGCCGTAAATCGTAGAGACGCGCCGCTACGCTGCTGCAAGTTGCGCGCATTATCCTCCGGACGCAATTGTCTACGGTCGAGTTGGTCGCGGAACCAGCGCAAGCGGTCCGGCGTAAGGTTGTGTCGCAGGAACTCTACGGCGTAGGCGTTAGGCAGGTAGATATCCAGATCGTCATCGAGGCGCGCGATCCATGAGGTCCAGTCTCGCTGCTCAATCACGTGGAGTAGATTTTCGAGTTGCCCCACGGTCACATTCGGGTGAAATTTCACGGCCTGCCAGAAATGCTCAGTCGAATCGTAGGTGGCGCCGTAGAGAACGATACCCTCTTCGATCGGATACCAGTTCGACAGCACTCGTCCCGGAATCGACGGCGAGGCGCTCCAGCAGTTCAGCGAATGCTTCCATTTGTTCTGCACGGCAAGGAAGGCGTCCGCATAGCCAGGTGGCATTGGCTCCTTTACCGCGCTGGTAGCGGCTTTCAGCTCCTCGGCGGTGTGCGTAATGAGGATTTCCAGCGGTCGCTCGTCGGCCATCGAGACTACCCGGCTCTCTACGGCTTCACGGAGCAGGTCGCGTACGAGACGCTCTCTCACGACAGTCGATACTCGAGAATCGGCCATCCATCTTCGGGTCTTGGAGTCGATATAGGGAAACGCTTCCGACAGAGACTTGAACTCGATGAAGCCGTGGATGGCGAATGTGACCGGATGCGCATCTTTGGAAATGACGGTCGAGGGAGTAACTAATCTTTGCAGGGTTAGGTCTTGTGCGCCCGCAAGCGGGAGCAGGGACAGGGGCACTAAGAAAACAGCCAGGGTGAGTGTAAACAGGAATCGCCCTTTGCGGTTTCTGCGGCGATACCACGGTACAGGGGTGTTGCTCATTACGTTCGCGGAAGAAATGAACTTATGAAATTCCGCTCCGCTCAAGGCCCCATCCGCTTATCCTGGGAGACTTGCAAACGAGGCCGTCAGCGGTGCTTGCGAAATGGCACTATTTACGACTTGGCTAGCTTGGCCTGTTTCCGCACTTTGGCCCAGCGTTGCCGCTGTGCCTCGGCAATGCGCTCGCGGGCTTCTTTGCTCAGGATACGTTTCACGCTCCTGTTCCCGCTTACCTTGCCGAGGGCATTTAGTGCCTTCCCTACTCTCTCCATCTCTTTTTGCAGACGAGAGTATTCACTTTGTAGGGAAGCGACTACCTTGTTCAGGTTCGTCATTCGTACCCCCTAGTAGGAGAAGGCTAACACGGAGTGCGCTTGTTCGGAATTCGTAAATCAAAAAAATCTTTCTAATCTTTCTTTCACCTGTCGCCCGGAACCCCAGTAGTTACGGGCCAATCGAGGCCATGAACTTCGGAGCCCGGCGGGTCTTTACTGTCTGCTCGAAGGAGTAGGCGAGTTTGACGAGCGTGGGCTCGCTCCAGGCGCGCCCGAAAAAAGAGATTCCGACCGGAAGATCTGAGATGTAACCCGCGGTCACATTGATGTTGGGGCAGCCCGCGACTGCGGCCGCGTTAGAACTGCCACCGGCGGAGTGATCTCCATTGACTAAGTCGGTGAGCCACGCCGGGCCTCCGGTAGGAGCGACCAACGCGTCGAGATGATGCTTGTCCATGATCGCGTCGATGCCTTCGGTGCGCGCCAGTTGATGATTCTTGGCCAGCGCATCGAGATAGGCTTTCTCCGTCAGCGGGCCTTTAGCTTCCGCTTTCGTGAACATATCCTGGCCGAAGTACGGCATTTCTTTGTCGCGGTTGCGCTCGTTGAAATCGATGATGTCTTTCAAGGTGCGAACGGGCGCGCTGGGCCCCAGGCGCGCGAGATATGCGTTCAGGTCAGCTTTGAGTTCATAGAGAAAGACTGTGAGTTCGCTGTCGTCGAACTTTCCCAGAGTCTCGATGTCGGCGGGATCCACCAGCGTTGCGCCCTGTTTTTTCATGACGTCGAGAGCCTGCTCCATGAGCGCGTCGACGGCGTCGTTGAAGCCGAAATATTTTCGCGCGACTCCGATGCGCGCGCCCTTCAAGCCGTTCGGATCGCAGTACTGGGCGTAGTCCGTTTGGGACTTCCCTGCACTGGCCGCGGTGGCCGAGTCCTCTGGATCGACTCCGGTCAGTGCACCGAGCACGATGGCGGCATCACGCAGAGTGCGGCACATGGGGCCGGCGCCATCTTGCGAGTGCGAGATCGGGATTATTCCTGTGCGGCTGACCAAGCCGACAGTGGGCTTGATCCCAGCGAGTCCATTGGACGACGACGGACAGACGATGGAGCCGTCGGTTTCCGTGCCGATGCCAGCGGCAGCAAAATTCGCTGAGATGCCCGCGCCGGTGCCGGAACTCGATCCGCACGGGTTGCGGTCGAGCGCGTACGGATTTCTTGTGAGGCCTCCGCGGCCGCTCCAGCCGCTGGTGGAGTGGCTGGAACGAATGTTGGCCCACTCGCTCAGGTTGGTCTTGCCGAGAATGACGGCTCCGGCGGCGCGGAGTTTCTGCGCGATGAACGAATCCTTCGGCGGCTTCGAGCCAATCAAGGCTAGAGAGCCGGCGGTGGTCATCATGCGGTCGGCGGTGTCGATGTTGTCCTTGATCAGGATGGGAATGCCGTGCAGCGGTCCGCGCGGGCCCTTGGCCTTGCGCTCCTGATCAAGCGCATCGGCAATCGCGAGAGCGTCGGGGTTCATCTCGATGACTGCGTTCACTGTCGCCTTGTCGATTTCGGCGATTCTGGCCGAGTACTTCTCGACGAGTGACCGCGCGGTGAACTTGCCGGATTTCATGCCATCCTGCAGTTCGGGGATGGTGATCTCGTCGAGTTCGAATGGTTTGACGTCGGGTGCGGCGGGCACAGGTGACGAAGCGGCGGCGCGCGCGGCTCCCAACGCGGGAAATACGGTGGCTACAGCGGTCGCGTTGACTGCATTCCGCAGAAACCTGCGGCGAGAAGAACCTGAGTTCGACGGGGGCATGCTTGTCCTTGGACTTTAGGGAGTCCGGATATTAAATCACGAACGGGCAGCGGAGTTCACTCAACGGCGATCAAAAGCTTGAACCGCAAAGGTCGCCAAGGTCGCGAAGAATGGCGACAGCGTTGGACGATCTACCACGCCCAGGCGTACGCATCCACTCGCGGATCGGCTCCGGCGCTGAGGACTCCCGTGTTGGCGTCGATTACGATTCCTGCATTCGATCCGAGCGACCACGGCGGGGCGACGCGCAATTTGTGGCCCTTGTCGATCAGAGCTTGTCGCGTCGGTTCCGGAATGCGCGCCTCTACCGACATGTCGCCCGGATACATGGTGTGCGGGAACGGCGATGCCGGGAACGCGCGCGACGACCAGCGCGGCGCTTCAATCGCCTGCTCGATGTTCATGCCGAAGTCGATCATGTTGACGAGCGTCTGCATGGTGCGCATGACCTGATCGTCACCGCCCGGGCTGCCCAGAATCGCGAACGGCTGGCCATCTTTCATTACGAGAGTGCTCTGTAGAGTGCTGCGCGGGCGCTTGCCAGGTTCGAGCGCGTTGGCTTCTCCGCGCACCAGCGAGTAGTAGTCGCCGCGGCAGTTGAAGAGGATGCCCGTGTCTCCCATGACCACGCCTGTACCGAATAACTCGTGCAGGCTGGGCTCGAAGCTGACCATGTTGCGGTCTTTGTCGATGATGGCGATGTAGCTGGTGTCGCCTTCATGTTTGGCGTCGCCAGTCAGGACTTCGTGCACCGGGCGATCAAGTTCAGCAGTGCCTGAGTACTTCTCCGGACTCCCGGGGCGCAATTCGAGCGAGGCTTTTGCGGGATCGATCAGCTTGCGGCGGTCACGCGCGTAGTCCTTCGAGAGCAGGCCGTCGTAGGGGATCTTGATGAAATCCATGTCGCCGAGATATTTCTCCCGATCGCCCATCGCGAGTTTCACGGCTTCGACGCTGGTGTGCAGATATTCCGCGCTGTTGTGGCCCATGGCTTTGAGGTCGAAGCCTTCGAGCAGGTTGAGCGCGATCAACTCCGTCGGGCCCTGGCTGGCTGAGGGATTCTTGTAGACCTGATATCCGCGGTAGTTTGTGGAAATCGGCGTTTCGACTTTCGCCGTGTACTCGGCGAAATCTTCATAGCGAAAGAGGCCGCCGTTGGCCTCGGAGAACGCTGCGAGTGCGTGAGCAATGTCTCCTTTGTAGAAGCGGTCGCGGGCAGCTTTCAGAGCTTCGTGCCGACCTTTCGATGCATTCGCCTTTTCGGCTTCGACCAACTTCTTTAACGTGCGGGCGAGATCAGGATTCTTCAGGATGTCGCCGGCTTTGGGTGCCTGGCCATTCGCAAGATAAATCTTCGTCGTGGTGGGGTATTTCAGAATCTTCTTCGACTCGGCGATCAGTGACGCGCCGCGCTCGCTCAGCGGGAATCCGTTTTCCGCTAAATCGATCGCCGGCTGGAGCACCTGCTCGAAATTCATCGTGCCCCAGCGGTCGAGCAGGATGTACCAGGCGTCGACTACGCCGGGGATGCCTCCGGAGAGCAGGCCATCACTTTCGGGGATCTTGCCGCCGTTGTTCTTCTCGTACCATTCGATGGTCGCGAGTTTTGGCGCGCGGGGCTCGGCGTTGATCGAGTAGACCTTCTTCGTGCGGGAATCGTAAACAAGCAGGACGGCATCGCTACCGACGCCGTTGAGGGAGAAATCCGTGATAGCCAGCGCGGCCTGGCCCGCGACGGCAGCATCGAAGGCGTTCCCGCCAGCGTCGAGGATGCGGCGTGCGGCTTCGGTCGCCTCGGCTTTCATCGAGGCGACGGCGGCGTGGCGTCCGCGGATGACCGGGCGCATGGTCTGAGAATCGGATTGCGCGCGCATGCTGGGGGCTAGAACCACTAGAAGGATGACAGATGTAAACCAGCGATGTGCCATGGTGGCTGCTCCTGTTGGAGTGAAGTTCTTCAGCAACATCGGGGCCTCGGGGCTTTGCTCTCTCGCTCGCGCCAGAAGGCCGCGTACGCCTCCGGTGACGAAGATGACTCAGTGCGCTGTAGGAATCGGGCGTAGGCGGCTTCGTCAAAGATCTCGCGCAGCGTGCAAAGAAAGATCCGGGCAGCGGTCTTCAGTGCGTTCATGCCTGCTCCTCCGCGAGTCGAGTCTGCACAAACGGCGCCTCTTTCACTCGCGCCTCTTTGCGGCCGGTGATGACGCCAATCCACTGCTTTGCGGACTCGAATAATACCAGCGTGACCATCACGAGAAGCAGCGCGGTCACAGCGGCGTCCAGGCGGTTGTTGAAGATGAGGCGGGCAGTAGCGCTGGTGGCGGGCCCGGCCGCGAGGGCGCGGGCTTGTGCGAGAAAGCCCACGCGCAGATCAGCGTCAAAAATCTTGTGCCACGAAGCCGTGAAGGTCACGGCGACCAGCCATACAAGCGGCACGAGCGTGACCGCGGCATATTTCGCGCGATGCATCTTGATGATGATCGTGGTGGCGACACAGAGCGCCACTGTCGCCAGCAGTTGATTGGCGATTCCAAAAAGCGGCCAGAGCGAGTTGATCCCGCCTAAGGGATCCTTCACCCCTTGCCACAGAAAATATCCCCAGCCCGCGACGATGAGGGCGCTGGTGAACAGGATCGACGGATACCAACTGGTCCGGCCAAGCGGCTTGTAGATGTGGCCGAGCGCGTCCTGAATCATGAAGCGGGCGGCGCGGGTGCCCGCATCGAGGATCGTCAGGATAAACAAAGCCTCAAACATCACGGCGAAGTGATACCAGAGCGCCATCACGGTGCTGCCACCGAGACTCTGCGAAAAGATATGCGCCATGCCGACGGCGAACGCGGGAGCGCCGCCGGTGCGATTGAAGAGCGTCTGCTCGCCGACCGCCCTCGCCAGAGATTCCATTTCTGTGGCGGTGACGGGAAATCCCCAGGTTGTGATGGTGGCGGTCGCGGCGGCAGCGGTCTTCCCAACCACACCCGCGGGGCTGTTGATCGCGAAGTACACACCCGGCTGAAGCACGCAGGCGGCGATGATTGCCATCACGGCGACCGCGGATTCGGCCATCATCGCGCCGTAGCCGACCATGCGCGTTTCGGTCTCGCGGGCGATGAGCTTGGGCGTGGTACCACTGGAGATCAGAGAATGAAATCCGCTGATGGCGCCGCAAGCGATCGTGATGAAGGCGAAGGGGAAGATCTTGCCGGCGAAAACCGGGCCTGTGCCGTCCACGAACCGGGTGAGAGCTGGCATGTGCAGCGTGGGATGGACCGCCACGATGCCGATGCCGAGGAGCGTGATGGTTCCGAGTTTCACGAACGTGCTGAGATAGTCGCGCGGTGCAAGCAGCAGCCACACTGGCACCACGGACGCCGCGAAGGCGTAGATAAAGATCGAGATGGCGAGAGTCTGCGCGCGCAGGGTGAAGATTGGCGCCAGGGTGGGATTCTGCGAAACCCACTGTCCTCCCCAGATCGCCAGCAACACGAGAACGAATCCGAGGACAGAAACTTCCATCACTTTGCCGGGGCGAATGCGGCGCAGGTAGAGGCCCATCAGCAGTGCGATGGGAATTGTCATGGCGATGGTGAATGTGCCCCATGGGCTATCTTTCAGGGCATTCACGACCACCAGCGCGATCACGGCCAGAAGAATGATCAGGATTGCGATCACTGCGGCGTAGGCGACGATGCCGCCGAGTGGTCCGGTTTCTTCTTTGGCCATTTCAGTCAGCGATTTGCCGTCGCGGCGGACCGAGAGGAGCAGGATCACGAAGTCCTGCACGCATCCGGCAAAGACGGCTCCAGCGAGAACCCACAGGGTTCCCGGCAGGTAGCCGAATTGTGCAGCCAATACCGGACCCACAAGCGGTCCCGGGCCAGCGATGGCGGCAAAGTGGTGGCCGAACACGACCCATTTGTTGGTGACGAGGAAGTCGCGGCCATTCTCCAGACGCTCGGCGGGTGTGGCGCGGAGAGAATCGAGCGCGAGGATTTTCGCTGAGATGAATTTGCTGTAGAAGCGATATCCCAGGGCGTAGCAGCAGGTGGCTGCCACAACAAGCCACAGGGCGTTGATCGGTTCACCACGGCGCAGGGCGACGACGCCGAGGGCTCCAATCCCAACGATGCTTACGATCCCCCAAGCCAGAACCAACAGACCCTTATTCATACCGTCGAGCATTGTGGCGAAATTGCGGTAGTATCGCAACATCCGATTTGCACGGCTGCGGAGAACGAGGACGCGCAAGAGGCCATGCTCACCAGGCAACGAGGGTTTGAGGCCGGGAGATTTGGTGTTACGATACTGATTCCGAAAGATTGCGATCACGTTCGAGTACTTTCGTTCGATGGACGGGGCATTCCCAGGAATTCATCCCAGAACTCATCTGTAAGAAGGAGAACCAATGAAGATCGGCGTGTTGACGGGCGGTGGCGATTGCCCCGGACTGAATGCGGTCATCCGTGCCGTGGTGCGCAAGGGGATCTTTCACTACAAGGACGAGTTTGTCGGGTTTCTGGAGGGGTGGCGCGGGCTGATCGAGAATCAGACTATGGTGCTCGATCTGGATACGGTCAGCGGCATTCTGCCGCGCGGCGGAACTATCCTGCGCACATCGCGGACTAATCCCTCGAAGCGGCCTGATGGTTTTGACAAATGCATCGCGACGCTGAACGCACATAAAGTCGACGCGCTGGTGGCCATCGGCGGCGATGACACGCTTTCGGTGGCCGCGAAGCTGCACGAGAAGGGCGTCAAGGTGGTCGGCGTTCCGAAAACCATCGATAACGATCTGGGCGGGACCGACTACACGTTCGGATTCGACACAGCGTGCAACATCGCCTGCGAGGCGATTGACCGCGTGCACACTACCGCCGAGGCGCACAACCGCGTGATGGTGGTGGAGGTCATGGGACGCGACGCCGGCTGGATCGCGCTCTACAGCGGCATTGCCGGCGGTGCGGATGCCATCCTGATTCCAGAGCGGCCTTTCGATGTCGACAAGGTGGCGGAGTCGATCCGCCAGCGGCACGGGCGTGGACGTTATTTCTCGATCGTGGTCGTCGCCGAGGGAGCGAAGTTCGCCACCGGCCCGGGCGCGCCGATCGTTCTGGATATGGGCAAAGATGAATTCGGGCATGCCAAGCTGGGCGGCGTCGCGGCTCTTCTTGCGAGGGAAATCGAGGCGCGCACGAAGTTCGAGACCCGCGCCGTCGTGCTGGGACACATCCAGCGCGGGGGAACGCCGACGGCTTTCGACCGCGTGCTGGCCACTCGCTATGGATTGGGGGCGATCGACATGGTGCACCGCGGCGAGTTCGGGTGCATGGCGGCGCTACGCTCCAACAAGATCACGGCGGTCACGTTGCAGGAGGCGATCGCGAAGAATCGCGTGGTCGACGACGAGATGATCAAGATCGCGGATGGCTTGTTCGACGAGATCGGGGCAACCGCGGCCGGCAAGTAAGGTCGGGCATCGGGCCTCCTCCGCTTTCTGCGGCTGGAGGCCTCTTTTCGTTTAAGCTCAATACGGAATCTGCTTCGATGAAAGCCTGGGCTTGGCTTCTGCTGGGAATCGCGGCCTGTGCGATCAGCTGGACCTATATGCATCGCGTCCTGCTGCCGTGGGAGCACTACGTCAACGTGGAGCGAGGGCATGTGAAGCACGAGATGGGGGATCTCTATCCGCGGTGGGTGGGAACCCGCGCGCTGTTGCTGCGCGGGCTCAATCCGTATGGGCCTGAGGTCAGCGCGGCCATCCAGTTCGGCTTTTATGATCGGCCCATCGAGCAGACCTACGACAAGCCTGGGTTTGACATCATCGATGAACAACGGTTCGCGTATCCGGTGTATGTGGTGTTCTTGCTGGCGCCTGCGATGCACATCGATTTTGTGGATCTGCAGGCCTGGGCGCCGTTGTTCTTCGGAGTCCTGATCGCGGCCGCTATCTGGCTGTGGCTGCGCGTGCTGGACTGGCGGCCGCCGCCCATGATCGCTCATGCGCTGATGCTGTTCGTGCTGTGTAGTCCGCAGGTGGCGCAGGGGTTGCGGCTTCGGCAAATCGGGCTGCTGGTGCCGTTTCTGCTGGCGCTGGCGATCTGGTGCATCATGCGTCAACGGTTGTTTGTCGCGGGTGCTCTGCTGGCCGTGGCGACCATCAAGCCGCAGATGGTCGTTCTCACGGCGACATGGCTTCTTGTCTGGACCGTCGGCAACTGGAGGAAGCGGTGGACTCTGGCGGCAGGATTCCTGGCCGCCCTCGGATTGCTGGTGGGCGCGGGAGAACTGCTTCTGCCGGGGTGGCCCCGTTACTTTGTAGATGGACTTCAAGCCTACTCCAAGTATTTTCCGCAGGGCGCTAAGTCGGTGCTGAGTGTGATTCTGGGGAGTTGGATCGGTGGTGGCCTGTCGGCGTTGCTGATCATCGCTCTGCTGGCTTACGCGTGGAGGGAACGCACGGTGGATGCATCTAGCCCGGAATTCGTGCACGTTCTGAGCCTCTTCTTCATGGCCACAACTTTGGTTCTTCCGCTGCTCACGCCGTACAACCAGATCCTGCTGCTCCTGCCGGTGCTGATGATTCTCCGCGACTGGAGGACGCTGCCGAGGTGGGGCCGGATCGCCTTTGTCGCGCTGATTGTGTGGCCGTTCGTGGCATCGATCGCGCTGTTGCTGCGTCCGCCGAATCTGGTATCGATGAGTCGGACTCCGCTGCTGCCCTCTTTGCTGCTGATTCTGGTTCCCTTCCTCGTGCCGTTGCTGATGTTCACGCGACTGCAACGCGAAGCCTGACAGTCTGAGCCGCTTGTTCCGATATGATGATGCGGCGAACGCACAATGAACCTTGATCGGTGGCTCACCTCGAAACGCCTGCGGGCGCACGGGCTCATGCTGGGCCTGGCCATTTGGTCGCTCTATGTCTGGACTCTGGCGACTCCGACTCTTCGCGACCGTTCTGGCCTTCTCAAAGGGACGGACTTTCTTCATTTCTATACGCTGGGAACGCTGGCGATCGAGCACCGCGGCAGAGATCTGTATGACATGAGCGCACAGGCTGCGGTCGCAGCCCGGTGTGTCCCCGATGCGGCGGGTATTCGATACTTGCCGCTGTACCCGCCACAGGTTTCACTTCTGTTTGTGCCGCTCGCTCACCTCTCGTATGGATGGGCACTCGCCTTGTGGTGGCTGGTCTGCACGCTGCTTTACGGAGTCTGCTGCTATAGCCTCTGGCGAGTTTGTCCTGGCTTGCGAGCCTGCGGCGGCACGGTCGTCGCGCTGGCGCTAGCCTACCCGGCCTTCTTCAATTTGATCGCGTGGGGACAAACGAGCGCTCTCGCGCTTGCCTGCTTTACCGGCGCATTTCTGCTGCTGCGCGGCGGACGAGAATTCGCGGCAGGCTTGGTTTTGGGCTGCCTCATTTTCAAGCCGCAACTGGGCCTCGCAGTCGCGGTTGTGATGGTCGCGGCCGGAGCATGGAAGATCGTGGCCGTAGCACTTCTTTCGGCAGCGGCCCAGGTCGGTTGCGGCATCGCTTATTACGGCGTCGGGCCGCTTCGCGACTGGATTCGAAACCTGTCGAATCTCCGAAATGTGATCGAACAATTTGAGCCACGCATCTACCAGACGCATTCCCTGCGGACGTTCTTGTCGATGATTCTGCCTTCGGACCGGCTGGCATTCGTGCTCTACCTGATCGGCGCCGTCGTCGTTCTCTGGTGGACGGTGCGGATTTGGAAGCGGCGACAATCACTGCCGCTGCGATTTTCTTCGTTGTTGCTGGCCACGGTCCTCGTGTCTCCTCACCTCACGGTTTACGATCTGGTGATTCTGGCCCCGGCGTTCTTGCTGCTGAGCAACTGGCTCGTCACCCGAAACTCTCCGAGCAGCGGATTCGGGATTCTCCTTTACCTTGCCTTCATGCTGCCTCTTCTGGGGCCGTTTACGCGCTGGATTCATGTACAACTGTCGGTGGTCGTGATGGCGGCGTTGTTGTATTGGATCGGGCGGATTCGGGAAGAGGATGACTCTGCTAGCCCAGAGGAGATTGTTGCCGCGCAGGCAGCGACGACGTAGCGAGCGCTACCTCTGGCCGAAGAGAAACTGCAGCGCTTCCGGAAAGCGGCGAGCCCAGGCGGATTCATGGTGAGGCGCGCCTTCGTCGATGACCACCTTCAGGCGCGCATCGTCCAGTCGGGCTCGTTGGAGGGTCGCCGCCAATTCGCGAACATCGTCGACCACGCTGCGGTCTTTGTCCGGCTGTCCGATTTCGGCAGTGCCGATTGCGAGGAAGATCCGCTCCGGCCACTGGCGAACGCGGCGGCTGTCTTTGATTATCTGCCGATTCGCTGCCCACAGTGATGGACTCTCAATCAGTAACCGTCCGAACCATCCGGGATGTGTAGCAGCCGTATAAAGCGAAATCAGACCGCCGAGCGACGAGCCGCCGAGCCCCGTATTCTCCGGCCCGACCGCAACGCGATAGTTGGCGGCGACGAACGGCATGACTTCCTTCATGAGGAATCCCGGATAGCGCTGGCCGTGTACACGCAGCATCATCGGACTGAGCGAGCGGTAGGGCATGTACTCGCGGAGGCGGTCCTTGCCGGCGTTGTCGATGCCTACGACGATCAGAGGGGGGACGGCGCCTTCACGAATCAAGCGCTCGGCAGTTTCGTCCACTTGCCACTCCACGCCGGTAAAGGACGTCGAGGCCTCGAAAAGATTCTGGCCGTCGTTGAGGTAGAGCACCGGATAACGGCGCATTTGGTTCTCGGGGCTGTCGTAGCCGGGCGGCAGCCAGACGCGCAGAAAACGTGCATTGCGAAAGATGCGGCTGCGGAATTCGTGCAGGCGCAGGTCTCCGACGGCCCCTTCCCCGCGGATGAACGCGGAATTGGCTAGATGCTTCGCTTCAGTTTTCTGGCTTTCTTCCATCCAGGAAAAGTGCTTCCTCAGGATACAACGACCGTCCGGGTCAGAGCCGGGCACTCCTCAGTTTCACGACGCAGGCCAGCACGGTAATGATGAAGATGAGCGCCTGTGAGGCGAGGCAGAGGATGCACCAGGTTCTCAGCTTGTAGGCTTCGACGTAGGTGAGATACAGGGCGAATGCCATACCAACCGAAGCAGCTATGAGCAATTGGTTGGGCGTCTCGCGGCGCGACTTCCAGAATGTCGACAGCCCGAACAGCGCTCCGTATCCGAGTACTCCGATGGCGGCGACCGGAATGCCTTCGACCTCGGAAAACTCGCTCCGGTTCACGATATCGCAGTTAAGCTGCTGGGAAAGGTCGCAGAACCCCGAAGCCGATCTTGCGTAGTGCCGCTGCACCGAAATGCCTGAGACCACCACACCGGCGAGAGACAGAATCGCGATGGAAGCGAATACAAGTCGACGGCCGGACTCACTCACGGCAGCGTGCACCCAGTCTTGCCGCTGAGTTCCTGCAGCGTCAGCTCGCCTTCTTTCGGCGGATCGGAGCCGATCTGCCAACTGGGAAAGAGCTTGACGCCTGCGGCTTTGCAGACCTCCGTCAGTTGATGGGGATCGTTCTGGCTGGCGCACTCGATGTACTGCACGTAGCGAAACGAGGAACCGAATTCGCGCTTCTGATCGGCGCAATGCGGACACCAGTAGAGCCCGTACATCCTGGCATTCTTGCTGGTCAGGCACTTTGCAAAGGCGTCGTACTTGTGAGTCTCGTAGTAGTGAGTCTTGTAATAGTGCCCGGCAAGATACGCGCCGATGAAGAGTGCGATGATGACGATATATAGGACTGGGCTCGTCTTTTTCTCGGGCGTCTGGGTCTTTTTCTTGTCGTTGGCCATTGCTGCATTCCTTATATCATGGCGGTCAGGCCACGATGTTCAGGGCTTTGGGCAGGACGTCCAACTCTTCGCAATGCAGCGAGAGCACCTCGCCGTCGACCATGACATCAACGGGCGCGTCGAGTTTGAATTCGACTCTTGGGACCGCCTGGCACTCAGCAAGCCGGTGCTGGATATGAGTTCCGTCATAGAGACCCGGCAGATTACGGATCAAGCCCATTCGCCCGATCGGTCCCCAGCGAACGTAGTCGACCAGGCCGTCGTCGACCTGCGCCTTGGGGGCGATCATCATGGTGCCGCCGGTGAACTTGCTGTTGTTGAACGTGAGGAAGAGGCAGCGGCGATCGTCGAAGCTCTCCTGCCCATTTACGCGCACGGGAAATGGGCGGCGGTTGAAGCGAGCCAGTGTGAGGAAGATGGAGCTGAAGTAGCCGAACTCTCCCCAGTTGCTGAAGCGGCGGGCGCGTAGCGTGGCAACATCGGCGGTGAAACCCATGCTGAGCAGGTTGATGTAATAGATGGTGCCGGCGCGATGGCGCATGCGCATGACGTCGCACGTGCGAGTCTTGCTGGCCAGCAGAGATTCGATCGCGTAGTCGACACCACGGTCACTGAAGTCGCGCAGGAAGGAATTCCCCGTGCCGAGCGGCAGGAAAGCCAAGGTCGCCGGCTCCTTGCCCAAGGCTTCGGGAAAGAGTCCGTTCACGATTTCATACGATGTCCCGTCGCCGCCCACGGCGATGAAGTGGCGCTGCCCGCGACCATACGCATCGCGAGCAATCTCCGTCGCCTGTCCGCGAGAGCGGGTCGTGGCGACTTTCAGCTCGAGTCCGGCGTCGCGCAGGCGTTTCAGAGTCGAGCCAAGAAGTTCTCCGCTGCGGCCTCCGCCCGCTGCAGGATTGACGATAGCTAGATAGGTTTGTCCCAAAGGTTGTCCCAATACACGTTCTCTACAGTGGCTTCACTGCGCTGTTCTCGACAGTCTTTGCGATCTCCTCGGCAAGAACCTGGCGCTTGATCTTCATGGATGCAGTCCGGGGAAAATCCTTTTCCCAGATCAAGTATCCGCCGACCCGTTTGAAATCGGGCAGCTTGCGATTGCGCGCCCCCATGTCCTCGTACAGGACGTTGTCGAATCTCTGATTCTGCTCGAGGCGCAAAACGATGACCAGCGCTTCTTTCCCCATCTCTTTTCTGGGCCAGATGTAATTCGCGGCGAAAACCGCGTACTCCTTGACCGGCAGGCCGTCGAAGACGGTCTCGATGTCCTCCGGATAGATATTCTTGCCGCCCTCAGTGACGATCATGTTCTTCTTGCGACCGAAGAGCTGGAGATGGCCGTGTCGTTCGAAACGACCGAGGTCGCCGGTCAGCAGCCAGCCATCGACGATGGTCTCGAGCGTGAGTTCGGGATCGTCCAGATAGTGCGACATGACGGTCTTGCTGCAAACGGCGACTTCCCCGATGCCATCGTCGTCAGGATTCAAGATGCGCAGTTCGACTCCGGGCAGCGGCTTGCCGACGGTGTCGGCGCGAAACGGCTTCAGATCGTTGAGCGTGAGCGCCGTGCCCGCCTCCGTGAGGCCGTAACCGTTCACGACCGGAATGCCGAGGTCGTAGAAGAACTGCATGGTCGACGGCTCCATGAAGGCGCCGCCGGTGATCAGGGCGAGTACTTCTCCGCCAAAGCCGCGATGAATATTCGAGAGCAGCATGCGGCTGAGCTTCACGTTGGGGCGGCGGCGTGTCAGAGCGCGATTCAGGGCGATGCTGGCATTCAGGATCGCGCGCTTCCACTTGGGCAGTTCGTCAAACTTGGCGCGCAGGCCGCGCTCCAGATTCTTGAGGATCATCGGCACCAGCGAGACGTAGGTGATGCGGTAGCGCACAAAAGCATCGCGCACGAACTCAGGACGTAGCGTGCGCAGATGGACGACGCAAGCGCCGCAGACGAACGGGCCGATGAAGCCAACCATGAAATCGATGGCGTGATTTGTGGGCAGAATGCTCAGATATCTCACGCCCGGCCAGAACGGATACCAGGCCGTCAGCGATCGGCACTGCTCCAGATAATTCTCGTGCGTCAGCACGCAACCTTTGGGACGGCCTCCGGTGCCCGAGGAATAGACGATGCAGGCCACGTCGTCCTTCTGGCGCATGACGAAGTCGGGAGCACCCTTGCGCTTGAAATCCTCCCAGCGGAATGCTCCGGCGAGATCCGCGCCCAGCGGAGCCTCAGTGACCAGCACGATCTTGGTTCCGATGTTCTGGAAATCGGGAGATTCCATGATCGCTCGCCACAGATGGTACTCGATGATCAGGACTTTGGATTTCGAGTGGGCGAGCAACTGCAGGTGCTCGGCCGCGCTCAGTTTGTAATCGAGTGGCACCACGACGCCGCCGCAGTGAAAAATCGCATAAGCCGAGATCAGCCACTTGGACTGATTCGTCATGATGATGGCGGCGCGATCGTTGGCGTCGAAATCGGCATCTTCGAGCGCGCGGGCCAGCGGCAAGGCTACTTCTTTGAAATCAGAGTAGGTGAGGCGGAGCTTTTCGCGATCCCGCTCGGCTTCGATCAGGCACACTTCTTTCGAGAAGCGGTCGAGGGCGTCCTTGAGAGCGGCGCCTAGGCAGGTGTATTGGCGGAGATCGAGCATCAAAGATTCATTTCACCACAGAGACACAGTGGCACGGAGAACAGCTTAGTTATCAATTCATTACCCTGCTGAATCTGTGAGATAGCTTCAACTACTCCAGACTGAGACCCCTATTTACAGTCGCGCCTGAATTCGGCCTGCCAGTCTGCGGAAATCGGTCACGCCCTGCAGTTCATAGTCGGGCAACTCGACGCGAAAATGGTTCTCCAGTTTCGTGAGCAGATCGAGGGCCTGCAGGCTGTCGATGCCGAGCGTTTTGAAGAAATCGTCGTCGGGAGAGAGCTTCTCGCGCGGGACTTTGAAGTGAGCCGCGGCCAGATTCAGGATCTCGTCCAGTGTCTTTTCAGCTGTGGGCATAGAAAGTCATTTTAATTCAGTTTGGATCACGGCAGATAAGGCTGGGCATCGGTGCTTTCGACGAACTTCTTCAGTCCCGCCTGCACCGCTGGACGGGAGAAAAGTTCGCAGAAGATATCAATCTCCCGGGTCAACTCCTCAGTGGGAATCGGCTTGATGAAGTGCTTCGCGGTCACCGCGGTTTGGTGGTCGAACTTCTTCAGCTGCGCGGCTGCAGCGCGGGCGGCGCGAAGGGCTTCTCCTTCGGCGACAACTTGGCTGACCAGACCAATCTGCTGCGCCTTCATCGTGTTGAAGCTGCGGCCGGTCAGGAGCAGGTCGCGAACAACGGCGTTGCCGATGTCGCGCTTCAGCCGCGGGATCCCGCCGAATCCGGGGATCAGCCCCAAGCGGAGTTCGGGGAAGGCAAAACGCGCGGTCTTGTCGGCAATGATCAGGTCGCAGGCCAGAGCCAGTTCGAAACCTCCGCCGAAGACGACCCCGTGAACGGCCGCGATGGTCGTCATCTCTGCGTCATCAATCACATTCAGCACGTGATGAATGCGCTCCAGGAACTCGCGCACCCCTTTGGCTGATTCTTCCTTTTCCATCGCGCGGGAACGCTCGTAGAGCTCACGCAAGTCGGCGCCGGCGCAGAATCCGGCCTTCATGTCGCTGTACAGGATCGCCGCGTGCACTGGCTCGTGCAGGCTCTCGATGGCCCGGGCGAAGACTTCCAACTCATCGAGCGACAGAGAGCCGATTTCGTTGCAGGGGGCGCGATGAAGGACGAGTTCGATGACGCCGTCCTGGCACTCGAATGACATCGCCTTGCCCTTGTGGCTGAGTGCTTTCGTCATGCAGATTTCACCGTGCGGTACATCTCGTCAATCTCGTCTTTCATGCGCGCGGAAATCAGGTCGCGCTTCAGTTTGCCGTTGGCGGTAAGAAGACCGTTGTCGATGGAGAAGGGCTCGGGGCGCACGACGAAGGCCCGCACCTGCTTGTAGTGCGGCAGCTGCGGATTCACAATATCGAGCGCGGCCTGCACTTGCTCCCTGCTGACGTTGCCGGTGACAATGGCGGAAAGATATCCGCGGCCGTTGCCGACGATGACGACCTGCTGCGCGACGGGGAGGCGTTTGGCGATTTCGTCTTCGATGGTCTCCGGCGCGATCTTGTGACCGGAGCCGAGCACGATCAGGTTCTTGATGCGGCCGACGATCTTCCATGTGCCTGTGCCGTTGAGTTCGCCCTGATCTCCGGTGTGGAACCAGCCGTCGCGCAGAACTTCCGCGGTTTGCTGCGGGCGATTCCAATATCCGGGAAAAACATTTGGGCCTTGGATGATGATTTCACCGTTATCTGCGAGCTTCATTTCAATTCCCTTGATCGCGGGCCCAACGCGGCCGGGGACGGGACGTTTAGGATCGTCCATGGTGCAGATGCCGGTGGTCTCGGTCAGCCCATAGACCTGCAGCACGGGAATGTCGAGCATGCGGAAATATTCCTGCGTCTCGGGCGTGAGCGGAGCCGAACCGCAGATCAGGGCTTTCAGGTTCGGGCCAACCATCTTCTTGCGGATGGTGGGGAAAATAACGAGGCTCGCGATCCAGAACCAGATCGCTCCCGAAGAAATGGATCCCGGGCCCTTGCCCATCCAAGCAGCGACGGCTCGCCGATAGATGATGTTGATCAAGCCACCCTTTTGCGCGATCTGCTCATCGACGGCGCGGCGCATGCGTTCGAGCAATTGCGGAACGTTCAGGAAATAGTGCGGGGCCACCGCCGGCATGTCCGTTGCGATCTTGGTCAGATCAGTGTTGAGCGTGACCAGGCTTCGCCGAAGAATGAAGCTCAGCACGGCGATCCACGAGGCGCAGAAACTGAACGGCAGGTAATGGAAGATGCGGTCCTGCTCGGTACGGCCGCCCATCAATTCGTCGAGACGGGCGGAGGTGCAGCCGAGCATGAATCCCACGTTGGCCGCAGTCAGGACAACGCCCTTCGCTTCGCCGGATGTTCCGGACGTGTAGATGATCGTGACCGGATCTTCTTCGCGGACCTGAGGACGATCGAGTGAGATACCTTCGACGCCGGCGAAGACCTCATCAAACAGCACGAGCGGCGCGCTATCCGGCCAAGCTTGCTGGATGCCACTTCGCAACGCCATGTCACCACAACACACCAGCACCGGCGTGCTGTCTTTCATCATCACGACTAACTCGGCCGGAGCCTGACGAAAATAAAGAGGAACGACGATCAGGCCTTCCGCCATGGCAGCCAAGTCGAGCGCGATCCAGCGAATGCTGTTCGAGGCGAGAATGCCGCAACGATCGCTCTTCTTCAGACCCCTCGATGCGAGATATGTGCGCGCCTTGTGGACCAGTTCCAGCAGTTCCGGCCCGGTGACGCCGGTGATCTGCCCGTCGCGGATCTCCTGCAGCACGCGCGTGTCCGGCGTGGCCTTGAGCTGCGCAAAGATGTCTCCAACGAAGGGCATAATCAGGTTCTGGGACTTGGGCGTCTAGCTGTACGCCGCGATCAGTTGTTTCAGTGACTCATTCATCGGCGGCAAATAATCTTCCCAACTCCATTCGCCGGTGCGAGTCTGGAAATCCGGATACCGCCGCTGCACTTCCTCTTCGAAATGGACGCCCATTTGCGCCATGACTTTCAGATTCTTCACCACCGTACGCGCAATGCCGTCAGAAATGCGCTCGCCCTGCGTGGCGAGGATGTTGAGCGCCGCGAGCAACTTTTGCTCAAGGTCGGGATCGTCCACTGTCATCAGCAGCTCTTGATGTCCGCGCTCGCGCATCAGGTTGCGGATACGTTCGTCCATCGTGATGCCAGCAGACGGCACCAACGTTGGCATTGACGTCACGATGCCGTGATAGCGCGAAGACGCCATCATGTGGCACGAGCGAAGAATGCTGACCAGTTCATACATGTTGTAGTGATCGCTGGTAAGTACCGGCACTCCGCCAAGCTTTTCGGAGATGCGGTTGGCCGGGCGCGCATCGAGGCGTTCGGTCGCCACCATGATGACGAATACCTTGCGCTGCTTGCGGAAGGCGTCAACGGCGTTCGCGATCGAGGTGAGATAGTGCTGATAAGCGCGATCGGCCGCGGGGCCCGAGTTGTGGAAGTAGACCGTCCGGTAGTGGCTATCTTTGTAGGCTCCAGTCAGGCTGCGGAGCGCATACTTCGCGACGGACGCCTTGACCGGCCACTCAAACGGATTGATCGGACACACCACGAGGATCGGCGTCTTGCCGTCCCAGCCGATCTGGCGAAGGGCATTTTGCCCATATTCGGCGGGCTTCGGCTCGAACGTCCAGGCGGTGTCGGTACCGATCTGGGTGGGGACTCCGAGTTCACTGAGAATCGTGCGCGACTCTTCGTTGCGCGTGATGACCAGCGAATTCTTGCAGTAGCGCGCACACATCTTGGCGATCAGCGGATCCATGTGCCCCGCCTCCGCGCCATAGCCCACCGAGAGCTTGTTCTCGACCGCCGCGATGCCGAGCGATCCGATCATCATCGTCGTCAGCGCGTTGGCAAACTTACTCTTGAACATCGAGCCCTCGCAGGCGACGACACCGTGGTGCTTCGGGACTTCGTTGGCGAGAAACGGCGGGAAGATGTCGGGCAGGTGGACTTGCGTGGTGCCCTCGAAGTATCCCTTGGAGAACTCGAAGTTCTGGCTCATCACGCTGAAGTCGACACGCCCGGCGCCAAGAACGTGGCGGATCTGCCGCAACATCTCTTCGACGCGCACGTCCGAGCCCATATTGCGCGTGCCGTTGTAGCCAGCGAACAAAAGCTTCAGCTTCTCTCCCGGCTGCCAGGGCTTGTTACCGCCCAGCATCCAGCGCGCTTTGGCGCGTTCAATGTTGCTGCTGACCCAGGCTTCCAACACGAAGTCCATCATGCGGCGGTACCTCCTTTGGCCGCGGGCCAGGGTTGATATTTGTACTCGAAGTTATTTTCGCGGCTGAATTTCAGCAAGGGCAAACTGTATAGCGAGAACGGAACCGGCTTGCGGCCCAATTCGGTGGTGACGCGGGTGTTGTCGAAGACCGTGTTCCAGACGAGGTACGGCATGAAGACCTTCATCAGCGACGCGCCGTATCCAAGCGGCCCTTTGCGGTTCGACAAGAAGTTGACCGAGCCGGCGAACGGCTTCTCAGTGAACGGAAGAAACACGGGGCGTCTCTTCTGCTGCGCAGTGGCCAGAGCTGTGGTCAGCTCGCGGAAAGTCTGCGAAGAGGTTCCCGAAGAAAGATGATAGATGTCGTACTTGGGCTGATCCTTCAGGTGCAGAGTCGCGATGGCGTCGGCGACGAAATCCACATTCACGATGTCGATCTTGTCATTTGGACGGAAGGGCAGCACCGGCAATCCGGCCAGGAACACGAACGACTTGACCATGTCGAACTGGGTGGTCTCGGCGTGGCGGCTGTCGCCCAGCACAATGCTGGGGCGGAAGATGGTCTTCGGCGTATCGGGAAGGAGGACGCGCGCCATATGCTCGCAGAACTTCTTGGTACGCGCATAGGGATCGTAGTCCGAGCGGTCCCACTCAATGGACTTGTCTTCAGTAACGACCTCGTTGCTGCGCTTCCCTGCGACCGCTACGGTGCTGACCTCGCTGAAACGCCGCAGGCCGTGATAGTGCTCGACCTGGCGGGCCAGAGTTAGCACTTCAAGCGTCCCCCGGAGATTGACATTCAGGCAGTTCTTCTCGGATTTTCGATTGAGCGACGCCGCGCAGTGAATCACCGAGTCCGTAGTGTGAACGAGGCGATCGTAGTCATCCCGGCTCAGGCCGAATTGCGGCGACGTCAGGTCTCCGCAGAAAATGCGGATCTTTGTCTGCAAGTATTCGTAGAATTCCGGAAACGGCAAGTGCATCTGCATGGCACGCCACAGGCGGACTTGCGCTTCCTGCGGATCGCGCGCCCGCACCAGCAGATCCAATGAGGCGCCGTAGCCCTTGAGAAGATTGGCGGCGACATGTGCGCCGATGTATCCGGTCGATCCGGTCAGGAATATCGCCACGTTGCTCCGTTGGTCCCAGTCTTGATGGTGTCTACCTTGGCGGGCGCAAGCTGAAAGCTGCGCGGCGGGCGAGGCTCCAGCGAACGGCCTTCGATCAGAGGATATGTCCAGTGGCGTAACGCCGGAATGTGAATGTTGATCCAGTACTCCCACCAGTCGAGGGAACGGGTGTCGTACGTGAATTGCTTGCGCTCCTCGGGCACCAGCGCGTAGGAGAGCTTCTCGACGTTTTCGGCAATGAAATCATGTTCGTTCAGAAGGATGAAGGGTTCGAACAGCTCAATCAGCTTCTCGACTCGCTCGAGATTGCGTTCCGTCTTCACCAGAGGTGCGCGCTTGAGCGGCAGCGGCGACATGATGCGCTGGATGGACTTCACAATCGCCTTCTGCGCCGGGGCAGACATGCGATTGTAGCGTTCTTTGGAAACGGGGATCGCATCGAAACGCAGGCGCAGCCACGATTCCAATCCCTCTTGTGCGCGGTAATGCTTTCGATGGGCCAGAGACGTCAGTTCGATCGAGCGTCCCATATCGCAGGGGTTGGTCACGGATGTGGCCAGCTGATAGAGCGAGTCGTGACGGCGTTCCATCACTGCGGCCGCGATCAGCGTCATCCCGGCGCAGACGGAGTCTACCGGGATGATGTCGAGGCGCTTCGACTCTTTCGAGGGCAACTGCCGAAAATATGTCCCCAGTAAATAGGAGAGCGAAGCTGAGGTGTTGATGCCCTCGTTCCAGCCAAGAAATGGCTTCTTGACGGAGGTCTCGACGATGGCCGGGCGCACAACGGCGACCGGCAGTCCCGCTCCCTGCTTGATGATCAGCGATTCCGCGAGGCTCTTCGAGAGCGTGTAGGTGTTGGGCCAGCCCAGTTCCTTGGCACGGCGCGTGCCCGCCTCGGTGAGGTACGTCTTCAGCCACCGCACGCGGCCTTTGCGGATCTGATTTTCAAGCGCTGCACCCTGCAGATTTTTGGCCGCATGCTCCTTCGACTGTGCCTGCATACGCAGGCCAGAGGTCACTTCCTCGCTTTCGGCGCGCTTTTCCGCTTCGTCAATCAGGTCATGCAGTGAGCGCCATTCCTGCTCGGCATCGAAGTCAGCCAATCCGCGGGGATTGTAGTTGGGAATAAGTTTCTCGCTGACGCGGCCATCCTGTTCGCCGGCGACATAGCAGGTGGAAAGATGCACCAGGCCAGCATGATCTGTACTACGCACAAACTGGAGCACGTTCAGCGGCGCGTCAGTGTTTGTCGCCAGTGCATCGCGGAGGTCGGGATTGAAGTCCGTCAGCCCGGAGCTGTTGACGATGAGATCGAGATTCTTCTCGAGATCGCGCGCGACCTCGGAGCTGAAGCCAAGACCCGGCTGGGTAACATCGCCCTCGACGATCTCGACTTTCGCGCGGATGAACTCGGGTAGGCGATCGCCGTGCCGCTCGAACAGCGGATCGAACACTGGCGAATCTTCCAACATCTTTTCGAATCGCTTCTCGCCGGGACTCGACTTCTGCCGCCGGATGAGCAGGTAGATTCGCTTCACGTCGGGCAGGTCCATCAGCGTGTTGGCCAGCCAGACTTTGCCGATGAATCCGGTCACCCCGATGAGCATGATCTGCTTGCCAGCGAAGGCGCGACGCACGGAGAAGCCTTGCGGCTGTTTCCGTCCGTCGAAGTGTACGATCGGCCGCACTGGAGACGCGCTCGGACGCTCGGCGGGAACGATCGCACCGCGCAATTCTTCCAGACTGATGCCGAGATGGCGGGCCAGCGTTTTCGGAGCCCGGCGGCCATCCGGCATGTTCTCCCGAAAGGGAGCGAAAGCTCCACGCGGACGAATGACCGGATCGATCAGGCGCCCGGTGGCCGTGCCGTCGCGAAACTCCAGGCGGTTTGCTACGACGAACTTGACTCCAAGATGCTTCGCCAGCGGGATCATCAGGTGATCCAACGCCTGGCTGACGAGGACCACTTCGGCTCCCGCCTGCACCAGTTCCTGCACCGCCTTGACGCCCCGAGGCTTCAGACGAGGCTTGAGCTTGTACTCGAAGTACTCTTCGCCCAGCAAATCCAAACGGTCGCGTGTGACTCCGCGCAAGACCGTATGGGCGACGCGCGTGGCGAACTTCCGGTTGGAGGAATAGAGGAACGGCCGCAGAATCGCCATGACGAAGATGAGCCCGCGGCGCCGGATGCGCTCGGCGAAGGTCTGCGCGTTCCAGGTAAAGAACGCCACCGGCCTGACCACGGTCAGGTCGAGAAGGCTGCCCTCCACCCGCCAGTAGACGGTGGGGGCGGCCGTACTGGTGATCTGGTTTGACGGTTCCAAAATCGCTCTGGGTCCTTTGTAAGCTCTTCGCTTCGGAGCACTGCGGACAATCGCTTATTTTAAACAACTTTGCCGCCGCAGAACGAAGAATGAGTGTTTACCGTTCTGTGGCGAGGGAGGTCCGGGGGATGACCAAGTTGAAATCCCATCAGACTAGCGGGCGCCTTGGGGTCTCGGGCGTCCCACGAATAAGGCGATTGTGCCGCTGAGAACGACAGTCGCGGCAATTGCCAGCAGACCTCCCCGGAAACCGCCGTTCCGGCTCTGGAAGAACCCGATGATGTCGGGGCCGTAGTATCCGCCCAGATTCGCCAGTGAGTTGATCATCGCGATCCCCGCGGCGGCCGAGAGCCCTGCCATGCGCGACGTGGCCATCGCCCAGAACGGGCCGACCATGCCTTCAGCGAATGCCAGCCCCACGCCGATGCCCGCCACGACGATTGCGGTATGTCCGCCACCAAAGGCGGCGACGGTTAATCCTGCCGCCGCCGTAAACGCTGGGATCGCAGTGTGCCAGCGGCGCTCACCCGTCCGGTCCGAGCGCATCCCGACGAGGACCATCACAACGACGGTAGCCAGAAACGGCAGCATGGCAACCGCTCCGGTGAGGAAATAGTTGAGCCCGGAAAGTGTGTGAATCACGCTCGGCAGCCACAACGTGACGCCGTACATGGTGGTTGAAACGCCGAAGTAGACCATGGAAAGCAGCCAGATGCGGCCGCTGAAGATTACCTTCCACCATTTGGGCTTCGAATCGGTCGATTCTGTCCGCCGCTCGCTCTCCAGTTTCTCGAGCAGCCAGGACTTCTCCTCCGGAGCCAGCCAGTTCGCCTCTTCGGGACGGTCCTGGAGAGTCCAGAACACAACGGCGCCAAAGAAGATGGCGGGCATTCCCTCAATCAGAAACATCCACTGCCATCCCGACAGGCCACCGCCATGGAGGCCGAGCAAGGCGCCCGAAATTGGGCTGCCGATCAAGCCGGCGAGCGGATTCGCCGTCATAAACCACGCTACCGCCCGGGCGCGCGCGCTGGCCGGGAACCAGCGCTTCATGTAAAGAATCATTCCGGGGAAAAAACCGGCCTCGGCTGCGCCGAGAAGGAAGCGCATGGCGTAGAAGCTCACGGGCCCGCTGATGAAAATCATGAGGCAGGAAACTACTCCCCACGTGATCATCAAGGCCGAAATCCATCGGCGCACTCCGAACTTCTCAAGGATGAGGTTGCTGGGGAGCTGGAAGAAGAAGTATCCGATGAAGAACATCCCTCCGGCGCGGCCGACGACGCGCGGGCTGAGCCCCAGATCGCCGCGCATTTGCAGCACGGCAAAGCTCATGTTGATGCGGTCGAGATAGGCAATGATGTAGAGCAGGAAGAGGAACGGCATCAGCCGCCACATGAGCCGGGAGACTACTGCGGGTTCGAGGCGGCTCGTGGTGTCCAAGTGCAAGTTCCCGGTCTCGTCGAGGGAATCGCGGTTACGGTGCAAGGATTCTACCCTAGTGCGAGGCTGGTTCGGATCTCGGAGACAATCTGCTCAGGCGTATCGCTGATCTCGACCGTGATGGCATTCTCCGGCTCTTCCAGATCCGCCAACTGACTGGAGAGAATCGATTCGCCGGCGAAGTGTCCATGACGGGAGCGCAGGCGATCCGCAATCAGGCCGGCACTTCCCTTCAGATAGACGAAATGGACCTGAGGCCCGGTTTGCAATTTCGCGCGATAAGCGCTTTTCAGCGCGGAACAAGCCAGGACAACGCTCTTGCCGGCGGCGATCCACCGAACGATCGCTTCCCGTAGACACTCGAGCCACGGTTCGCGGTCCTGGTCCGTGAGCGGGATTCCGTTGCGGATCTTCGCGACGTTCGCACCGGGATGGAAATCGTCCGCGTCGGCGAAGTCCCAACCAAGTTGGGCCGCGAGCAGACTCCCCACTGTCGTCTTGCCCGCGCCAACGACTCCCATCACGATGACGATCATTGAAGAGAGTAATTCTTCCGATACGCTTTCTCGGTGCCGGTGCGGGTGTTGAGCAGAGCGAAACTGCCGTCGGCCTCCGCCGTCACCTTGAAGTACTTTCCTTCGCAGTTTTCTTTCACATTGGCGATGTGGTCGGGGGCTACGTTGTGGTCCTTGTCGGACCCCGCTGCGTAGTGCAACTGCCACAGAGCTTCGATTCCCGGGGCATCGTGGACGATCTGCCAGGCTGCCGGACTGGCTCCTTTGCGCGGGCCATTGTTAAAGATCGCGACTCGCGGATGCAGCGCCCATACCAGAGCCTTTGCATTGGAAGCGTCGGCGCCGTGATGAGTTACGAGGAAAAGATCAACTGTCCCCAGGAGATTGTTTGGACAGGCCAGTTCAAGTTCCCGCTTCTTCGTCAGGTCGCCAAGATCGAGGAAGCGGAACTTTCCGTAGGTGACGAGAACGCCCACCGAGCGGCCGTTCTCGGATGTGTCGTCCGACGGAGCCGGTTCTGACTTGCAGTATGAGTTCGCCTCTCCGGCACCTTCCACTGGGCTCGCGATATGTTCTCCCGCCGCAGCAAGTATGCGAACCTCCATTCCCTTGATGGGCAGGGTCCAGCCGGGCTTCACCACCACGTGCGCATGGCCGGCGATCGCTTTTTGATACTCCGCGTAATCGGTGCGCGTCACTTCGGAGTCTTCCAGGTTCGGGCCGTGATCGAGGAAGGTCCCGACTTTGATCCCGTCGAGCAACTGCAGGATGCCGCCAACATGGTCGCGGTGGTAGTGAGTGATGAGGAGGTAGTCGATCTGCTTCACGCCAGCTTGTTTGGCGGCGGCGAGAATCCGGTCGGCGTCGCGCCCCTCATTTCCTGGCCAGCCGACATCGATGAGGAGCGACTGTCCTGACGGACTCACCGCGAGCGTGGCTTGGCCACCCTCGACGTCGATGAAATAGACCTGCATCGGCTTGGCTGGGGAAGGTGCCGCAATGCCGTAACTGCCGAACAGGAAAACAACAGCGCAGACTGCGATCAAGACTTGCCGCATGAGAGCACCGATCTACAGAGTAGGTTTGCCGAGATTATGCCACGCGAAACGACTCGACGGGCGGGAGATATGCGGGGGCCTCAAGTCTCTAAACGAATCGTGCCGGCCATCGCACCAGGGCGCCGGCGTCGCCGGATGTGATAGCCTAATCACGGGTCTGGATCATTTCTCTTGACTTTGGGGAACTATCGGACTATCTATGCTTGCCTTGAGCCGTCACGGATGGGGTCCGTGCCGGCTGGTTTCGCGGCGCAGCTTTCCTGACTGACACGACCTAGATCATGAGCTCGACAACATTGCCTTTGACCGGTTTCCGCACGCGGGCGACCTCCCTTCTCCGCGACTATGCTGAATTGACCAAGCTGCGCGTCACCACCCTCATTATTATGACCGCGTGGTGCGGCTATTTCTTCGGCGCGCACAAGGCGGGGGCGCCGTGGTTTAGCTTTGGGCTATTAAATGCCTTGATTGGGATCGGGCTAGTTTCGAGTGGCACAGCGGCGCTCAATGAAGTCATGGAGTACGACATCGACGGCAGCATGCGGCGTACCGCGCGGCGTCCTATCCCCGCCGGACGCATGAGCTTGCGCCATGCTATGACGGTCGGCTTGTTGATGTCGGTTGGCGGCTCATATTATCTGGCACTGCTGACCAACCCGCTCACCGGCTTGCTCACGTTCCTCACGTCGGTGGTGTACCTGGCGGCTTACACGCCGCTGAAGCGTATCTCGCCGATCTGCACCTTCGTTGGCGCGTTTCCCGGCGCAATGCCCGGAGTCTTGGGCTGGACGGCGGCTCGTGGCTCTCTGGAGTGGGAAACCCTTGTGCTGTTTGCGATTCTGTTCGTCTGGCAGTTCCCGCACTTCTTCTCGATCGCGTGGCTCTACCGCGAAGACTACGAGAGAGGCGGAGTCAAAATGCTGCCGGTGGTGGAAGAAGACGGGCGCTCCACGGCGCATCGCATACTCATTTATTCCGTTGCCCTGATTCCCGTCAGCATTCTGCCCAGCCTGTTTGGCATGACGGGAAAGATTTATCTGGTCGGAGCCGTGGCTCTCGGCCTGGCCTTGCTCTATTTCGGTGTCCGGCTGGCGTACCTGAATCTTCCTCTGGCCGCCGCAGGCTCAAAGCTGCGCGCGCGTCATGTCCTGCAGGCGACGGTGATTTACCTGCCTCTGCTCTTCGCCCTGATGATGACCAATTCCATCAAGCCGTAGTCACAAAAGATTCATCCAGATTAGCTTGCCGCTACTATTTCTTTGACGGGAGAGCTGCGGGCGGTCCGAGGTTCTCCGGCAGCGTTCCATTCAATGATTCCATGAATGCCATCAGGTCGTTCTGATCGGCGAAGCTGAGGAAGTCGATCGCGTGCATCTCCTTGTCGAGATGCGGGTTCGGGTTCCCGCCGCTGATGTAGTGCCCCAAAGCGTCCCGCAGTGTGGGGAAGGTCCCGTCGTGCATGTACGGAGGCCGCTGGGCGATGTTCCGCAGCGACGGAGTTTTGAAGGCTCCCCAGTCCGCCTCGTCTTTCGTCTGCTCATAGCGGCCCAGGTCGGTCATCTTGCCGTTGATGTCGGCGCCGACTCCGAGATTGTGAAACTTGTTGTCGGTGAACAGCGCGTACTCCTTGCCGATCGTGTGGCAGACCGCGCAGTTCCCTTTCTTCGGGTCCATGAAGATCTTCAGTCCACGCTGCGCCGACGCGGAGAGGGCCTTCTTGTCGTGCCCGTAGTAGAACCGGTCGAACGGCGAATTGCCGCTCAGGACAGTGCGTTCAAATGAGGCGATCGACTTCACGACCAGTTCGATGGAGATCTGGTCGGTTCCCCATGCCTGCTTGAACAGCGCCACGTACGTGGGATCCGCCTGCAGCCGCTTCACGACTTCGGCGTGAGTGGTCGCCATCTCCACCGGGTTTTGGATTGGTCCCTTTGCCTGCTCTTCCAGGGTGGGCGCGCGGCCATCCCAGAATTGCAGCGTGTAGTAGGCAGAGTTGACGACTGTGGGAGCGTGTCGGGTTCCCGGCTTGCCTCCTACGCCGAGCGAGACCGGGCGCGTATCGGCAAAGCCCATTTTTGGCGCATGGCACGAGGCGCAGGAGATCGTCCGATCCCCGGAAAGTACCGGATCGTAGTAGAGTCGCCGTCCCAGAGCCACGGTCTCGGCAGTGGGCGGATTGTCGGCTGGAATTGGAGCCGGCGGCAATCCCAGCGGAGCTTTGATTTCAAGCGGCTTGCCGACCGGCATGACGGACGCGCCGCTCGTGTGCGCCGCATGACTCTGGGCGTCAACCGGCCGATAGAACGCAGCGAAAGTAATCAATGCGCCAAAAAACAGCAGCAACACGAGCAGACGAAGCTGACTTGCCGATCCCATGACCGTTCCTCGTTCACGACCACCGGGAAGATTCTAGGCATCGGAAAAATGCCAAAATGTGCGCCACGTCACAGCTTGTGGTGCGTGCAGGTGAGGGCCGAACCAGAATGGCCAACATCCGCGCCCGACGCCGCTACCGGTCATCGTAAAATGCTGCGAGGCCACATGAGGCTCACGGAAGATCCGCACCGCCGGCTGAATCCGCTCACCAACGAATGGGTGCTGGTATCGCCGCATCGCGCCCGGCGTCCCTGGCAGGGCGAGGTGGCGAAACTGAACCCAACGCCCGAGCCCGCGTATGATCCCGCTTGCTATCTGTGTCCCGGCAACGCGCGGGCGGGAGGCATCTCCAATCCGCAGTACGAGTCGACTTTCGTCTTCGACAACGATTTCGCCGCGCTCAAGCGGGATACGCCGGGCGAGCGCTTGGATGTCGACGGGCTGGGTCTGCTGGTCGCGCAGGGCGAACCCGGCATCTGCCGCGTCATCTGCTTCTCCCCGCGACATGATTTGACGCTCGCGACTATGACGCCGGCTGCGATCGAGCCCGTTGTGCATACATGGATGGAACAGTTCCGCGAGTTGGGAGATCTGGAACTCATCAACTATGTGCAGATCTTCGAGAACCGCGGCGCCATGATGGGCGCCAGCAATCCCCATCCTCATTGCCAGATCTGGTCGACGTCGTCAATTCCCGTGGAGCCCGCGAAGGAACTCGCGGCTCAGAGCGCATACTTGCAGACCAATAAGCGCTGCCTGCTCTGCGACTACATCGCAGTCGAGACGCGACAGAACGAACGCATGCTCTTCGAAAACGAGGGTTTTGTCGCGCTCGTGCCCTTCTGGGCGGTGTGGCCGTTCGAGATTCTCGTATGCAGCCGCCGCCATATGGGCAGCATGAAGGATTTCACCGCCGACGACGCGCGCACTCTCAGCGAAATGCTCTACGGTGTGACTTCAACCTACGATCACGTCTTCGCGGCTCCCTTCCCCTACTCAATGGGATTCCATCAGGCCCCAACCGACGGCCAGGAGCATCCGGAATGGCACTTCCATGCGCACTTCTATCCGCCCCTGCTGCGCTCGGCAACCATTCGGAAATTCATGGTGGGATTTGAAATGCTGGGAAACCCCCAGCGCGACATCACGCCGGAGATCGTAGCCGCCCGCATGCGCCACTTGGCGGGAGGATAGGGGCCAGGCACTGACGTCGTGTATGCTTTTCGCGTCGTAATGTTCACTTCCATGAAGGCCAAAGCGCGCATACAGAAAGCCATTCTGCTGTTCCTGACTTGTCTGATGTCCACCCAGTTGCTTGCCCAATGGAGTTCCATTGCACCCGGACGGCTCATCAATCCCGAAGACCTGGTCAAGATTCTGAAAGAGGGCAAGCAGAAGCCGCTCGTGCTGCAGGTCGGCTCGCACATGCTTTTTGTGCAGGCGCATATCCCGGGCTCAGAGTATGCCGGTCCAGCGGCTAACGCGGCGGGACTACAACAACTTCGCAAGCGCGTTGAATCGCTCCCCAAGAACACGTTCATCGTGCTCTACTGCGGATGCTGCCCCTGGAGCCATTGCCCCAACATCAAACCCGCGGATGACGCCTTGCAGGCCATGGGCTTCACCAACGTGAAAGTGGTCTACATCTCCGACAACTTCGGGACAAACTGGGTCGACAAGGGCTATCCGACAGCGAAGGGAGAGTAGCCTGCGGTGGATGGAAGAAAGCTGATTCTTGTCGCATTGGCGCTAGCGGGATTGGGCACGGCTTTGTATGTGCACCGGCACAACCGCGGCGCGGGATCGAGATCCGTCAGCGCGAAGCAGCATGGCCCTGCTCCAGACTTCACCCTGCCCCGGTTGGATGGCGGCCAGCTTCAACTCTCGTCCTACCGAGGAAAGGTCGTTCTGCTGGACTTCTGGGCGACATGGTGCGTTCCTTGCCGCGAGGAGACTCCGCATTTCGTCGAGATGCAGCAGAAATTCGGGGATCGCGGGCTGCAGATCGTCGGCGTCTCCATGGACGACAGCACCGATCCAGTCCGCGAGTTCCAACAGAAGTTCCGCATCAACTATCCCATCGTGATGGGAACAGCCGACATGGCGTCGTCGTATGGCGGGGTCCTTGGCCTGCCGATCGCATTTGTGATCAACCGCGACGGAACCATCTACTCGAAGCACATAGGAGCAACCGACGCCACGGTCTTCGATCAAGAGGTCGCAACACTATTAGAAAAGTAAGCCAACCTGTTTCCGTCCAATCGGTTAGGCCTCACCAATCCCCCCGCTCCACTGCCTCCTGTCGAGAGTCCAATCACAGACCCCTGTGATCCTAATCGCGGATAGCGCTACACGGCCAGAATAGCCTCTATGGTTCCCCTCGGACACCAGTATGCGAGAGACCGTAAAGCGCCTTTGGCCGGAGATCGACTGGATTCAAGATCCTCAATTGCGTGAGCAAGTTACCCAGACCTGGATCAAGGCGCTCGAGCGCAGCCCGCTGGAACCCGACGCTCTGAACCAGATCCCGTTCACCCTGCTCGTTCCCGACTGCCCCATCACCTTTATGGAGCACAAGCGCTGCGTGGTGCACATCGCACGTGATAGCGCCAAGGCGATGCAATCGTTCATGGGGCGGGCGCTGCCGATCGACGAAGACGTAGTGATCGCCGGCGCGATTCTCGCCGATGTCGGGAAGTTGCTGGAGTACGAACTCGGCTCCGATGGCAAGAGCCGCCAGAGCGAGCGCGGAGAAGCCTTGCGTCATCCGTTCACCGGGGTCGCACTGGCGCTGGAATGCGGCGTGCCGGATTCCGTCTGCCACATCATCGCGGCCCACGCCGCAGAGGGCGATCTGGTCAAGCGGACGACTGAAGCGTTCATCGTGCATCACGCCGACTTCATGGCATTCCTGCCGTTCAAGAATCCGAAGAACATCAAGGTGAAACCTTAGCTAGGAGCAAACTTTGCCCGCTACCAATCCGACTGCGCCTCCGAAGGAAACCGTTACCGCCAAGATGTCGCGCTGGGCGGCGAACGTGCAGTACAAAGACCTCTCCGCCGACGCCATTTACCAGGCGAAGCGATTCCTGCTCGATTCCATCGGCTGCGCGCTGGGCGGCTATCAGCAGCACGACGTAAAGATTGCTCTAGACGTTCTCGGCGAAGTTGCCGGGCCCGGGCGCGCCACCGTCATCGGCACCGGCAAGCGGATGGATCCGGTCTCGGCGTCGCTCGCCAACGGGCTGATGATCCGCTGCATGGATTACAACGACATCTACTGGAAGCAGGATCCCTCGCACCCATCCGACATATTCCCTGCCGCGATCGCCTGCTGTGAGCGCGTGAAGAGCAACGGAAAGGAACTCATCGTCGGTCTCGTGCTCGGCCATGAGTTCGAGATGCGCCTGTGCGAGGCGGCCTTCCCCGGAATTCGCGAGCGCGGATGGCACCACGCCACGCTGACCGCATTCGTCTCGCCCATCGTTGCCGGACGTGCTCTGCACTTGAGCTGGGAACAAATCCAGCATGCGATCGGCATTTCCGCCAGCCGGCATTGCACGCTCGGCGCAGTCACGGCCGGCAAGCTGACCATGATGAAGAACACCGTCGATCCGATGGCGACGCAGAGCGGCGTGTTCGCGGCGCTGCTGGCCGAGAAGGGCTACTCCGGCCCCGAGCATGTCATCGACGGCAAAGAGGGATTGACCCACGTATTCAAGCCGGAATGGAAACTGGACTTGCTCACCGACGGCCTCGGGGAATCGTGGCGCATCACGCAGTGCGGCATGAAGGCTTTCCCCACCGAAGCTCTCACGCACACGCCCATCTCGGCGGTGCTCGACATCGTCAAGACTAACAACCTGCATCCGGACGACATTCAGAAAGTTCAGATTCGTTCGCTCGCCCGCGCCGCCGACATTCTTTCTGACCCAAGCAAGTACGATCCGCATACAAAAGAAACCGCGGATCACTCTCTCCCCTACGTCATCGCAGCCGCGCTGGTCGACCGTCAAGTCACGCCGGTGCAGTTCACGATGGAAAAAATCATGGAGCCGAAGATTCGGGAGCAACTCAACAAAGTGGAAGTCGTCGCCGACCCGGAAATCGAAAAAGTATTTCCGGCACTACAAAGGGTGATTGTGCAAATTCAAACGAGAGACGGACACTCGTTCAGCAAACAACTCGACTTTCCCAAAGGCGATCCTCGGAATCCTCTCACGGACCAGGAGATTGAAGAGAAGTTCGCCGCCCTCGCCGAGGGAGTACTTTCGAAACCGGCCCAGAAAAAGCTGAAGGATGCAGTCTGGAGCCTGGAGCGGGCTGGATCGGTGAGCGAACTGATGGCGCTGATGGCGGCCGACGTGCGCAAGAGCAAGTCCGTAAAGGTGAAGAGCAAAATCTCTTCACGAGCGAAAGTTTCGAAGAACCGCAAGACTGCGCTCGCATAGAGCGTGGTCGCGAAGGTGTTCGCTGTGCCAAGGAGGTCCTATGCCTCAGACGATTGTTGAGAAGATCGCTCAGACCCATCTCGCAGCCGGCCCCAACCGTCCGCTGCGTACGGGCGATTTCGTCTCCATCCGCCCGTTCCATGTGTTGACGCACGACAACACATCGGCGGTGATGAGCAAGTTCAAATCCATTGGCGCAAAGAAGGTCTTCGATCCCAAACAACTCGTCTTCGCGCTCGATCATGACATTCAGAATCAGGACGAAGCGAACCTCAAGAAGTATCACTCGATTGAAGTCTTCGCCGCCGAGCAAGGTGTTGATTTCTATCCTGCTGGAACCGGCATTGGTCACCAGTTGATGATCGAGCGCGGGTATGTGCTTCCCGGCTCGTTCGTCGTCGCTTCCGATTCGCACTCGAATATGTATGGCGCGCTGGGCGCGATCGGCACGCCCATTGTCCGCACGGATGCGGCCGCCGTCTGGGCGACGGGAGAATTCTGGTGGCAGATTCCGCGCACGATTCAAGTCGTTCTTGAAGGCAAACTGCCGGAGGGCGTCACCGGCAAAGACGTCATCATCACTCTGTGCGGACTCTACAACCACGATGAGGCCCTCAACGCCACCGTCGAATTCACCGGTCCCGGCGTCGCCAGCCTCCCTATCGATGCGCGGCTGTCCATCTCCAACATGAGCACCGAATGGGGACCGATTGTCGGCTGGTTCCCGGTGGACGAAATCACCATCCGCTACATGCGCCGCGTGCATGAACACCTGTTTAATCTCGGGATCGAACGCATCAGCGAGGCCGACATCGAGCGCTGGAGCAAGAATTCTCCGCATCCCGACGCTGGCGCTGACTATGCTGCCCGCATCGTGCTCGACCTCACGCAAGTAACGCCGCACGTTGCGGGACCGGACACCGTTCAGACCATGCAATCGCTGGCCGCGATCGAGAAGAGGCATGTGGCGATTCAAAAGGCTTACCTGGTGTCTTGTGTGAACTCACGCATCGATGATCTCGAAGCCGCGGCCTCGGTGCTACGGGGAAAGAAGGTCGCCCCCGGAGTGAAGTTCTATGTCGGCGCCGCCAGTGCTTGGACGCAGCAGGAAGCCGAGAAACGCTGCGTATGGCAGACGCTACTCGCTGCGGGAGCGACTCCTCTTCCTCCGAGCTGTGGACCGTGCATCGGCCTGGGAACCGGACTGCTCGAGAAGGGCGAAGTCGGCATCTCGGCGACAAATCGCAATTTCAAAGGCCGCATGGGAGCACGCGAGGCGCAATGCTATCTCGCCAGCCCCGAGGTAGTAGCGGCATCGGCTGCCGCCGGATACATCACAGGGCCTCGTCAATTTCAAGATCGCGCCCCCGATCGAAAATACGAGGAATTCGCGGCGAGTGGCCACTCATCCGAAAAGGTCGAGATCCTGCCGGGATTCCCCGCGCAGGTCAAAGGCCGCCTCGTCTTCATGCCGCAGGACAACGTCAACACCGACGCGATCTACGGCAAGGACTACACCTACCGTGACGACATGACGCCTGAGATGATGGCACGGGTCGTCATGGAGAACTACGATCCGCAGTTCTCGTCTCGCACGCACGCCGGAGACGTCATCGTCGGCGGATTCAACTTCGGCACGGGATCGAGCCGGGAGCAGGCCGTCACCTGCCTGAAAGCGAAGGGCATCCCGCTCATCATCGCGGCCAGTTTCTCGCAGACTTATTTACGGAACGCCTACAACAACGGATTCCTTTGCATCGAAGTTCCCGCGCTGGTGAAGCGTGTGCGCGAACAACTCGCCACAGAGATTGCCGCGAAAGAGAAGACGATCATCCCCGGTGAGCAACTCGATATCGACTTCACCGCCAGCACTCTGACCTGGCGCGGCGAGCGCTTTGCCTTCCCGCCGCTCGGCACGGTGCCCCAGTCGCTGGTGATCGCGGGCGGCGCGGAAAATGTCGTCGCGAAAAAACTCGGACTCGACCGCAAAGAGCGTCCCGAGACCGTTGGCGTATCAGGAGACTAAGCAACCATGGCGAAATATACCGTCGTTACCATGCCCGGAGATGGAATCGGCAATCAGGTTCTGCCCGAGGCGCTGCGCGTTCTGAAGGCGGTCGCATTCGATGCGGAATACGTTCATGCCGATATCGGCTGGGATTGCTGGTGCCGCGAAGGCAACGCCCTGCCCCAGCGCACCATCGATCTGCTGGCCAAGCATAGGCTGGGACTCTTCGGCGCGATCACTTCGAAGCCGAAGAAGCAGGCCGAAGCCGAACTGGCGCTCGAACTCCGCGGCAAGGGATTTTCCTATTTCAGCCCGATCGTCACCATGCGGCAAAAGTTCGGTCTCGATACCTGCATCCGGCCGTGCATCTCGTTCCCCGGCAATCCGCTGAATTTCATTCGCAAGCGGCCGAACGGCGGCTTCGACGAGCCGCTGGTGAACGTCGTCGTATTCCGCCAGAACACCGAAGGACTGTATGCCGGAGTCGAGTGGACGAACCCGCCGGAGCCGGTTCGCACCGCGCTCGCCACGCATTCGAAGTTCAAACCGTTCACGTCTGTTGCAGGCCCGGATCTGGCGATCTCCGTGCGGATCATCACCCGTGCCGCTGCCCGCAAGATCTGCAAGGCGGCCTTCGAGTGGGCTAAGAAGTACGGCTACAAGTCGGTGACAATCTGCGAGAAGCCGAACGTGCTGCGCGAAACCTCCGGCATGATGGAGGACGAAGCCAAAGCCGTCTCCAAGGAATATCCCGGCATCTCGTTGTGGTCGACGAACATCGATGCGCAGACCATGTGGCTGACGAAGAATCCGGAGGAGCATGGAGTGGTCGTCGCCTCGAACCTGTTTGGCGACGTGATCTCCGATGCCTTCGCCGGTTTGATCGGCGGACTGGGCTTCGCTGCCTCCGGCAATATCGGCGATCAAGTCGCGGTCTTCGAGCCGACGCACGGCTCCGCGCCAAAATACGCGGAACTCAATCCGCCCATCGTGAATCCGATTGCCATGTTCCTTTCGGCTGTGATGATGCTAGAGCACATCGGTGAGGTCGAGAAAGCCCGCCGCATTCGCGAGGCGATCGCAGACGTGGTGAAAGAAGGCAAAGTCCGCACGTACGACATGATGCGCATCCCCGGTGGAGCGAAGGCGATTAGCCAAGGAGCAGCCAGCACGATTCAGATGACCGATGCCGTGTTGGGCAAGATCGGAGCCCGCGATCTGGTCGGCGCCGGCTCGGCGCGAGAAAAAGCGTGAAGACGAACCCCAGGATGGAAGCCCGCCTCGCCGAGGTGCATCAGGAGTTACAGGCATGAGCGATGTCATCGTGAGCAGTTCACCGTCGGCGAAGGCCGGACACTGTGGGCCGGAAATCCGATCTGATCTTCAGGTCAGCATTGAGCCGCGCGACCAGGGCGGACTCGAGATCGAGGTCGCATCGCGGGTCAAGACTTACTATGGGGATTCCATCCGCCGTCAGGCCGAGGAGGTGCTCGAAGCCCTGGGTGTGAGGCATGCGCGGGTTGAAATTCGCGACGAGGGCGCTCTGCCCTTCGTCATTGCGGCCCGCATCGAGGCCGCTGCCCGCCGCGCAGGACTCGGCGCAGGCACTCGCGTTCTGCCCGATCGCCTACCGCTTCCCGAAGCCTCAGCCCGCGACCGCCTGCGGCGCTCACGGCTCTATGTGCCCGGCAGCGAGCCAAAGTATTTCGTTAACGCCGCGCTGCACGGCTCGGACGGCATCATTCTCGATCTAGAAGACTCAGTGCACGTCAGCGAGAAAGATGCGTCGCGCCTGCTTGTCCGCAACGCGCTTCGCGCCGTTGATTTCCTGGGCTGCGAACGCATGGTTCGCATCAACCAGATTCCTCTCGGGCTCGAAGACCTCGACGAGATCGTTCCAGAATCGCCGGACCTGATTCTGATTCCGAAGGTGGAGAATCCGGAGCAGATCACCGAGGCGGACCGCCGCATCGCGGAGATCAAGTCGAACTACGGCATCACGCGACCAGTCTGGCTGATGCCGATTCTCGAATCGGCGCTGGGAATCGAGAATGCGTTCGCCATCGCCAAAGCTAGCCCACAGATTGTTGCGCTCACAATTGGTCTCGAGGATTACACTGCCGATCTCGGCGTGGTGAAGACGTCGACCGGCGGCGAATCGCTCTACGCCCGGCAGCGGGTCGTGAATGCGGCACGCGCGGCGGGCGTGCAAGCTATCGATTCTGTGTTTGGCGACGTCGGCGACCTCGACGGCCTGCGCACCTGGGGACTGAACTCCCGCGCCACGGGCTTTGAAGGCATGGGATGCGTGCATCCGATGCAGATCGCCGTCATACACGAGGCGTTCGCACCCACGGCTGCGGAAATTGAGAAGGCCCGCAAGATTGTCGCCGCGTATGACGACGCGCAGGCCAAGGGTCTCGGCGTCGTGAGCCTCGGCTCGAAGATGATTGATGCGCCGGTAGTGCAGCGCGCTCTCAAGCTGATGGCGCGCGCCAAGACAATGGGGCTCGTGTCGTAGCAGTCCAGCGTCGGGGCAGGAGAGTTTCATGGCAATTCTTGAGAAGACAGAAATGGTCGTGAATGCCGCGGGACGCACGGTTCCAGAAACAGTCAACGGCCGGCAGCAGACGGCGTTCATGGGCGTTGGCAAGTATCAGCCGGTTGGGAACAAAACTGCGCCGCCGATCCGGACCGCTGCCGACTATCCATCCAACGGCGACAAACGCGTCGCCAATCTGGAAACGGCGCTGCGCAAATGCGGCCTGCGCGACGGCATGGTCATCTCCTCGCACCACCACCTGCGTGACGGCGACCGCGTCGCACTCATGGCGCTCGAAGCGGCGTCGCTGATCGGCGCCAAGGACCTGATGTGGTTCCCCAGCGCCTCGTTCCCTTCCCAGAAGAGTGCAATCCCGCTGATGGAAGCGGGGATTGTCGATCACATCGAAGGCAGCATGAACGGCCCGCTCGGCGACTACTGCACGCAGGGCAGGATGCGAGGCATGGGTGTGTTGCGCTCGCATGGCGGACGCTGGCAGGCGATCCAAGATGGCGAAGTTCACATCGACATCGCCGTGATCGCGGCTCCGACCGCCGATCCTTTCGGCAACTGCGACGGTTCACACGGCAAGTCGGCGTGCGGGTCGCTCGGATTCGCGCTGGCGGATTCGATCTACGCCGACCACGTCATCGTGGTCACCGATAATCTCGTTCCCTTCCCCTGCGTCCCGTGGCAGATTCAGGGCAACAATATCGACTATGTTGTTGAAGTCGACTCAATCGGCGATCCTGCCAAGATTGTCTCCGGCACGACTCAGATCACGCGATCTCCTGATCGTCTTCGTATTGCCGAATTCATCGCCCGCTTCCTGCGCGACGCAGGCATCATGCGCAACGGTTTTTCGTTCCAGGCAGGCTCGGGAGGAATCGCTCTGGCCTTCGTCAGCTATCTCAAGCAGATGATGAAGCAAGCCGGAGTAAAGGCCCGTTTCGTGCGTGGCGGCTCGACCAAGTATCTGGTGGAGTTGTTGGAAGAAGGCTTCACCGATTACATCCTCGACGGCCAGACGTTTGATCTCGATGGCGTACGCTCGATCGGCGGCAACCCGCGGCACGTCGCCACGTCGCCGTTCACTTCGTACAACTACCACGGCAAGGGAAACTTCGCCTCGATGATCGACGCCGTGATTCTGGGCGCAACGGAAGTCGACACGAACTTCAACGCCAATGTAGTCACCCACTCCGATGGCCGCCTGCTCCACGGTATCGGCGGATGGCAGAATTGCCTCGCGTCGGGCTGCACGATCCTCGCCGTCCCGTCCTTCCGCGATCGCATCCCCGTCATCGTCGATGAGGTCACAACTCTCTGTGGACCCGGCGAACTCATCGATGTAGTCGCGACCGAGCGCGGCATCGCCATCAATCCGCGCCGTCAGGATCTAATCGACGCCGTCAAAGGGTCGACGCTCCCCATTCGTCCGATAGAGGAAATCAAGAAGGAAGTAGAGCGCATCTGCGGCGGGAAGCCGAATCGCCCGAGGCGCGGAGACCGCCCCGTCGCCGCCGTGAAGTGGGTCGACGGCACTGTACTGGATACGGTCTGGCAACTAGCATAAAGCCCGGCTTTGCGGCCGGGCCTGATGGTTGATCTCTAGTTTTCAGCCTCAGGCGGGGAAGTCCCAACCTTCTTCCTTTATCTTCTGGTTGGTCCAATGTTGAAGTTGTTCGAATAGCGCGGGCTCAATCACCGCGAAACGAACTCCGACGCGCCCCTCGTCTCCGACCCACATCAGGCGCGCCTTAGCCTGAAATTCCACCTTACTATCGGGCAGAACGAAACTCACATCGATCAGGCCGGCAAAGCGAAGCGGTTCCTTGAGCCCATCCAGCCCCATGCCCCCGGTGCTGAGATTGATGCCTTGCACTTCAATCTCCTCGCCTTGGGAGTTTCTGACCTTGACCGGAATCTGCACACGCGCGCGGAAGAACTTCTGCTGCTCGTTGCTGATGAACCCCAGGGAGGCAGTGGAGTCCCCGGGCGCAAAGGTGATGTTGTATTCCTTGAGCTTGCGGCTCAACGTGCGGCGTGATATGCCCAGCTGTTCGGCTGCCAGCGTTCGTTGCCCGCCAGTGCGCTCCAGCGCCTTGATGATCATCTGCTCTTCCATGCTGTCGAGGTTGCTGACGGGCATAGAAGCGGTCTGCCGCAGCGCGGATGGCTCTCCCGTCAGTGCGGCGGTCAGTCGCGGGAAATCGATTTCTGATGCGGTGGATTCCATCGCCATGCGTGCGACCAGATTGCGCAATTCGCGAATGTTGCCCGGCCACTGATGCGACAACAGCGCCGAAATCGCCCGCTCGGAAAAGTTCTTGCCTGGAGACTTCAGGCTTAAGAAGTGCTCTGCCAGCGCGACAACGTCCTCGGGGCGCTCGCGCAACGGCGGAACGCGCAGCTGAAACTGGCTGAGGCGATGGTAGAGATCCTGCCGGAAACGCCCTTCCCGTACGGCCGCCTCGAGGTCTTGATTGGTGGCGGCGACGATTCGCACATCCACCTTGATCTTGCGATGCCCGCCCAGGCGGTAGAACGGCTGCCCATCGAGCACGCGCAGCAACTTCACCTGTGTCTGGAGTTGCAATTCGCCGATCTCATCGAGGAACAACGTGCCTCTGTCGGCCAGTTCGAAAAGGCCGGGCTTCGAGGAGTCCGCGCCACTGAAAGCACCCTTCTCGTATCCAAAGAGTTCGCTCTCGACAAGGTTTTCGGGAAGCGCAGCGCAGTTGATGTCGACCCAGGGCCGGGTGCGGCGGCTCGACGATTCGTGGACCGTGCGCGCGATCAGCTCTTTGCCGGTACCGGTCTCACCTGTGATCAGAACGGTTTCCGTGTGGCTAGCCACGCGATCGACCAGCCCCATGAACTTGTGCATCGCCGGGCTCGCCAGGATGAAATCCGTGCCTTCGATCTTGCGGCAGATGATGCCACGTTTAGGCATCCCTGCCTCGGCCCCGCCACCTGCACGTTCGAGGGGCACAACCAGCAGCGCCAACCCGACTGGCTTCGCGGCCGAGTTACGTAGCAGAGTGGCCGTGAGGTCTACCGCCACGCTCGTTCCGTTCTTGGGGCGCGCGAAAAGCTGTGAGCGATACTCCCCTTCAACGGATGTCGTGTTCACCATCAACTTGCGCAGTTGCTCCTGCTCCCTGCTGTTGCTGGTCGGGCCCGGTGCGAAGAATACCGAAACGTCCCGGCCGATCAGCTCGTTGGCCGAGTAGCCGAGGAGCTCGGCAAAACGGGAACTGCAGGCGCTGAATTCGCCCTGGAGATCCACATAGAGAATTGCCTGCCCGGAGTTCTTTCGCGATGCCGGTCCGCCTTCAGTGTCTGAGATGGCAGACAGGGCGGACGGCTCCGGGCTGTAGCGCGAAGTGGACATACAAAAGCGTTTGGGACGATGTTGACACGAAGGCCGCGGCTTCGCCCATAGGCCAAGCCAAAAGGGCGTGACGAAGGTAATGCTGCGTCGTGTCGTTCGACTACCGGGCACCTCGGCAGGTTACTAAAGTAAGCTTCAGAAACCCTAGTCCCTGCAATACGATTCCAGCGATACCCGGCCGGGGGAGAATACCGTCTTTCCCAAGGCCGGCGGGGCCCATTCGGGGAAACAAAACATTTGTATGTCACTGCGAAATAACGCAGAAACCAGATTCGCGGGTCAGGGATTGCAGGGCGCAGGATGAAATCGGAAGTGGCCAGATTATCGATTCAGACCAAGGCCTTCGTCGGTGCCACGGCGCTGATCGGCGTGGTGGTGCTGACTTCCAGCCTTCTGCACTGGGAATCGCAGGACCCGATGCGGTTTGTCTGCTACCTGGTCGTTGCGATCCTCGCGTCAAGCCTGAAAGTACAACTGCCGGGCATCGATGGCACGATGTCGGTGAACTTCCTGTTCATCCTGCTGGGGGTCCTGGAGCTCAGCCTTCCCGAAACGCTGGTCATCGGCTGCGCCGCCAGTCTCGCGCAAAGCGTCTGGCAGTTGCGCGGACGACTCGATCCCGTCAAGGTCTTGTTCAACGTCGCCGGCATGATGGCCAATGCCAGCGCCCTCACCTATCTCGCCTACCATTCCCTGCTCGGCCGATTCGGTGCGAACAAGCCCATTCTGCTGATGGCTGCGGCACTCGTGTTCTTCTTCGCCAACACCCTGCCCATCTCGGTCGTCATCGCGCTCACCGAGGGCAAGTCGAGCAGAAAGGTCTGGTCCGAGTGCTACTTCTGGTCGTTTCCGTACTATCTCGTGGGCGCTGCAGCTGTTGGGCTGGTGGGTATCGTCAATGGCAGCGCTGGCTGGCAGACGTCGTTGCTGGTTCTGCCCCTGATCTATTTAGTCTATCGTTCGTACCGGCTGTATCTCGGCCGCCTCGAGGCCGAGAGGGATCGCGTGGAAGTTGAGAAGCACCATGTCGAACAGATCGCCTCGTTGCACATGCGCACGATTGAAGCTCTGGCGCTCGCGATCGAGGCCAAGGACCACACGACGCACACTCACCTGCAACGCGTGCGAACTTATGCCGTTGAGGTGGCGAAGGAACTGAAGCTCGACGAGCAGCAGATTGAAGCTCTGCGCGCCGCTGCCTTACTGCACGACATCGGCAAACTCGCGATTCCCGAACACATCATCAATAAGCCGGGGAAGTTGACGCCGGAAGAATTCGAGAAGATGAAGGTCCACCCGCTTGTGGGCTCGGAAATCCTGGAGCGCGTCGCGTTTCCCTATCCGGTCGCCCCGATCGTGCGCGCCCATCACGAGCGCTGGGATGGATCGGGATATCCGGACGGACTTGCCGGCGAAAACATCCCTATTGGAGCCCGCATCCTCACCGCCGTCGATTGCCTCGATGCCCTGGCTTCCGACCGGCAATACCGGCCCGCCGTGCCCTTGGCTGAAGCCATGGCGAAGGTCAACGAAATGGCGGGCACATGGTTTGATCCCAAGATTGTGGAGATTCTGCGGCGGCGGTACATCGAACTGGAGCGCATGGCCCAGATGTCGGAGGACACGGCGGCCACCACTGGATTGTCGAGTTCGGTAAGAATCGAGCGCGGCCAGGCGCCCGCCGCCGGCTTTGAGCGCAGCGAACCGACGCACAGCACAGTCGACAGTGTCGACTTCCTGACCTCGATCGCCTCCGCCCGGCAAGAGGCGCAGACCATGTTCGAGCTGAGTCAGGATCTCGGCGTTTCCCTGAGCCTGAGTGAAACTCTTTCCGTCCTGTCGATGCGGCTGCGCAAGTTGATTCCCTACGACTCCATTGCCGTCTTCGTAAACCGCAATGGCTGGCTTCTTCCGGAATTCGTCAGTGGCGAGAATTTCCGGGCCCTGTCCGCGTTGAAAATTCGCGTCGGCGAAGGATTGTGCGGTTGGGTAGCGGAGAACTCCAAGCCGATCGTCAACGGAAACCCCCAGGTCGAGCCCGGCTACTCGATCGATCCCGGCAAGCACACGACGCAATTGCAGTCTGCGCTGGTGGTGCCTCTGGAGGGACTCAATGGCGTAGTGGGTGTACTGGCGATGTATCAGACGACCCGCGACGCCTTCACCCCGGATCACCTTCGCATCCTCCTCGCGGTCGCTTCGAAGGTCGCGCTGTCGGCGGAGAACGCCTTGAAGTATCAGCAGGCGGAGAGTTCGGCTACTACCGATTACCTGACCGGCCTGCCCAACGCCCGCTCGCTCTTTGTGCATCTGGCGCAGGAAGTGGCCCGCTGCCGCCGCATGAAGACTTCGCTGGCCGTGCTGGTGTGCGACATTGACGGCTTCAAGCAGATCAACGACTCCTTCGGCCACCTCGAAGGCGACAAGCTATTGCGCGAGTTCACGACCCGGCTGAAAGACGTTTGCCGCGGTTACGATTATGTGGCCCGCATGGGCGGCGACGAATTTGTAATCACTGCTCCCGGCCTTACCTCCGAGGCGGCGAAGGAAAAATCCGAACGGCTGAACCAAGCCGCCATCGACTCCGGCCGCCACGTCTGCGGAAGAGAACTCATCACATTGAGCGTCGGCGTGGCATTTTGTCCCGAGGACGGCTTTGACGTGGAACGCCTACTCTCGGAGGCTGACCGGCGGATGTACTCCATGAAGCAAGTGCACCACGCCGAAGCTGCCGCTCGCGAGCAGAAGAGACTCGTCGCCACCGCGAAATAGGAGGCTCACGACATGCTCGGCCGGAGAATCGCGCGACATGGCGCGACCCTGATCGCCACGGCGCTGTTAGGCGGCTTGCTCTCCGCGACGCTGGTCCGTCTCGCGCCGGGTTTCGATACCGACGAAGCGCAGCTCGATCCACATCTTAGTTCGGAAAGCATTCGGGCGCTGCACCAGACGCGGGCCGATCAGCGCAACGTTCTCGTCTTTTATCTTCACTCGCTAGGCCGTGCCCTGCATGGAGATCTTGGATCCTCTATCTCGCTCAAGCAGCCGGTGACCACGCTGCTGCACGATCGTGGCCCGTTGACTTTGAAACTTGTCGGGCTGGGTCTGCTCCTCAGCTGGGCGGCTGTCATGGCTCTTTCCTTGAGTGCGGCGTGGTTGCGCCTGTTCGCCTACGACGCGCTCGCCACCGTTGTCACCGGCACCTTCCTTTGCATCCCGGCAGCGGTGCTAGCCCTGCTCTCTGTGCTCTGGAATGTCCCTGGTGCCATCGCGATCGCATTGATCGTCTTCCCGCGTGACTATCGGTACACGCGAAATCTCCTCGAGAAGGCGTACTCGCTGCCTCACATCGTGACGGCCCGCGCCAAAGGCCTGAGTAAGCTGCGAATCCTCTTCTGGCATGTCGTCCCTGTGGTCGCGCCTCAATTGCTCGCCCTGGCCGGCGTCTCGGTAAGCCTAGCCTTGGGAGCGGCGATCCCCGTGGAAGCACTTTGCGGCCTAGCCGGGATTGGTCAGCTTGCCTGGCAGGCTGCGCTCGCCCGCGATCTTCCCTTGCTGATGAATATCACGGTCCTGGTGACGCTGGTAACCTTGCTGGCCAACTCTGGCGCAGATGTAATCGGTCATGTATGGCGAAGCCAGCAAGCCTGAGCTTCTGGCGTGGGGTGGCGTGTGCAGTGCTGCTGCTCGTCGTTGGAGTGTCTCTGGCGGCGAACTGGCTGGCTCCGGCGGGATACGCCAAACAGTATCGCGAGGCAGCGGGTGCGCCTCCCTCGCATGAACACTGGCTGGGCACGGATGACATTGGCCGGGATCGCTTTGCCCGGGTTCTGTACGGCACGCGGATCTCGCTGCTTCTGGGGCCGGCAGCAGCCTTGCTTTCAACGTTGCTGGCAGCTCTGATCGGTGGGTTGGCCGGATATCTGGGCGGCGGGTGGGCTCGGGGAGCAATGGCGGTCACAGATCTGTTCTTGTCGTTGCCGTGGCTGTTTCTGTTGATCACGGTCCGGGCCGTTTTGCCGCTGAATGTGTCCCCACTGGTTTCCGTGCTGGTGACATTTTTGATGTTGGGATTGCTGGGCTGGACCAGCGCCGCACGCGTGCTGTGCGCGACCGCTGGCACGCTCCGGAACACAGACTTTGTAAGGCAGGCACGAGCCTCGGGGATCGGGGGAGCGCGGCTGTTCTGGATTCACGTGTTGCCGAACATGAAACCGGCCCTGTACGCGCAGTTCTGGATCTCGATTCCGGTGTTCATCCTGAGCGAGGCGAATCTCGGGATCCTCGGCCTGGGTGTGGCAGAACCTCTGCCTTCATGGGGCAGTTTGCTGAAAGAACTGGAAGGGCTGGTTTCCATCGGCGAGGAGCCGTGGAAGTTTGTCCCGCTGATCTTGCTGGTAATTGTTGTAACGTCGTTCCAGATGTTGCTTTCGAAACAGGATGAGGTGACCGCGTGAGAAGCAGTCGATTCACGTTGACAAAGAGTCTCAAGACATTCGCGCTGGCAGCGTTTTGCCTCGCGATCATGACCGGCAGTTCGCTCGGCCAGGGTCAGTTGCGGTTTTGTCTGCGCTCGGAGCCAAAGACCTTTGATCCGCTGAAAGTCGAAGACGATGCCTCCGTGGCCATCCGTTACCTGACCGGCGGCGTGCTCGTCCGCATGAACCGCCAGACGCAAGTTCTCGAGCCGGGGCTGGCCTTGTCATGGAAGGTTTCGAAAGACAGCCGTCAAATCAGCTTCAAACTACGCAGCGGAATTTCTTTCTCTGATGGCACAGCGTTTTCCGCCGAAGACGTCGCCTACACCGTGCAGCAGTTGATGGATCCTGGCTTGCACTCCGCCACCGGAGACGCCTTCCGCTCCGGTCCGGGCAAGGTTGAGACGAAAGTCGTTTCTCCAACCGAAATCTCCATCACCTTCCCCGCGCCCGTCGCCGGACTCGATCGCCAGTTCGACCAGGTCGCGATGATGTCCGCCCACTCGCCCAAGAAGGAAATGGCAGTCCTCGGCCCATTCATGGTTGCCGACTACAAGCCCGGCGCAACTGTGCTGCTCAAGAGAAACCCGAACTACTGGAAGACTGATGAACAGGGACGCAAGCTGCCCTATCTCGACTCCATCCAACTGGACATTCAGCCCAACCGCGACGTCGAGATGCTCCGCTTCAAACGCAGCGAGATCGACCTGATCAACTTCCTCGACAGCGAGTATTACGACAAACTCGCCTCGACTTCTCCGAATCTCGTGCATGACGCCGGTCCGTCGCTCGATAGCGAACAGATGTGGTTCAACGAAGTGGCAAAAGCGCCGCTACCGGACTACAAGAAAGATTGGTTCCGTTCCGCCGCATTCCGGCGGGCGATCTCCCAAGCCATCAATCGCGCTGACATGGCCCGCGTTGTCTTTCGCGGACACGCGCAGCCGGCCGTCGGTCCGGTCTCTCCCGCCAACAAGTTCTGGTTCAATGCCAAGCTTAAGGCAGAACCCTATTCGCCCGACGCCGCGCTCAAGGCGCTGCTGACGCAAGGTTTTCATCTGGACAACGGCGTCCTGAAAGACAGCAAGGGAAACGAAGTCGTCTTTTCGATCGTCACCAACTCCGGTAACAAATACCGCGAGCGTATGGCCACGATGATCCAGGAGGACCTCCAGAAAATCGGCATCAAGGTGAACGTCGTGACCCTCGACTTCCCCTCCCTGATCGAGCGCATCACGCAGACCTTCGACTATGAGGCAATTCTCCTGGGCCTGACCAACGTCGGACTCGATCCCAACGACCAGATGACCGTGTGGTTGAGTTCCTCCGACACTCACCAGTGGAATCCCTCGGAAAAGACTCCCGAGACTCCCTGGGAAGCGGAGATCGACAATCTGATGCGCGCCCAGGCCGCCGCCGCCGATCCTGAGAAACGAAAGGAAAGTTTTGACCGCGTGCAGGAGATCGCGGTCGAACAGGCGCCGTTTATTTATCTGGTAAATCGTAACGCTCTGTCGGCGGTGTCCGCCGGCGTGCAAGGCGCCAGCCCTGTGATCCTGGTTCCGCAGACGTACTGGAACGCAGAACGCCTCGCGGTAAAGTAGATCAGAGACAAATCGTGACCGACCCGCAACAACCCGAAGTTCTCCTTTCGGCCAGAGTCACCGTCCGTTACGGCGACAAGCCTCCGGTGTTGCGCGGCGTTCACCTAGAGTTGCGGCGGGGAGAAATCCTCGGCCTGATCGGTCAGAGCGGTTCGGGCAAGAGCACGCTGGCCATGGCCATTCTCGGTTTGCTTGATCCCAAACGAGTAGCGGCTGAGGGCTCAATCATCTTCGATGGAACCGACCTGCTCGCCTTGCGAGAAGCCGAGTTTCGCAGCCTGCGTGGCCGCAAGATCGCACTGGTCCTGCAGAGCCCGCTGTCATCGCTCAACCCGGCGCTCCGGATCCGCACTCAGCTGAAAGAAACCTGGAGTGCCCATGCCTCAGGCCCGGCATCGGATTGTGATCGCTCCATCCGCTTGGCGCTTGAGAGCGTGAGTCTGCCTTCCGATGACGACTTCCTGCGCAAGTATCCGGCGCAGATGAGTGTCGGCCAGGCGCAACGCGTGCTGATCGCCATGGCCGTCATACACCGCCCTGCGCTTCTGATTGCGGATGAAGCCACCAGCGCGCTGGATGTCATCACGCAGGCAGAAATCCTCAAGCTCTTCCGTGAACTCAATCGGAGTTCCGGAATGGCGATTCTCTACATCTCTCACGATTTGGCGTCGGTGGCGGGAGTCTGCGATCGAGTCGTCATCCTCCACCAGGGGGAGATTGTGGAATCCGGACCCACTCATCAGGTGCTCACCGCTCCCACGCACGAATACACACAGCGCCTGATCGCCTCCATGCCCAGAATGCCGCAACCCAACGCCGCTGGGCGAGCGGCGGCCCACTAGCGTCGCGGATTCCCGAATTACCTTGGTATCGCCTTCGGGATAAGAGCGCTCTAATCTCGACGCAACCTCCTCGAAATCCAACCGTTTACCGCCGAACACAAGTAACCTCAGCGGGACTTCCCATTTTGGGACAAAGTGTCCCGTGCCCACCCAAGCGGGACATCCTGACCCACCCTCCTCCTTCTGCTGCTGACTCATCTCCATTTAATTCAGTTACTTGCGAGTCGCCGGTTGGTTATCCCCGTGCAACAAAACAGTCGCAACAAAACTGGATCTTCCCCCCATTTCGTGAACGAAGGGCGAGGTTTCATATGTTGAGCACAGAAAGAAAGAAACCGGCAGGCCGCAGTGAGCAACACAGCGCGGCATGGGGCAAGCGTCTCAGCACCGTTTTGACCGTGGTTTTGGCCACGGGAATGGCGTTTGGGCAGCACTTCGGCGACTCGGCCCGTGCAGGCAGGTTTACCCGAATCTCACCCGAGCTCTCGGGGCTGCTAGCCAAGGCGAAGCAGGGATCTGGTGCCAGCCAGATGATCCGGGTGATCGTGCAATACAAGCAGGTCCCGACGGCAACGCACTACTCCGCCATGAACGGCAGAGGTGGGCGTCTTCACGCGAAACTTCACCTGATCAAAGGCGCGGCGTTCTCCATCCCGGCCAGCGCGTTGCCGGCATTAGAAGCAGATCCGGCCGTCGAGTCGGTGACCATTGACCATCCCATGCAGTTGATGGACGACACGACAGACGCAGTGATCGGCGCCCCGTCGGCGTGGAATTCCGGCTTTACCGGTGCCGGCATCGGCATCGCGGTCATCGACAGCGGCATTAACGACGGCCATCCCGATTTGTGGGATGCGACGCACACCAACTCTCGCGTTCTTTATCACCAGGACTTCACCGGCACCGCCACCAGCAACGCAAGTGGGGCGCAGTACGACCTTTATGGCCACGGTACGCACGTCGCCGGAATTATCGCCGGGAATGGCTACCTGTCGGGCGGACAGTACCAAGGCGTCGCTCCCGCGGCCAACCTGATTGACCTTCGCGCCCTCGACGCGAATGGCGGCGGCACCGACAGCACCGTCATCGCGGCTATTCAGCAAGCGATCGCGCTGAAAAATGTCTACAACATTCGCGTGATCAATCTCTCGCTTGGCCGCGGAATTCCTGTCAGCTACACCCAGGATCCTCTCTGCCAGGCGGTCGAAGCCGCCTGGAACAGCGGCATCGTGGTGGTGGTGGCGGCGGGCAATTACGGCCGCCTGACCGTGTACGGTAGCAACGGGTACGGAACGATTACAGCACCCGGCAACGACCCGTTAGTGATCACGGTTGGCGCAACCAAGAGCAACGGATCCACCTCGCTGGCCGCGCAGACCAAGGCCAGCTACAGCTCGAAGGGGCCCACCACTTTCGATCATGTTGTGAAGCCCGATCTCATGGCCCCGGGCCAGGGAGTAGTTTCCCTGTCGGCGACGGGAGCAACTCTGGAAACCCAGCACTCCAGCGACCTCGTCGCTGGAACCGACGGCAATTCCGACTACTTCCGCCTCAGTGGCACAAGCATGGCTACGCCGGCTGTTTCCGGCGCCGTCGCCCTTATGCTGCAACGGCAGAACTCACTCACTCCGGACCAGGTCAAGGCGCGCTTGATGAAGACTGCCAACAAGCTGGGGCTCACGTCCACCTCGGCGTTTGTTCCGCACCTGTCGCGGTCCTTCCTCGACTTCTACGACCTGTTCTCGGTGGGCTCCGGATTACTCGATGTGCAGGAGGCCATGACTAATACAGATCTGGCCCCTGCCAACGTGGGCGCCGCACTTTCGCCCTACGTTGTCTACAACTCCAATTCCCACAGCGTTACGATCGTGAACGGGAACTCCACCGTCAGCAATACCTCAGTCGTCTGGGGCAGTTCCGTAGTCTGGGGCAGCTCGGTCGTCTGGGGTAGCTCGGTGGTTTGGGGATCGTCGGTAGTCTGGGGCAGCTCGCTTCCCTGGAACGACAACACCTGCTCCGCGTTCAGCGTAGTCTGGGGTTCGAGCACCGGCTCCGCCTCAGCTACCAGCGTGGTATGGGGTTCGTCGGTGGGTGACGCCAACAGCGCCTTCTCCGATGCAGGAGACGATGAAGAGTAGTTGGCCGTGTGAACCGTATGAAAGGAGGAACCCATGAATAGCACACGGCGAACAAAAATCTTGGTTGGCGCAATGACCGTGATCGGCCTGGGCGCCGCCGGCTACGCAGGCTTTGCCAGCCATACGCCGCACAAGCTCCTGGCGCTGGCGGTGCTGGCGCTGGCAGCCGCGACCTCGCGCATGCGAGTGAAGCTTCCCGGCATCAACGGCACTATGTCGGTCAACCTGCCGTTCCTGCTGACCGCCATTGTCAATCTCAGTGCTGCCGAGGCGGTACTGATCACCGTAGCGTCAACCGTGGTCCAGTGCTGGCCGCGCAAGAACACTCGATTCAACCCGCAGCAGTTGGACTTCAATCTGAGCATGATGGCTTTCGCCAGTTCCGCGGCGAGCTTGATCTTCCATGCCACCGCGCACAGCGTAGTCTTGTGGCACTCCACCACCATAGGACTGGTGCTGGCAACGCTCACCATGTTTGTGGGGCAGACGATCCCGGTGGCGGGCATCGTGGCCGTCAGCGAAGGCAAATCCATAAAGCAAGTCTGGCTGAGCGTCGCACACCTGTCATTCCCCTACTACGTGATCGGAGCTGGCGTCACCTCGATCCTGCAGGCGATCCCCTCGCACCCTGCCTGGGGACTGGCTCTGGCAGCCTTCCCGGTGATGTTCGTCATCCACCGCTCCTATCGCGCCTATTTCTCGGCCATGGCCGAAGCCCTACACCAAGCTCTCGCCAAAGCAGCAAGCGCGGGGGCGTAACCCCGACTTTCGAGCTCTCACTGGCACGGCGTTTTCGGCGCCGTGCCAGTTCCTTTTTTGTGGCTAAAGTTCTGGCCCGAAACTGCCGATAAGCACGCCTAGTCGCCTCCGTGTGTCTGGTTACTCCTGGTTACGCCGTCCAAATGTCCCGGGAGAACTGGAGTCCGACAGGAGATTGAAAGCGTGATCTCGATCAAGAAGTATCTCGACCAGGATGGATCCGAACGGCCTGCTGAAGCCCCGGCGCCCGCCACCGACCCGCTCTCCGCCACCTTGGAGGCGTATCGCAACTCACTTCTGTCCATGGGAGACAATGCGGCTCGGACTTGTGCCGCCTTCGGCGCTGAGTTGCAGCAGAATCTGAGTGCGCTGACCGACGGCCTCGCGAGCGCAGTCACACCCGCATCGGTAACCAAGGTCAGTGAGGAGGCCAGCGGCCATCTGCAGAAGTGGGGAGACCGCGGCGTAGACTACCTCAACAAGAAGACTGCAGAGATTAAGGAACTCCTCATCGTTCTGGCTCGCACGGCAGCCTCCGTCGGCGAGCGCGATCATCAATACGCGGATCATTTCAATCAGCTGACTACCCGGCTTCGAACCATCTCCACCCTCGAAGACTTGACCCAGGTCCGGGCCACGCTTGTGAAGCAAGCCAGCGAATTGAAGACCTACGTCGATCAGATGGAGAAAGACAGTGATCGACTGGTGAAGTCACTTAAGACCGAAGTCAGCAACTACGAGGAACGACTTAAAAAGGTCGAGGAACTCGCACTGCGCGATCCTCTCACCGGTCTCTCCAATCGCCGCAATCTCGAGGAACGGATCGAGACGCGGATCAAGCGTGGCGAGAAGTTCTGCGTGGTAATGCTGGACGTGAATCGCCTCAAGGTGATTAACGATGAGCACGGACACCTGGCCGGGGATAACCTGCTCAAACAATTCGCGCAGGAATTACGCTCCGCGACCCGCTCCTCCGACGCAGTCGGCCGCTGGGGTGGGGATGAGTTCGTACTGGTCCTCGACAGTGACGAGGCGGCCGCCAAGGTTCAGATCGAACGCCTGCAAAAATGGGTCTTTGGCCAATACACAATCCGTCCCGGCAAAGGCTCCGCCGAAGTGAAAGTACAGGCGGATGCCGCGGTGGGCCTGGCACAGTGGCAACCTGGCGACACCCTAAGCACGGTCGTCGAAAGGGCCGACGCCGCCATGTATCACCATAAGAAGAAAGCCCGCTCCGCCGCGGCAAAGTAGACGCCCGGTTAGCCGCCAATAATGCGCACCGCAACCAGCGAACTCTTGCCTGGAACTGCATTCTCGACCGTGGTCGTGAGCAGAAGCTGAAAGTAATTCGGCACCGACTTGTGGTCAGCAGATGCGGCGATGAGGGCTTTCCGCAACTCTGACATGCGCTCTGGATTTGTGAGGTACTCGATCGCCGCCTGCGAGCCCTGGGTATAGATCCCGTAAATCAGCAGGACGCGCTTGTCTTTCGTTTCGTTCGGCAGCATCAACACCAGAGCGTAGTCGCGCGTGAGTTGGTTGGTTACCGAGTCGAACTCAGGCTTGTACTCAGATCGCTCTCCGGGTTGCGGATTGTGATTGAAGATCACGCCGCCCTGGAACTGAAATCCTTCCTTGTTCAGGAAGACGCGGCCGCTCCACGCCTGATTGCCGCCCAGCAGGACTGCGTTGTCCCCCTTGATCTCGTCGAGATTTACCAGCCGCGACTGCTGCACGCGGCACCTCTGCCCGACGCCCGAGAACATCTCACACAAATCGACCACGCCCAGCGTCTCGCCGACCGAGGTGAAGTCGGTAAGGCTCGGAACGAACACGAACCGTTTGAGCTCGTGGAAGTGAATCGTGTCGCGAAACTCCGGCAGGCTGGACTTCGGAATCTCATGCCCGGTGGCTAAAGTCTGGGGACTATCGCCATCATGCGCCGCCCGCAGCAGCGGATGATTGGGAATCGTGATCAGGGGCGCTGGATTCGGCGGCAGAAACGGGCTCCAGAACCACGTTAGACTATCCGGCAAGGAGGTGGCTTGCGGTTGCGGGGCACGGTGGCTCCAGGTGAAAACGAGCGCGGTTGCCAGGGCGATGCAGCACAGTGCGAGAACGGACGTGAGAATTAAGGATTGGCGGGGGACTTCCGGTGCAGCCGCGGCCGGCAGTGGAGGACCGGCCTCCTCCGCCTCGCGCACGGGATCCCCATGTCGCGCAAAAATGGGAACGTAATGGCCGGACGGCAAGTCCATCCGCACCGGATTCGCCTTGCCGTCCTCTTCGTAGTATTTCTTCAGCAGCCGCCGAATCTCGTAGGCCTGCACCCGTACGATCGGGTCCCGCTGCGGATTGAAATCCACGCCCCGCTCATAGACCTCGACCCCGATCAGGTACTCATTCAGCTTCTCGCCGTTCCCCTGGAGCGTTTGCTCGGCGACAAAATCGAGAAAGCGCGTCTTCTTTGGAGAGTTCGCGAAGAGTTTGCTATCGAGAATCCGGCGCAATTCTTCCCTCTTCTCAAAAAGAGGAATTGAGGAGGGTTCGGCTGTGTGAAGAGTTGACACCTTTTCGGCCTGATGAACCACTCGGCGGCAGGTGCAACCTGCGATGGACGAGCCGGGGTCAGAAGCCACCCCGGTCGGACGATAGCACCGCGCGGGAACGGGCGTCAATCCGTTGTCGGGAAAGGCGGATAACTGTTATTTGTCGGGTTACTTCCGGTAATTCCCACCGTCGTTTCACGCCCTGCCCTCCGTCGTCCTTCCGAAGATTCCATCGCGGATTCCCACTGCTTTCTCGTGCGATGAGGTTCGTCTTGCTGTTTAACGCGGCCGCCTCTCGGGGTCAATCGGCCCAACCTATTGATTTCCGAAGCCTCACTGCCCGCATAACCTGCCCATAACCTCGTTTACCTTGAGGCGAGAGCAGCCGTGAATGTAAGAACTAAAGGCGAATGATGCTGCTCTTGTTATCAGCAATCTCAACCCGCCTGCGTTCTAACGTATTTGTTTTCATCGCCGCCCTGGGAATCGTCATCTGCGGCGGTCGGATGGTCCCCTATCTCGTCGCGCAGAATCCCGAGTTCGAAGTCACCCATCGTTGGGAAAGACCTGTTCTGACGGTCCAATCGGAAGGCGCGCAAGGGAACAAGTACGGCTTCGAAGGCGGACGGGTAATCAAGCTCAAGGGCACCTATCACCTGTTCACGTCGGAAATGGTGGGCGATCCCCACTGGGTCAAGATGAAGCTGGCCCACTGGACAAGTCAGGATCGCACCCACTGGACGCGAGTCTCTACACTGCTGGAATCGAGCGGCGACTTCACCGGCAAAGACCCTCGCGCCGCGTTGTGGTCTCCCCTGCCCGTCTACGATCCGCAGGAAGCCCGTTGGAATCTCTTTTATGTCGCCTATCAAGCGGCGCCCGATACCGCGGAGCGCTGGCTCACCAATCACGAAGGCCGCATCTGGCGCGCCATCTCGACGACGCCCGGTGAGGATGGCATCGGCGGACCGTATAAGGATGCGGGCATCATCCTGCAGCGGGGATCCGATTCCGATCCGTGGGAGGGATTGCAGGGCACAGACTCTTTCTTTCCTTATCTCGTCGGCGACCGTTGGTACGCGCTCTATGGCAGCGCCCACACGGAGAAGCTTCCGATTTCGCTGTGGCAGATCGGAGTAGCAACGGCGCCCACTTTAGCCGGGCCCTGGAAGCGCTGCACCGAACTAAATCCCTTGAAAGTCGAGAATCGATTTATCGAGAATCCAATCGTCAGCCACCTGAGTGATGGCACCTTCGTCGCCGTCTACGACACCGATGCTCCGGCAGCGATTGGCTACACACTGTCGCGTGACGGAACGCACTGGTCGACAGGGCAGCATTTGATAGTTCAGGAAGGAAGTGGGGCATGGGCGACCGAAGTGCGCACTCCTCTGGGGCTCATCGACGAAGGAAACGGCGTGTTCAGTATGTTCTACACCGCCAATGAAAAGGTTTCCGGCTCCGGTCCCGACGGATACGGCATCAACACCACCCCGGGGTCGATTGGGCTGTTGGAATTTCGCTGGAAAGAAAGATCACTGACACAAAAGAAGTAGCGATGACACGTAGGTTCCGCCGAAAACGCGGGGAGGCAATATGCAACGATCCAAGCTATACATTCGATTTCTCAGCGTGATCATCCTGGGAGGCCTTGTTCTCCTGACGCAACCCGCATTTGCCCAAGCCAATCGAGCCACGATCACCGGCACCGTGACCGATGCCAGCGGCGCCATGGTGCCCGGCGTGGAAGTCACGGCGACGAACACCGGGACCAATGTGCCGACCAAGACCGTAACGAATGACGACGGAATTTACGTGGTCCCGAACCTGTTTCCCGGACCTTACTCCGTGGAGTTCAAGAAGGAGGGATTCGAGACCATCTCACATCCTTCTCTGACGCTGGAGTCCACTCAGGTGGCGCGAATCGACGCTTCACTCAAGGTCGGTGCGCAGGCCCAGTCCATAACCGTCACAGCAGAAGCACCAGTGCTGGATCTGGAGAAACCATCTGAGGGAACAAATTTGAAGGGGAGTGTCGTCACCGACCTGCCACTAGGAATCTATGGTGGCGGGCGTGACGTGGAGAAGTTCGCGATCGCGGCCACGCCTGGGTATTCGCCGATCAGCAGTTCGTATGGGGCAGTGATCAACGGTGGACAGTGGTTCACGAAAGACTACACCGTCGACGGCACCTCAGGCACGGCCGCAGTCCAGGGCAACTCCGTCCAAAACGGCCCTAGTATGGAAGCGGTGCAGGAGCTCCAGGCACAGACCAGCGGCCTCGACGCGCAAAGCAGTATTACCGGCGGCGGTGTTATCGCGCTGAACCTGAAGTCGGGGACGAACCAGTTTCACGGCTCGAGCTTCCTCTATGGCGTCAACGAACTGTTCAACGCCAATACGTGGAGCAACGACGCACTGGACCAGCGCAAGGACAAGAGGCGCGCGTGGGATTACGGCTTCAGTGCCGGCGGGCCGATCATCAAGAACAAGACCTTTTTCTTCGGGGCTTACGAGCGGTTCATCGCAACCGATTTCCGCATGAGCGGCACAGCCAACACTGTTCCGACCGACGCCTTCCTCAAGGGCGATTTTAGCGCCCTGCTCGGCGACAGTCTCTGCCTGGGCGGAGATGGCTCCATTGGTACCTGCACCGCCGTTGGCGGCACGCCATTCACCGTTACCGACACTGACGGCAACACCGTGACCGCCCGAGAAGGCATGATCTTCGATCCCACCACGACTGACAATCGGCAGTTTGCGGGAAACGTAATCCCTTCAGACCGATTCAGCGGTGTGTCGCAAAAAATCGTCAGCCTCTTTCAACAATCTTATCGGCCCCAATTTGGGGGCATTCAGTCGAACTCTCGGGCCCTGCTGGCCGGCGTTCCCAGTCAAACGACAAACCAGATCGTCGCCAAAATTGACCACGTCCTGCGTGAACAGGACCGTTTGTCGGCCTCGTGGATTTATAACCGCAAACCTCGTGTCCTGATGGACAGCGGAGGTTTGTGGCAAGAGGGCAGTTCAGATGGCGGTCCGTTCTCCGCAGCCCGAAACAACTTCTTCCGCTCGCATCAGTGGCGCGTTACGGAATCACATACGTTCTCGCCCGCGGTATTGAGCGTTTTCAATTTCACCTACAACTACGATTGGCAGGGAGATGTGCCCTCGGCAGCCGGAGACTGGGCGCAACAGCTGGGGTTCGGAAATACGGGCGCCAGTAATTTCCCGCAAATCTCGTTCGGAAGTAGCGAAGCTGGCAGAAACAACTTCAATGAGACCTACATCGGGAATCACTGGCAAGGCAATTTCGCCGGTGCTGCCATCCATGCCGGCGACACCATCACTTGGATCAGAGGCAGACACAACCTGAGTTTCGGCGGCGACTTCACCGCGCGCCAACTCAACAGCCGTTCCGGTTCGGGAGCTCTCGGCTTCGATTTCCAGAACAGCGTGACCGGGGCCCCGAATCAGCCCTTCGCCGACTACGTTGGATGGGGCTTCGCCAGCTTCCTTCTCGGAGATGTAAATACTGCCAACGAAACCACCCCGTTCAATCTCTACGGAAGGCGGAAATCCCTGTCGCTGTTTGCACAAGACAGCTACAAGCTGACGCCGAAACTTACCCTTAGTCTCGGTCTGCGCTGGGATTACAACTTCCGCTTCCATGAAAAATACGGCCACTGGGCAAATTTCGATCTCACCGCAACCGATCCGAATTTAGGTATCCCGGGCGCAGTGGTTTTTGCCAAAAGCGGCAGCGATAGCTTTGAGAAGAATGAGTATGCGGCCAATTTCGGCCCGCAATTCGGTTTCGCTTACTCGCCGTGGCAGAAGTTTGTGTTTCGCGGAGCTATCAGCATGATCTATAACCCGCCGGGCATCGACTTCTTCGAGGGCGTTCCCAACGGGTTTGCACCCGGATTCAAGGGTACAAACCAGAGTGCCGCTCCATTCAATTGGGATAGCGGTTATCCCGGAGTGTATCAACCGGGAAGCAAGACCAATGTTAGTCCGTACGACATCTTCCCAATGGTGAACGTCGATCCGCGAGCTCTACGCCTGGGGTTCAGCGATGCCTTCAATCTCGGCGTCCAGTACGAGTTAATGCGGGACTTCCGTGTGGAGGCGGCTTACATCGGCAACCGTGGCCATCGGCTGACCGACACGTCGCTGGCTTGGAATCAGGGCTCCACTTCGGACTTCTTGCGCCTCGGACGCGACGTGCCCGGCTTGAGTGTGTGGGGACCATGGGTCTGCGATCAGGCAACGGCGGACAGTTACAGCGTCCCCTATCCGTACGCTGGCTTTTGTGCTCCAATCCTAGCGGCCATCGCCCCATATCCCCAATTGGCGGCCGCGGAGTGGACTTACTGGTTCTACCCCAACCTGCTTTATGTTGGGCTGCCCCTGGGGCAGAGTTACTACGATTCTTTCGTGCTGGATTTCGTGAAGCGGACCGGGCATGGGCTCACGTTGGACATGAGCTATACATGGTCCCGTCAGGAGAGCAATACCTTTTCTGCCCAGCAGTCCGGCAACTCCTACTACACAGGGATTCAGGACTTCAGCAACTTCGGAGAATCCGCACACAATCTCACTGGTTACGATCTGACCCACATCGTGAAAGGCTATGTCAGCTACGAACTGCCGGTTGGCAAAGGGCGCCACTGGTTGTCGAACCAAAATCGGTGGGTCAACGGAGCTCTTGGTGGATGGAACATGACGTGGATGCTCCGCTATTACTCGGGTCAACCCTTCGAGGTGAGCGCGAACAATCCATATTGGCCCTTGTGGGGCAACTTGTACCCGAACTACGACTTAAGCAACTATCACGGCCCCTCGGGCACCGGCCACTTCACCTTCCTGCCGCCGGATTATTCGGGGACGGTCCCGGCTGGCAACTTCTACATGCCAAATACCGTCGCAACCGACCCGCCCGCGGGGACCTTGGGCAAGGGACCGGCAACCAACGGGGCCTTGCGCTGTCCTGGTAGCGCGAATGAAGATGTCAGCCTGTTAAAGTACTTCGATATGGGCCAGGACAGCAGATACCGGTTGTCCGTCCGCGCGGAGTTCTACAACGCGTTCAACCGGCACGAATACTATGTTCAAGGCTGTGCGGGAAGCCGGTCCTCGGTTGGCGCCAGTAACTTCGGACAGATTCAAGGCGTTTTTGATAACCCTCGCAGCGGACAATTCGGCATCCGCTTTGAGTTCTAGCTTGTTTTGCCAGCTGAGAACACGAACGGCCCGCGACGCCGAAGCGGGCCGTTTCTGTGTGGCAACGAGCCAGTGTATTGAGTACGACTCCGTCTTCAAAAGAAGGTATTGGTAAAGAATGCGCTTCCCCATTCTGTACGCAGTTCTCCTGCTCTGCATGTTCACTCTGTTGGCGATGGCCAGCCTCGCACCGACCATCAGGATCGGCGATCTCGGTGACACCGGGACGACCTACTACGTTGACGCTACCTCAGGCAGCGACACAAACACCGGTGCAGAACCGGCGTCCGCCTGGAAGAGTCTCGCCAAGGTGAATTCCACCACGTTCCGCCCCGGCGACCGGATTCTCTTCAAATCCGGAGCAGTCTGGGCGGGCCAACTCTGGCCGAAGGGTTCCGGCACCGCGGGCCATCCCATCACGATCGACAAGTTCGGCGGCGATGTGTTTCCACTGATCAATGGCGCCGGACTCGCCGAGGACGCAGTGCTGCTGAAGAATCAGGAGTACTGGGAGATTCGCAATCTCGCGATCACGAATACCGGGTCCGCTCCAGCCGTCCGCCGCGGTGTGAACCTGATCGCGGAAAACATCGGCGACCTGCATCATCTCTATCTCGAAGGACTGAACATCCGCGATGTCAACGGCAGCGAGAAGGACAAAGCCAACGGTGGCATCAGCTACCATGCTGTCGGCGATGTTCGGCCGAGCCGGTTCATCGATATGCGGATCGAGGGAAACACGATTTCCCATGTCGACCGCAGCGGAATCTTCGGCTGGTCCACGCATTGGGTGCGGTCCAAGTGGTACCCGAGTCTGGGCGTCATAATCCGGAACAACATCGTGGATGACACGGGCGGCGATGGCATCGTGAACGTCGCAACCGATGGAGCGATCGTCGAGCATAACGTCGTCTCCCGAGCCAGCCAGCGGTCGCAGGATTACAACGTTGCCATCTGGCCCTGGAGCGCTGACAACACGATCATTCAGTACAACGAAGCCTACGGAACCAAGGGCCAGCACGACTCGTTCGGCTTCGACTCCGACTGGAACAGCCGCAACACCATCATCCAGTACAACTACAGCCACGACAATGAAGGTGGATTCCTGCTGATCTGTAACGACGGCAGTCAGACTCCGGAGAACAGCGCAGGCAACGTCGGTACGATCATCCGCTACAACATCAGCCAGAACGATCACCACCGCGCGATCAAACTCTCCGGCCCGGTGAAGAACACGCTCATCTACAACAACACCATCTTCGTCGGCAAAGACGAAAAGGTCGACCTCGTCCTGCATACCGACTGGACCGGCTGGGCCAGCGACACCTACATCTACAACAACATCTTCTACGTGGAAGGAAAGGCGCAGTTCGCGTACGGAGTCAAAGGCAACGAGGACGGATCATATGACAGCGCGCCCGGCCCTGGCAAAAGTCTGAACAACACATACGATTACAACGTCTATTTCGGCGTCGCTCCCGCCGACGATCCTCATGCGCTGGCGACCGATCCGCTACTGGCTAGTCCCGGCCACCCGGGGCGTGGCCTCACCAGCCTCCGGGGATACGCGCTGCGCAAGGGATCTCCCGCCATCAACTCGGGCAAGCGCATCGAAAACAACGGCGGAAAGGACTTCCTGGGAACCTCGGTTCCGCAGTGCGGCATTGCGGATCGCGGTGCGGTCGAATCGACGGAGTGCGGAGCGCGGGATCAGTAGTTTTGTCGAACCGAGTCCCGTATCATGATCGGCAAGCCAAATGAAGACCTCACGCCGGTGGCCGTGTCGCGCGTATTTCCTCGGGCTGGCAGCGTTGCTGATCAGCGCCGCACCTTGTTTTGCCGATCCCGTCCTGCCCACTCTTTTCAGCGACCACATGGTTTTGCAGCAGGGCCGCGAGATCGCGATTTGGGGCACGGCTGATCACGGCGAAGCAGTAACCGTAACCCTCGCGGGACGAACGTCATCCTCCACCGCCGACGCTCACGGCAATTGGAGCCTTCACCTTGCCGCTTTGTCAGCCGGAGGTCCGTTCACTCTGTCCGTCCGCGGCAAGAAAGAAATCCAAATCAAAGACGTCATGATCGGCGAAGTCTGGCTCGCATCCGGCCAGTCGAACATGGCGTTCTCCCTCAGTGGCGCCGAGAATGCCGCGACCGAAGTCCCCAACGCCAGCAACCCGCAGATTCGCCTGTTCACCGTTCCAAAGAAGATTGCCTTGTCCCTGCAGGCCAACACTCTCCCCGCTCATTGGGAACTTTGCACTCCTGACACCGCGAAGAGTTTCTCGGCGGTCGCGTATTTTTTTGCTCGCGAGATTCAGCGCAAGCTCGGAGTTCCCGTCGGCATCATCGAAAGTGCGTGGCCAGGAACCGCGATCCAGGCATGGATGGCTCCGAACATCTTGCGCGCTGATCCCGATCTGAAGAGCGTCTACGACGAATGGGATCGCTCCACGGCCGAGCAGAAAGAATTCGCTCGGCGCTCTCTTCCCTTTGAACTGCAGTTTGACGATTTCGAATTTGTGAATTCGACGAACGAACCGGCGAAGCCGCTGGCAACTTTTGATGATGGCACGGCGCGTCTCGCCACCGGTGGCTCCTTCACCTATTCCTGGACCGACGCCGCCGAGACTGCCATGGAACTCGTGCCTTCGGGACATGGCCCCAACGGATTCGCCCTACGCGTCGCGGGAAAGCTCGACGGCGCCAGCGATTCCATCTTGGCTGCGAACTACGCGTCGGATGGATCTCCACAAGATCTCCGACAGTACGCCGGAATCCGGTTCTGGGTACGCGGCAACGGATCGTTCCGCTTCCGCTCGAAGCAGTTGACGATCACCGACTACGACGACTACGCCACACCTGTTCTGAAAGCCACGCCGGACTGGCGTCCAGTAACAATCCTGTTTCGCGACCTCAAGCAGGACGGCTGGGGCGTGGTCAACGAATTCACCCCCGACGCTTTGACCGGCTTTTCCATTGAATGCCTGACCGCACTCGAATACTCGCCGATGCCCGTCTCCGGACTCTATGAGGGAATGATCACGCCGCTCCTGCCCTATCCACTCCGTGGCGCGCTCTGGTATCAGGGCGAGAGCAACGCGTGGCATCCTCTCGAATACCGCAAGCTGCTCCCGGCTCTCATCAAGAACTGGCGCGACGACACGCACAATCCGGATCTGGATTTTCTGATCGTGCAGTTGCCCAATCACGGAGCCGTTCCGGAAGAGCCTGGCGAGTCCGGATGGGCCACGCTGCGTGAAGCTCAGCTGATGACTGCTCAGAAGATGGCGCACACCGGCCTCGCCGTCACCATTGACGTGGGTGATCCCAAGGATCTTCATCCTCATCGCAAAATGGAAGTTGGCGAGCGTCTCGCGCTCTGGGCCCTTGGCACTACCTACCGGCAACCGATCGAGTTCTCCGGGCCGCTGTATAAGTCCTCCCATGTGGAAGGCAGCAGTATCCGTGTACGCTTCAGCCATGTCGGCTCGGGACTCGTAGCGCAGGGCGCGCCACTACTGCAGGGCCTCGCCATTGCCGGCGCAGATCGCAAATTTCACTGGGCCGATGCGCGCATTGACGGCGATGCGGTAGTAGTCAGCAGCCGTGACGTTCCGCAACCGGTGGCAGTCCGCTATGCCTGGGGCGATAGTCCGCGCTGCAATCTCTTCAATCAGGCAGGATTGCCCGCCTCACCTTTCCGAACTGATGACTGGCCGGTGAGTAACGGATCGCAGTAGAACCTGAATATCTGCAGTGGAAATCCTGCTCTTGAGGCGGCGAGTCTTTTCGGCCATCTTTACTTGTGCAGTTTCTGCGGGGCTTCGGGGTTCAACCATGACAAAGCCAGCTTTGGTCAAGACGCTCGTCCTCTGCCTGCTGGCCGTGTTGTTTATGACGAAAGCTGCGCGGGCGCAGCTTCCCTTCTACACCGACGATCCGGCGGTCACTCCCGCCGGAGTGTTGCACTTCGAATTCTTCAACGAATACGACGGCCTACAATCTTCCGAGTTCCCGGACCTTCGCCAAAATACCGCCAACTTCAAGATCAACTTCGGGCTAAAACACAATCTCGAACTCGATCTGGACTTTCCCTACCTAAGCATTTATCGCGCTGCCGGAACCGCGTCCTCGACCGGTCTCGGAGATACCGACCTGGGCATCAAGTGGAACGTTCACAAGGCCTCCCCGAAGTCCTGGGTGCCGACGCTGGGTGCAAGCCTCTACATCGAATTTCCGACCGGGGACGAACGCAACGGACTGGGCTCCGGATTGGTCGACTACTGGCTGAATACGATTGCCCAGAAGCCCTTCACCGACAGGACTCGGATGAACGCAAACTTCGGTTTCCTGTTTGCCGGCAACACCAGCACCGGGGCCATTGGAATTCAGACGACGCGCGGCCACGTGTTCACGGGCGGCGTTTCGGTGCTGCATGACTTCAGTTCGCGCCTGACGCTCGGGGTGGAGGCGTACGCTGGCGTTGCGGACACGTCCGGACTGGGCAGGACGCAGCTTCAGGGCTTGATTGGCGGCGAATATGCGATCCGCAACGGCCTTAGTTTTACCTTCGGTCTGCTCGGCGGCAAATATGAAGCCAGCCCCCGAATCGGCGGCCAGATCGGATTCTCCATGGATTTTCCGTCCGTCTTTCACCGCTGGCATCTTACAGAGAATGGCGCTGCTAACTCCAGGGCAAATATCCTCGAGTCAACCTCCTGGAAGAGGACTTCCCGGTGATCTGCGAATCAGTGCGCCAGCGGCGGATTTCACATCCTGCGGGGCGATCCTCGTCAACACTCAAGCGAGATTCTCCTGGCTTGAAGCCCGTTCGGAGTACCAGACCTTCTGGCAATATTCTTGCACCGATCGATCGGACGAAAACTTGCCGGAGCGCGCGGTATTGAGGATCGACATGCGGCTCCAGCGCTCCGCATCCGTGTAGGTCTCGCTCACTCTGGACTGACACTCCACGTATGGCGCGAAGTCAGCGAAGAGCATGTATTCATCCCTTTGCATCAGCGAGTCGACCAGTGGTTGAAACAATGCGCGGTCTCCACGGGAAAAATCGCCACTCGATAGCGCATGAATGACCTCCCGCAGCTCCGAGTCGGAGTGATAGTAATCGTGCGGAGCGTAGCCGAATGACTTTCGGTCGGCCACTTGCTGGGCCGTGAGGCCAAAGAGGAAGAAATTCTCGGCTCCTACTTCATCGCGGATCTCGATGTTGGCTCCGTCGAGGGTGCCGATGGTGAGCGCACCGTTCATCATGAACTTCATGCAGCCGGTGCCCGAAGCTTCCTTGCCGGCGGTGGAAATCTGCTCCGATAAGTCGGCTGCCGGATACACTCGCTGGCCGAGAGTGACATTGTAGTCGGGCAGGAAAACCACCTTCAGCCGATCCCTTACCGCGGGATCGTGGTTCACTACCTCGGCAACCGAGTTGATGAGCTTGATCATGAGTTTGGCCATGAAGTAACCCGGCGCCGCCTTCCCGCCAAAGATGAACGTTCTCGGCGGAATCGAGAGGTGCGGGTCTCGCTTCAGCCTGAAATACAAATGCATAATGTGGAGCACGTTCAGATGCTGCCGCTTGTATTCGTGAATGCGCTTGACCTGAATGTCGAACATCGATGACGGATCGAGCAGTGTGTCCAACTTTTCGTGGACGTAATTGGCGAGCCGTACCTTGGTATCGCGCTGCACCCGCCGCCAGTCGGCGCGGAAATCAGCGTCATCCGCACAGGGCTCGAGCTTTCGCAATTCTTCAAGGTTGCTGATCCATCCATCGCCGATTTTGCTGGTGATCAGTCCTCTGAGATCGGGATTGCTGAGAGCAACCCAGCGGCGTGGAGTGACGCCGTTGGTCACATTCAGAAACTTCTCCGGCCAGAGCTCATAGAAGTCGTGCAGCACGCCGCTCTTCAGTAATTCCGTGTGCAACTCCGCAACGCCATTGATGGTGTGGCTGCCCACGCAAGCCAGATTCGCCATTCGCACATAGCGGCCTCCGCCCTCCTCGATGATCGAAACCCGCTGGACGCGAGCTTCGTCTCCCGGATACCGGTTGCGCACCTGTTGCAGAAAACGGGAGTTGATTTCGTAGATGATTTCGAGATGCCGGGGCAACACCGATCCGAACAGCTCCAGCGGCCAGCGCTCCAGAGCTTCCGGCAGTACAGTGTGGTTCGTGTAGGCCAATGTCTGCCGGGTAATGTCCCAGGCTGCGTCCCAATCCATCCCATGCTCGTCGACCAGCAACCGCATCAGTTCGGCCACCGAGATCGACGGATGCGTGTCGTTCATCTGAATCGTCCACTTGCGGTGAAAGTCCGCAATGGGCCGGCCCTGGCGGAGATGGACACGGATCATGTCCTGCAGCGAGCAGGAGACGAAGAAATACTGCTGCTCCAGCCGAAGGCGCTTGCCCTGAAAGCCTTCGTCATTGGGATACAAGACCTTCGAAATGTTCTCCGAGAACACCTTCTCAGCTACCGCCCCCTGATAATCGCCAGTGTTGAAGCGGTCAAAGTGAAACGACTCGGCAGCCTCTGAGGCCCAAAGCCGTAAATTGTTTGCCGCACGTCCCCCGTATCCCAACACAGGAGTGTCGTAAGGAACACCGTTCACAACGACGTCCGGGATCCAGCGCACATGATATTTTCCGTCAGGCCCAGTCGCCGCTTCGGTGTGACCGCCGAAGCCGACTTTCACAACCGATTCCGGACGCCGGATCTCCCACGGGTTTCCATAGCGCAGCCACTTGTCGGTGACCTCGACTTGCCACCCGTCGCGGATTTCCTGATCAAAGATGCCGAACTCATATCGGATTCCGTAGCCCACCGACGGAATCCCTAAAGTCGCCAGTGAATCCAGATAGCACGCGGCAAGACGGCCCAGCCCACCGTTCCCCAGGCCGGGTTCCTCCTCCTGAACAAAAATCTCATCCAGGTTGAGTCCGAGTTCTTTCGTGGCCTCCCCGATTTGTTTCTCGATTCCGAGGTTGAGAATATTGTTTCCAAGGTGCGGGCCCATCAAGAACTCAGCTGAAAGATACGCGACCACCCGGGCATCCTGCTCAAGGTTTCTTTCGAACGTCTTCAACCAATGCGATAACAGGCGATCGCGCACGGTGTACGCCAGCGCCGTGTAGTAATCGATGCGAGAGGCAGAGGCGACAAATCGCCCGGCGATATAAAACAGATTGTCGAGGATGGCGCGCTTCAGCGTTTCGACGTGCAGACCGGTGCGGTCGTCCTCAACAATGATTTGTTCTTGCAGGACGGTGCTCACGCGATGCCCCTTCTGGCGCGGCTGGCAGCGCGCCGATTCTGAATCACGACGACGCCGATGGATCGGTCGACCGGCGGGCCAGGTCCATCAGGAACGGATGCGTTCCTGCCTTCTCGGGCCCTTCCCCACTGGCCTCAGGCTGCAGTTGGGTATAACTGCCGTCCGAGTTCATGACCCAAGCCTGGCGCTGGTCTCTGAGGCACGTGTCGAGCACATCCCAGAGCTTCTTCCTCGATGGTTTCGCCAAAACCGGGGTCACGACTTCAATCCGGTTCGATAAATTCCGGTGCATCCAGTCGGCAGATCCGATGTAGAACTCACCCTCGACGGGATCCTCCTGGCCTGCGGCAAAATGGAAAATCCGTGAGTGCTCAAGGAATCTTCCGATGATAGATCGCACGCGGATGCCGTCGGTCTGTCCGGAAATCCCGGGCCGGAGGCAACAAAATCCGCGAATCACCAGGTCGACCGGAACTCCGGCCGCGGACGCCCCGCAAAGAGCCTCAATGATCTCGGGGTCCTCGATCTGATTCATCTTGGCGATGATGCGCGATGGCCGGTCATTTTTCCGGTTTTCGATTTCTCTGGCAATCAGCTCCAGAAACCGTGAGCGCATCGTTTCCGGAGCGACGATGAGTGCCGAATACACCGGCGTCTGCGAATGTCCTGTCAGATAATGAAACAGCCGCACCACATCCTGTGTGAGTACCGGATCGGCGGTGAACAATCCAAAATCGGCGTAGAGTCTGGCAGTCCGCACATGGTAGTTCCCCGTTCCGATGTGCGCATAGCTTCGCAGCGAGCCGCCTTCCTTGCGGACAACGAGCGCCGTCTTGGCGTGAGTCTTCAGGCGCCGCACTCCGTAGACTACGTGGGCTCCCGCTTTTTCCAGTTCTGCCGCCCAGTGTAGGTTCCGCTCTTCATCGAACCGGGCTTTGATTTCAATCGCGCAGGCAACTTGCTTGCCCGACTCGGCGGCGCGAATCAGGGACTTCACAAAAGGCGTATCGTCGCCGATGCGGTAGGCGGTCATCTTGATCGCGACCGTCTGCGGATCGTTCGCAGCTTCCGCCACGAAACGCTCCACGCTAGCGTCGAAGCTGTCGTACGGATGATGGACAAGCACGTCCGCCTCGCGAATGGCGGCGAATATGTCCGGATACGCATCCTCAAAGACGGACGGAGCGATCGGGCTCCACGGACGATCGCGCAGACCGGCAATATCCAGCCCCGCGATTTCAAACAGCGCCGTGTAGTCCAGTTCTTCCGGCGCATCGTAGATGTCAACCTCGCTCAACTTGAAACGCTCCCGCAACGTTTCCTTGACCGCGGGCTCCGCGCCAATGGCGAACTCCAGCCGCACGACCGGCTCGTAGCGCCGTTGCCTTACCTGTTCCTGAACCAGTTCGGTCAAGGGCTCGTCGTCGGATTCCTCATCCAACTCGACATCCGCGTCTCGCGTCAGGCGGAACATCGTCACCGGCCCGATTTCCATTCCAAGGTAGAGTTTGCCGAGATTGCCCCGGATGATTTCCCGGAGATGGATCATGACTTGCCCGCCGTCCCTCGCCTTCAACGAAACCCACTGCCGCAGCACGCCCGGCACTTTCACGCGGCCAAATCTGGATTCGTCCGACTCGGGGCTCCGTAAGGAAAACACCAGTGACGTGGACAAGTTCGAAAGAAACGGGAAGGAATGAACAGAATCGATTACCAGAGGCGTCAAACCGGCGGACAACTGATCGTCGAAATAATTCGATGCCTCGTCCTGTTGCGCGGCCGTCAGTTCATGCCACTGCGCGAACGTGACTCCATGAGCCGCCAGCCCGGGAACAATGTCGTTCCGAAAGCAATCCGCCTGCCGGCGCAGCGCCGGAAGGAGTTTCTGGCGGATGCGCTTAAGTAACTCGCTCCTCTCCGCGCTCGCTTTCTCACGAAGAGTAGCGATTCTCTTCATGAAGAATTCGTCGAGATTGGAGCTGAAGATCGCGAGAAACTTCACTCGCTCTAACAGTGGGGTGCGTTCATCGAGGGCTTCGGCCAGGACGCGCTCATTGAAATCCAGCCAGCTCAAATCACGATCCATCCAGACGTCGGCCAGATCGTTCGACAGGCTGGTATTCAGGATTCCGTGATCACCAATCGAGGCGAGAACATTTGCGCTCATCGAGGAATCCTCCCGGAAGCTCCCTGGCTGGTTTCACGCGACAAACCTGTACCGCCCCACGCCACGTGCAGACGTTCGAAGATGGCTAGTGCACTTGCTGAAGATTCTCGAGACTCTTGTTGGATACCGTCGCCGGCAGAGGCACGTAGCCCAGGTTCTTGGCTTCGTTCTGTCCCTCGCCCAGGCACCAGGCGAACAGGTCTTTCACGATTCCAGCTTTCCGTGCGTCGGGATAGCTGTCGTACAAGAGTATCCAGCTCATGGTCACGATCGGATACGAGCCGTCGCCTTCCGGATCTGGTAGGAAGACTCGTAGATTCCCGGGCATCTGCACGCTGGCCAAAGCTGCAGAGGCGGTTTCCGCCGAAGGGGCAACGAATCTGCCCGATTTGTTTTCGACCAACGCTTTTCTCAGCCCCAACTCATGGGCGAACTCGTATCCCACGTAGCCGATCGATCCTTCCGCCTTTTGAATCGCGCTGGCCACTCCTTCGTTCCCCTTGGCGCGAATCGCATTGCCAGGCCAATTGATGACGGTTGCCGGGCCAAAGCGTGCTCGCCACGCCGGGCTAATCGCATCCAGATGTTTGGAGAATGCGTACGTAGTTCCGCTGGACTCCTGCCTCACCACCGTCGCAATGGTCAGTTTCGGCAGGTGGACACCGGGATTGTCCTTCGCGATCTGGGGATCGTCCCAGTTCTTGATCTCTCCCTCGAAAATTCCTGCGAGAACGTTACGGGAGAGCCTGAGATCTCCATCCAGTTTCGGCAAGTTGTAAGCAATCGCCACCGCCCCGGCGGTCATCGGAACCAGTCTTGCGCCCGCCTGGACCTGCGCGATTTGCTCGTCCGTCATCGCTGCATCGCTGGCGCCGAAGTCGACCTTCTCGTCCGGATCGGCAGTAGCACCCACGAATCGCCTGACGCCTTCACCGCTTCCTACGGCCTCGTAGGCGATCACCGTCTGCGGATGGGCCTTCTGATACGAGGCGAACCAGCTCTTGTAGAGCAGCGAAGGAAAGGTTGCGCCCGCTCCCTTTAACAGCACCCCTCCGGCAGGAACTGTGATATCTGAGCTCGCCTTTACTCTCGGCGCGGTGTTGCAGCCGCATGCAAGAAGCGCGATCGCCACCAGGACGAGGCTGGCAACTGGCCGTAGCAGTTCCCCTGCACTTCTTTTGACTCGCATCGGCAAACCTCCGCGCCCGAAGCATCCGGCCAAACGCTAGCTGAACTCCCCTCGGATGTACTGTTGTGTGTGCGGATGTCGTGGATCGTCGAACAAGGGCTTCGACTCGTTGAACTCCACCAGATATCCAGTGCGTCCTCCTTGCGTGGTATCCACGTAGAGGAACCCGGTGTAATCGGCCACCCGCTGCGCCTGTTGCAGGTTATGGGTCACGATCGCTATCGTGAACTTCTGGCGCAGTTCGAGCATTAATTCTTCAATCTTGCGCGTAGCGATCGGATCCAGCGCAGAGCACGGCTCGTCCATCAATAGGACTTCCGGTTCCGTCGCGATGGCTCGGGCGATGCACAAGCGCTGCTGCTGCCCGCCGGACAGGGACAGTCCACTCTTGTTGAGCTTGTCCTTCACCTCGTCCCACAGGGCGGCGCCGCGCAAAGCCTTTTCCACTTTCGCAGCTTTGTCGCCTTTGTAGCCATTCAGGCGCAGTCCGAAGGCCACGTTATTGAAGATGCTCGTGGCAAAAGGATTCGGCTGCTGAAATACCATCCCGATAAATCGTCTTACGGCGACGGGATCAATCGCAGCGTCGTAAATGTCCCGGCCGCGGTAACGCACGTGGCCCTCAAAGCGGAACCCGCGCACCAGGTCGTTCATACGATTCAGACAGCGCAGCACGGTGCTCTTGCCGCATCCTGACGGGCCAATAAACGCGGTGATCGAATTCTTCTTGATTGGAATCCGCGTATCTCGAACGGCCTTGAAAGCACCGTAGTACAGCTCGTGAATGTTGCAGTCGACCACAACATCTTCGTGTTTGACTTGCACGCAATGAGCCGGATGCCCATTGATCGGTTCAGGATTCGGTAACGCGCTCGAAGACATGCAACACACTCCTCTTTATTGCTGGACCTGTTTCGAAGAAAGACTCTGGCCAATAAGATTGGCGGCCAACACCATCAGCACCAGCACCAGGGCTGCTGCCCATGCCAGCTCCACCTGATTCTTGAAAGGCATTCCGGCAAAGTTGTAGATCAGGACTGCGAGTGATGCGGTCGGCTGCATGAGATTCGCCCTGCCGTGCTCCCACAGCCAGTAGTTGCTGAATAGCGCCGTGAAGATAAGCGGCGCGGTTTCTCCCGCTGCCCGCGCGATGGCCAGCATGACGCCCGTCAGAATTCCGGGCATCGCTGTTGGCAGCAGCACCATCCATACCGTCTGTGTCTGCGTCGCCCCCATCCCGATCGCCGCTTCCTTCATACGCGACGGAACCATGCGGATTGCATCTTCCGAAGTGAGAATGATGGTTGGAAGCATGAGCACGGAGAGGGCAACCGCTCCGGCGATCGAAGAAAAGCCGCCCGTCGCCAGCACGATGACACCATAGGCGAACACGCCAGCCAGAATCGACGGGAACCCAGTAAGCACCTTGGCGCAGAATCGCACTCCTTCCGCCATCTTCGTCCGCGACTGCGCCAGATATATGGCTGTCAACAATCCGAATGGAACACTGAACAGTGTCGCCAATCCGACGATGACCAGCGTGCCGACAATGGCGTTACCGAATCCCCCGCCCTGTTCCAACGGCGCGGGGGGCAACGACGTGAACACCGCTATGCTCAGGCGATGGCCGCCCCGCCATAGCAGCAACAGCACCACGCTGAATAGAGGCACAAGCGCCACCAGGGTCAATAGCGTTGTGGTGAAATTCAGGGCGAAGTCCATGAAGGTGCGCGGACGCCGCAGCGAACGCTCCAGCTGCCCAAAATCCACGCCCGCAAACGGGTTGGGAACTCCGGCTCCCGGTTCTCGAATCGGAATGGTTGCCATGGGTGACTACTCCGCCTGCAACTGAGCGGCGCGTTGCAGGATGAAGGCTCCGACGATATTCACGGCCAACGTAATGGCCAACAGCACCAATGCGGCGTACATCAGAATGCCAACCTCTTTGGGTCCAGCCTCAGGGAAATTGTTGGCCAGCAGCGCGGCCAATGTATTCGCGGGCGAAAACAATGACAGCTTGATTTGATTGCTGTTGCCGACAAGCATCGCCAGGGCCATCGTCTCGCCCAGCGCCCGTCCGAATGCCAGCACGACGCCGCCAAAGATCCCACGTGATGCGGTCGGCAAGATCACAGCGAATATTGATTCCCATCTCGTCGCCCCCAGGCCATACGCCGCCATGCGCAGCTTTGGAGGTACCGCGACGAGCGCGTCCCGGCTGATCGCGGTAATGGTCGGGAGAATCATGATGGACAGCACGAGCACCGCCGGCAGTACACCCGGCCCGCTCAGGTCAGTAGAGAAAAACGGCATCCAGCCCAGCTTCGTGTGCAACCAGTCGCAGTACGGCCGGATCAGCGGAATGACTACGAAAATTCCCCAGAGTCCGTAAACAACGCTGGGAATCGCGGCCAGCAATTCAATGAGTTCCTTCAGCAGCCGTTCGATCTGGTCAGGCAGATTCTTCCCAATCGGGCTCAAGTGGAGGTTCAGCTTTTTGAGAAGGACGAATACGGTCGAGCTCAGAAAGCCCTCGCTGAGAAAAATCGCAGCCGCGACTCCAAACACCGATCCGACGATCAGAGCAAGAATCGATGTATAGAGCGTGCCCCAGATCTCCGCGAGAATTCCGAAATTTCCTGCGTTGGCGTCCCAGACGCGCCCCGTCAGGAATCCCACCCCAAGGCTGCGCATCGCTGGCATCGCGGCAATCAGGATGCGGATCACGATGAATGCGACCAGCGCCACCGTCAGCCAGGCAAACGAGTAGCATGTCTTGCGAAATGCGGCGTCCAGGAACCGCTGCCAGGGCGTCGGGGCCTGCGTGATCTCGTCCTTGCGTACCGGAAATACCAGGCCCAGACCAAGACCAGCCTGCGGCGCTGCCGAACTGGAAGAACTCATTCTCTACACCTCGCTCGATTTACTGGGCTGTAATGGTCGACGAAGCCGACAGATCTTTCGCGACAACATTCGCAGGGAGAGGAATGTAGCCCATGGCCTCCGCGTCCTTCTGGCCCTCATTCAGCTCATACTTGATCAAGTCCTGAATCGCAGCCGCCTTCTTCGCGTCGTACTTCTTGTAGAAGATTTGCCACGTGTAGGTCACGATCGGGTAAGCGCTGTCGCCCTCAGGATCGGAGTTCCAGACGATCAAGTTGTCGGGCAGCTGAGCCGACGCCAGCGCAGCCTGTCCCGAAGCGGTGTCCGCTGTGACGTACTTGCCAGCTTTGTTCTCGAGTTGGGCAAACGGAACACTCTGGCTCCTCGCATATCCGAACTCGATGTAGCCGATGGAGCCGGGCGTCGTCATTAGGCTGGCCGTTACCCCTTCATTCCCCTTGCTCTTGGTGCCGACCGGCCAGTTCGGCATCTTGTTGGTGCCGACCGCTTTGTCGAAATCGGGGCTGATGGCGCTCAGGTGCTTCGAGAAAACAAAACTCGTTCCGCTTGAATCGGCGCGCACTACCACGTTGATGGGCTGGTCTGGCAGCTTCGAGCCCGGGTTGGCTTTGGCGATCGCCGGATCATTCCATTTCTTGATCTTGCCAAGAAAAATCTCTGGATACACTTTGCGGGGAAGCTTCAGATCCTTCACATCGGGAAGGTTATAGGCAATCACGATGCTGCCGGCCGTCATGGGAAGCAACTGCACGCCGCCCGGAGCCCGCGAAATTTCTTCGTCCGTCATAGCTGCGTCGCTCGCCCCGAAGTCGACGGTCTTATCGATGACGCTCTTCACTCCGCTGCCGCTGCCCACCGACTGGTAATCCACCAGAACATCTTTGTGCGCACCGCCGAAGTCCTTGAACCACTTCGTATAGAGAGGTGCCGGGAAGCTCGCACCGGCGCCCTGGAGCTTCACTGAGTTGGCGTCGCTGCCCGACGAGTTGCTGTTGCAGGCGATGGTGGCGATGATCAGCAGAACTCCAAAGGCCAGAAGATACCGATTCTTCATGATCACAATCTCCCCGGACCTGAGGACCCTGATTGTGTTGGAGACATCGACCCCTTCGAGCGACACGAGAGCCGATTTACCGCCAGTCGCAAGACCGAAGCGGCAAAACTCGTCCCCAGAGATTGTCTGTGATCCACGGTCCCAACAGGTCAGCAGGGATAATAGGTGGTGAATGTTAACGGAATATCAACAGGACGTTAATGCTGTGTTAACGACACGCCGTCGAAAGAAGTGAAAAAATCTGGTGCCGGGAGGGGGAATCGAACCCCCACAGGCCTTTTGGGCCCTGCGGATTTTAAGTTGAGCCGACTAGCGGGCGTGAGCGC
>Ga0335080_10000025_pt1 | contig 175835 bp, 160 predicted proteins | sample Lox_Sample_34_FD_206720 | JGI IMG/M metagenome (GOLD analysis project Ga0335080, IMG submission 206720) | Soil microbial communities from Loxahatchee National Wildlife Refuge, Florida, United States - Lox_Sample_3.4 | ecosystem: Environmental > Terrestrial > Soil > Wetlands | place: USA... | reverse complement strand
CGTCGGCGGAATCGCCACGCCCAGCTTGTGCGCCAGGGCGTAATTGAAGAACTTGTCGTCGGCGGTCCACCAGAAGGGATTGTTGACGACGATGGTGCCGTGAAGCACGGCGTTCTTCAAGTAGGCACGATAGAACGGAATGTCCTGCGAGATGCGATCGATGATGACGTCGTATTTCTTGGGCTCGTCCATGCGGATGCCGCCGATCTTCACAAACTCGGCGGAGATGCCGTCGACCTTCATCGCGTTGATCTTGTCCACCACGGCGGGCGGGAAGGTGTTTTCCATTCCGAACAAAATGCCGATCTTCTTCACGACAGTCTCCTGATCATCACTACGCAGCCCCAGGGGCTAAAGCCCGCTTCTGCGGCACGGCTGAAGCCGTGCCCTTCCCAAAATCCAGCTGACTGAAAAGCCAACGACTCACGACTCAGAAGTATTTCCCCACCATCCTGATCCACAGCGGCCAGTCGTGCTTGGAATTGTCGTTCCAGACATCGAGCCAGTTGGGGATGGCTTTGTTATTTAGAATCGCGGCGAACTTGATGTTTTGATCCAGGCACATGTCCCAGTCTGCCGATCCGAGCACGATCTTCATTTGCCGATAGCGGCTCAGGAACCAGTCGTCGGACATATTGGGTACGTAGTCCGGAGGATTGTTGAAGTAGCAGTCGTCGTCGTAGTAGCCGTCGAGGAACTGCTTGATATCGAATGCGCCGCTCATGCTCACGCAGTGCGTGACGATGTCCGGATGCTTCATGGCGAAATTGACGCAATGGTAGCCGCCAAAACTGCAGCCCGTGACCGCCAGCTGCCAAGCCTGGTTCTTCCAGCGGATGAACGGCAGGAATTCGTGCAGAAGATAGCGCTCGTACTGCAGATGCCGCAAGACCCGGATTCGCGGATGTACGCCCTTGTTGTACCAGCTCTCGGTGTCGACTCCATCGGGGCAGAAAACCTGGATCTCGCCGCGCTCAATCTTGGACGCGAGCGCCCCGATCATGCCGCGGTCTTCGTACTCGAAGAACTTTCCCATCGACGTGGGGAAGACAAGCAGAGGCACGCCAGCGTGGCCGAAGACGAGGGCCTCCATGTCGCGATGCAATTCCTGGCTATAGCCCTTGTGATATTCGCGGTTCATTCGAGAGGAAAGGTCTGCGAAGCGAGTGCCCACGCCCCAGGCTTGCAGCCGGAGTATATTACCCGATCAGGCGCGACGAAGCCTACCAAAACACTGCAGTATCGTTATGGCAAGCGAAAAAATAACGCGCGGGTACTTGGAGGAACCCGTCTGGGCGTGCGCTTGGAATGCGAGAGTTGGGGGTATGGCTCTCTTAACCTTCGCCCGACTTATCTTGGTTTCTGGTACCAGAAGATCGCCAGAGCAACTAGGGCGACCGTAATGATCCAGAGAATGATGTCTTTGGCGCGGTTTTTTTCTTTTTCTTCAGCCATAGTCGCAGTACAGCATACATGAAATTCTGGTTCAAGGTGGTTCTGGCGTTCTGCCGGGCTTTGGCTTTACGGTTTTGATGCCGCGGCGGCGGCTGGTTGCTTCTTCTTGTAATCCTTGAGTTTCACGGTCTCGCGCAGGTGGACCGACTGCACGCCAAATTGCAGATTGTCATCGATGCGGGCATAGGCCGGAAACCAGTATCCGTCGACGAGCTGCCTGTAGCCGACAAACGTCGGACGAACCTCGACGGGATCTTTCTTCTTTCTACGAATCTGCTCGGGAACGCTCTTCCCGCACAGTTTCACGACCTGCAGGTCACGATTGTCGACCCATATCCGCCCCTGGAAATAGCGTTTCTCCTTCTCCAGTTTTGCAGGCTCGACGCGGAAGACGTAGGTGTCGAGATCATCCACGTGCTGCTGGCCCATGTAGGTGACCTTGTACGCGGGAAGTTGATCGTTGGTGAGGATCCAGGGCATAAACACGCGGATATCATCCATGTCGGTGGCCGACATCTGCACGTTCCTGAGGGTCGACACCTCTGAGAACTTTACCTCCTCGACTCGTTTCCCCTTGTCATCGTAGGAGACATTCGTGATCTCGTGGAATTGGCCATCCACTGCCGTTCCGTCCAGAGTTTGCACGAGCACATCCTGCGTATAGCCGTAGTGCAGCCTCGCGTCCCGGACCTTGGTCTCCTGCGCCGCGAATTTCTGAATTAGCTCCTGCGGATTGATGTCCTTCGGCGGGGTGCTATCGAGCACGCCATTGCCCTCAGCACAGTCCGTTTGTGCCCTGGCCGTCGCGATCAGGAGAAGAATCGACGCGACGGTCATCGCGCATGCGACCCAGGGATGATCGCGCCTTCTTGCTTGGGAAAACTCACTCATCTTGCGCTCCGCGAGGGTGGTTTCAGCGGGAACCATACACCAGCCAGACGCAGCAGGCAAATCGAGGGGAAATGCCAAGCCGAAAGATATGCAAAGTGTTGCGCCGGAAGATCGGCAGTCTCTGGTAAACATCCGCATTGCTATCAGTTACGGTTGGCATAGAGGTTGCTGTCTGGATGTATGGTTCAAGGTAGAAAACAATGAAGACCCTAATCGTTGTGGCCGTCGTTCTTTGCTCCGTTGCTGCTTTTGGCCAAGCTGGCGCCATCTCGAGCCAGGTAACGGTGGTTCAGATTCCAGACCACCCTCAACACGCGAATCTAACTCCTCTGGCATGCGAACACCCGCTGGTGGGAGGAGCGCCAGACGCCTATGTCTACGCCCAGGGAGAGCGCCCCTTGTGGGAGTTCGGCCCAGTTTCACAACCGGTGCCGCTGGGTGACGTGGCTCGCGCCTATCGGAAAGCGCGGCTGACGGCCAAGAAGGCTGAGATCGTCCTCGAGAAACAGGGTTCCTAGCTTTGACGCCCGCCGGATCGCCTCTGGCGGGCCGTAGTTCCTTGCGTTGGCGACGAGTGCGCCGGAGTCCGCTTGAACTCACTCTGATTCGGCGATCCCATCCGTAGACAAAACGATTTCCCCATCTTCTGCATCCCACAGGTAGAATCAACGTTTCACAGATAGAATTGAGACTCAAGGACCAGCCGCTCTCTGTCTGAGATCTGCGGAAGGTTGGTTTTCCCAAAGTGGAGGAAATGCAGGGATGAAGCGCTGCAAAACGCACCTGGTGCGCGTGTGTTTGTTTCTATTGGCTTCGGTTCCGGCCTATTGTCAACGAGGGACCTTTGGAATCGATGTTGGCGAGAGTTCGGACAAGTATGGCGCTTTGTCTTCGGTCAACGGACTGGTGTTTGGCATTGACGGACAGATTACGGTGCTGAAGGCGAACGGGAAGTCGGGCCGTCCGGCGGTCGTGGCCGGAGGAGAGATCCGGCTGCCGAGCGATACCGCGAACCATGCCAAGGAATACGCTCTGTTCGGGGGACCGCGCTTTCAAGTCCGCAATCTAACCATCGGGTTCAATGTGCAGGTCCGGAAGATCGTGCAGCCCACCACCCAGGTCGACAATCAGTTTTTCAGCCGCTACACCCTCGAGATGCTCGAAACGCCGATCGTCTTTCGATACAACATGGGCGCCAGTAAGAAGGCGTTCATCGAGCTGCAGGGAGCTCCGGAATTCAGTCCGCGTTTCAAGAGTTCGTCGTCGGCGCTAGTGCTGTCCCACCCCAATTGGGATTACGGCTATTTTGTGCGGGGAAGTATCGGCTACACGTTCGGAATCTGGTACGCCAAGGCGAACTACGAGACCCGCTATTTCAAGTTCAATGCCGATCCGGAAAATCCGAACGGTTTAAATAACTGGAAGAGCAATGCCATCTCAGGCGGAGTTGGATTCTCTTTCTAACCCAGATCCTGAGCCACGGCCTGCAACCCCAAAGATCGAATACTGGTGTGTTCCGGCGAGCCGTGTAAGGCGGTTGCTCTCCGTTAGTACCGATTCCAGCTGGGGATTGTGGTAGACGATGTAGATAGCCCGTGGACTTTCCTCCAGTGAGCCTTTCAGATTTTTGAGCGCACGCCGCAAGCCGGTCTCAGGAAACGGATTGAAGAGAAAGATCACCAGTGGCTCCCTCGGCAGCGCGAAGGTTGTCGCGTCTCCACAAACCGATTCCATCGCGAAGCACCTCTGCGAATCGCTGTGATATTGCGTGATGTTGTGCTGGGCGACCTCATGCAAAGCGGGCAATAGTTCCACTCCGATGATCTTTCGGAACGGGTAATCGGAGGCCATGAGCAAAGCGCGCCCTTTCCCGGAACCAAGGTCGATGAAAGTAAAATCTGCGAAGTTGAGACTGGTATTTTGGGTAAGAGTGTTCATCATTTCGTGAAACAAGTCTCGCTCCGTGGGCTGGTACGGTGAGTGAACCACGCCGAGTAGCCGATCGCGCCAGCCGACTGCCCCGCTCGTGGTATTGACCCGGAAATCCCAATCATAGTCGGCATCTCCGAAGCGGGAACGCAGGCGTGACGGAGTGGAATCGCGAACGAATCCCCACAAGGTCGCGAGGGAATCCCACGAACCGCGGAGGAATCCACGTCGGGCGATGCAGTCTTTCCAATATGAGTGGACAGCCGACAGGATTCGTGGCGTGGATGAAAGAGAGCGATCCATCGAGCCCATTGTCCCAGAGTTTAAGGCAGAGCGCGGCTATTGGCCTTTGCCGTGAGACTTCGGAGGGCCTGGCTTGTAGTCCGGGGGCACGCCTTTGGTGATGAACGGAAAATCGTCGGGCTTCGCGACCAGAACCTGGCCGTCGAGGGAGAGTTCGTAGGGATCGCCATCCGGGTCGAGCGGAAGACCGCGCCAGTGCTCGGCGCTGGCCAATTCCCAGAGACTGGTAGGAATGCGTCCGTTGCCCTGCACGAAGCGAGTTACGGCCGCCTGCAGGACGGTTGCGTCTTCGTCCACCTGAATCGCTCGCAAGTGGTCGACGGCATTCTGGCGGATATTGCTCTCCTTGGTGGACTCGTACGCTGCGCTCCACAGCAGGCGCGCCGTGGCGAAGTCCTGGGCGTGCTGGGCCATGTTGGCGGCGAGGATCTTCATGAACGGATGCGCACCCGGCACGTCAGATCCTTTGGCGAAGACTTCCCCGGCTTTCTTGAAGTCGTGGAGTTCGGTGTAGTAGACGAATCCCAGATCGTAGTAGAGGCGCCAGTTGTCGGGGTTGTGCTCGATCCCATACTCGATCAAGCGGACGGCGCGCTCAGGCTGTCCCGCACCGCTCGGGGGCTTCGGAGCGAGAAAGCTGGCGCCGAACTGATACGGCGGCAACAGCTTCGGATCAAGGGCGGTCGTGATCTCCAGCAGAGGAGCGAGTTCGTTGTAACTGCGTTCGCGATTGTAGTGACGGTGGCCGAAGTACTGAACGGTGCGCGTCCAGTAGATGCAGGCCATCAAGCCGTCGAAGCCGAGGCTCGCTCGCTTCACCATTTTCGGAGAACTGACGTAGAGCGCGTCGTCAACGACTTCACGAGGACGGGTGCGATCGATGCTCTCGAGCAGAAAGACACAGGCCGTCATCGACACCAGCAGGCAAGTGCCTGCGATGACGGTTGTGCGATTCTGCGGGCTCATTTCAAGTTCCTGCGCTCAAAGATGAGGACCGCGCCGCTCAACGCCATCGCCGTGTAGAACAGGGCGTACAAGGTGTTCTGTACGATGAGTTGCCCGCTGATCGATTGCTGATGCGCCACAGCGTTGACGATATTGAGTGCTGAGAAGTTGGGCACGAGATACGCTGCGCCGGTCGCGATCCAGCGCGTCAAGCCATGCGTCATCGAGGCGAATCCTCGGAGGTCGTCCGCGAAGCTGCCAATGATGAATAGCGAGAAGGCGAATACGGCCGACAGCAGTGGGGAAGAAAACGAGGAGAACAACAATGCCAGGGCGCAAATCATCAGGAATTCAAGAACGATGAAATAGAGCGCGATGAAGATCGAAGCGTCGCCACTGGAGAACTGGTGCGTGACGTACAACAGGGCTCCGAAGACTCCGATAGCCATGAAGAACGTGTTCACCACCAGGGTTCCGGCGAGCCCAAAGAACTTGCCGACTATGAATTCCCAGCGGCGAACCGGACGCGAGAGGACGGTGTAGAGCGTACGCTTCTCGATTTCCTTCGAAACCAGGCCGATGCCGATGAAGATTGCGATTACGATGCCGAACAGGGATACAGCGGTCAGGCCCAGATTGATAACGACCAGGCGCTCGATCTCAATCGAAATCTGACCGACGAAGATCGCAGCGGCCGACAGCAGCAGCGCAAACGCGATTAGGTTGTAGAGAACGCGGTCGCGGACGGCTTCGCGGAAGGTGTTAAACGCGATCGATGAGATGCGGGCGTTCATCGGGAAGTCCCCACGGTCGTTTGGGAGTGCTGCAACTTCTCTACGAAGTAGGATTCCAGCGAGGTGCGCAACGGGGTAAGAGAGATTAGCCGCAGGCGTTCGCGGCGAAGGGCGTCAATCGCGGCATCCTGCTGGGACTCAGGGATGACCGCGCGTACGGTTTCGCCGGTCACGTGGCATTCGGCGCCGAGGGCCTTCATGGAGGCAGGCGCTTCGGTGCCTTCCCACACGACTTCTACCTTGCCCTGCACAGACTTGGTCAACTCTTCCACTGCTCCGACTCCTCGCAGTTCGCCCTTGTGAATGATGGCGACGCGGTCGCAGAGCGTCTCGGCATCAGAGAGGATGTGGGTCGAGAAGAAAACCGTCTTGCCCTCCTGCTGCAGTTGCAGCATGAGATCGCGAACTTCGCGGCGGCCCAGAGGGTCGAGGCCCGACATGGGCTCATCGAAGAACACCAGCTTCGGGTTGTGCAGGATGGCTTGCGCAATTCCGACGCGCTGCAGCATCCCCTTGGAGAACTTGCGAAGTTGCACGCCCTTGATGTCGCTCAGGCCGACTTGCTGCAGAACTTGTTCGACGCGCGGCTTGCGGTACTTCCCCGCGACGCCGGAGAGTTGACCGTAGTAGTCGAGCAGTTCGTGTGCGGTCAGATAATCGTAGAAGTACGGTTGCTCGGGAAGGAATCCAATCTGGGCCTTGACCTCTGAATCAGTCCACTCCTTGCCCAGAATCCGTGCGCTACCGGCGGTGGGGAATACGAGCCCCATCAGCATCTTCAGGGTCGTGGTTTTTCCGGCGCCATTGGGACCGAGAAAGCCGAAGATCTCGCCCTCTTCCACGGTCAGGTGGAGAGGTTGAAGGGCGCGCTTCGGGCGTTTGCGCCAGAATCCGACCATGTAGGTCTTTTCCAGGCCGAGAATCTCAATAGCAGCCATTGTTTGCTTGTGGTTCCGCGAGCGTTTTCGAATCGATTATAAGCAAAGAGGTCCGGCTGGAAGCCCCCGCAACAGTTACGAGGGTCATATAGTCGCGTCGTAGTTGGGGGAGACGCACGACGAAGGGCGGACGTCCGGCGTTCGGTTCACGGTTAGCCTGAGACCATCCTCAGACTACTGCGCGACCGGGAAGATCAGACAGGACGGAAGATTGGCGACCGGCACGTCGCCGGGATTCCCCATCTGAGAGCGCAGGATGCCGTCATTGGTCGAACAAAAGTCACGGTTGCCCGTCGAGTGGACAACAATCGGGGCCGCCCCGATCACATAGGCGGTGTCGAAAGTGGCTCCCCCGGTTTGGACTCCTGTCGCCAGGAAGAAATAACCACCCTTGCCCACGCTGCCCGGAATGGCGGATGACAAGCCGCTGTCAATGAGGCAAGCAGTGGTTGAGGACGGAATGCAGGGCGGCGGTCCACCCAGAGAAGCGATGTCGGGTGAGTAGCCGATTGTAGGATACGCGGTGTAATAGGCCGCCTCGGCGCTTCTCATAGCGCTGATACAACCGGCCGCCGACGATTCGTGGGCTGCCATACGGGCCTGCAATAGACTCGGAATTGCGATCGCGGCGATGATCAGAATGATCGCCACTACGATCAGCAATTCGATAAGCGAGAATCCCTTGTTTGACCTCATGGATCTCTCCTGCCGACGCAAGTAGACCTCTGGGGCGGGCCTAGAAATAAGTTTGCAGTTTGGCTACCAACCTGGAATTAGGAGGGAGAACCTTCGTAACAGGTACTTTCGTGTGGACGACGGTGGCGAGAGCGTAGAGGAAGCAGCGAAGGCTGCCGCTGCTCCCGGTGCGTCTGAGGATCAGACGGATTCTACTGATTGAGCGGGTTGAAGGTAGGTATCCCGGCTTCCGTGTTCGAACAAACGCCTGCCGGATCGACGCGAATCATGGCGTCCTCCTCGGCGCAGAAGGCTCGGATGCCGGTTTGATTCACGGTGATGGGCGCTCCCTGGATGGTGTAGCCGATATTGACGCCGCCAGCCACCGTACCCGCCCCTGAAATAAATCGATAGCCGCTCTTTCCCGCACCGGCGGGATTGCCGTTGTTGGCAAGAACGGAGTCAAGCAGGCACGCCGTGGTCGAGCTGGGCACGCAAGCGGTGCCTAACGGGCCGCCGAGATTCGACAGCGCCGGAGCGTAGCCGACGGTCGGATAGGTGCTCTGATAGGTAATCTGAGCCGTGGTGACCGTTCGCACGGAGTTGACCGCCGAGGACTCGTTAGCCGCCATGCGTGCGCGCATAAGGTTGGGAATGGCAATAGCGGCGATGATCAGAATAATCGCCACCACAATCAGGAGCTCAATCAGTGAAAAACCCTTTTGTTTTTGCATACGTCATCCCTGGGAGATCAGAAATTTGCCGTCGATCCCTGGCCAGAGTTGCTGGCCAAGCCTTCGATCCTGCCTGAGGACATGGGCCGAATCACCGCGTCCAGCAAGGCGTTGCGCGTATTGTACCCCTTCCTGGGGCTCGAATGGTGCCGAAAGTAAGGGTGCCCTGAGGCGATGCCAGCAACCCCGGTGGTAGAACGCAGGCAGGTTCGCGACTTGCAGGCTAGGCCGGAAAACTGTGGCGGAGGCAGGAGGTGGCGCAGGGAACGACAAAAGCGAAAGGAGCAGCGAGCCTATGATCGCTGCTCCCGGCAATGTACCCTTCCCCGAGGTACTTCGCCCAAACTGTCCCCTATTGGTTGAGGGGGTTGAAGGTCAGAATGCCGGCTTCCGTATTGGAGCAGGCGCCGGCGGGATCGAAGCGAATCACGGCATCCTGCTCGGCGCAGAACCCGCGGATCCCGGTCTCGTTCACGATTTTGGGCACCGCAAGCGCCGTATAACCGATGTTCACGCCAGCCGCAACCGTGCCCGCGCCGGTGGTAAAGAAGTATCCGCTCTTGCCGCTAGCAGCCGGGTTCCCATTGTTCGACAGGACAGCGTCGACCAGGCAGGCCGTCGTCGAACTGGGTACGCAGGCTGCACCAAAAGCACCGCCCAGGTTCGAAAGAGCCGGAGCAAAGCCGACTGTGGGATACGTGCTTTGGTACGTGATCTCTGCGGTATTGATCGTACGCAGGCTGGAAACCGCGGATGACTCATTCGCTGCCATACGGGCGCGCATGAGATTCGGGATGGCGATCGCGGCGATGATCAAGATGATGGCGACCACGATCAGCAGTTCGATCAGTGAGAAACCTTTTTGTCTACGCATTGCTAGCCCCAAACAGAGGATTTCACTCGACCCAACACTCGCTCTGTCAACGTTAGTATTACTGGCACACCAGGGGCCAAACGAAGCGTCTTTGAACTTCGCTAACTCGTTTGCTTTCAGAGCAGCAGGGATGAACTGGTGAGGGGATGGGGATTCTTAAATTGTCGTTAATTGGGACTCTCGACAAATTCTGTCAGCGTTTTTTGTCGTCTGGCGGGAGCAGGGGATTGGGCGGAGGAGGAAGAGAGTATGCTGATTTTCGTCGAAAAAACTAAAGGAGCAGCGAGCTTGCGCTCGCTGCTCCTGGCTTTGTACCCTCCCCCAGGTACTTCGCCAAAACGATGCTTACTGGTTGAGCGGGTTGAAGGTCAGGATGCCCGCTTCGGTGTTGGAGCAAGCGCCGGCCGGGTCGACGCGAACGACTGCATCTTCCTCAGCGCAGAATCCACGGATACCGGTCTGGTTGATGGTGATCGGAACCGCACGAACCGCATAGCCGACGTTGACGCCACCCGACACTGTGCCAGCGCCAGTGGTGAACAGGTAGCCGCTCTTGCCGCCGCCTGCCGGGTTACCGTTGTTGGACAGAACTGCGTCGATCAAGCAGGCAGTGGTCGAGCTCGGAACGCAAGCCGCGCCGATGGCGCCGCCCAGGTTCGTCAAAGCCGGAGCAAAGCCGACTGTCGGATAGGTCGAGTTGTAGGTAACTTCAGCCGTGTTGATGGTACGGATGGAGGCGACAGCTGACGACTCGTTGGCGGCCATACGGGCGCGCAGCAAGTTCGGAATCGCGATAGCCGCGATGATCAGGATGATCGCCACCACGATCAGCAGCTCGATAAGTGAGAAACCTTTCTGTTTCCGCATCTCGAATTTCCCCTCGTTGGTTCTAATTTTGAAGTCTCTGCGAACATCGCAGCCGTCTCGAATGTTTGCACCTGCCTCGCCAAATCGCTAGTTACCTTGGTTTTGGGTACCCTCAGGCGAAGGGCTTTGTTTTCAGGTGGGGCGCAAACTTTGGTGGCATTCAGGCCCGGATGTTCGGTCAATGCGCTGGCAAATTCCGTCCAGGAACTGACATTTCGTGTCATCACGGGATCTAACAGCGTTTTTGGGACTCTGGTGCGGCCTCTCATTTCGCATTGCCGTAGAATGTTTCGGCGCCGCGCACAAAGACCATGGACATCGCCGCTGACCGCTTTCGCATCGAGCCTGAAATTGAAAACGCATGGACGTTGCCGGCCTCTCTCTACACGGATCGGACCGTATTCGCCGCCGAGAAAGAGAAGATCTTCTGGCGGACTTGGCAGGTCGCTGGACACGTCAGCCAGATTGCCAACCCGGGCGACTACTTCACTCTCGAATTAGTTGGTGAGCCTCTGGTGATAGTGCGTGATTCGGATAGCCAGCTGCGAGCTTTCTACAATGTGTGCCGCCACCGCGCGGGTCCGGCTGCGGAAGGCTGCGGCTCACGCAAACTTTTCCGCTGCGGATATCACGGATGGACTTACGGCCTCGATGGCGCTTTGATCAATGCGACCGAGATCGAAGGAGTGCAGGGCTTTCGTCCGGAGGATTTCGCGCTGGCTCCGGTGCGGGTCGAGGAATGGTTCAATCTCGTTTTCGTGAATCTGGATCCTGAGGCGCTGCCGTTGCTGAACGCGCTAGGCGAACTGCCGAAACAAGCGGGAAAGTTCCCCTTCGCCAAAATGAAACTGTTTGAACGGCGAACCTACGACATGAAGTGCAACTGGAAGACGTACGTCGATAACTACCTCGAGGGATATCACCTGCCGAGCGTTCATCCCGGGCTGAATCGAGAGCTCGATTACAGCGCCTACGTGGTCGAGCCGCACGAGCGATATGTCCGGCAGTTCAGTCCGATCCGCGGGGCTCAGCCGGGGGACACGACTCCGCGGCGATATCAGGAAGCGCGCGAAGACTTGACCACCGACTACTTCTGGATTTTTCCCAACTGGATGCTCAACTGCTATCCCGACAATGTCTCGTTGAATATCGTTCTGCCGCTCGAAACCGAGCGGACGCTGGCGATCTTCGAGTGGTACCTGCCGGAGGAGGATCACACGAAGCTCGCGGCCAAGGCGTCGGTGGAGTTCAGCGATCAGATCCAGATGGAAGACGTGGCCATCTGCGAGAGGGTGCAAAAGAATCTGCGGTCTCGCAGTTACTCGCGCGGACGATTCAGCGTAAAGCAGGAAAAAGGCGTGCACGCCTTTCACCGGATGTATGGGGAAATGATGCAAAGGAAAGAGAGGTGATCGTTGACTGAAATGACTCCGTTTGAATACTGGGACTTCTACGACGTACCGCACTTGATCCTTCTGCAATATCGGGGCAGCAATTTCCTGCTGTGTTGTTCGTTCGACGACGAACTTGACGATTATCGCGACCGGTACGAGGTCTACAAACCGTCCGACGCTGATCTAGTTGTACTCCGTAAAGAGGGCTGGGAACCGTTTGTAAGTCGACCGCTGAAACGCGTAGGCGACATAGCGGTGCGTGACGTGAAGTTCGACAACACGCGCAGAAAGAAGTTGGATGCGTCCTGCTTGAGCAGCTTTCTAGTTGAACGGTAGGTGGCTGAAAACCACCACCCGTGGCCGACCTCGGCCAATTTCTCCTGATTTCTACTGCTCCGACCTCTCCTTTCTCACTGAAAACAAGAAACTTATTCCATTCCCACTTTGGTATGGCACTTGCGACTCTGCCGAGTTGAGGTTTGGCATTTATGGATGCAGGGAAGTTGTGGTGGGCGGAGGTCGTCATGAAGAGCAGACTCTCTGGAAGATTCGCAATCCTGATTTTGGCAATCTTGGTTTTGGCGTCCGCGGGCGCGCTGTCAATTAGCGCCTTCGCGCAGACGCGAGAGGAAGGCCCCGGGCCGTCGGAGCAGCCGAATGCTCCGATGGAGATCGGGCAAGTGCAGGGTTCGGATTCGCAGCCCTACAACGACCAGGACGCACAGCCGACCGATGCGCAGCCGGGTGGACCGTCGGGCGAGGCTCCGGCAACGACCGACCAGGGTGTGGGACGCATCAGCCTGATCCACGGCGCCGTCTCCACGCAGCGCGGTGACTCAGGGGACTGGTCGGCCGCGACTCTGAATCAGCCGGTGATGACTGCGGACAAAGTTTCGACTGGCGATGACGGCCGCACTGAAGTTCAGCTTGATTATGCGAACACGCTCCGCTTGTCACGCAACACGAAGGCGAATCTCGCGAACCTGACGCACAAGAACATCCAGGTTCAGCTGAGCGAGGGACTTGTCACCTACTCGGTTTCGAAGGACAGCGAGGCTGAGCCCGAGATCGATACTCCGAATGTCTCCGTGCATCCTTCGCATCACGATGGCGTATTTCGCATTGAAGTGCAGCCGGATGGCGACACGACCGTGATCGTGCGAAAGGGCGAGGCACAGATTGCTACTCCGCAGGGCAGCACGGAAGTGCGGAGCGGCGAAATGGCGACGATCCGCGGCAACTCGGAGTCCGCGCAGTACAAAATTTCGCAGGCTCCGGACCACGACGACTGGGATCGATGGAACAGCGACCGCGACCACATCATCCGCGACGCGAATTCTTGGCACCACACCAATCACTACTACACGGGAGCGCACGATCTCGATGCGTATGGCCAATGGCGCCATGTCGATGACTATGGCGACGTGTGGTACCCCAATGAGTCGGAGGATTGGGTTCCGTATCGTAACGGCAACTGGGTCTACGAGCCCTACTACGGCTGGACTTGGGTCGGCTACGAGCCGTGGGGATGGGCGCCTTATCACTATGGCCGCTGGCTGTGGTCTGGCGGCGCGTGGGGATGGTGGCCGGGACCGTCGTACGGCTGGTACCGTCCGTTCTGGGCTCCGGCGTATGTATCGTTCTGGGGCTGGGGCGGCGGATTCGGCTTCGGTGCTGGCTGGGGTGGCTGGGGCGGATTCGGCTGGCTCCCGCTTGGCCCGTGTGACTGGTTCCACCCGTGGTGGGGTGGTTACCGCGGACGTTTCGGCGTCGTGAACGTCACGAACATTCACGTCACTAACAACTTCGGTGGCATCCGGCCGTTGCACAACGGTCTGCGCTTCTCGAACTTGGCGAATCTGCACAACCAGCGAATTGGCCGGGCGATGTCGACCGTAAACGCGGGCCACTTTGGCAACGGACGCGTGGGTGCTGTCGCGGCAAGGCCCGAGCAGTTGCGCGGAGCACGGATGATGGCGGGCAACCTGCCAGTGGTTCCGTCGCGGGCAAGCCTGTCAGCGAGTGGACGCATGGCGTCACCGTCGACAATTCGCAATGGCGGCTCCGAACGCTTCTTCGGAACGCACAACAACATTGCGCGCCCGACATCGTTCCAGCAGCAGACTGCGAACCTGCGGCAGACGATGCAGCAGAACCACGTGGGCGCGATTCCTTCGGGTGGGCGCTCGAACGGCGAGTTTGCCGGACGCAGTCCCAATGCCGTTGGGACGATGCAGCGGCCGAGCGCGGGCATCTCGAACCGAGAGACCGGAGGTTTCGGCAATCGCAACACGCCGAACCAGAATGGCGGCTACCGGACGTTTGGTGGAAACACCGGGACGGCGCAACCACAGCGTGGAACGAGCCAGGTAGCCCCGTCGGAGAACCGCGGCGGTTTCCGTCCGTTTACTCCGCCGAGCGGAGGCAATCGTCCGCTTGAAGGCAGCGGTGGTTCAAACTCAGCGCCGCAGCGCGGGACCAGTCAAGTAGCTCCGTCGGAAAACCGGGGTGGCTTCCGTCCGTTCACGCCGCCTTCGCGCGGTGAAGTGTCTCCAGGTGGATCGACGGGCAACGGCGGCGGTTATTGGAATCGCACGGCCCCAAGTTCGAGTGGGCCGCGTAGCTACTCGGATGGCTTCGGTCGCGGAACGTCGCGGCCGCAGCTTGATATGCATCAGCCGATCGTGCGAGCTCCGTACGGTGGCAGTTCCTCGCGGCCGAGTTACGGCGCGCCGAGCTATGGTGGACCGCGTAGCGCTCCGGGATATTCGCGGCCAAGCTACGGAGGATCCGCGCCGCGCTCCGCTCCCAGCTTTGGCGGCGGAGGTCACGCACCCAGCGGTGGCGGCCACGTCAGTGGCGGAGGTGGCGGCAGTCATTCGAGTGGCAGCGGAGGTGGCCATTCGAGCGGTGGAGGTGGAGGGCACTCGAGCGGCGGCGGTGGTGGACATCACCGATAGACCGCTGCTCTCAGGTTGATGTACACGAAGTGAACGATAGAGGCGGAAAGGGCGTGCCCAAACGGCACGCCTTTTCATTTTGAGTCGTCGAAAACCATAGCTCTGAACCTCGCCAGCTACGGCCGGGCATACGCCGGGCTATCTGGCTCCGGCCTGTCGTAGTCATGGCCGTACTTGTTCTTGTGCGCGGTGCTCACGTCCGACTCCGCCAGGGTGAAGCTTCCCAGGGTGTTCTGTCCGGGAACAATGGTGATGTCTTTGATCATCGCCCGGAGTCCATCCGGCGCAACTGCAGAGTGGAACACTTGCAGCTGATATCTTCCCGGCGGCACGTCGGGAATGGTCAGGTCTCCATGGACGTCGGAGATCGCGTAGTAAGGCGTGGCGACGGCGATGACCACCGCGCTCATCTCGGCGTGAATGTTGCAGAAGATGAAAGAGATTCCCGGCTTGTCGAATTGAACGAAGCGCGTCGTCCCAGACTCGTAGAGGCCAAGGTCGAAACGTTTCCCTTCAAACAGCGAGAACACATTATGAAAGAAAGGATCGTGGTTCGGGAACTCGACCTTTCCGCCGGCGGGTATCACGATCAGTGAGGGCTGGAATGTCTTGTTTTTCTGAACGAGTTGTGGGATGCGTGTTTGGCGCGCAGTCTCGACTTTGGATCCGAGGGGAGTCAGCCACACTACGGCCTGTGAGGAATCTTTCAGCCGACGCCCGCCCTTGGTCAGATCTACGTGCGCCCGCAGACTCTCCTGTGCGTGCAGGCCGAGACTCAGCAGCAGGCAGGCGAGCGTTAATCCGAGTTGGAGTGATGAGATCCTCAAAACAGTATCCCCACAGAGAGATTTACCTGATTGGTCGAGCTGCTGCTCGAGTACACCGGGAAAGTGCGCAGTCGCCGGAGTTCCGCTGAGAGAATGAGGTCAGAGCGCGGCCGAAATACGACGTTGCCCAGGGCTCCGCGATTCCGCCCGAAGATCGTTCCGAAATTGTTCTGATCGATGGCGAACCCGCGAATATCGGCCGTGAAGGCATCGTCCTGAGAAACCACGCCGTTCAATTCGATCTTCGGAGTCAGTTGTAGTTTGAGCTGTGTCCATCCACCCGCAACGTCGAGCCCGCGGAGAGGACTCAATGGATTCGCCGGATCGCCGCCATACACAACGGTTGTCCCGACCCCAGCGCCAAGGCCTCCGATGCCGCGGCCGCGATAAAACTCTCCAGATAGGGCCAGGCGAGGAGCGATCGGAATCTGCCAATCTGCCATGCCGGCCCAGGCATCGACGTATCGATCCCATGTCCAGTCCTGCCGGCCGTAGTACCCGGCCACCCCAAAACTCATGGGATGTTCCCGCACCGGACGGGACCAGGCCGTACGCAGCGCATACGCGGGTTGACCGGCCAACTCGCCGGCTTGCGGCCTGCGGTAGAAGGAGTTGTAGGGATTTTCCCAGTCCAGGTTATCGAGGAGTCCAGCCTGCACGGTGATCCTCTGCTGATCGCTGATCGCGAATCGGTGTTCCACGCGGATTTGCGGCGTCCATCCCCAGAGATTTCCGGCCAATGCGAAAGCTGGCCGGGCCAGGGAGGCGAACGATGTGGGGGACAGCGGCGAAATGAAGAGAGAATCCTGGCCCGCAACTACCGAGGTGTGGTCCCAATCGAGCCGCAGGCTTGCAGTCTGCAGTCGCACGATTCCAAAGTTCACGCCGTTGCCGGTATTCGGGAACCCGCCCGCGAAGTCGAGTTGCACGTCCGCGGAGGTTCTGGCACCGGCAACTGTCGGACCGAAGATTTCGAGTCCGATCTCCGATTGGCGCAAGGTCGCGCCAAATGTCGCACTCGGAACGTCGCCGGAAAGTGGCCTGGCGTAGTCGGGGAAATCCAGGTTGTTGGAGCCACCTACATTTCGAAAGGCGTTCATCAGCACGATGCCGTGCAGGCGCGCACGATATTTCGAGGCGGTCTCAACTTTTGTCTGATATTGCTCATCGATCTTGGAGCCAAGCAAGGAAGTGGTTTCTTCGAGTTTCTGAACTCGTTCCTCGATGGGAGGGGCAAGCGCGGCGGTGGAACTGGGCGGGGTGGAAGGCTCCGCAGTAGGTCCTGCCGCCATTTCATTTTCCCGGGCTGCAGCGGGCCGCTCCAGCAATGCGCGCGTCTGTTGCAGATCCTTCCGCAATTGTTGCATCTCGTCGCGAGATTGCGTGTTTTCGGCGCGCATTTCCTGAACCAGTGCCTGAAGCTGGCGGACCTGATCCTGTAACTCGCGGACCGCCGCGTCGACCGAAGGCACGGGATCCGCCGTTTGCTGGGCTGCGCCGAGCGCGTGGAATAAAACCGCTGCGGTCACCGTCAAGGCGGCTCCGCGAAGCGTAGAGGTCCTAGGGTTCTTCACACGTCCTCCTGCACTCATCCGGAGCCGGACACATGGAACAGAAACGGATTTTTCCTACGCCCCCGGATGTGAGACTGAATCCTGGCTGGCATTCTGCCGCGGTATGACGGGGCCGACTGCAATCATGACATTACCAGAGTTCCACGCGGGATCGTGGGCGCGGCCGCGGAGCAGGATGCGAAAGACGGTCCGGTCGTCTGTGGTGCGCTCCACAAGAATTTCGCCGCCGTGATCCTGAACGATCTTGTGAACCACAGCGAGTCCCAGGCCCGTGCCGTTCTCTTTTCCGTAGCTGACAAAAGGATGAAACAGTTTTTCGCGGATGGACTCGGCAATCCCGGGCCCGTTATCGGCGACCGCGATGGTGATGGAGCCCGAAACTTCGCCTGCCGTTACGGCTACTTTGCCGCCGATGGGAGGAGCCGCTTCACAGGCGTTGAGAAGCAGATTATAAAGAGCGCGCTCCAGTTTCCGCTGGTCATACCATCCGGAGACGGCGGGGCCGCAGAGCACGTCGATGGAGCGATTGTGATGCCGCGGATGTAGCCGCACGGCCTGCACTGCGCGCTGAATGGTTTCGGCCACATTGCCGTACGCAGGGGTCAGAGATTCGCGCGTGCGGGCGAACTCCAGCAATGAATCAATGAGGTCGGTCATCAGGTTCACGCCAGTACGCACTTCCTGGTAAAGCTCTTCGCGCTGAACGGCGGTCAGATGGCTGTCCACCAGAAACTCAGAGTTGGCCACGATGGCCGCGAGCGAATGACGCAAGTCATGCGAAATTGAGCTCGCCATGCGTCCGATGGTGGCTAACTGCTCCGATTCCAGCAGGTCCTGCTGACTCTTCAGCAGGCTGCTGCGCATCCGGTCAAACGCGCGGGTCAACTCGGCCACCTCGTCGCGTCCACGCGGATCCAGCGGATGATGGAAGTCCCCGTCCTCCAGCGCACGCACACCAGCAACGAGACTTCCCAGCGGCCGGGTAAACGTGTGGGAGATGAAGAAGACCAATCCGCTGCCGACCAGGACTGCGGCCAATCCCAGAAGCAGGAGATAGCGATTCAGCTGATCCAGAAACTTCGTTGCCTGATCGTACGATTCAAGCACGCTGAGGCGGACCGGGGCGGTTCGAGAGCCCGAAAGATCGAGCGATGTGGCGAGAAACCGCTCTCTGCCAATCGCGACGTCGCGCGGAGTTTCCTGAGCAGATCCCGTGATCAATTCCCGCAGGTTTCCGGCTGCAACTTGAGTAGGCGGCAGCGTGGTTGCGATTACTTCATCTCCGCAAGAGAAGGCAACCTGGCTGCCGGAGACCTTGCTGACTTCGGCCGCAAGGCGACCGTCGATTTCGTAGCCGACTACCAAAAACCCGAGCAGCGTGCCTTCGGTGCGGGAGCCGCGGTAGATGGGCTGGATGAACGTCTGGTAAAGGTGGTGCTCTCCCAGCCACCAGTGACTGCTTTGTCCGTGGTCATCCTCCAGCGACTGCTGAAAGTACTTTTCTGCTGCGTCCTTGGTAAAACCGGGCGTGTTGGTGTGAAGCGCGACGGCCTTGCCGCTCTCATTCACGAGGACGAAGAGATCGAAGCGGGCGATTTGCCACACATCCCGAGAAGCATCCTGGATGGTGAGCGGGTCGGAGTTGCTCATGATCGAACGGGTGATGGGCAGATCGGCCAGCAGAGCGACGTCGTTGGTGAGCATCGTCTCCCGCTCGTGGCGGAAATCCTGAAAGGCGGAGACTGAATCGTGCAGGTTCGTCGCGATGTTCTGGCGCACGTGAGTTTCCACGCTTCGCCGCACCAAGAGCAGACTCGTGGTTGTCAACCCCGCGGTGATCAGCAGCATAGACAGCAGGAAACGCGTGCGCAGACGTACGCGCGGCAGCAGCGCCCCACCGTCGGGAGTCAGAGCGTCAACTGGGGGATTTGAGACGGGTTCGGGTGAGAGATTCACAGGATCAACGGACGAACTTGTACCCCATTCCATGGACCGTGCGGAAATGCACGGGACTCGACGGGTCCTTTTCCAGTTTCTGCCGGAGTTTCAGGATGTGGTTGTCGACGGTTCGGGTCGAAGGATAATTCTGATAGCCCCAAACCTCATTCAGCAGCTCGTCGCGCGAAATCACCCGGTCGGGATTCTGAACCAGGAATTGAAAGGTCTTGAATTCCTGGGCGGTCAGGACGACAGGTTTGCCGTCACGCTTGACCTCCATTTTCTTGAAGTCGGCGGTGATGTCGTCAAAGCTGACGATCTGCGCCTCGGGAACTCGCGTCGTGTGACGCAAGGCCGCGCGGACTCTGGCCAGCAGTTCGCGGGGACTGAAAGGCTTCGTGACGTAGTCGTCCGCGCCGAGTTCGAGCAGCAGAACTTTGTCGGAGACATCGCTGGCCGCGCTGAGAACGACGATGGGTAATGTCGGCGAGATAGCCTTGATTTCTTTGCAGACGTCGCGGCCCGACACTTTGGGCAGGCGCAGGTCAAGGACCACGGCAGCGGGTGGAGTCGCCTGAAAGCTGTCGATGGCGGATTTGCCGTCCGACTGGGTCTCAACGGTGTAGCCTTCGGTTTCAAATAACCGGCGCAGCGCCTTCTGGACGGCGGGATCGTCCTCGACAACCAGGATGCGTCCCTGCGGCTTGGTTGGAGGAACGGGAGCCATCGTTCTGCTGCTACTGAATGGAGTTGCTAAATTCCCCATCGGAACACCTTCCAGTCTAGAGTGAGGGAAAAGCTTTCCGGACCCCTGCGTATACCGGAAGCACTTCAACTGCTTGAAGCTTACAACTTTCGATGAGGTTTCGACCGTAAAGTCGCGGGTTTTTGACATTTCTTTTACAAAGTCAGAGCCGTGTCAAAAGCGGGTACGGAATGAGGATTGCATGGGCAAAATCAATGGTTGCGCTCCCGTTCGCCGGCTGGTTTGCGATCGGTCAATCATGTAACTCCCGGATGCGAGGCGCGGCGCCTGGCGCCGCCGTCGTAAAATGTCGCCTTGCCTTCTACCGAATCAGAACTGAATCAGCTTGTGGTAGTGCTGGTGCGGCCGCGCAATCCGCTCAACATTGGAGCCGCCGCGCGAGCGATGAGTAATTTTGGAGTTCGCGAGCTGCGCCTGGTGAATCCTTATGCGGTGGCGTTTCGCGAAGCCCGTTCCGCGGTAGGCGCCTCTGCGCTGCTCAAGAACGCCGAAGAGTTCAAGTTGGTTGCGGATGCAGTTGCAGATTGTGCCCTCGTGGTGGGAACGACGGCGGTACGTAATCGTACGCTGCAGCATCCGCTGCGTCGCCTCAGTCGGGAATCTGGGGGCGCCATCCGTACCGCTTTGCGATCGGGCCGGGTTGCGTTGTTGTTCGGTTCCGAGAAGATCGGCCTGACCAATGCCGACTTCACCCATTGCCACTGGCTGATGAATATCCCGACGCATGAGCAACACATCTCGATGAATCTGGGACAGGCCGTCGCCGTCTGCTTGTATGGGTTGTCCCAGAGCGAGGGTGACGAAGCGATCTCGGAGAAGCAAGAACCTGCTGCTGCCGGCGAACTCGAGAAGATCACGCAGTGCCTGTACGAAGCTCTAAGCACCAGCGGGTATGTAAAACCAGGAAACGACCGAGTGGCCGAAGAAAAAGTTCGTCGGCTGATGCGGCGGCTGAATCTGCACGCCATGGATGCGAAAGTCTTTCTCGGAATGGTTCGCCAGATCGTCTGGAAGCTGCGGCAGGACGAGAAACCCTAGCGTTTCACATGCTGGGCCGAGGCCTGGACCGATGCTTGCTTGAAGCGGAACTGCAGCAACCATACGCTCGGTGCCGGCTGTCCGTTCACCTCCGGAGCGGAGAACTCCCATTGTTGAGCCGCTTGCAGGGCGTGCTCGGCGAAGTAGTGGCTGGGCCCGGCAGACTTCAGCGTTGCCGAACTCACCTTTCCCGAAGCATCCACCTCCACCCGCACGACAACTTTGACGGTGCCGGTAATCGTGTTGAGGGCACTGTGCGGGACTTCCGGAATCACCTGGCGCACGACGGAGCCCGCGGAAGCTCGGGTCTTGGGTGCCGGTGCTGGTGCTTGAGACGGGGATGTCGCTGGTGCAGCAGCCACCTCCGTTTTTTTCGTCTCTGCCGGAGTGGAAGACTTGCTGGAGCGGAACCACAACAGCCCGAACACAACCGCGAGCACCACGACGATCGATACTGCCCACAGCATGACCGGTCGACGCGGATTGGTTTCTGCAGCAGGTGGAGGTGGTTCTGGTGGCGCGGGCACTGACCGTGCCTGAGGCTGCAGGCGCGCCTGGATTTCCTTGAGGGAACATCTGCGATTGGGGTCAAGTTGCAGGCACTCCCGAACGATGCCGCGAAATGGATCGGACAAAGCCTGGGGCAGATCGCGATTGGCGGGCGAGCCCTTCTCTGCGATCTCCACTTGCTGCGTCATGGCCGCGAGCAACGTCACACCGAGGGACCACACGTCTCCGGCCGACGAGACGATTCCCGCTGCGGTTTCCGGTGCGTCGTACACATCACGGCGTCGATGCCGGCCGTTCGGATCGGTGACCTTCCCGATCTGATCGGAGGACAGCTTCAACTGCTCGCCGACGGCCAGAACATTCGAGGGCTTGATGCGGCTATGCACAAATCCGTTCTTGTGAAGATAAGTGAGCGCATCCAGAAGTGGAGGAAGCAAGTCCGTGGCTTCTCCGGGCTCCAGCGCTCGCTCCGGGAGAATTTTCGAGAGATCGTCGTCGGCGCATTCCATCAGTACGTACAGGAAGGGAGCGCCGTCCATCGCGCAGCGGCCTGCCTCATAGACGCGAATCAGATGAGGATCGGAAAGCCTGATAGTTTCGCGGAGCCGCGAGAGTTGGCCTGCCGCATCGGTCTCATCGGCTTGAATAAGCTTGATCGCTGTTCTTTGCGGCGACTGGCCAGGGGCTTCGGTCAGAAATACCGCGCTATGATCGGAGCCGCCCAGCCACTGTTGGAGCGAAAATCGGCCGTCAACGGTTCGGCCTTCCCATGACTTCCACGCCTCGAAATCGCCCATTGGCTGTACCTGCGGCAACATTCTAAGCCATCAGCCGAGAAATGGCGGCTCGGAGTGTGAATCGCAGGTACAGCCTGTGCCGGATTTCTCATCGGCTCTTATAGGTGAACGTGACCTTGGTCTCCTCGTCGAGCACCAGCGGGCGGACGAAGCTGAACGAAGTTCCTTCGTGCGGGACATCGATGGCCACCGGCAAAACGCCCGCCACCCGCTTTTGCAGGTTGACGACGTTTTCGGAGGCGTTCTGGCTGACGACTCCGGGAGCCATCGCCGCGACTTTGCTGAAGTTCCGGCCATTGAGTGCGATCATGCTCGAGGTGGTGTTCATCACAGGCGCTTCAACGGTAACCTCTACCATCTCGGTCGCGGCGCCGACACTCAGCACTCCTCCAAACAAAGATGGCTGATTGGCGTCGTACCGAATGTTCTCGGCAGTAGTCTTGAAGCCTGGGCTGTCAATCTTGAGCTTGTAGTTTCCCGAAGGCAGACCCATCACCATCCAGTGCCCAGCGGAGTCGGAATTCGTAGTACGGCTCATGCCGTTGTCGGAGGACGTGATCGTCACTTGGGAGCCAGATACGGCGGCCCCGCTTTGGTCAGTGACATATCCTCCCATCTGGCCTGCCGGCGACTGCATATATGCAGCAGGGCTTTGGGCGCTTTGGTAGAGGTACATCTCTTTGTCACGCGGCATGATTCCGCGCGATGCTTCTGCCTCGCGCAAGGGCGCCGGAACCCGGTTGGCCGCGATCACGTCGCCACCGAAATCCTTCACCTTGTACCGATCGGGCAAAAACACTTCCCAGTTCAGCAGGCTGATTGGAATATCCATGCTGGGAAGACTCAGGTCCGCTCCGCCTTTCTTCGCGAATGGAGCCCCGGAGTGCATGAATACGAAAGAGACGGTGTACGGACCGCTGGGCCGGAAGCCGGGCCGCAACAGCGGAACACGGTTGCCGTCGGGACCTTGCACGGGCTTGACGCGCTCTCCAGCGACATCCGCCGAGAGGATCGTCGCACCTGCCGGCAACGACACCTTCAGGAATGGTTGTGCCTGGTTCTTCACGGTCAGTTTGACCTCAGTGAGAGACTTGCCTTCAGACGTCACCATGGTCGTCACCTCCGCATTCTCGGCCACTGCGGCGAGCACGCTTCCGTCGGGGAATCGTACCCAGTTCAAAGCTAGCGTCGGCGTCTCACTCGCCTGCCGGTGATAGCGGAAGGCCGCCTGTGGCGGGAAGTGCGCCATGGTCCGGAGGTAGGGATTCGCTTCCTTCACATCCATGCGCTTGAGTCCGCCGCCTTCCGCCGCGGTGATCTCCATGGTTCCCGCGCCTTCCACCAGGACTTCTCCAGTTTCGCGTTGCGCTCCCTTCAGGCTGACGAAGGGCACGTCCGCTTTCGCATCGTTGATAGAACGCTCCATCGAAATCAGAAACTGGTGATTCTTCTGACCCGGGCTATTTACTTTCAGTGTCAGAGTTCCGTTCTGCGTCTCCGTCGAGTCGAGTGTTGGACCCGTCACGCCCGTGACCTCGAACCCTGCGGGTAGCGCGACCTGAAATTGGGCAGGTTCTCCCTGCAGTACGTTGATGTCCGTAAGGAACGCAATTCGCATTTCGGCTTCGCTCACTGAAACCAGCGTCTTGGTATCGGAGAGGAACCGCACTTCGCGGGGGACAACCGGCGCGACGATCTCGCGCGTAGCCCACCAGACATTCACCGGTTGTCCGGGCAGCAGAGTCGCATGGATCTCAGTGTGACCTTTCTCGGATTTCCGATTCGTGATGAGCCCAGGAGTGAGGTTAGCGAACGTATGCTCGCCCGGGATCAGCAATGTCATCTCCACGCTACCTGCGGTAGGGACGGGAAGCGTGAACGAAGCCCGGCCGGCATCGATGCGCAGCGGCAATCCGGTATCGAGCGAAACCGAGAACTCGCCCGGTCCCGGCAGCAGCGCAGCGTGGGTGGCGCCATCGAGAACAAGAGGAAGCCCCTTGCCGTTCTGATGTGCGTCCAGAATGGTCAGGCCGCTCGTCAGCGCAACTTTGCTCATTCCTTTGTGAAAGACTTCACCCTCGAATTCGATGGAGCCGAGAACCGTGGTATTTTCCACATTCAGTTTCAGCTGTGCGTGCTTGAGCGAGTAGGGAAGGGGAGCCACATCTGGTTTCTTCGGTGGCTTGGCGGCCAGTTCGACAAGCTTGTTGTATTCGTCCAGCGTGAGCGTCACATTGCCCGGATCGGGCTGCGGCAGCACAATCTTGTCTTGCGCCCAGCACAACGACATCATGCAGAGACTGCCAATCAACATTGCCAAGGTTTTGCGATTCATCGTGCCCCTCCCTTTTTGTCGCGCTGGAAGCTGAATTCGGCAGCTGGAGACTGGTTCTCGCTGGTCAACTCTGAGACCAGATAGATGGATGGACCGAACGCGGGAAACTCGATGCTGACCGGAAGAATGCCCGTGACTTTTCCTCCGAGGGATTTCGCTCGGAAGCTATCGAGCAGGGCCTGCGTGGCGTCTTTCTTCTCCTTTGCGTCGGCTCCCTGGAGTTTGGTGAATTGCTCCAGGCGGTCGTATTCCTGCGGACGCGCTGGGGCATTCGTTGAGATTGGTCCTCCTATCGCCCCGCCGGCTCCGCCACTTTCCCATCCGGCAGGGGCGAGTGCCGCAGACACAGGGCTGTGATACTCCTCTGTCCGAAACGTTCCCGGTTCCGCGGTGACGCGGAACATCGGCGGATAGTAGAGCAGCATGCCCGTCCGCGAAATCGGCAAGTCTAGAGCCGGAAGCGAGACGGTTTCTTTACCTTTTTCCTGCCACGCACCGGCCTTCGTCACGTACATGATCTCGACGACGAAGGCGGGAGCATCCTCTCCGCCTCGTGATTTCTCGAGAGGCAAGAGCAGGTTTCCGTCTGGAGATTGTCCGGGCCGCACCGGCTTTCCACCGAGAGTCGCACTCCACACCGACGCTCCTGATGGCAGGGCGATCTTCAGGAAATTCCGCTGGTTATTGCGCACCGCATATCGCGCCTGCACGAGTTCCTTGCCGTCGGTGCTCACAAGGACGTCGTAGCGCGCTTCTTCGACATTTGCCATCAGCACCGCCTGCTGGTCATAGCGCGCAACGTTCACGCTCAGTGATCGAGTGGCACCAGCCTCGCCGGCACGAGCGCGAAACGCGACGAGGGCGGGGGACTGGCGGCTGGCGATCATCTCGCCCAGATCGGTGGCGTCGGCGTCTTCTAGTCCCTGGACTTTCTGACCTTTGATCTCCCCAGCGCCCAGGATCTCAACCGCGACTCCGCCGTTGTCGCGTTCGGCGTGAAGGAGCCGGAGCAGTGGAACGTCGATGATTCCATCCCGGGGGAGCCGTGCCTCGCCGGCAATTACGAAGCGCGCGCTGTGGTCGACCGGCTCAAGGAAGCTGACGGCGAGTTCGCCGTTTTTCATCTCCCAGTCGGCGACCATCGCGCCCGAGACTTGATTAATCGTGATCTTCTCGGGAATCTGAATACGCACTTCGCGGGCGGCGCCTTGAACAACGTCGATGGCCGCTTCGGCATAGACAGAAGTTGAGTCTTCCGACAGGCTCGTCAATTGCGTCAGCGAACCGCGCATCCGCAAAGGCAACTCGACGTGGTGATCTTCAGTTTTCTTGCGCCAGACGAAGGTGAGCGCCTCGTTGCCGCGGCCGTAGGCCAGCCACTTCGTCTCACCAGAGGACTCTGACTTGTCGGACAGAATTCCTCCACCGATGCGCAGATCGATGCCTTGTCGTGGAAGTTCGATGGAAGCGCGCGTCACGCCAGATTCTGTCGATGGCAGGGAAATACTCTCGTCGCCAGTCGTTGTGGCGACGGGCACGTCGACGTCAAGCGTGAGCACCCACCTTCCTGAGTGAGCGAGAAGGGCCGACAAATGTCCTCCACCCTTTCCTTGCGGTGAGGGAACCAGCGACACCAACTTGCCGTCGAGTCTGGCCTCGCGAACCAGCAATCCAGACGGAACCGGAACTCGTACCCAGCCGTCTTTCAGGACGTCGACCGTGAGGTTGGCCCGTCCCTCGGCCAGTTCGCCGGTTACGCGCAGATCGTAGTCGACGCGGGTCAGGGTTGCCTCGAGCGGAGGCGGTTCCGGATCGCGCTCGACCGGATAAGCCTTGGCGCGCAGCACCTTGTACTCGTCGACCGGGATCACGACCCAGCCGGCTGCGTGGGAACTCTCCGGGGACTTCTCTTGTGCAATGCACAGAGCTGCGGCCGTCAGCACGGTCGACAGGCAAAGAAGCAAGCGTCTTGCGGCGAGCCATCTGGGATCCAAAACTACCGAGAGAATCGAAGTCTTCATAGTTCAACCCTCACTCCAACAGTTCTGGGGATGCGGTGAAGTCTCATAGGGATGTCGCGGCGTTCAGCCGCTCAGAGTAAGAATGCCGGGCGGGGGGAAAATTGCAGGGATTTTCAGGCGGGTTACTTCAGGCACCAAGCAAGTGATCGATGGCAGCCTGCTGTACCATATCTGGTCGCAAACCATTGATGGTGGGAGGTCTCTTGGCTTTCAGCACGGAGCAGTCGCGGCTGGTCTATGAGCGCACTCTCGGAGTCCTGATCGAGGCGAGCAGTTCTTCGTCTCGCGGTCCGGTGAACTTCGGTAAGTATCCAATATTCATGGTACGGGCGCGCGGATCGCGGATCTATGACGTGGACGGCAACGAGTATATCGATTGGATGATGGCGTTCGGCGCGCTGCCGCTGGGGCACGCGCATCCGGAGATCGTGGAAGCGATCACCGAGGCCGCCACGACCGGCGCTCACTTTGCTACTGCAACTCAAGTGGAACTTGAAGTGGCGGAGATGATCCAGAAGATCGTGCCCAATGCGGAGCGGGTGCGCTTCGCGAATACGGGCACCGAGGCGATGATGGCCGCGATCCGGCTGGCGCGCGGCGTCACGGGGCGGCCGAAGATACTCAAATTCGAGGGACACTATCACGGCTGGTACGACGACGTCATGGTGAGTTCCAACCTCATGCCGCCCGCTGCGCTGGGATTGCGCTGCGATCCGGTCAGGATTCCCGACAGTTCCGGACTGAATCGCGCCTCTCTCGACGACACAATTGTCGTTCCGTGGAACGATCTGCCGGCGCTTGAACAAGCGATCGAAAACCATCGCGGGCAGATCGCGGCGATCATCACCGAAGGCGTGATGGCGAACGTGGGAGTCATTGCGCCCGCGGAGGGCTACCTGCAAGGGCTGCAGAAACTCGCGAAGGCGAACGGGATTGTCTTCATCCTCGATGAAACGGTTACGGGGTTCCGCATCGCGCCCGGTGGCTGCCAGGAGTTCTACGGACTCTCTCCCGACCTGGTGACTTTCGGCAAGGCGCTCGGCTGTGGGCTGCCGGTGGCCGCGCTTGTGGGGCGCGCCGGAATCATGAATGCGCTGCAATGGGGCGGTGTGTTGCACTACGGCACGCACAACGGATCGCGCATCGGAATGTTCTCGGCGCGGGCGAATCTGCGCGTACTGACCCGCGACAACAACGCGTCGTTCGTTCATACATGGAAAATCGCCGATCGTCTTTGCTCAGGACTGCGCGGGCTGTTTCGCAAGAAAGGACGCGCCGCCATCGTACAAAACGTGGGCCCCATGTTGCAGATCATGTTCACAGACCGTCCGGCGATCCGCGACTATCGCGAGTTCTGTCAGTACGTCGACCGTGGGGCTTTCCAGAAGTTCGTGTGGTCGCTATTTCCGCTCGGAATCTATGCGTCACCGTCAGCGGCGCTGCATTCGATCGTCACCTTGGCGCATAGCGAGCAGTGTGTCGATCAGACGATTGAGGCCATGGGCAATGCGCTGGATGAGTCAACAGGAACAGCCGCATGAATGCGAGATCGGTTGCTGAGCGTGCCGCAAGCCTGCTTTCTCTGGAAGGAAAGGTGGCCATCGTCACTGGCGCGGCTTCCGGCATCGGACGCGGGATTGCGATCCGGCTGGGCGAAATGGGCGCAGGGGTCGCCGTGCTCGATATCGATGAAGCTGGCAGCAAAGAAACGGTCGCGGCAATTGTTGAGCGAGGCAGTGAAGCCATCGCGGTCAACTGCGATGTTCGCAAGGCGGCGGATTGCAGGACGGCCGTGGAAACGGTAATCCGTGAATGGCCCGATATCGACATTCTCTGCAACTGCGCTGGGATCGCGATCCGCAAAGATGTGGTCGAACTCAGCGAAGAGGAATGGGACCGCGCCCTCGATGTCACGCTCAAGGGAATCTATCTGCTGTCACACGAAGTCGTCCCGCACATGGTTCGAGGCGGCGGAGGCAGCATCATCAACATCGGCTCCGGATGGTCGCTCAAGGGAGGTCCGCGCGCCGCTTCGTATTGCGCGGCGAAAGGCGGCGTCGTGAACCTTACGCGCGCCATGGCGATCGATCACGGGAAGGACAACATCCGTGTGAATTGCGTCTGCCCCGGGGATGTGGACACGCCCATGCTGCGGAGCGAATGCGCGCAACTGGGCGAGAATGTGGGGGCATTCATGCAGGAGGCGGCGAGTCGCCCGCTGGCCTGGGTAGGCACTCCGGAGGACGTGGCGAATGCCGTGTTATTCCTGGCGAGCTCGATGGCAAGTTGGATTACAGGCGCGGCGTTGGTGGTGGATGGCGGTGGGTTGGCGTAACTCCCATTGAGTACCAGCGATATCAACTAGCCACGATCGATAACCCGCAGAAGGGCAGTTGGTGTCTAATGAAACAGCCATAACGCTGGAGAAGAAATGTCACTGCCACAAGTGGACTGGTTAGTGATCTGGAAAATTTATCACTATCCGTACTTCTTCTGGGCGTACACAGGCCTCAGTTTAGCGATCAGATTTCTGATGCTTCGCTACGTCAATTCAGCAGCACTCATCAAGACTTGGGCTCTCAGCAGCGCCGCATCGCTGCTTATTCTTCCAGCTATGCCATTTGTGGTCCTTCCAGTCTTTGCTCTGGCGGAAAGTACTGTAGGAGATGTCGCCGTCCATTCGTTGTTCATGGCTCTCCCTGTGGCGATATCAATAGCGCTATTCGCTGGTCTGATAGATGGAATACTGCTGCGGTTGCTGTTGCGTGAAGCTGTCGATAGAAGGCGGATGAAGTTTCTTGTCTGCACGAACATTCTTGTCATGTTCTCAGCTGTTGGTACGGTGCTCGCGATCATGTTGGCTCACCCTCCACAGATCATCGCAATGGCGGATAGCTGCCGTTAGCAGGAAACGCGTCCATCAATCCTCGGTGGAAATCCCCAGAGGACGTCTCCAATGCCGTGTTATTCCTGTCAAGCCCGATGGCAAGCTGGATCACGGGAGCCGCGTTGATGGTGGATGGCGGAGGATCAGCCTAAGGACATCATTCTTCTGGTCGAATGCCTGCGGTCGATTCTTGCGCGAAACCGATCTATTGGTGAACGTCACTAGCTCTGACTGCCACGCCTGGTGTGAGTTTCGCGAGGAGTACGGTTACGCGATTGGCATTGCCGGCCGCCACGGCCAAATCAGGGACGCCGTCGCCGTTGTAATCTCCAACTGCCGCAAAGAGTGAGCCAGCACCGGAAGGAAAGCTCAGCGGCGCATCGAAAGTCCCGTCCCCATTTCCCAACAGCACAGATGTTGTTCCTTCATACGAACTGGTAGCGACTATGTCGCGATGGCCGTCCTGGTTAAAATCGGCGCTAGCGATGGAGCCTGGACATGAACCCAGCACGGGACTGGAGGGGGTGGGACGAAAGGTCCCATCGCCGTTACCCAACATCACAGTGAGACTGCCCAGACTAGGAGCTCCGCTGTTGAGGTTCGCTACCACGAGATCAAGGATTCCATCCCCGTTGAAGTCCCCGACGGTGGCCGAGACGGGTATATGGCCAGTAGCTGGGTGCTGGACCTTTGCTGTAAAGGTGCCGTCTCCGTTTCCCATTAGTACTGTCATCGTCTGGCTGAAGACACTCACGACCGCTAGGTCGGTCTTGCCATCCCGGTCAAAGTCTCCAACTGCGAGCGATTGAGGACCGCCGCTGACCGAGATCATCTGTTCTGTCGGAAAAGTTCCGTCGCCGTTCCCCAGCAGGATGGTGATTGCATCTGCGCCTGGGGCTATGACGACCAAGTCCGCGTTGCCATCCCCGTTCAGATCGCCCGGCGCCTGGACGAACGCTACCGAATCAGACGATATCGGGGACAATGAAGAGAAAGTGCCGTCTCCATTGCCGAGTAACACCTCGACTTGATTGACGTCAGGGAGCGAGAGGGCCAAGTCCGGTATGCCGTCCCCATTGAAATCCGCTGCGGCAACATTGTTGATTTGCGGCATCGAAATGGTTGGCGCCGGTACAAACGTGCCGTCGCCGCGGCCGAGGAAGACGTTTAAACCGCCGTCTGCGGGCGCGACAAGATCCAAGATTCCATCGCCGTTCAAATCGAAAGCCGTAACCGACACGGGTTGGGGGCTTGTGCCTGGATTACTCGAATTCACAAAACTAAGCGTCAGGGGAGCCGTTGGCATGTGCCCGGTAGCGCCGCAACCCAGCGCCCACACGAGCGCCGCCGTAGCTATGGATGCTCCAATTCGAAATAACGCATATTCGGTCGGCCGAAAGTTCCTCATCGCATATCCCCACGGCGGAGTTGCGCCTCGTCAGCTGCTATCGCCATCGTATATCTGAGAGGAGATCTTGCATCTGTCATGCCACGACGAAGGGTTACGATCGTTTCTCAACGGTGTGGGGCAAGCTCTTTCTTTTTGTTCGCGATGGAAGGTCCCTGCTCTTACCGAGCGCGGAAGGCTCTCTGATTCCGAGCCAAAAAGGTGGTTCGTTGCTGACAAATTCTGTCGATACGTCGCGGGCGAGTTTGCGAGTCAACCCTTTCGCCCGCGTCTCTGCCGCGCCGCCTCATACAGCACAATACTCCCCGCTACTCCAGCGTTGAGCGATTCCACCTGCGGCGTGTGCGGGATCGCGATCAATTGGTCCACCTGCGCCATGAGCGCCTTGGGAAGGCCCGCGCCTTCGCTGCCGATGAACACGGCGCACGGCTCGGTCAACGCGGCCTGATCGAGGGGCGTCCCCTTATGCGATGACGTGGCGATCAGGCGCACTTTCTGCGTTCGAAACTTCGGCAGCATGGCCTCGATGCCCCCGAACGTCTTGCCGCCGACGAGCGGTATGCGAAACAGCGATCCTGCGGAGGCGCGAATCACCTTCGAGTTGTAAGGACTCACCGATCCTTCACCCAGAACGACTCCAGCGCTGCCGAAGGCTTCGGCAGACCGCAGGATCGTCCCCAGGTTCCCCGGGTCCTGCAGGCCAACAACAACAATTACCGGTCCCACCTGAAGCCGTTCGAGGATCTCTTCGAGCGAGAAGTCCTTGAGGTGTACCAGCGCGGCGACCCCCTGAGGCGTCTCACTGGCGACCGCGCCGTCGAAGGTCGCGTCCGGGAGCAACAACGTTTCTACGTGCGAACCGATTTGCGGCAGAAGGCGCTCGGCCAGGCTGCGCGCCGAATCTCGGAAAAAGACGGTTCTGAACTTCAGTCCGCTTCGAATTGCCTCTTCCAGAATCCGCAGCCCTTCGATGGCGCAGTATCCGTCATCCGTGAGTTCTGCTCGAGCGAATGCCTGCCGCAGTTCTTTTACCTGAGCGTTGTGGCGCCCTTCGATCCGGCGGAGCCGCTGATCTGCTGTGACATTTGGAGAACGAGCCATTTTTCACCGTGTGGCGACTGCGAGACTCAGGGTTGCTTTTTCGTAGAACCCTGTGTCTTCGAAGTTCTCAATTGCCGTATTATGATAGTTTCCGCCGTCTATCTTAATCCGTTTAGCTAGGACAGAAGGAGCGCTGTGCGCGCCGAAATCGTAAAGATCAACTCCGACAACCCTGAATCTTCTCTGGTGAAGTACGCCGCGGACCAGATTCGCTCCGGCGAAGTTCTGGGAATGCCAACGGATACTTTCTATGGGCTGGCTGCCGATCCGTTCAACCTGCGGGCGGTCGACAAGGTTTACGACATCAAGACTCGCTCTCGCCATAAGCCGCTCTCGCTGCTGATCGGAAGCGAGGATCAGGCCGAGGAACTGGCCAAGCCGCTGCCCGAGGAATTCTACGCGTTGGCGAAGAAGTTCTGGCCCGGCCCGCTGACGATCATTGTGCAAGCCGGCTCTCGCCTTCCGCTGAAGGTCACGGCCAACACCGGCAATGTTGCGCTGCGCATTCCAAACGCGAAGATACCGCGTGCCGTGGTCATGGCCGCCGCGATTCCGATTACAGCGACGTCCGCCAATCTCAGCGGAGCTGCCGAGTGCACCAGCGCCGAGCAGGTTCACGACCAGCTTCAGGGGCGCATCAGCATCATCGTCGATGGAGGGCCCTCGCCGCGCGATGTCGCTTCCACCATCATCGACTTGAGTGATTCCGAAGCGCGCTGGCGCATTATCCGCGAGGGAGCGATCCCGGCCGACGACATTTCCAAGTTCTTCGCTCAGGGATAACGCGAGGGCGAACAGTACAAGGATGACCGACGAAACCACCAAACAGCCGCATTCTCCCCGTTGGTGGCTTCGTCTCTTGGTGGCAGCAGTTCTGGCCGTCGTTGCCTTCTTCGCGATCACTGCCTACCGGGTGGTCCACAGCGCATCCGAGCAGCAACTCCGCCATGCAGATACGATCGTCGTTTTCGGCGCGGCGGAGTACTACGGTCGCCCGTCTCCAGTTCTGCGGGCGCGACTGAACCACGCGTATGAGCTGTATCAGAGTCACCTGGCACCGGTGATCATTACGACCGGTGGCGCCGCGGGCGACCCCAGATTCTCCGAAGGCGGCGTGGGCGAGGACCACCTCCACAGACTCGGTGTTCCTGAAAGTGCCCTGATCGCCGAGACGCAAGGCTCAAATACGGCGGAATCCGCGCGTCGCGTGGCCGTCATCATGCATGCCAACGGATTCCACAGTTGCATCGCGGTAAGCGACGCGTATCACGTGTTTCGAATCCGCAAACTCCTCGAGCACGAGGGCGTTGGCCCGGTGTATGTGGCTCCGCGGCCGGATTCGCGCCCGCACAGCGTCGTGCAGCGAACGCTTGCCGTGGCGCGTGAATCGATGAGCTATCTACTCTGGAGTCTCGGAGTCAGGAATTAGGCGAGTCCCGGAATCCCATTCACCGACGCTACCTCGTAGTGCGCCGCCGTCCGATCGAAGTGCGCCAGATACTTCCGGCGCTCCTCGGGAATGATTGCCGTCTCGTAATCCTCGTGCCCAGCCGCTGCGCGAAGATCATCGATCGAGTCCCAGAGCAGAATGGTGATGAACTCGACCTCCGCCCCGAGATTCCGGCGCAGCAGGTAACTACCTTTGTATCCCTTGACCTTGCTGATGCCGGGCAGAAGCTCAGGTTTCAGCATCGATTCGTAAGCGTCTGCGTGCTCTGGTCTCGTGTATCCGTGCCACACCCTGGCGATCATGGTGGTGCCTCCTCGGAGGCAACCTTACCACGACATCCGCTTGCGCAACTCCGTGATGTGCGCCACGTGGTGCGGACCATGCCACGCATAGAGGGCGAGCACCTTTTCCAGCGTCATTGGACCGAGCTCCGGATGGCGATAGGTCCGGTTCCATTGTTCGGGCGTCAGGGAGCGGAGCAGACGCACCCACCGGTTATGCATGGAATCGAGCAGGGTCAGGGATACTTCCAGTGGAGTCGACTTCGTGTCCGGTAATTCGGCCCAGCGTGCTTCCTCATAGGTCTTGATGGTCGGGCTGTCCTCGGTGAGGGCCATTTTGAAGCGGACGTACGCATTCATGTGGCTGTCCGGCATGTGATGGACGACCTGCCGAACGGTCCATCCGTCCGGGCGATACGGCGTGTCGAGTTGCGAATCAGAGAGCCCGTGGACTGCAGCCCGGAGTTTGGTTGGCGTTTGCTCAATTTCTGCGAGAGCAGCCTGCTTTTGTTTCTCGCTTAGTGGACCGTCATACTGGAACTTTCCCACTGGAAAACGCAGATCTTGCATGATTTCTCCTGGTTTGGTTTGCGTATCAGATGTTCGATTCTCGCTATCCGCTTCAAGAAGTGATATTTGCCCGGTAATCTGGAATAACGGACGGCGGCGGGTGCCGAACCTGTTCAATAAACAACTAGCGGTTGTGGCTGTTACCTTGAGGCCACATGGCCTCCGGCTTTGAATTTCGGTTCCCGTGCCCTCAGTCTGGTGCATCCAAGTGAGTTCTAGGCTAAACTCTCTCAGCGGTTGAGTTTAGCAACCGTCCCAGGTCCGCGGTCAGGGGACCGCATCCGGGGAACCTGTGAGGGGCAACATGCCATCGTCAGTCTGGTCGGGTCACTTGACCTTCGGTCTCATTTCCATGCCCGTGCGCTTGTTCTCCGGCGCGCGCAGCAGCGGAATTTCCTTCAACATGCTGCATCGCACCGATAAGTCTCGCCTGAAGCAGCAGTATGTCTGCCAGGCCGATGGGCAAGTCGTCGACCGCGGCGATATCGTCAAGGGATACGAATTCCGCAAAGATGAATACATCATCATCGAGCCGGATGAGATCAAGAAGATCGAGCCGCAAACCGCCAAGACGATGGAGATTCTCGAATTCGTGAAGTCCGACGATGTGGACCCGGTGTATTTCGAATCCTCGTATTACATGATGCCCGAGGAAGCGGGCCGCCGTCCGTATGCACTGCTGACGAAGGCTCTCGAGGAGAGCGAATACGTCGCCATCGCCAAGATCACCATGCACAACCGCGAGTACACGGTGTTCCTGCGCCCGCACGAAGGCGGCATGATGCTGCACACCATGTACTACGCCGAGGAAGTCAAGAAAGTGGAGGGCTTCGGCGCCCCTGAAGTAGAACTCAAAGATGCCGAGGTCAAGGTCGCGCACCAGCTCATTGAAGCTCTCGCCGACGAATGGGATCCCGAGAAATACAGAGACTCATTCCAGGATAATCTCAAGAAACTCATCGAGACCAAGCTGGAAGGCGGTGAAGTGGCGGCCGTGGAACAGCCAAAGAAACTGGCGCCGGTCGTGGATCTCATGGCCGCGCTGAAGCAAAGCCTGGCGCAGATGGAAGGCAGAAAGAAGCCGGCGGCGACGACCGCTTCCGATGAGCCGGTCGCCGAATCCGGAAAGGCGCGGCGCAAGCGCGGATGAGTCAAATCGCCGCGCGACGTTTTCCCGCAGGCATCCCACCCAAGTGTCTCTGCATCATCCACCTAGAAGCCTTCAACCGGTTCCGCAGCTAGCGCCTGGACGCGGCAACCGCTACAATACTTGATTCCGATTGCGCAGCAGAATTCTCTTCTCGGAGTTCCGATGAGTGCTCGACGTGTGGGTTGGCTCGCCGCGATGTTGGTGGCGGTTCTCTTCTGGATGTCTTGCGGCGAGGTGTACCGGCCCGTGGTGATCCCCAACCCGACCAACCCGCCCAACCCGCAGAATTTTCATTCGGTGTTCGCGGTCAGCAACAATGTCGCACCGAATCCCGGCACCGCGTTGCAGGTCGATGTCTCAGGCGACAGCAACATCGGGGCGGCCACGATGGGGATCAACCCGACTCATGCGGTTGTGTCCCCTAACTTCAGCCGCGTATTCGTGACGAGCGCCGGGAGTGTGGTGTTCGGAAACGCCGATCTGGTCACCGCCTTTGTTCCGGCAACCGCCGCGGGGATCGGCAGCACCATTACGTACAGCCTGCCCAATGTCGGTCCCAATCAGAGTTCCGCGATTACAGCGATCCGGGAGAACGATGGAGCCAACCCCAATCTTGTAACCGTTACGCTGGCGTCCGCCATCACGAAAGCCGTTGTAGGCGGCCCGATTGTGATATCGGGCGTGATCATCCCGGGCAAAGTGCCGAATCCGGCTGGCTACGACGGGAATTTCACAATCTCTTCCGTGAATGGCACGACGATCACATACAACGATCCGATCAGCGGGCTCGCGACCCTGGCGGCAACCACGGGCACGGCGACGGTTCCGCTTCCCACTTTTTGTTCCTATCTTCCGGATTTCATCACAACGACGCAGACCAATGCCGCCTATGTGGCGAACTACGGACAGGAGAATGGGCTGAACTGCAATCTGGCCAGCACCGATTCGATCGTGGCTCTAAACACGGCGAACAATACGATCTCGCGCATTGCCTACTTGCCCGCGGGATCGCACCCCACCTTGCTGTCCGAAACGCCGAACGCTCAGAACTTGTACGTGGTCAATCAGGGAGACGGCAACAGCCCGGCGACGATTCTGAATCTCTCGACGGTGGACTTGTCGACGACGGCTTCCATCACGGTGGGCGCGAATCCCGCCTGGATCGCTATGCGCCTGGATGGTCAGCGGGTCTACGTGGTGACGCAGGGAAACGGGCAGCTTTATACGATCGCAACCGATACCAACGCGATCGTATCGACCCAATCCGTAGGCTCCGGGGCGAATTACGTTCTTTACGACAAGAACCTGAATCGTTTGTATGTGACGAGTCCAGCTCCTGACACCAATTCGAACGGCCTCGTTTACGTATTCAGCGCGGTCGGCAGTACGCCCACCCCGCTGCCGACACCGGTGGGGAACCCACCCGGAGCCCTGATTATCCCTCCGGTGCCTCCGTGTGCAACGGCGCCCACGACTTGTGGTCCGGTGATTCCGAGTTCAGTGGCCGCTTTGCCCGATGGGTCGCGCTTCTACGTGGCGAGCTATCAGATTCAGAACCCGTGCTCTGATGCGTATGCCGGGACGGGGTCTTGCATCATCCCGATGGTGACGGTTTTCGACGCGCGGAACCTGACAATCCGGGCGGCGTCTTCTTCGTATTTTGGCGCGGAGTTATCGCTGCTCAGTTCGCCTCCGTTCGGGCCGGTGGTCCTTGCAAGTTCGGTGCCGCCGCAATACGCTGTTCCAGAATTGCCTGCGTGTGACGTCCCCGACGTCTACTCCCCGGGGTCCACACGCTTCCGCATGTTTGCTACGGCTGCGGCGGACAGCAGTCACGTCTATGTGAGCGTCTGCGACGCTGGGGCGGTCGCCGATATCGCCACGAACACCAACACAATCAATCAGGGGACCAACGCTGCGGACAAATTGGTGACCGACATTACGGCTCCGCTCAGTCCTTGTTCCGCGCTGGTGTGCAGTTCTGCCGCGATCACCTCGTTTTCAATTGGCGGGAATGTGGTGACCGTGCAGGCCAACAACAGCTTCATGGCCGGACAACTGGTTCAGATTTCGGGACTCACGCAAGGAACCTATCTGAACGGGCAGATTCTTACTGTCCTTCCTGCCGGGTTATCCGGAACGCAATTCGAGGCGGCGTTTACTCACGCGGATGTAGGCTCGACTCAGGATGCCGGAACGGCAGCGCCGGTGACTCCGCCTCCGGCGGCGATCACCGCCTTCTCGATCCAATCCAATGTGATCACCTTCCAGGCGGCTAACGCGTTCACTCCTGGAACGAGGGTTGCAATCTCAAACCTGTCCAGCGCGGCTGCCACTACGGCTGGTCTCAACGGGAAGGTGTTGACCGTCATTGCTGCGGGCTTGTCCGGGACTCAGTTCGAGTGCGTCCTGCCGACAGCCCAGACAGACGTCAATCAGACTGCGGACACCGGTAGTGCCGTGCCACAGGTCTTTCCACAGACGCCAATCTTCTTGCTGACGGGACAGTAACGGAAGGTCGCGGGTGCCGGCGAATCCGCGGCAGCCGTTTGCCGGCCTGATTACAGGAGTTCTGCCTAGACTTTGGCGGGCACTTCTTCTTTTTCCTTCGTCGAGTTCTTCGCGGTGTAGTGTGAATCGACGTAGTCGTCGAGAATCTCGATAAATTCGGCGACGATCCGGTCGCCCTTCAATGTCGTGAACAGCCGTCCATCGACGTAGACCGGGGCTTTCGGTTCTTCGAACGTGCCGGGCAGGGAGATGCCGATGTTGGCATGCTTCGACTCCCCCGGACCGTTGACGATGCATCCCATCACTGCCAGCTTCATCTCCTCCACACCCACATACTTGCCCTTCCACGTCGGCATCTGCTCACGCAGGTAGGACTGAATCTGCTCCGCCATTTCCTGGAAGAAGGTGCTGGTGGTGCGCCCGCAGCCTGGACACGCCGTGACCTGCGGAGTGAAGCTGCGAATCCCCATCGACTGCAGAATCTGCTGGGCGACGCGGACTTCTTCGCTGCGATCTCCTCCAGGGGCCGGTGTCAGAGAGACGCGAATCGTGTCGCCGATGCCTTCCTGCAGCACCACTCCCATCGCCGCACTCGACGCCACAACGCCTTTTGCGCCCATGCCAGCTTCGGTGAGTCCCAGGTGCAGGGGATAGTCGCACCGGGCAGCCAGAGAGCGATAAACATCAATCAGATCCTGTACGCCACTGACCTTCGCGCTCAGAATGATCTGGTCGGGCCGCAGGCCGTATTTCTGCGCCAGTTCGGCAGAGTCCAGCGCGCTCACCACCATCGCTTCCATGGTCACATCGCGCGCGTCTTTCGGTTCCGCCAGCTTGGAGTTCTCGTCCATCATGCGCGTCAGCAGCACCTGATCGAGAGAGCCCCAGTTCACGCCGATCCGCACCGGCTTCTGGTACTTCACCGCTACTTCGATCATGGTGCGGAAGTTGTTGTCGCCTTTGGCTCCGATGCTGGCGTTGCCGGGGTTGATGCGGTACTTGGCCAGGTCACGCGCGCACTCCGGATACTTGGTCAGCAGAACGTGCCCGTTATAGTGAAAGTCGCCAATGATCGGGACGCGCAGTCCGATCTTGTCGAGTTCCTCGACGATGCGGGGCACGGCGGCGGCGGCCCCGTCGTTGTTCACGGTGACACGCACCAGTTCCGATCCTGCCCGCGCCAGTGCGGCAACCTGCTTGACGGTGGAGGGCACATCGGCAGTGTCGGTGTTGGTCATGGATTGCACCACAACTGGTGCATCCGACCCTACGCGCACACCTCCGACAACGGCCGTAACGGTCTTTCTGCGATGAATCGTAGCCATAGGATTCTCTTAGTTTAACATCTCACCTTGGCACGGCAGGGCTTAGGAACTGCTGAACCTCATTACTCAAACAACTGACTGTGTGAGCCCATGCGAACGAGTTGGAGCGTGCCGGCATCCGGTTTTCGGTAGATAAGCAGCAGATCGGATTTCATGTGGCACTCGCGATGATCTGCCTAATCTCCGCTAAGAGCATGATCGCGATTTCGCTGCGGCAAGGGCTGATCGTCAGCTAACAGGGAAGCAATTTCTGAAAGCAATGAGTCGAGTTCGGGGCGGTGGCCACTCCGCTTTTCGCGTTTGAAGTCGTGGCGAAAGGCGGAAGTGTACTCAATGTTCTGCATTCAATTCGGTGAGAAGCTGCGCAACTGAGTCGACCGACTTCAATCTACCCTTGCGCGCTTCACGCATCGCCGCTGCCGTTGTCGCGTTCGGCAGCCGGACGTCAAAGGGTAGGGCCTGCTCCGCGGCTACGCGCGTCAGAAGCACACGCACGGCATCGGAAACCGAGAGGCCCATAGCGGACAGTGTCTTGGCTGCTTTTGCCTTGACGCGCTTGTCGATGCGCACGTGTACCATTTCAGTGGTTCCCATGATCGCTACCTGAGATACATTGTATCTCAGGGTTAACACATGTTCAACCTCAAGTGGCGTCCAAAATTCCACTCCAAAACAAAATCCCGAACCATGACTGTGGTTCGGGATTCTCGCGTAATTCTTAGACCTTCTGTTTATGGCAGGCGATCCGCCAGTCCCGGAATGGTCTTCATCAAATCGTTGTAGATGACCATCACGGCGAAGAGCACCAGGAACACGAAGGCCGCCTGATAGACGCGTTCTTTGATGTTCATGCTGATGTCCCGCCGCATCAGCCCCTCGATAATAAGGAACATGATGACGCCGCCGTCGAGAATCGGAATCGGCAGCAGGTTGAAGATGCCGAGGTTCAAGCTGATCGCCGCAGTCAGGCTCATCAGCGGAGTCCATCCCTTGCGCCGCGCAGCTTCCCCAGCCGCCTGACCGATTCGGATCGGGCCCTCGATCGATCGAGGTGATATTTTGCCTTGCGCCATCTTCCGGACCAACTCCAGGATCAGGAGACCGTTCTGACGATTTTCATGCACCGACTTGTGGAAGGCCTCACCAAACGGCAGGGTTTTCACATTCATCAACATGCTGCCGATGCCGATGCGGTAGGACTTGTCGGACAACGTCGGTTGCACCGTGACACTTAACTGTTGGCCGTTACGGAGCACGCCGAGAGTAATGGGCTTATCTTTGGTGACTTTCAGGCTCTCGACCATGGCAGCCAGAGCTGGCACCGGCTTGCCATCGAGAGTAAGAATCTGGTCACCCTCTTTGAGACCAGCTTTCTCTGCCGGCATGCCGTGAACCAGATCTGTGATGGTCACCTTGGTTTCTTTGGGAGCCCATCCTGCGAAACCGATCTGGTCAACGCCCATTGCCTCGGGGGTGAGAGTCGCTGCAACGCTTTGCCCGTTCCGCTCGACCGTAACTGCCAAGGGCTGTCCCGGACTGAGCGCCTCTTTAAGGTCGATCTGCTCCCATGTCGGGTTCTCCATGCCCTCGACTCGAGTGATGCGATCGCCCACCTGCAACCCGGCTTTGGCCGCCCCTGTGTCTTTGAAAACCCATCCGATGACCGGAGGATCGTCGTATACCGCCGGGTACTCGTAGTGCACCATGTAGACGGTGGTCAACAACACGACGGCGAGCAGAATATTCATGGTAGGCCCGGCGATAGCGATCAGAAACCGGTGCCAGCGCGAGTGATTCATGAACTCCCGGGGATCGTCCGTGCGCTGATCCATGGGATTCTCGCCACTCATCTTCACGTAGCCGCCCAAGGGAATGGCGTTGATGCGATAGTCGGTCTCGCCTCGGCGGAATCCCACCAGCCTCTTGCCGAACCCAATGGCGAACTGCTCCACTCGCACGCCGAGCAGCTTGGCCACGGCGTAGTGGCCAAACTCGTGGATCAGAATCATGAACCCCAGGACGCCAACCACCGCAACGAGTGAAGTCAGAAAGTCGGACATAATTGAAGTACGTTACTCCCCACTGGTTAGATTCCTAAATCACGCAAAAGATGTAGCTCGCGGCTGCTCACTTCTCTTGACACCGGAAACCCGCTGTTTGGCCAGTTGGCGCGCCTCAGTGTCCACTTCCAGCACTCTTCGAATCGATTCCAGATTGCCCGAATCGGTTGCTACCAGCACCTCTTCGATGATGCGAGGAATCTGGTCAAACCGGATCTGGCCCTCCAGGAACGACGCGATTGCGACCTCGTCAGCGGCATTCAGGGCAACGGTTCTTGCTCCCCCGGCTTCGGCCGCCTCATACGCCAGACGCAGACAAGGGAATTTTTTCAGGTCCGGCGGGGCGAAGTCCAGATGACGCAAGTCACTGACCGCAAAGCGCATATCCGATTCGATCCGCTCTGGATACGTCAGCGCGTAAAGAATGGGCAGACGCATGTCGGTCACGGAAAACTGAGCAAGTATGCTGCCATCCACAAACTCAACCATCGAATGAATGGTTGACTGCGGATGAACGATTACATCCACCTTAGACGGCGGCATGTGAAAAAGTCTGCATGCCTCGATGACTTCGAACCCCTTGTTCATCAATGTCGCCGAGTCGATGGTGATCCGCTTACCCATCTTCCATGTGGGATGATTCAGCGCCTGCTCCACGGTGATGGATGCAAACTCCGACTCCGGAGTGTTGCGGAAAGGTCCGCCAGAAGCCGTAAGCCAGATGCGCTCGACTTCCTCCATCCGTCCCCCGCGCATGCACTGATGTACGGCATTGTGCTCGCTGTCGATGGGCAGCAGGGCGACGCCCTTCTTCCGCGCCTCCGCGGTAATGAGCTCTCCAGCCGCCACGAGGCATTCTTTGTTGGCGAGGCCCATGGTCTTGCCGGCGCGCACGGCCTCATACGTAGCCTCTAATCCGGCGACGCCGACAATTGCACTGACGACAAAGTCGACTTCCGCGTGCGTCGCTACCTGGACAGTTCCCGGCGCGCCATGGACGACGTCAATCTCGCCGAGCCCTTCTTTTTTCAAGCGGGCGCGAAGTGCATCGGCGTCCTTTTCAGCCGCCATCGACATCACCCGCGGTTTCCACCGCCGGGCCTGTTCAAAAGCCGCGTCGAGATTGCTGCCGGCCGCTAAAGTGACGATCTGAAAGCGCTCGGGATAGGACTCGGCGACGCGCAGGGTGCTGCGTCCGATCGAGCCGGTCGAGCCAAGGATGGCAATGCGTTTCATAGATCAGAGGAGTGCTACAGACTTTCTATTCTACCCGCTTCTGCGCGTATGACGGCGGACCAGCACCTTACTGCATCACCCGCCAAGCCGCGTAGTACCACAGTACCGGCGCCGCAAAGAGCAGCGCGTCAATGCGGTCGAGCATCCCGCCGTGACCGGGAAGGATGGCCCCCGAATCTTTAACTCCGGCGCCACGCTTGATCAGCGACTCGACCAGATCTCCCAACTGCGCCGCGACATTCAGAACGATCGTCAATACGATGATCGGCCCCATCGCAGGCTGTTCCAGGCCAAAGATGCCGTCCCGCCGCTGAATCAGTCCAATACGCAGCATGGCGGAGCTCAGCGGCAATGCGTAATGAAACAACAGCCATCCGACGGCGACGCTCGCCACCAGCGACGCCACTGCTCCTTCCCATGTCTTCTTCGGACTGATGCGCGGCGCCATCAGATGCCGTCCAATCGACTTGCCGACAAAGTAGGCGAAAATATCTCCCGCCCAGACGACCAGCAGGAGATACAGCAGATAGAAAGCGCCCGCCCACTGCTGGCGAAGCTGCACCAGCATCCCCATCGGCAGCGCGATGTAGACGAAAGCAAAGGCCGAAGCCGCTGCTGCGGGATACCCCGTACTCAGGTCCTCATTCCGCATCGCTCGGGTGAGAAAGATGAAGGGAGCAATCGCCGCCGCGAATCCGACGCAATAAACGAATACCGCAGTCGATGGCAGAGGTTTCTCGTTGCCGAAATTGAACGCCAGAAGAGCGAAGAAGATCGCGGCGAAAACGTAGGTGAGGACGCGCAGCGGCTTCACGCCGTACGACTCCGTCAGCTTGAGAAACTCATGAATGGTCAGCAGTGCGACAATGCCCGCCACGATGGCCAGCACGGAAATCGGCGCTCGAAGAATGAGCACCAGCACGATCGGAATCAATACGAGGGCGGTAGCGATTCGTTTGAGCAAGGGAGAGAAGAAGAAATTTTGTAATTGTGTAATTGAGTAATTTGTAATTGAAAAACAAAGGTGCGTACGGCTTTCAAATTACTCAATTACCAAATTACCAAATTGACGGGCGTTTAGGGGGCCGATGGATGTGCAGCGTGGTTCAGCCCGCCGTAGCGCCGCTCGCGCTTTTGATATTCGGCAATCCCCTCGAGCAGATGCACGCCGCGGAAGTCCGGCCACAGAGTCGGCGTCACGTAAATCTCCGCATACGCCAGTTGCCACAGCAGGAAATTGCTTAGCCGCATCTCGCCGGAGGTTCGCACGACCAGGTCCGGATCGGGCAGGTTCCGTGTGTATAGATGTTGTGCGACCGTGCGCTCGTCAATCCGCAAATGATCGATCCCGCCGTTCTGCGATGCCGCGGTGATCATCGACTGGAAGGCATCCACCAATTCGCTGCGCGCGCTGTAGTTGAGCGCCAGAGTCAGCACCATGCCCGTGTTACGGGACGTGGCCTCGCGCGCCCAGCCCATGCGCTCCTGCACATCTCCGGGCAATTGATGCTGCCGCCCAATGTATTCGAGGCGAATGTTGTTCTTGTTCAGCGTGGGGACTTCCGCCTTCAGATATCGGCTGAGCAGCGACATCAGGAAACTGACTTCGCCCGCCGGACGCTTTTTCCAGTTCTCCTCGGAAAAGGCATACAGAGTCAGCGCCGGAATATGGATTCGCGCCGCGGTTTCCACCGTCGACCGCACGGCGGCTACCCCAGCCCGATGCCCGGCGATTCGCGGCATATGGCGCCGTTTGGCCCAGCGTCCGTTGCCGTCCATGATAATAGCGATATGTCTCGGCAGTTGCGCCGGATTGAGGTGCCGGTAGACTTCCGCTTCCTTGCGATCGAGCCCTTGAGGCACTTTGTCGTGCAAAGTGGTCACAGATAGAGGCTAACACAGGGGGGAAGCCGATGCAATGACGGGGTTGCCTGCTATCTGCCCGACGGGCTGAACAAAAATCTACCCCCGGACCGCAAACGGTTATTATAAAACCCTATCCTGGGTAGCAAGCTGCGAGGTACGCTCCTTGTAAGCGAGGGAGCCATGAATCCAGGCCCGGTCGAAGCCACTAACACCCCTAACCCAGTGGAAGCCTTCCGACGAGCACACAGGGAGATCGTTAGTTCATTCTATGAGCAGAGCGTTCTCAATACTGGCCGTCCGGTGGAATTCCGGCTCTTTGATCGCGAGATCTGCGCGGAATTGGACGTCTCGTGGCTGACTGCTGAGGTTAAGGACTACGGCGTTTCCCGAGAACGCCTCGACGAGATGATCGCCTCGGGAACGATCCCCAAGTGGTCTGATAGCAGAGGTAATCAGGGTTTTCTCCTCTACACACCAGAGCAGGTGAAAACGGTGGAGGAACTCGGTGGCTTAACGCGTTATAACACTGCGGAGCTTAGACACATTGTTCAAAAGTGGAATGAGCAGATCGAGTGTTCAGTGGAAGTGATCCCGTACGATGAGCTAGGCGGCGAAGATTTTGCGATCTATCGATCGCATGTTGAAAGGGAAATCGAAGATTTGCGTCGGCACAAGAAGGCTTTTGAGGAGCATGAAGGCAACTCTGCCCCTTCTCTGCAATTGTTTCAGGAGCAATTGACAGGTTGGGAGCGAACAGCAGCGTGGCTCGACTCGTACGACCCTCTGGAATTGCCTGACAGAGTAAGGGACCGCGTCTCGCGTCGATTGTTCGAACTGCGGTATCTAAACGAGTTTGTTCGCATCTCGGACGCAATGGCATTTCGAGGCAGGATAATTCAAGGGTTCAGTCCTGAGGTCCTATTTAGCCATTGGGAGCAGGATTGGGGTGGCAAGGTTAAGTGGACCAAAATCGACTGGTGTATCACCCTATCGGAAGTGCAGAGAAGCCGCGCAGTAGGCCAGCAGTTTCCGATTCACACGCCCGATTTCGATCTGACCGAGGACGGTCTGCAACTGCGCGCGGCAGTGACACCGGCGCAATATGAAGAGCTTTATCAAAAATACCAGCTTGAGGATCTATTCCGCGAAGCAGAGAAGCTCGGGAACGAGCTTTGGCATCCGTCGGCCCTTGCCTCGAACACCGATCTATGCGTCGGGTGCGGGACAAGATTCAAGCGCACAGTTCCGACGAGGCGGTACTGCTCGGAGACGTGTCGGGCTCGTGCTAAACAACAGCGTTGGCGCGACCGGGATCCAGAAAGGGCGAGGCAGGCCATTGCACGCTACTGGTCAAGCACCTACAGAGAGAATAGCTAGGGGGTCGATACTCTTGCCAGGTCGATGGAAGCCGCCGAAGTCCGACCGAACCGACGCCGAGACGCTGCGCCGGAAGAAGGAGCTTGCACAAAAGATTCCTCTAATCGTGGAGAATGGAAGTGAAGAGGAATTCGTTGCTGCTGTAAAGCAATACAAGCCGGACGTTGGAAAGGAAGAGCTGAAAGCTTGGATTATGCGGTTTCACGACGCCCGTCGCGAGAAGCGCGGGCTTTGACCCGGTCGACAATTTTGTCGAATCCTTTTTCCGCCTGTCGGAACTCCTCCGGAGACATGCGCTGTCTCGCGTCCTCAACGAGATCGCTGAATGAGTCAACCAACTTGTCCATCGCGGACTTCGCCTTGGGTGCTGCCTTCGCCATGCTCACTAAGTATAGTTTATCTCGGCCAGAAAGCCCATTCCTGGAGCATTCCGAAAGATACACCCCCTTGGTTACGGCGCGTCCGATAGGTTAGCGAGCTTCTTGAGGCACCACGCGCAGCTCCAGCTTCTCGGTTCCCCGCAGCACGGCGAGCGTGGAGCTCACTCCCACTCGCACTTCGGTCAACAGCCGGTGCAAATCGTCGACACCCGCCACAGGCTGGCCTTCGAGCCCAACGATCACGTCGCCTTCGCGCAATCCGGCGCGTTTGGCTGGGCTGCCGTCCTCAACGGACAGAACCAGCGCCCCGGACTCCTTTGGCAAGTCGTAGAAGCGCACGACGCGCCGATGCACCGGCACCGTCTGCCCCGAGATGCCGACGTAGCTGCGCCGTATTCGCCCGTCGCGCAACAGGCGGCTGGCGACGAACTTCGCGGTATTGATCCCGATGGCGAAGCAGATGCCCTGAGCCGGCAGGATCGTCGCCGTGTTCACGCCGATCACGCACCCTGCGGAATCGACAAGCGGCCCACCGGAGTTTCCGGGATTCAGAGCCGCATCCGTCTGGATCACGTCATCGATCAAGCGCCCCGAGTAAGAGCGCAGCGACCGTCCCAGCGCGCTCACCACGCCGGCCGTTACGGTCGATTGGAAGCCATACGGCGCTCCGATCGCGATTGCAATTTGCCCCACCCGCAGCTTCTGCGAATCTCCGAGTTCGGCCACGACCAGCCCCGGCTCGTCCGATTGGGGACGCTCCAGGCGGATCACCGCCAGGTCGCTCGCCGGGTCTTCGCCGATCAGCGTCGCGGGCATATGCCGCCCATCCGACAAAGTCACGGCGATCCGCGCCGCCTCGTGCACCACATGGCTGTTCGTCAGGATCAGCCCATCGGGCGTAAAAACGAATCCCGAGCCTCCACCCTGGCGCTCGCGCGGCTCCCCGGAACGCGTACGTCCTGCATTCTGATGCACTTCAATGTGCGCTACAGATGGGCTGATGCGCTCAACCGCGCTGGTCACGGCATTCGAGTATGCATCAAGCAGGAGGGCGTCCCGCTGGCCGCTGCTTGCGCGTTCAATCGACTCGTGCTTCTCAGTGAGCCCGATCAGATCAGAATGCCGCGTGACCGAGGCCATACCACCAACGTTTTCCCAATTCATGCTCGATAGATGCCGATCTATCTATGCGGGATTCAACCTACTGAATTGAAGAAGACATTCGGCAACCTGACTCAGAAAGCAAAACGCCGGGACCAGAAGATGGCCCCGGCGTCAGGGTGAGCTGATTGCACTGAAGCGTTAGTCGCTGACGCACATATATCGCATGGACGGAAACAAGCCCGCTGAAAGGTGCCACGCCTGGCTCCATGCATGCTTGGCATTCTCTGAACTAGTGTCGATAGCAAGGCCGGCCCGATAGTGATCGAGTGCCTTGGCGTGCGCGGGAGCAGCCGCAGGCTCCTGGATATTCGGATAGTCGCCGCTAGGGTCATATCCTTTGGCGATTGTAAAGATGTCTGAATATGCGTCCGCGATCATGAAATGGACCTGCGCGGTGGTTGGCCGGTCGATGCTTCTAGCTAAGAGCGACTCGCCATCCTCGATGATTTTGTGCGGGTCGCAGGAGCCGCGATCCATCGACCCAATCACCGCCATCTCCCCGACTGGGCCATCTGGATCCAGTTCTCGCGCCGCAGTCTGCCAGTTGCCCGTGTAAGAGTAGCTGTTATCGATTCCATTCAGCTCGAAGACGGCGCCTAGTTTTTGTAACGCAGAAGATTGTTCCGGCCAGCCCGGAGTTCCGCCAGCTTCTTGGGCGGCCTCAAGTAAGTGATCGGCGGCAAGGAAGCCTGCGGCACGTTGCGCGGTCGGTGCGGCCTTCAATGATGCCAGCCACTTTCCCAATAGCGGCAGAAACGATTGTCGCCACTTCGCATTCTCGGGGTGCTTGGCCCCTTCCTCGAACATACCGGCCTGAAAGACCTGCTCATAGAGGTCCGTGAATCTTTGGGAGAGAGCCGCATCCGCTTTTGCCAGTGCGACGGCTTGATGAAATTGTGATCTTGGAATTAAACGATAGCCATAGAGCACAGAGTGATCATGTTTTGCCTGCCCAACCATCTCCAAGCTTGCACGCACGTACACGGCAGGGCCGCCGACAAGTTGGCCGAAGGGGCTACCCCGCGGATTGTACCCGGCGACAATTTCTGAGCCGTGTATCCACCGGCCCGCATCCCTGGCCAAAATGTTCCCTTTCCCCCACACCGGGTCGTCTTTTCTGCCGATGCTTTCGCCATACAGCTTCGTGAACCGCTGCCGAACTGCTTGGTCTAGCACGTTGCCGAATTCCTGGGCGCGTGCGTCTCGTTCCAGCGTGGGAGCAAAGTCCGAAGTCGCAGCCGCCGCTTCCAGCCGAACGATCGTAAGTAGGCAGCCATTGATCAGCTCTTGACCGCTCAGCGCAGGAAAAACCGCCGGAGACGGTGTCGGCGGAGGATAGAAATAAACTGCCTGGATGACTTCCGCACCTGAGGGCAGCTTTGCAGTTCTCCAATAACTTACACACTCGAGACCAGGCACGCTTGTAGATGTGATGGTCTCTTCCGGAGTTTTCCTCCAGCCTTCGCGTTCGCCTCGTTCCTTCAGCCATTGCGCAAGGGTGAGTCCATCGTGGAGCTGCACCACCTCGGTCTCGGCTGCTGCGGCGAAGGCAGTGGCATCCGAGTCTCCTTCTAGTGTCAGGACTGGGGGCGGCGGGACCGGCGTGACAGGTACAGGCGCAGCGGCATTCGAATCAGCCTCTGATGTCTGAAGTGGCGGCGTTGCAACCGGCTCGGTGATCGGTGGAGGTGCGCCGGTGACCGGGTTCATCCTGACCACTGTTGAACCCCTTGCTGTCGCTGGTTGGTGTGCGTGGCGGATGAGGACGGTTCCGGCAACGATTGCGATGGCCGCGAGCGCCCACAAGATGATCCGAATGGCAGTCTTTAGTTTCATTCGCTCTACACGCAAAATGGACAACGAATCGTAGCTCGGCTCGGGTGCTCAGTCGACATAACCTCAGTACCTGCGGCGTCAAGAAAAGCAAAAGGCCAGAACCATTGCTGGTTCCGGCCTCTTGCGTTGGCTGGTTGCCCGGATAAAACCTTTGTGCGTGCCGAACAAATCTCTATCGGCACATCGCGGTGAAACCTTCAGACTTGTCTCTAGGCGGTTCTTCGTGGCCTTACAGCCAAGTCCCGCACCTGGGTCAGGATGCTCGACATCTGCATCCCGTTCAGCTGTGAAACGAACGGTAATAGCTCGGCAATGAACTGATCTTTCATCAGTTCGCTGACTTCTTCCTGACGGCTGCGTTCACCGCCGCTAAGCAGTTCGGGCACAGTGACCTCCAGTGCACGCGCTAGCCGTTCCAGGGATGACAGCGTTGGCGTGGCTTTCTCGTTTTCAATCTTCGAAACGTAAGTCCGCGGTACCGCCATGCGTCCGGCGAGTTGCCGCTGGCTGAGACCGCTGCGCAAACGCAGCGAACGAATCGAGGTTGCCAGATTCAGGTGCCCACGACCCGTTCCGGGCAGGGGCATCATGACAGGTGGCGCGACCACAATGGGCTCAGGTTCCGGTTCCTCGTCCAGAGACGCGTGACAGCGCCGGCAGTTGTTATTGGATGTGCGGAATTGCACCAACAGGCAGTGATCGCAACGGACGACTTCCCTTGAATCTACCGGGGCAAGAGTCGTAGCCATCGAGTTGTGGGAGTGCCAGAGCGGGCCCTCCTGACAGCTAAACCAAAGAGCAGGAATGACTTGGAAGATTCCTGCAAAGCAGTCTCAATCTGAGCCAGCAAGCCTGTGGAAGTCAAGGGAAAAATGCACCGGAAACGTGGCAAGCCCCTTCCCGGGATGAACCACAAAGTAAAACCCTATGAAATCACTGGGAATTGCGGAAGTGCGGTTCGGGTATAGATGTTTACTTGTGAGGTTCCACTTCCGCCGCGTCACTTGCCAAGCTGGCTAGCGGAACATGGGATGTGGCACAAATCCCATCGGAACCGCGATCACGTTGCGCAGGATATCCTTGGGCCAGTAGGAATACTCCTGGCCGCAACTGTCGCATCGCACCGTGACTTGCTGCGTCAGCATGGGCAGCGGCGAGTAGGCGTCCGTCTCCGCCAGGGCGATCTGATGCGTGTAAGAGAGGTTGCCTTTGTGGTGAAACCGGTGGTTCTTGCAGAGAACAACCCAGAAGTAGTCCCTGTCCTCAAACATGTTCGACCTCCGAGTGGCCACAGAACCAGGGAGAAGGGCGCTGACTATAGTATGCTCCGCACTATCGTTCCCGGATGTCAGGAAGTTGTAAAAAGACTGTTAACGCCAGGTCTTGAAAGGGGTGCGCTCGCAGGAGCGTAATCATTGAAAAATGAGTGAGATGAACCGAGAATCCGCCTGGAACCTGCTGACAGAGTTCACGCAGTCGGAAAGCCTGCGCAAGCATGCCCTCGCCGTGGAGGCCTGCATGCGGGCCTGCGCTAAGAAATACGGCGATGGTACGTCTGAGGTTGAGAGCCTCTGGGGATTGGTTGGCCTCATCCACGATTTCGACTACGAGCGCTGGCCGACCGCAGAAGAGCATCCCTACAAAGGCAACGAGATCCTGAAAGAGCGTGGATATTCGGAAGAGATTCAGAGGGCCATCATGTCCCACGCTGAATACACCGGAGTCGCTCGCAAGACTCGAATGGAAAAGTGCCTCTTCGCCTGCGACGAGCTTGCTGGATTCATCACCGCCGTCGCCTTGATCAAGCCCGGCAAGTCGCTGGCGGAAGTCGACGTGAAGTCTGTGCGAAAGCGAATGAAGGATAAGGCTTTCGCGAGGAAAGTTAATCGCGAAGACATCATCAAGGGTGCCGCAGATTTGGGCGTCGACCTCGACGAGCACATCGGCTTCTGCATCGAGGCCATGAAGCCGATCGCGGTGGAGTTGGGATTGGAGGGAAGCGCGAAACCGTGACTAGCGGGATCGATCCGACCAAGATCTGCCGTCAGATCACAACCTACTGCGCCGGCGACGACTGCGGACGACAAGCCACTCGTCGGTGCGGATAAGTTACAAAAACGTCTTTTCTCCTGTGGCCTTCCGCGTCTGCAACCTCAATGGTCCAGCCTCTCGGTTTGTCCGCGGAATCGACTCCCTCAATCTGAAGTAGATAGAAGTTGCTGATCTGTGCCTCCAGAGCGAGAGTCGTCTCTTGCATGGCTGCCATCGTCTTTGAGTCAAGCTGAGGTTCCCCCGCTCCTGTGGGCGGAAGTCTGGAGTTCCGGTCGAGGCTAACCAGCGCGCCTCCGGACCGCTCGACTAGTTGTTGCAGCCTCGGGAACCCTGCCGCTCGATCGGCGGACGACGCATACTTATCAAAGATCAGGAATAGAAATGGCCGAATTCCAGAATTCAGCAGCTCTCGCTCAACCCGCTCAAGAGATGCTTCGCTCGAATTGTCTCCTCCATCTGTGATGATATAAAGAGCATCTCCGGTTTGTGGGGGTGAGAGTTCTTTGATGCCAGCCAGAACGGCGTCGAGCCAGGCACTTCTGCCCTTGAGGATTTGACCGTTGCTGACTGGCTCGCTGGAGAGCCATTCCTCGATTGGCTTCCTTCCGTCGGCGGCTGCAAAACGACGCTGTTCCCCCTCAGAAAAAGCAATCAGGGTGATCTGCTCGTTAGGTGGCATCCATGTGACGAACGCCTTGGCCATGACATTCGCGATTCTCCACTTCGCGTTCTTGGCACTTGCGCCCATCCTTTTGCTGGTATCCAGCAGGACCACAACTCTTCCTCCGGCGTTTTGACGATATTCCGACGATGTGACCCGGGGTGCCGCGCCGCGGGACGAGACTTTGAAATCACTCGCTTTTAGACCGGAAACCAGCAGATTGTGCGCATCGACAACTCCCACAACCACCGAATTCCCGCACACCTGCGTTTCTTGAGCCGGGAGTGCGACGGGGACAAGGCAGAGGACAACCAACAACATCGTTGCTCGAACGATGCGGCATAGAGCGCAACCTTCGCAGCTGATACTGTCTTTTGATCTGTGTTCAGATACAGAATGAGGAATCAGAATCGCCCACGCCCACGCTACAAAGAATCTTGAGACGTGCATGATAGCTCCAGAACGCGACGAGCTTACCACACAGTTAAACCGGCCGAGAATTCGCGTGCAAGCCCACTCCGTTTGGCCGATAATCTCCTGTCCCCATGGATTCGTCCCAGAACGACCTTGAAGCCATACGGCAGTTGATTGCGCAGTTGACGCAGCGGGTCCACCGGATTGAGCGCCAGTTGCAGATGGAGGTACAGCCCCCGCCGCAACCGTCGCCCGTCGCGAGCGTCGCCCCTCCACCACCGAAGCCAATCGCACCCGTACCAGAGAAACCTGTCGCGCTATACTCTCCGCTGCCAGCAATCCTTTCTCGCCCTTCGGCGGTCGTGGAGCCCGAGGTCGATCTGGAATCGCGCATCGGTTCGCACTGGCTGAACCGCATTGGAATCGCCGCGCTGCTGATTGGCGTCTCGTACTTCCTGAAATTTGCCTTCGAGAATAACTGGATTGGTCCGGCGGGGCGCGTGACGATCGGCCTCGTTGCCGGAATCGCCATCGTGCTGTGGAGCGAGCGCTTCCGCCAGCATGGATACAAGGCGTTTGCTTACTCGCTGAAGGCCGTCGGCATCGGAACCCTGTATCTCTCGCTGTGGGCGGCGTTCCAACGCTATGCCCTGATTCCCAGCAGCGTTGCTTTTGTCATGATGGTCGCGGTCACAGCGTCGGCGGCAGCTATGGCGCTGGCACAGGACGCGCAAATACTGGCTGCTTTTGCCCTCATTGGCGGGTTCAGCACGCCGCTTCTGCTGTCGACCGGAGAGAACCGCGAGATCGCGCTGTTCACTTACGTCGCGATTCTCGATATCGCTACCCTAGTACTCGTCACCTACAGGCCCTGGCGCCGCCTGCTGGTGATGAGCTACGCGGGTACGCTGCTGCTTTATTTCGGCTGGTACGCAGAGTTCTATTCTCGCAACCAACTCGGCGTGACTCTGGGATTCGCCACCGTATTCTTCGCCGTATTCGCCATCGCGCCCTTGATCACGCTGCAGCCCGAGAATGAAGCGGCCTTCTTCGCCTCAGTCCCTGCGATCCTCGCCTTCGTGAACGCCGGCGTGTACTTCCTTCAGGCCTACGTGATGATCTCGGAGATCGAAAAGACGTATATGGCCTGGTTCGCGCTCGGGCTGGCTGCGCTTTACATTCTGCTCAGCCGCCAGGTTCACGCGCGAAATCTTTCTCCCGGCGCGGCTGAGATCCTGCATTTTCTCCACCTTGCCGTCGCCATCTGTTTCATCACCATCGCGATTCCCATCCGCCTCGATATCCACTGGATCACTATGGGCTGGTTCGTTGAAGCTGGCGTGCTGTTGTGGATAGGGAACCGCGTCAAGTCCGATTTCTTGAGTCTGTTTGCGCTCGCCGCACTGGCGCTTGGCGTATTCCGTCTTCTTGCAATTGACAATTTCCAGACCACGCAGCTGATCTTCAATATGCGCATGGCCACATACGTCGTCGCGATTGCGGTACTCGGTGGCGTGGCCTGGTACGCGAGGAATCGTGAGGACGAGTATGGGATCGACATTGGCGGCGCGGCCCAGATCGCCCTCAATGTGCTGGCGCTGATCGCTTTGAGCCGTGAAGTTGCCGATTTCTACTTTCGCCAGATAGCCTTGCTTCCGCGGGCGCTGCCGGGTCGTTGGGATGCCTTTTACGTCAGGATGCACCGCGTGGAGATCGAGCGCGACTTCGCCTACTCGGCCCTGTGGATGGCGTACGGCGCGATGCTGATGGTCCTGGGATTCCTGCGTCGCAGCACGCTCGTCCGCTGGCAGGCCCTGATCCTGATTGCGGTCACGATCTGCAAGGTTTTCGCCTACGACGTATCGCAACTCGACAAGCAGTTCCGGATTCTCAGTTTCGTTGTCCTCGGCGTGCTGCTGTTGGCGATCTCCTTCGTCTACCAGCGCGATTGGCTGAAGCTGTCGGGCAAAAATCGTGAGGAACCCAAACCTGGGACAGTGACTGGATCATGAGATGCATCGCCCTATTCGCGCTCCTTTTTTTGGGGGCTGACGACCCTGCAAAGCCCGAGCAGGCCATCGCGTACTTCGGCAATGTGCGCGAAGTTCAAGTCGTGCAGGCGGACCGCCAGAACTATTTCGTAATTGATGAACAACTCTGGGCTCACTCCCGCGCCGATCTCGGCGATCTGCGCTTGTACGCAGGGGATTCTCCCGTGCAATACGCGCTCTCCGAACAGCGTGCCGGAGTTTCATCCGATGAGGTCGAAGCCAGAATTCTGAACCTCGGCAGCATTGCCGGACACACCGAATTCGATCTCGATACCAGCGGCCTGACGGAATACGACCGCATTCACCTGCGGATCGACGCACAGAACTTTGTGGCTACCGCGTCGGTGTCTGGCGGAGACGCGCCCGGGAAAGCGGCCACGGTCGAACTGACACCTTCCACGATCTACGACTTCACCAAAGAGCAGCTGGGCTCGAACTTTGTCTTGAAGCTGCCGCCATCCAGTTTCCGTTTCCTTCACGTCAAGCTGTCGGCTGGTCTGCGGCCGGCAGATGTGAAGGGCGCAACCATCTATAACCTGCATGAACAGAAAGCGACATGGACCAAAGCCGGCGCGTGCGACGCGCCGCAGCAAAAGGCGCGTGTCACAGCGATCGTCTGTCACGTGCCAGAGAAAGCTCCTCTGAACCGGTTCGTGATCAACGTCGCACCGGAGAAAGTGAACTTCCGGCGCACCGTGAGTGTGGAAGACGCAAAGGGAGTGCAGATCGCGAGCGGCGACATCAGCCGGGTGCGTGTCAATCGCGCGGGCGTGCAGGTCACGTCAGAGTACTTGTCGGTCAACGCCGCTCGTTCTTCCGGTGAGATGACGCTCAAGATCGATAACGGAGACAATCCGCCGCTGGCCATCACCGGAGCCGAACCGCTCGCCTTCGAGCAGCGCATCTATTTTGATCCACAGGGGAACAGGTCTCTTCGGCTTTACTATGGCGACGACAAGCTCTCCGCGCCGGACTACGATTACGCGCGATTTTTTCATCTCGATTCCGCTGCCGTACCCGCGCAACTCAGCCCGGGATCGCATAACGCTCAATATAGCGGGCGCCCCGATGAACGCCCGTGGTCCGACCGCCATCCGGTCGTTCTCTGGGCGGCGATGCTGGCCGTTGTGGCAGTGCTTGCGGCCCTCGCGCTTCGTGGACTGCGGAACGAGAAGGCCCGGTAGTTGCCTTCACCGCCGGCTCCTAAATCCTGTGCTAATATCTGCATTCGTCGTGGAGGAGTCCCAGCAGTTAGCAGGTGATACGACCCTCGATTTTCCTGATGGTCCGCCTCACGTTGTGAAGTTGGAGATCCAGTGAATACGCCGCCGAACAGCGCTACGTCGTCTTCCACCAAAGTTATCCTGGGCTGCAGCAAGTGTGGTGCGACGCTCCCCGATGAGGCCCAGTTCTGTCTGAAGTGCGGCAACCCGGTGAGCCTGCCTCCGAAAGAGCCCGTGAAGGTGGCGAGGCCAGTCGCCGAGCCCGCACCGCCTCGCAAGAAGAAGCGCCGCATCGTGCTGTGGGTGCTCCTCGCCCTTTTCCTGGGGACGCTCATCTGGGTGATCGCCAGCGACGATCCTTACGCGCAGGGAATCCAGGAGTTGATCGGATGGAAACACGATCAGACGATTCTCGAGACGCCGTTTACGGTTACGGCGCACAACTTCCGCTACTACAAGTTTGATCTGCCCGAAGGCTCGATGAATGTTTCGATCATGGGACAATTCACTTCTTCGTCCGCCGAGAAGAAGGGCGCGAAACTGGGTGCCGGTGAGGACGACAACGTGGAAGTCTTCGTGTTGAGTGAGCCCGCGTTTGCCGTCTGGCAGAACGGTTACGCGACCAGTTCCGTCTACGAAAGCGGCCGCGTCTCGCAAGGAACTTTGAAGTCAGAACTTCCCGCCGGAGCCGGCGTCTACTACCTCATTTTCAGCAACAAGTTCTCACCCAAAACGGCCAAGAGCGTTAACGCGACCGTCATGCTTCGCTACAAGAGTTGGCTGCCGGAGTCCCTCCGGCGCATGAAGGAGCGTTTCTGGAACTGGGTCGGGCTGTGATGCCTTCTTCTGCCTTTCTGTGCATGTTTGTCTGCTAAGGCCAGCAAAATCAACGATTTATAGATAACTCAATAGTTACCATAGGACATATCTTCTGGTGCCTTGCGAGTTAACTATTAAGCATTTCCAATAATCCCGAACATCCTTTTCGCCCGTGGCCGGGCGCTTGAACCTGTGCCTGGTCAAGACGAAAAAAACATCATTGCAGTCATTGGGAGGAAACGTGCGTAAGGTAGCGATCATTGTGATTTTGCTGGGTTTGTTCTCGTTGTCCGCAGCCGCAGCCGACTATCCGAAGGCTGAAATCTTCGGTGGTTATCAGTTCACGCGTCTTGAGGGTGGCGTGAATGCGAACGGCTTCAACGTGGCCGTGAACGGCAACTTCAGCGAGTGGTTCGGCATTACAGGCGATATCGGTGCCGCGTTCAAGAGCGAAGGCGGAGTCAACTTCAGCAACTACACCTACACCTTCGGTCCGGTCCTGTCCCTGCGCGCGAATAAGTCCTATACGCCCTTCGTACACGCCCTGGTCGGCGGAGATCACGCCTCGGCTAGCGGGTTTGGCTCGGGGACCGGCAATGGCATGGCCCTGATGGCGGGCGGCGGCGTGGATGTGAACTTCAACAAGATCATGGCCTTCCGTATTGCACAAGCCGACTGGATGCTCGTTCACGGTAATGGGGGAACCAGCAGCAAGAACTTCCGCTACTCTGCGGGCCTCGTGCTCAAGTTTTAGGGGGCTAGCGTTGAGATTCGGGCGGCTTCGGCCGCCCCTTTTCTTTTGGATCGAGCTAGCGCATCGATTCTTCGACTTCCGAAATCCAGTCCGGACGCTTGAGCACTTCGCGGGGTTTGGGGCCGTCCGCAGCTCCGACGATGCCGTCCTGCTCCATCAGATCGATCAGGTGTGCGGCACGGCCGTAGCCGATGCGCAAGCGCCGCTGTAGCAGGGACGTGGACGCCTTGCCGAACTCGATCACCAGCTTGACGGCGTCGTTGTACATCGGATCGTCTTCGCCTTCTCCGCCCTCGCCCGCCTCGCCGTTCGCGGCTCCGCCAACCGCCTCGCGTTCTTCCTTCGGAGCCTCAAGGAAGTGATGGATGTACTCCGCCTGAGCCTGCGCCTTCCAGAACTCGACGACGGCGGCGATTTCCTTCTCGGTAACAAATGGTGCGTGCAGGCGATGTACGCGAGCGGAACCCGAAGGCAGATACAGCATGTCGCCCTTGCCTAGCAGAGCTTCTGCGCCATTGGCGTCGAGAATCGTTCGCGAGTCGACTTTCGTGGCGACGCGGAACGAGACGCGGGCAGGAAAATTGGCCTTGATCAATCCGGTGATGACATCGACCGAGGGCCGCTGTGTCGCCAACACCAGGTGAATGCCGACAGCGCGCGCCATCTGCGCCAGGCGCGTGATCGATTCTTCCACGTTGCTCGAATCGAGCATCATCAGGTCGGCCAACTCGTCGATGATGATCACTATGTACGGAATCGGCTTGTCGTCCGATTCCTCGTCAAAGAGACTCGGCGTGTCGCTCCGATCGAAGAGCTTGTTGTACTGTTCGATATTCCGCACGCCCTTCGACGCCAAAAGCTTCAACCGCCGCTCCATCTCGCGCACGGCATTGCGCAGCGCGTTAGCTGCAAGTTTGGGTTCGGTGATGATCGGCGTGTAGAGGTGCGGGACTCCCTCGTAGTTACCCAGTTCCAGCCGCTTCGGATCGACAAGAATCAGCCGAACCTGATCGGGCGTCGCCTTGTACAGGATCGACATGATCATCGCGTTGATGGCGACGCTCTTGCCCGCGCCGGTCGAGCCGGCGATCAGCAAGTGCGGCATGCCTGCAAGATCGGCGGTGACGATGCGTCCGTTGATATCCTTGCCCATCGCCATCGTGAGCCTGGACTTGGAGCCCATGAACTCTTGTGACTCGATGTTCTCGCGCAAGAAGATGATTTCGCGCTGCCGGTTCGGCACTTGGACGCCTACGGTGCTCTTGCCCGGCATGCGCTCGACCAGGATGCTCTCGGCTTTCAGCGCCAGGCAGAGATCGTCGACCAGATTCGTGATGCGGCTGTATTTGATGCCGGCTTCGGGCTTGAACTCAAACGTCGTGACAACGGGGCCGGGATTGATTTGCGTGACCTGCCCGTGGACGTCGAACTCCGAGTACTTCTCCGTCAATACTTGCGCGAGTAGTTTGAGCTCATCGGCATCGATAGCCTGCTGCTCGTCGGGCCGTTGCAGCAGGCTGCTCGGCGGCAGCTTATAGCCCCCCGCGATGCGCGGCATCGTCGTTTTGGCCTTCTGTCCGCTATCGGCGCGCTCGGTAACTTCTGGGTCGGCTGCCGTCTCTTCCGCAGTGGCAGGCAGCGATTCTGCCAGAATTCCGCCCGTCGCCACCTTGGCGGGCGCTCTCGCCGCTTCCTCTTCCGCCTCCATCCGCTCGATTCCTGTACGGCGCGGTTCCTGAACCGGTTGCGCCGCAGGCGATGCGGGACGCGTCTGGATCAGCTGCGTCTTGACCACCGGCTTGGAAATCCGCCGCTGCTCGAGTTCCTTCTGCTGGCGCTTGCGCGCGCGCTCCTGCTGCCAGTCTTTGTACCGATCCAGCAAAGCGGTGACGAACGCGAACCGCGTCGGCGCCCACACCTGAATCCCCGCAAAGGAAAATGCCGTCGAGAGATAGAGAGCGACCGTCAGGATCGTCGCGCAGACGATGTAGGCGCCGACAAGATTCAGGTAATGAATCAGGAAGTCGCCCAGCACACGTCCGAGGAGTCCTTCGATGGGGATCACGTGCACCCAGTGCAAATGTCCGGGCAGCAGCGCCAGCATCGCTGGGACGAACATGACCAGCCATATTCCGCCAAGGCTCTTGGCCAGCGGAGACTGCACCTTGATCGAGCGGAACCAGCGCGCGCCCAGCATGGCCGGAAAAACAATCAGCAGGAATGCGCCAATGCCGAAGAATTGCAGCACCGCATCCGCCGTGTAGGCGCCGACGGTTCCGATCCAGTTGCGGGCGGCGTGCGATCCGGTGAGAACCGAGGCGCTATTCCACGACGGATCGAGCGGGGAATAGGAAACGAGCGCGAGGGAAAGGAAGAGCGCGGAGACGCACATCAAGAAGCCGATCAGCTCGTTGAGCCGACGGTTCCCGGTGGGCACAAAGATCGTCGCGAGATAGTCCATTCGGCCGGATTTTCACGCCGAGACATCAAGTCCCGGCGCCAGTCATCGGCCAGAGCAGAACTATTATGCCAAGAAGCGGAGGTTCCGACAATCGGGTAATTCAGGTGGTGTTTATGTGGTTATCTCAAAGAGCAATGGGCACTTAGCAATCGGCCATAGAAGATCCGTAGAGACGTTGCTTGCAATGTCTTGCCCACAGAGGCAACTGTGCCCGTAGAGAGAAGGGACGTAGCGAGCTACGTCTCTACGATAGCTTCGCGGCAAACACCAGCACCAGAACCCCGACGATGATGCGGTAGACCGCGAACGGGGCGAATCCCCGCTTGCGCACGTATCCCATGAACCAGGCAACCGACCCGTACGCGACGATGAACGACACCACGAATCCGATGGCCAGAACGATCCATCCGTGCGCGTCGATCTGCGCTACTCCGATCGGATTCTCGCCTTTTCCGCGTACCGATTTGTATAGCGTATAGAGCGTCGCGGCAGCCATGGTTGGCATCGACACAAAGAATGAGAATTCGAGCGCGGAAGCGCGCGACATTCCGGCAAGCTGTCCGGCAGCGATGGTTGCCATCGAGCGGGAGGTTCCGGGAAAGACCGCCGAGAGGATCTGGCAGAGGCCGATCCAGATCGACTGCCCAATGCTCATGTCTTCCATTTTCCAGGTGGTGATATTGGAGCCCGCGACCGGGCCCATCGCTTCGGCTCTGGCGTAAATGGCGTCCACAATCCACATCACGACTCCGCCGATCAGCAGCGACCAGCCGATGATGCTGACGCTTTCCAGATGCTTGCCGATCACTTTGGTCAGAAGGAATGATGGAATGGCGGTCACGACGAACGCTACCGACGTCAGCACTAGCGGGCGAATGGAAGTAGCGAGGAACTTCATGATCCGGCTCCAGAAGTAGACCGGCAGGCACAGGATCGCGCCCAGCTGGATCACGATCGAATACATCTTCCAATAGCCGCTGTCGAGAGTGAGATCAGGAGCCAGGCCAGCGTGGTGCAGCAGAGCTTCAGACAGCCGCAGGTGGGCGGTGGAACTCACGGGTAAGTACTCGGTCAGGCCTTCGACAACGCCAAGAATCACTGAAAGCAGGTAAGCGTTCAATCGTCCTCCCAGCAAAAATCGGAAAGCTAGTATCTCAGAAATGTTCCGCAGAACGTTGCGGCAGTGTTAAACGGAGAATCCAGCGGGTTGTTCAATCGGGCCGCTGTGCGCGCCGGGCCAGGAGCGTCCGGACCGTAGCGAACAGCGCCGCATTCAGCAGGGCGATTACCGTCCACAGAACGTAGAAAGCGTTCGTGCCGACTTCCTTATCGATGGCGAGCGACAGCAGCGACGGGGGGCACAGCACCACAAAGACCAGCATGAGCGCGGGGTTTCGACTCACCGGAGAGTCGAGACCGGTCAGCAGTTGATAGGAGACGAAGACCGCGGTGATTCCCACGCCGAACAGCGCCGAACGCATGCTTTTTCGGCCAAGAGTCATAGGATCAGTCGCTCGAATTACCGAACGTCACAACGCCCTGCTGAATGTAGTAGAGGAGGCTTTGCGCGCGCAAGGCCCATTCGCTCTGGCTGTACTGCCCGACAATTTTCTGGGCGAGGTCAAGAGCTCGGCTCTTGGCAGCATCTGATTTCTTTTGGTTCGCTTCGGTCTTGTAGATCTCGATCAGAGCCGATTGCCTCCACGCTGCCTGGTACAGCGCCTCGGGGGCGGCCGTCGACTGGTCGTGCTCCTTGGCAAACTTCTCGTACATGTCGGATTCTTTTTCCGGGCACTTCGATGCGCCTTGCCAGTCGCCACACAGCTTGTTCTCCAGCAGGTGGAAGGCGGCGAGATCTGCCCATTTAGTCCCCGGATACTTCTTCATTACCAGCTTCATCCACTCTTCGTTGATCTGGCCGCGCATGTAGGCGTCGCGTTCGCGAGCCGAGGGACGCGTCAGAACATCATTGCGATCGATCTGCCAGCGGATGTCGGCCGCGCGATACAAGCCTTCGGCTGCAAGTGGAGAAGTGGGAAAGAGATCGTAGACGCGGTAGTAGAGTCGCATGGCGTCCGAGGCCGCGTCACGGCGGCCGCGACGGCGGCTGGCTTCGTCCTCGGAGTTAGCCGCCTCGCCGAACACGATCTTGTCACCATTCGGCGTGGTGGTGGTGACCAGAGCCTTGGTGAGAATCCAGCCGGAGATGGTCTTGCCTTGCGACTCTTCGTCATCTTCGTCGGCATTCCGGCTGGGCTCGCGCAGGATGGCTTCGACGTGCGTCCACTCGCGACTGCTGTCGATGACGACGATTTCGTGGCCGCGTCCGGCGTTTCCGAGCCTTGCGGTGTCGGCGCTGGGAGAGACGCGAATGGTCTCCTCATGGATGAGGGTTCCTCGCTGCGCCTGGGCAACCGCGGCGATGGAAAAGAACGCGATGCATGCAAGGAGCGCGAGCTCCCGAATTGGGAATTGGCGGCGGGAAGGGGGAACCTGGCCTGCCTCACGGTCTGTTGGAATCATGGAGGTAAGGGAAAATGTCGAAAAAATCCGAGAGCCGCAATGGCTCACGGGCAAAATCTTGAAAACAAGAGAGTTGGCACCGCTCTCCCGCATGTTCAGGCCTCGCTCGGCAATTAGGATGGCTGGTTTGAGGGTTGAAGTCAAGGCTAGATGTCGCAAGGCATTGCGAGATTTTCGACTATTACTTCTTGTGCGACCTGATCTGTTCGACCAGCGAGTCGATTTCCTCGGCTGAGATTTTTCCTTCGAACTTCGGCATGCGGTGCTTCCCATTCGTAATGATGCTGCGGAGGTCGTCGGCTGGCATCGTCGTTGTTTTGTCGTCGACCAGCGACGGACCACCCATGAAACGACCTTCTGCAGTCTTACCGTGACACTTTGTGCAGTTCTTCTGGTAGACGAGGTTGTCGGTGAGAAGCCGAGATTGCGCGCCGGTTTGCCCCTGAGTTGAGATCGCGAGCAAAACAGCGGCGGCAATTACAAAGCTGGTGTCTTCAAGGGCCTCCTAAAGTTGAGCTCGAAGTAGAGCCAACGAATGAATGGATGCGCGCATTCAACCAACGGACTGCCTGAAGAATCCGTAAAGATGTAAATTTGAAAAACGCAGGGTTCTGTCAGATTCGCCTACACTCGCGTGAGTTGGGGAAGGGCGTCGAAATGGGCATCACGGGCAAACAGAACCAGCGAATGCTGCAGCACCAGAGCCGCGATCCACATGTCATTCGTGGGGATGGGAGTGCCCTGCTTGCGCAACTGCCGGTAGATGGCGGCGTAGTGATGCGTGGTCTGCTCGTCGGCGAAAAGGACGCGCACCGCTGACTTCAACAAGAAACGCCGGAGGACGGCTTCATTGCCCGGTCCCTTCGTGCCCACTGCAAATCCGGCGCGCAGCTCTCCCAGGACGATAAAGGGCAGCCAGACTTCCTCGGCGCGCTCGACGGTCTGAACCACCGACAGGTCCCCGCGGCACAGATCGGTATAGCGATTCGTGTCCAACGCCAGCCTCACGGCCACATCTCTTCGTCAATCGTGTCCTGAGCGGCCAGGGCGCGGTCGAAGGCCGGGTCTTCGTGCCACGTACCGGCAACATCGCCAAGATCACGCTGCCGGGGCATCTCACCTGTGAGGCCGGCGCCGCGAGCCAAAGCCTCAATCGCCACTTCGTTCAGGCTCTTTCCCTGAGTGTGGGCGGCCCTGCGAAGGGCGGCATCGAGCGTCTCGGGCACGTTGCGGATTGTGTATTGCATGCATTAATTGTAGGCGATGCAGGCAAATTGTGCAAGCGCCGGATTGGCTGTTCCAAGCTGCGACCTTACGAAAGCCCAGCGCGCATCTCGGGTTCGATATTGCCGCCGCTGATGATGGCGACGTTCAGCTTTGTCTGCGGGAGTTCCTTGGCGTGGAAAATGAATCCGGCGGTGGCGACGGCGCCGCTCGGTTCGGCAATGGTTTGCGGATTGGCGCACAGGTATTTCATCGCCTGGCGGATCTCGTCTTCGGTGACGGTGATGATGTCGTCGACATAAGCTCGGATGTGCTCGAAGTTGATCGGGCCGATGCTTTGGGTGCGAAGTCCGTCGGCGATGGTGCGGGAGACTTGTTCGGCGGGGAACTGGACGATCTTGCCCTGGCGAAGGCTGGCCTGGGCATCGGCGGCGAGTTCGGGCTCAACGCCGATGACTTTCACTCTGGGGTTCGTGAGCTTGATCGCTGCGGCGACGCCCGAGATCAGGCCTCCTCCGCCGACGGGAGAGAGGACCGTTTCGACGTCCGGCAGTTCTTCGAGGATTTCCAGGCCGATGGTGCCTTGTCCCGCAATGATTTGCTCGTCGTTATACGGCGGGACGATGATGTATCCGTGCTGGGCGGCGAGTTCTTCGGCTTTGGCTTTACGCTCATCGGAACCGGGGCCGACGGTGACGATCTCGGCGCCGAGTTTGGCCGTCGCTTCGCGCTTAATGGCCGGCGCATTGTTCGGCATGACGATCACCGACTTTACTTTGAGGGCGCGGGCGGCGTAGGCGACGCCTTGGGCATGGTTGCCGCTCGAATAGGAGATGACGCCGCGTTTGCGTTCAGCTTCCGAGAGTGAGGCGATCTTGTTGTAAGCTCCGCGGAGCTTGAACGCGCCGATCGGTTGCTGGTTTTCGGGCTTCAGAAGCAGACGACGTCGGTCCTCGGAGCAGAGGGGAAACGGAATCAACTTCGTGCGGAGGGTGACGCCGTCGAGACGCTTTTGGGCGGTGCGAAGATCGGAAAGGGTGATCATTCGTTTCAATTCTGCCTGCGGAACAGAGTATCGTTAAGGGCGCTGTTAACGCCACTCAAGTGGCGAGCCACTGAAGGTGGTCCCTCCGGGACCTGCGGCTGTTCGATAGTTTCGAAACAAATGAGAGCGTGGAGAGAACGCCTTTCGATGTCTGAGGTGACGCCGAGGTACAGGGGGTCCTTCGACTGCGCATTTATCTTCGCTTCGCTCTGACAAATGCTCCGCTCAGGATGACAAGATTGAGAAGGTGATTGCGATGAGGTCGAGGCTTTTGAATGGGGCTGGCGCGTCGGAGAGAGAACTTGCCAAGGTCCTAATCGAGACTTATTCCGTGAATGACGCGATGAATCAGTTGCTGCTCAAGTATCTTGACCCGCTGGCGTGGCGGGCGGAGCCTCCGGGGAAGCGGGGGAGCGGACGGACGATTGCTGCGATCTTCGCGCACTTGCACAACTGCCGACTGGTTTGGATAAAGCGCTCGGCGCCGCATTTGAAGTGCCCGGCGCCGCTTAATCCATACCGGTGCACGTTGAAGCAGGCCGCGGCGGCGCATAAGAGAAGCGGGGCGCAGTGCCTGCGCATGTTGACCGATGTTTTCTCGAGCGGGCCGAAACGGCGGATCACGAAATTTTCCCGTGGAGCGTGGAGCCGGACGTGGGCGGCGGGCCCGACGATGTTTGCCTACATGTTTGCCCATGAGGCGCATCATCGCGGACAGATCATCATGCTCGCGCACCAGATGGGCTATCGCCTGCCGGTCGATGCTTGGGCGGGGATTTGGTGGTGGGACCGGTTGTGGAAGGAAGGCGGGTTAAAGACGAGGCCGCGGTGAGGCCGCGAATCATGATGCTTTGAGTGTTGACATCATGATGCTAAATTGATAGCATCATGATGTGCGAACCACCGTAACCTTCGATGACGACGTGGCCGCCTTGCTCAACAGGGAGATGCGAAAAACCGGCGAAGCCTTTAAGCAGGTAGTAAACAGGGCGGTAAGAGTGGGATTGACCGGGCCGAAACAGTCCGCCAGAAAACCGTTCAAGGTTGCGCCGATCAATCTAGGGCTGCCCCCCGATTTAAGTTATGACAACGTAGAAGAGTTGCTCGATTATCTCGAAGGACCCTTCCGCCGATGATCGTCGTCGACGCAAACCTCCTCCTGTACGCTTACTCAGCCCCCTCGCCGAAACAAGAAAAAGCTCGGGCTTGGCTGGAGGCAACGATATCTGGCGAGGATATCGTCGGCCTTCCGTGGCAAGTGATCTCGGCATTCCTCCGAATTGCCAGCAACCCGAAGCTACCTCAGTTGCGGCGTCCTGCAGAAGAGGTTGCGCGGATCGTCGACGCTTGGCTGCAACAACCCAATGTGCGCACACTGGCCCCCGGGGACGATCATTGGAGCATATTTCGGCGGTTGATTGTTGAAGGGCAGGCCAGCGGCGACCTGGTCAGCGATGCGCAGGTGGCGGCGTTGACGATCGAGTACGGCGGTGTGCTTTACACCACAGACCGAGACTTTGCACGGTTTCCGGGGCTGCGGTGGGTGAATCCGCTGACGGCGTAGCCGCGGCTGTCAGTGCGCTCAGCTAGTGTGAGACAAGACCTCGCGGATGTCGTCTACGGCTGCGTCAACGAGTCGTAGTCACCGATTCCGCAGACGACGCAGCGTTTTGGGTAAAAGGGGATCGCGAACAGCCATAGTCCGCCCGTGATGATTAACGCAATCATGGTCCCGATCCCAAGCGCCCTTTTGTGGCCCGCAAATTTCTGGCAATTCCGACAAACTATCATCTTCACGACTAAATCTCCAAAATCACCGGCATGATCAGCGGGCGCCTCTGGCTCTGTTTTGAGATGTAGCGCTTCAGGTCGGCGCGGATCTTCTCTTTAATCACTCCGTAGTCGGCTTTTTCCTCTTCGCTCGAGAACGCCAGCGTATCCTCGACGATCTTTTTTGCGCCATCCATGAATCCGTCTTCACCGACGTTGAAGCCGCGGGTCACGATTTCCGGTGTGGTCTCGACTTCTCCGGAGAGCTTGTTGATCGCGATGATGGGCAGGACGATGCCGTCTTCGCTGAGGTGGCGGCGGTCTTTGATGATGAGATCTTCGACCACGTCGGTGCGGTTGCCGGAGTCGATGCAGACGCGGCCGACGTTCACCTTGCCGGTCTTGCGGGCGCCCAGTTCGTCGAACTCGAGGATGTCGCCGCTTTCGATCAGCATGACTTTGCCGACCGATCCGCGCATGGCGGCTGCCATTTCGGCGTGCAGCTTGAGTTGACGATATTCGCCGTGAATTGGGACGAAGTAGCGCGGCTTGACCAGGTTGATGACAAGCTTGAGTTCTTCCTGGCTGGCGTGGCCGGAGACGTGAACCGGTGGGCTGGTGCCGTCTTCGTAGATGACGTGAGCCTCGCGGCGGAAGAGGTGGTCGATCATCCGGTAGATGGTCTTCTCGTTGCCGGGGATGATGCGGCTGGAGAGAACGACCGTGTCGCCTTTCTCGATCTTGGCGTGCTTGTGATTGTCGACCGCGGCGCGAGAGAGCGCAGACATGGGCTCGCCCTGCGTGCCGCTGATCATCACGCAGACTTTCTCCGGAGGGAAATTCTTCATCTCGCCGGGACTGATGACCAGTCCCTCAGGAACCTCGATGTAGCCGAGGTCTTCGGCGATCTCGGCAGAGTTGTTCATCGAGCGGCCAATAAACGCGACTTTGCGCCCGTGCTGGTAGGCGAGTTCGACGGCGAGATTGATACGGTGAATTGAGCTAGAGAAGCAGGAGATGAAGAGGCGGCGCCGGGTGTGGGCAAAGACTTCGTCGAACTTGCGGCGGACGGCGCGCTCGCTCGGCGTGTATCCCTTGCGCTCGACGTTGGTGGAATCCTGAAAGAGCGCCAACACGCCTTCCTTGCCGTATTCGGCGAAGGTGTGGAGATCGAAGAGCTTGTTGTCGGTGGGCGTCGGATCGACTTTGAAATCGCCGGTGTGAATGATGACGCCGAGCGGGCAGTGGATGGCCAGGGCCACGCAATCGACCAGGCTGTGCGTGACCTGAATCGGGTGGATCGTAAAGGCACCCAGCTTGATGCGCTCATTGGCGCGCATTTCGCGGAGATCGGCATCGTCGAGCAGGCCGTGCTCATCCAGTTTGTCTTCGACGTAGGCCAGAGTGAACTCGGTTCCCCAAACGGGTACTTTGAGTTCCGAGAGAAACCAGGGCAGGGCGCCGATGTGGTCTTCGTGGCCGTGGGTGAGGATGATGCCGCGAATGCGCTGCCGATTTTCGGTGAGGTAAGAAATGTCGGGGACGACGATGTCGACGCCGAGGAGTTCGGCCTCGGGGAACATGAGGCCGGCGTCGATAACGATGATGTCATCGCCCCAACGGACGGCCATGCAGTTCATGCCGAACTCGCCAAGGCCGCCCAATGGGATGACTTGCAATTTTCCTGTGGGCATGGAGTAAGAAGCATGCTAGCACGTTCGGGAGGCGAAAAGGCGGGGGCGGCGGGCGTCAGGCTTCAGACTTCAGACTTCAGACTTCAGACTTCAGACTAATCACATCACTTCTCGGAACTGGGTACTCGGCACTAGGTAGTGGGTACCGGGTACTGAATTCCGCCCGATGGTATTCCTTTCCGTTGTGCGGTAAGGTGGGGCGATGGTGGACGAGCGGAAATCCTGGTTGCGGCGGCGGGTCGAAGGAGCCTTGATCAAGGGACTGACGCGGGCTTATTCGACGGTCCGGGTCGATCCGGAGAAGTTTCTGCTGCAGTTGCGGGTGGCGTACCGCGTGCCCATCAGCGGATATCACGGCGTGTTCTCTCTGGAGATGACCGAGTTGGACAACGTGGCGGATTCGATTATCCGTAGCGGGATGAAAGTTGCGGCGCTGGAGGGCGCGGGGCTTGGGCTCGGCGGGTTGATCACGATTGTGCCGGATCTGGGGATTTTGTCGGCGATCACCATGCGCACGATCCAGAAGTTGAGCCTGCTTTACGGGTTCGAATTCAACACCGACGACGAGATTGCCGAATTGTGGATCGCGGCAGCCAGTGCGGCGGGCATCGATCTGAGCCGGGAATTGCTGGAAAAAGAAGTGGTCAACAAATTTGTGCCGCGCGTCATCCAAAGGATTGCGGCACGGGCCAGCGGTGAAGTCGTTGAAAAATGGGCCGGACGCGTGATTCCGCTGGCCAGTTCGGCCATCGGAGCGGGACTGAACTATTGGTTTGTGAAGGCCTGGGGACGGCGCGCCATGGCGCATTTTCGCGCGCGGCATCTGGCGATACGCTCGGCCCAGCAGTTGGCGTTAGCGGATCAGGCCCGGTTGACGTCCGGTGATTCCTGACAGGGGTCTTCACCACGGAGTCACGGAGGCACAGAGAAGATCAAGTGGTTGCTTTCTCCGTGACTCCGTGTCTCCGTGGTTAAATCAATTCCATGACTACGTTTTCCTGTTCAGCCATTCTCTTTGATCTGGATGGAGTCCTGTGCGACTCCACGCGGCAGGTCGACCGCGAGTGGCGGGAGTGGGCTGCGCGCAAGGGCGTCGATGGCGATGCAGTGATGGCGATCGCGCATGGCGTGCGGACGATTGAGGTGATCCGGCGGGTGGCGCCGCATCTGGATGCGCAAGCCGAGGCAGCCGCGATCGAAAATCATGAGGCTCATGATCAGACTGGCGTTGTGGTCATGCCGGGCGCGCCGGAGTTGGTGCGCTCGATTCCTGACGGACGGTGGGGCGTGGTGACTTCGGGGTCGCGGCTGCTGGCGCAGAATCGGCTGCGGCATTGCGGTTTGCCGGTGCCCGAGGTGCTCGTGACCTCGGATGATGTGACGAACGGGAAGCCGCATCCCGAGCCGTATTTGATGGGGGCAGAGCGGCTGGGATTTCGTCCGGAGGAGTGCCTGGTGATTGAAGATGCACCGGCGGGAATTCAGTCGGCGCGGGCGGGTGGGATGAAGGTGATCGGGATGGCAAGCACCTACGACGCGGCGAAGCTGGCCGAGGCCGATGCCGTCGTGCAGAGATTTAATAGAATCCAGGTCTCGACAAACGATTCAGGAGGTCTCGCAGTCAACGTCTTTGATTGGAGCCCTTTGTCGCGAGCACAGTTTGACGAGATCATGAAATCAGAAGTTGCAAGCCTACCTTCGGACGCGATGGCAATCTACGAAGGCTGCGTCATCGATGTTGTGCAACAGTCCTGCTATCGCAGCGAGTTGTATGGAACAGAGAGCGCGTTCGTCGTAGCAGGCGATGGCCCGAGACTTCTGTTTTTTGACGATGTGGAAGACGAATTCGCTATCGGCATTCCAGATGATGATGGGGTGCTGCGGGATTGGAGGTTGTGCGGTGATCTTGTGGAGGCACTTCGAATTCTCCGCCATGCAGTCACATCCAAAAAATAACTGGCTACCGCAGCCAGTCTTCCAGTTCAATTCCCTTGTCGGTTTTCTCGTCGCGATACTTCACGATCACTGGCGTGTAGAGCGAGAGATTCCACTTCCAGGGGCCCCTCTCTTCCTTTACTGCGCGCGAACCTGGTACCACGACAGCGTTCTCCGGAACCTCGAGCGACGAATCTGCGGTGGCGCGGTAGACCTCGCCTTTCACCAGGTCATACAGAGGCGTCGAGCGCGTCAGGATTGTGCCTGCGCCCAGCACGGCTCTCGCCCGCACCAGCGTGCCTTCGAAGATGCCGCAGTTGCCCCCGATCAGCACGTCGTCTTCGATGATGACAGGAGCGGCGTTGATCGGTTCGAGCACGCCTCCGACTTGAGCCGCGGCGCTGAGATGAACTCGCTTGCCGATCTGGGCGCAGGAGCCGACCAGGGCATGAGAGTCAACCATGGTGCCTTCGTCGACATAGGCGCCGACGTTGATGAACATCGGCGGCATGCAGATGACCGAGGGCGCGACGTAGGCTCCGACGCGGGCCGAAGAACCGCCTGGGACGACTCGCACGCGATCGGCGACGGTGAACTGGCGGGCAGGGAAGGTGTCCTTGTCGACGAAGGAGAGGCCGGCCGTCATGTCGGCGAGGGCGCCGAGGCGGAACCCGAGCAGGATGCCTTGCTTGACCCAGGTGTTGACCGTCCACTTGTCCGGACTTGATGGGTCAACGCCCTTTACGGCGGCGCGGATCTTGCCGGCGGTGAGTTGGTCACGGAATTCGAGGAAAATCTTGCGAGCGTCGGGATCGCGTTCGGGTTCGCTCTGGGCGGCGAGCTTTTCTATAAGAGCCTTCAGGTCTGACATGAATTGTTGATTGTTGAATGTTGGTTGCTAGTTTGTCAAAAACAGAGCACAAAAGGTCCCTCCACTGCGCTCGCGTTCGCTCGCTTCGGTCGGGATGACAGCGCGGCGGGGCTTCTCAATCAACAATCACAAATCACAAATCACACAATCAATAGCTTCTTCCCTCACACGCACTTGCACTCGCTGCGAATGAGCACGCCCGTCATGGCGTGGGCGACTTCGCGGGCTTCGCCGAGGGTCGTATACGGGCCGTGCCACTTGGCGTGGTTGGCGTCGTGGCCGGAGGGGCGTCCTTTGCCGTGGCTGCACTGCCCGCACGTGCCGCGGTGGACAACGATCTTGTGTGGGCCGGCCGCCCAGTTTTCGTAAATGAAGAACTCGGCGGCGTCGGGTGCCGGACCGGCAGGTTTGGCGATCAGGCCGACTTCAGTGGCGACGCGTTGCAAGCGGGAGCGAGTGTCGCGGCGCATGGGGACGAGCGGTAGGCGGTACACCTCTTCAATCTTTCCCATCATCGCGAGAACCGCCTTGACCGGCAACGGACTCGACTCGATGAAGTTGGCCTGCATCAGCGGCAGGTATTTCTTGTTCAGGCTACGCGCCGTCGCCCAGTCGCCGTGTAGCGCGGCGCGGGTGAGGGCGGCCATCTCGTGCGGGATTTCATTCGAAGCCACCGAAATGAGGCCGACGCCGCCGAGCGCGATGACAGGAAGCGTTACCGCATCATCGCCGGAGAGGACGAGGAAATGCTCCGGGACCAAGGCGATCGCTTCCGCGATCTGAGTCATGTTGCCGCAGGCTTCTTTCACGCCCACGATGTTCGGGATCTCGGCGAGACGCGCGAGCGTTGCGGGCTCAATGTTGGTGCCGGTTCGTCCGGGAACGTTGTAGAGGATGACGGGCTTGTCGCCGACGGCTTCAGCAATCGCCTTAAAGTGGCGATACTGGCCCTCCTGCGTGGGCTTGTTGTAATACGGCGAGGCTGTGAGGATCGCGTTCACGCCGGGACGAGCGGCGAGTTCCTTCGCTTTTTCCACCGCGTCGTGCGTCGCGTTGGAAGTCGCGCCTGCGACGATGGGCACGCGTCCTGCAGCGACTTCGATCGTCGTGTCGATCACGTGCAACCATTCGTCATGCGTCAGCGTTGGCGTTTCGCCGGTAGTGCCGCAGGGAACGAGGAAGTCGATACCAGATTCGATCTGCCAGTTGACCAGGTTGCGCAGCGCGTTGTCGTCGATGGAGCCGTCTTGATGAAAAGGAGTTACGAGGGCAGTGCCGCATCCACGGAGTTGCATAGGGATAATGTAGCGCGAATGGGTGTCGGGGGAAACTCGTGTGAGCGGAGTCACACTTTAATGTGGGGAGGGAAGCGTCCCTAGCTTACGTGGGCCAGCGTTGACGCGGCGATGTCGGAATGCTGGCGCAGTTTCTTGACCGATTCGTGGACAGCGCGGGCGGCTGCGCCGGAGCCATTCTGCTCGGCGGTCTTGGCCACGCCGCCAGCTTCCTCAGCGGCGGTGCCGGCCATGTCGAGCAGTACGACGATGGAATCGGCGTGCAACTTCCACAGCGACGACATCTTCTGGCTGCGCTTCAGTTCTTCGACTTCGGTGCGGGTGCGGGCCGCGATTGAGACCAGCCGGATCATGGTTCGGGCTACCTCCGCCCGCAAGCTCTTCTCTTCGAGAAATGCCGCGTTGTAAGAGTCGGCTTCGGCGGCGGTCAGTGTCAGGTTGAAGAATCGCATCGGAACCACCTGGCGATACTTCGGATCAGCCACGCGCACGAACACGCGGATGGACTCTTCGACGCGGCGCAGTTTCACTTCTTCTGCGGACAGTTGTTGTGCGGTGATCGCCGGCGGCTGGAACACGGCGGGCGGCGCCGGAGCCTTGGGCGCGCCTGCCCGGGCTGGTTTGGCGGCTGCGGCTGCGCCGGATGCGCTGGTACGAGGCGTGCGTGCGGTCGGCGTCAGCAACGAACGGCGGATCGGCGGCCGGCGGTCGAGTTCCTTCTTCAGTTTCGAGACCCGGCGGAATTTTTCGAACGTACTGCCGTAGTCGGCTTCCAGCAGTTGCTTTTCCTGGATGGCAGCCACGTGCTCGACGGTGACTTCGACGCCATCGACGGTCGTCAGGATCGTTCCGCCCATCTCTTCGAGAGCTTCACCGAATGTCTTGATCTCTTTCAGCGCCTTGGCGAAGAGTTCGTCGAACTTCTTGCCGAAAGCCGAGTTGTAGGCCGACACCGTGGCCAACACGCCGGGATGGTAGAACGAGGAATCGAGCCACTGTTTCAATTCGCGGACGCGGCCGATCATGCCGGAATCGATCAGGGCGTTGAAGTCGCGGAAGCGCGAAACTTCTTCGAGGAATGGATCGAAGCGACGCAGCAGTTGTACGTGCTCCTCGGGCAGCGACGGAACGTCAGTGTCGGCGAGAATCTCGATCAGGGCGATTTCAAAGGGCGACAGCGGCAGGGCGCCGTCGAGCCCGTAGCCGCTCTGTTCCCATTGTCCCGGGACGCGCGGGTGGCGATACAGGAAGGTCGCGACCAGGTCGGTCTTGTCGCGGTTGACGTCGGTGGCTTCGCGGCGGCGCACGAAATAGCGCAGCAGGGCCTCGGCCACTTCGGAATCCGTATCCGGAGTGAGGGCATGGCGCAACATCGCCGGCGTGATCGCCATATCGAGCATGTGCAGCCAGCGGTACATCCGGGAGAGTGTGTTGGGCAGCTCGCGCTCGGTGTGGCGCAATGCGTCCTCATCGAGGCCGCTGGGGATGGGCACATCGCCCCCAAGGGTGTCTCGCATGAGCTTCTGGTAAAAGCCCTGGACAGTCGCAAGAATGGCTAGTTCAAACCGAAGATCTTCGGCCAAAAATCGCCCCCGCCCGTAGGAATTCCTGCTAAAGAACGGCTCACACACAAGTAAACGCGAAGGGTTACCAGTGGTGCAAGTTACCTTCGGAAGCGGCGTCTGGCGGGCGAAAGCGGAGGCTTCCCTCGAAAGTGCAATGAACTTCTGCGGCCCCTTGGAAGGGATGTCGTCCTGAGCAGCGGCAAAGCCGAGGCGAAGGACCTTACAGAGGTGGAAAGCGTCGATGCTAGTGAGAGGAAGAGATACGTCAGCGTCACAGAACGCGATCGCGGCATCGCGCTGCAGGCCGTCGTGCGGTCCTTCGCGCGGCTAAGGCCGCGCTCAGGATGACAGATCGAGGGAGTGGTTTCAGAAGACTACCGTCTTGTTGCCGTAAACGAGCACGCGATTCTCGACATGCGCGCGCACGGCGCGCGAGAGCACGACTTTTTCGAGATCGCGGCCTTTGCGGATGAGATCTTCTACCGTGTCTCGGTGCGAGACGCGGACGACGTCCTGCTCGATGATTGGGCCGTCATCGAGGACTTCGGTGACGTAGTGGCTGGTGGCGCCGATGAGTTTCACTCCGCGTTGAAAGGCCTGGTGATAGGGACGGGCGCCGACGAACGCCGGCAGGAATGAGTGATGGATGTTGATGATGCGCTGCGGATATCGGTTGACGAAGTCGTTCGACAGAATCTGCATGTAGCGGGCCAGGACCATGAAGTCCGGCTTGTGCTGGTCAATCAGGCCGTGGATTTGCCGTTCGGCGGCCTGCTTGTTCTCCTTGGTGACGGACACGATGACGTAGGGGATCTTGTAGAAATCCGCGAGCGCCTGGTTGTCGGGATGGTTGGAGATGATCAGAGGAATCTCGCAGGCGAGCTCTCCGCTCTGATGGCGATAGAGGAGATCGACCAGGCAGTGATCGTACTTCGACACGAAGATTATCATGCGCGGGCGATTGGAGGACTGCGCCAGCCGCCACTTCATCGCGAAAGTTTCGGCGACCGGTGAGAAATGTTTGCCGAAGTCGGCGAGCGGGACGTCGAAGTCCTTGGGGTCAAATTCCACGCGCATGAGGAACAGGCCGGATTCCTCGTCGCCATGCTCGTCGGCATGCAGGATGTTGCCGCCATGCCGGAACACGAAGTCGGCGATGGTGGCGACTTCACCCTTGGCGTCGGGGCAGGAGATGAGGAGGATGGCGGTGTTCTTCATGGTCGCCAGAGTTAGAGAGCACCAGCGAGTTGTATGCAGCAGTGACCCGGCACCTAGCGTTCCCTTTCCGCAATTTCCCTCAGGCCGTCCTTTAGTAGCGAAACGGACGAGGATGTAAAAATCGTACGGTTTGTGTTGTGTAGCGGAAACAAGGGAGCGAAGTCTTTCTTTGACGAATCCCAACTAGACAACACGCCACTTGCAGACCAGGCGTAATGGCCGCCGCTGTTGTCTGGAACAAAGACACGGTGCTCTTCCCACGCAATCATATAGAGGGGAGCGGTGCCTACGACGGAGTCGAGGTACGAGTCAAAGGCGGGCGAATCTTTTGCCACGATTCGCTTGCCTGAAGAATCGGCGTTGACCAGACAGAGAGCCGGAAACTCGCCCCCGTGTTTATGATACCAATCAGCCTGCTTGTCGTTGAGGCCTATCAAGGGAAGGTTCACCGTGACGGTGTCCTGCTCTGCAACCACGAAATATGCCTTGCACGCAGGGGACCCTGGGTTATTTGGACGCTTCTTACTGCCTGCATGGGCCGGGAGGCAGAAAGATAGTCCCGCTAGAACTGCTACAAACACACACCTCTTGCATTTAGCGTCCCGCAAGTTGCAGATCCTCTTCCGCAAAGCTTCCCATACCCAGACGGGGATCATCGAATCTGACGGTGTACTGCATTGGGCCTGCGGGGCCTACCTCCGCTACGGTGCAGGGCTTACTACATGCTGACGGATAATCCCGGTAATTTGTCACTTGGACTCGATCACCAACTTTGAAACTCATCGATTGAGCCCTCCCAGCTATCAGTATCGTATCTTAACAATCGCCTATTTTCTGATCTCCCTCAGAATCTCTCGCGCGGCATTCGCTCCCGAGCCGCCAGTCAGTCCTACACCCGGATGCGTGCCGCTTCCGCACAGATAAAGGTTATCGATCGGTGTGCGGTAACGCGCCCAATCGAGCAACGGGCGCATGGTGAAGAACTGATCGAGGGCCAGTTCACCATGGAAGATCTGTCCGCCGGTTAGGCCGTATTTCTCTTCGAGATCGTGCGGCGTGATGATCTGGTGGGTCAGGATCAGTTCCGGCAGGTTTGGGGCGTATTGCGCGAGCGTCTGCACGACCACTTGCGCGATGCCCTTGCGCTGTTGCTCCCAATCGCCTTTCAGCTTGTAGGGCGCGTACTGCATGTAGACCGACATCACGTGCTTGCCATCGGGGGCAAGCGTGGGGTCGGTCAGCGATGGGATCGTGGCTTCGAGATATGGCTGGCGCGAGAAGTTGCCGTACTTCGATTCGTCGAAGGCGCGCTCCAGATAGTCGATCTCATGCCCGATGTGGATGCGTCCGCGTAACGCAGCCGTGTCACCACTTTTCAGGGCTGTGAATTGCGGCAGTCCGGACAGCGCGAGGTTCACCTTGGCAACCGTGCCGTTTCCGCGATAGTGCTGCAGTTTCTGCACGAAGTCGGGCGAGAGGTGCATCGGGTCGGTCAGCTTGAGCAGCGTGCGCTTCGGGTCGGCGTTGGAGATGACGGACTTGGCGAAAATCTCCTCGCCAGTGGAGAGAAGCACGCTCGTCGCTGCGCCGTTCTTGACGTGAATCTCGATGACTTCCGCGCCGGTGCGGATTTCGGCGCCAGCAGCTTTGGCCGCGGAGGCCATGGCCTGCGTCACGGCGCCCATACCTCCGGCGGCGAGATGAGCGGAGCCAGCGGCGAAGTGATCGCCCGCCGCGCGCAGCAGCATGACCAGCGAGCTTCCGGCAGACCACGGCCCGAGGAACGTTCCGAAAATGCCGCGGGCTGCGATGACGGAGCGCAGCAACTCGGTTTCGAAATACTCGGCGGCGAGATCGGCAACCGCCATGGGTCCCCAGCGCAGCAGGCGGAACATGTCTTTCTTTCCGAGCTTGCGGATCGCGCGCCCGGTTTTGAGCATGCTCCAAAGGTCGCCACGGCTGGGGTCGTCGATGTTTGGCGGGGTGGTGGCCAAAGCTCCAGCGATGACCTGGCTGATTTTGCTCAACGACTGCTGGAATTCGACGAACTTCGGTCCGTCCTTTTGCGAGAACGCTGAAATTTCCTGCGCCGAGCGGGCCGCATCCTGATAAAGCGAGAGCGCGCGGCCGTCGGGGGAGAGCGCAGTTACGCAGATTTCGGGCGTGACGAACACCAGGCCGTGCTTGTCAAGTTCCATGTCGCGCATGACGTCGGGCCGAATTGGTCCGGCCGTGTGCGCCAGAGTCGAGCAGCGGAATCCGGGATGAAACTCGTCGGTGATGGCTGCGCCGCCAATTTGTGCGCCGCGCTCGAGAACCAGTGGCTTGAAGCCGGACTTCGCCAGGTAGAAGGCCGTGACCAGGCCGTTGTGACCGCCGCCGATGATTACGATGTCTCTCGTGTCAGGCATAGTAGTTGCTAATCTTCAGTCGTGACGCACCCCAAAACCTTTCACCGCAAAGGACGCAAAGAAAACCCGCGGAGGACGCTAAGCAAATCTTCGCATTCTTATGCCGCTCCCTTTACGTCTTTCAGAATCTCCAACGCCGCTAACCGGCCGTTCGCGCCCATGATGCCGCCGCCGGGATGCGTCGCCGATCCGCACATGTAAAGGTTCTTGATTGGCGTGCGGTATTGCGCCCATCCGGGAACGGGCCGCAGGAAAAAGAGTTGTTCGAGCGAGAGTTCGCCTTGGAAAATATTGCCCTCGCTCAGGCCCCATTCGCGCTCGAGATCGAGCGGCGTCACCACCATCTTGTCGATGATGATGTCTTTCAGGTTGGGCGCGTATTCCGAGATCGTGTCGATGACGGTGTTGCCGAACGCTTCTTTCTCGGTATCCCAGTTGAGCCCCGGCGCGAGCTTGTACGGCGCGTATTGCACAAAGCAGGAGAGCACGTGTTTGCCCGGAGGAGCGACAGACGGATCGGTCAGGGACGGGATCACCATGTCGATGTACGGGCGGCTGGAGAAGTGTCCGTACTTGGCCTCGTCGTAGGCTTTCTCCATGTACTCCACGGTCGGTGAAATCGAGATGGCGCCGCGCAGGTGCGCGCCCGGTCCGGGCATGCACTTGAAGTTCGGCAGGGCATCGAGGGCGATGTTCACTTTGCCGGAGGAGCCGCGGTATTTGTAGCGATTTACTTCTTCGAGAAATTCGCCGGGCAGATGCTGCGCCTCGATGAACTTGGTGAACGTGAGGCGGGGATCGACGCTCGAAGAAATCACATCGGCGTAGATCTCGTCGCCGTTCGAGAGAACCACTCCCTTGGCCTTACCATCTTTGACGATGATCTGCGAGATGCCGGCCTTGGTGCGGATCTCGACTCCAGCTTCGCGGGCCGCATCGGCGATGGCATTGGAGATTGCACCCGTGCCGCCGCGGGCGAATCCCCAGGCGCGGAAGGCGCCGTCGATCTCGCCCATGTAGTGATGGAGCAGCACGTACGCCGTACCCGGCGAGCGCACGCCGAGAAATGTCCCGATAATTCCTGAGGCTGACATCGTGGCCTTGAGCACATCGGTCTCGAACCACTGGTCGAGGAAATCGACGGCGCTCATGGTCATGAGCTGAACCTGGTTGTACTTGTCGTAGCTCGACATGCCCTGGAAGCGGCGTCCGATGAAGAGCAGCTTCATCAGTTCGCGCGGGTTCAGTGTTGTGGGATCGGGCGGGACCATGCTGAGAATCGGTTTCACGAAGCGGCACATGGCCTGCATCGCTTTGCCGAATTCGTCGTAGGCTTCGGCGTCGACCCGCGAGTGGCGGGCGATTTCGCGATGCGTGCGGCCGTGATCGTTCACGCGCCACAGGTGGTCGCCGTTGGGCATGGGAGTGAATGTGCCATCGAGCGGAAGGATTTCGAGGCCATGGCGGGGTAGGTCGAGGTCGCGGATGATTTCCGGCCGCAACAGAGAGACCACGTAGGAGCAGACCGAGAACTTGAAGCCGGGAACGATCTCTTCCGTGCAGGCGGCGCCGCCGAGCACGTGGCGGCGCTCCAGCACCAGCACACGCTTTCCGGCGCGCGCCAGGTAGGCCGAGTTGACGAGGCCGTTGTGGCCTCCGCCAATCACGATGATGTCGTATTTGTTCGCCATGAGCTATGAGCCTTGAGCTGTGAGCTTGAGAATGTTGAAACGCAATAATACTCGTGGGAAGAAGACGCGCGGAAAAAGATCAGAGGCCGCTAGGGAGGACGTTCCAGCTTCTGAGCAGACTGCATGAAATGGGCAAGATTGCGCGCATCAGTGACCTGAGTCGAATCGGTATTCTACCGGGAAGGGTCGATTTTGTCTGCAGGTTAACGCGCTCGACTGACTGCGAGTCATCCGGCTAACGCGGTTGCCGCCTCGCCGCGCACGTGAATATAATCCAGCATTCCAGATTTCCTTCGTGTATGGAAGAGCGCCAAGGAAAACATCGAGGACATCAACTTGCCCATCGGAACCGCATTTCACGAGCGCACGCTGCCTCTGTGCCACAGCCTGAATTATCGCGAATGGTCGGGATACTACACGGTCAGCGTGTACGAAGTGCATCACGAGCATGAGTACAACGCGATCCGCAACGCGTGCGCGCTCATCGATATTTCGCCGCTCTACAAGTACATGATTACCGGCAAGGACGCGACGCGGCTGGTCAATCGCGTAATCACTCGCGACATCAACAAGGTGAAGGTCGGGCAGGTTATTTATTGCTGCTGGTGCGATGAGGATGGCAAGGTGGTCGACGACGGCACCATATCGCGCCTTGAAGAGAACGTGTATCGCTGGACGGCCGCCGATCCCAGCCTGCGCTGGTTCCGCCAGAACGGCCTGAATATGGATGTGCGGGTCGAAGACATTTCCGAGAAAGTTGCAGCCCTCGCGCTGCAGGGGCCGACGTCGGCGAAGCTTCTCCAATCCGTTGCCGAAGCCGACATTGGCAACCTGAAATACTTCCGGGTTACCAAGGGTAAGATTGCGGGCGTGCCGGTCGACATTTCGCGGACTGGCTACACCGGCGATCTTGGTTACGAGATCTGGGTGCCATGGAATGACGGTGTCAAGGTCTGGGACGCGCTGAGCGAGAAAGGCAAGCAGTTCGATCTGCATGCCGCCGGAATGCTCGCCTTGGACGTGGCTCGCGTCGAGGCCGGACTGTTGCTGATCGAGGTGGATTACATCAGTTCCAAGAAGGCGCTGATTCCTTCGCAGAAGTATTCACCGTACGAGCTCGGGTTCTCGAAGATGGTGCACCTCGATAAGGAGAACTTCATCGGCAAGCGCGCGCTGGAGCGCGACGCAAAGGAAGGTGTCCCGCGGCAGCTTGCCGGGTTGGTCATCGACTGGACCGATGTCGAACGGTTGTACGATCGCTACGGACTTACCCCGGCCGCCCCGGCCCAGGCCTCGCGGGTGGCGGTTCCTGTTTATTCCGGAGATCGACAGGTCGGGAAGGCCACGACGACAACGTGGTCTCCGACGCTGAAGAAGATGATCGCGCTGGCCACTCTTGAAACCGAGTTCGCCAAGCCGGGTACGCCGCTGCAGATGGAGATCACGATCGAAGCGATGCGGCTGAAGACGAATGTGAAAGTGGCCGCACTGCCGTTCTTCAATCCGGCTAGGAAGACGGCGACACCGGTCTAGCGGCTGTTTCCGTTTCATACCAAAGAGCGGACGATCATCTGCTCCGACCTTACTTGTAGCGTCAGCACCCGCCATTGCGCGCTTTGCGCACAACCCCGGACGAGGCGTCCGGGGCTACACAGTTGTTGGGGCTACATATTCTTTGCTTCTGCGCGTTAGTGACTTCCCTCCGTTGTGTGGTACGAGGGGGCAATCTTCTCGAACACGGGAGTGGCTTGCTCAAACAGCGGCTCCAAGGTGAAGAAGGTCAGGCGCACCATTCGGCCCTCGTACGGAATGATATAGACCATGAATCGCAGGGCAGCGTTGTTGGCGCTGGAGGTTCCTCGAAATGTGAGGCGCAGACCCGACTTGCCGTCAATCTCGGCAGGGGTCTCACTCAGCTTCTGATAGTCGCTGAACTTGCTCTTATACTGCGTCTCCGCCAGAACTTTGTAGGTGGCCACGGGTCCGGCGAATTTTTCCGGCGTGACCAACAAGAAGACGGTTTCGTCTGCCGAGGCCAATGCAGCCACAATGTCCTTCGAACCTCGCAGTTCCGGGGCGATCTTCCAGCCCGGAGGGACCGTCATCTTGAAGCCTCCGGTCCGGTTCGCATAAACATTGGCCGTCAGACTCTCATCGACGGCAAGCGGTCCGGTGTCAACGTCGTCGGACTTCGATTGGTTCTCGGGGAAGTTGATGCTTACGATCTGCGAACGGGGAACACTAATCTCGCCGTACGACGTCTTGATCTGAAAGCCGTCGTCTTTCACGGCAACGATTTTTCCATTGATCTTTGTTCCGTCCTTCAGGTGAATCTCTTCAGCCGAAAGAGCTGAAATGAAGGTCAGGAGGATAACCAGCAGCGTCAGTCGGTGCACAAAGCCTCCTCGCGAGTCACGTCGCCTGAAGAGTACCAATTCGTTGGTGGTCCGGCTAGAGGATTTGTGGGTTCCCACGCTTGTCCGTGTTCCTCTTACCGGCGCGATAGATTCCGACGCCGACGAGCAGGAGGGCTCCACATCCGCCAACGATTTTGAGCAATGCCAGAGGCTTGTTCGGTTCGTCCGGCTGTGGAATGAGCGAAAGCGCAATGGTCGCGGCTGTCGTGACAAGACCCAACGTCGCGACCAGTTTCGCCATCAGCGGTCCGCCCGGTACGCGGATTACATCAGGCCGGGCAGGTTCGCGCTGCAGCTTGATCATGGCGGCGAACAGGTACAGATACGGGATGAAGTACGTAATCACCCCCATGCTGACTAAGACATCGTAGGCGCCCTTGACGCTGGTTCCAGCTTGTCCCAGGAAGATAAACACAACGCCTAGTACGAACTGCGTAAGAAGCGCGACCCACGGTGTTTTCCATCTTGGGTGCAGCGAGCCGAAGGCTGGGGGGAGAAATCGATCGAGGCCAGCGACAAAGGGCAGTCGCGCTACGGCGGCGAGGTACGCTCCGGCGGCGCCGATGTTGCTGAGAGCGATCAGAAATGCGGCCATCGGCAAGACGCCGGGAATTCCGATGCGGGTCGATGTTGCCGAGACGGCCTGTACGAGCCCCTGCAGGCTGTTGACCTGCGATGACGGCAGCGCGAGAAGAACGCAGGCTGTTCCCAGGATGTAGCACACAGTGACCGTGATTCCCGCGAGGAGCAGCGCAAGAGGAATCGTGCGGCGGGCGTTCTTGATTTCCTCGCCCATGAAGGACGCCGTCTCGCTGCCGCCGAAGGCGAACGTCAGCACCGACCAGAAGATCAGGTCATTCAGGTGCGTGCTGGGCGTCATGGAATGTACGGTGAACGCGGTCGCCGAGCCGAAGCGGTGCCAAGCGACGAATCCCATGACGATGACGATGCCGACGGGGATCCACATGGCAAGGGCGCCGACATTGTGCAACCACTTCCCGACGTCAAGCCCGACGATGTTCATCAACGTGGCTGCGCTGAGGGTGAGCAAAGCGAAAACAATGTAGAACGCCGCATTGCCGGAAAGATGTTGCCAGGCCGCTTGCCGTATGAAGAGCACGTTACTGGCGGCGAAGTAAAGAACGGCAGGGAAGTAAGGAAGGTTGCTGGTCCAGTAGGTCCAGGCGGACATGAATCCCGAGAAATCGCCGAAGGCGCGCTTACTCCAGACGTAGAGGCCGCCTTCATTCGGATAGCGCGAGGAAAGTTCCAGCACCGAGAGTGCCAGCGGCGTGTAGAAGCAGAACCACGCACCGACCCAGATGACGATCGAACTCGGGCCGGCAGCGGCGGCGGTCGCGATCCAGCGCAGGCTGATGCCGGTGATTACATAGAACAGCACCAGGTCGCGGAATCCCATGACCTGGCGCGGGCGGTTCGGATCTTCGATGTCGGCGAGGGAGACGCCGGGCGAGAGAAAGCCGATCGATTCTGGGCGCGGCTGCGGGTTGGGTTCGGGCAAGAGCGTGTCCCCGGGTCAAGCTCTGATGCGCAGGCAGAAGAGGAATAGCACTCGAGAGAGCAGGCGACAAGACGAAAATGTCAGGCAGTACGGCTGCGCCGCTTCCAATACAGGTAGCCCGGAACTCCCAGGAGCACGATGATGGCGCTTCCTAAAGCTTCGGTGGGTCGCGTGATTGCGGTATTCACGATCCATGCTCCGGCGATAAGGACATAAATCCCGGGGAGCCATGGGTAGCCGGCGCAGCGGTAGGGGCGCTCTGCGTTTGGCTTCTTCCAACGAAGGACGAACATTCCTATCGCGGTCAGTGTGTAGGAAAGCATCATGCCGAAGATGACGTACGTGTAAAGCCAGTCATATTTTCCGCTGACTGCAAGCACAGCCGACCAGATTCCTTGTCCGATTAGGCTGAACGCCGGAGTCCGCCACTTGGGATGGATCACCGCCATGCGCTTGAAGAACGCTCCATCTTGCGCCATGGCGAGATAGACGCGGGCGCCGGAGAGCGTGCAGGTCGCCGCCGCGCTGAAGCAGGAGACGGCGATGGTCAGCGAGAGCAGTCCAGCCGCGCGCGGCGAAAACAGTACGGCGGCCGCGGCGTGCGCGATGGTCTCGTGCGCGGCGATTTCCTTCAGCGGCAACGCGTACATGTACGTGACGTTCATCGCGATGTAGATCACGCCCACCGCGAGGACGCCCAGCACCATGGCGCGTGGGACGTTGCGCTTCGGATCTTTCACCTCCCCGGCAACCCAGGTGATGTAGACCCAGCCGTCGTAGGCCCAGAAGACGGCGATCAAACCCACGCCCAGCGCCGAAATCAGTGGAGTCAACCCGAGCCCTAGGTTGAGGGGCACGCCGTTTGCTCGGAAGTGCGACCAGTCGCCTTTGCCGATGGCAAATCCGAGCACAACGAATGCGGCCATTGCGGTGAACTTTGTCCAGGTGGAAACGTTCTGCAGAAGAGCGCCCCAGCGAAGCCCAACCACATTCACAAACGTAAGAACCGCGATCAGGACGAGACCGAACAGGTGAGCGCGCGTGAAGACGATGCCCATGACCGCGAACATAACGTGATCCTGCGAGACAAACGGGACGACTTGTCCCACGTAAGCGGCCGCTGCTACGGAGAGGGCGGCTATCGTTCCGCCATTGGCGACGGCGAACAGCATCCATCCGTACAGGAATGCGGTGAGGTCGCCGTAGGCTTCGCGCAAGTAGATGTATTGACCGCCGGAGTCGGGGAACATCGATCCGAGTTCAGCAAAGGCGAAGCAGGCGCAGAGCGAGATCAGCGCGCCGAGTACCCACACAAACAGGAAAAGCACGGGCTGCGGCAGCGGAGTGGCGATGTCTTTCGCAGTCAGAAAAATCGACGAGCCGATGATGCCGCTTACCAGCAGTAGCACGGAATCGAGCAGGCCGAGGCCGCGGATCAACGTTGGCTTGCCTTGCGGCGACTGTTCTTCCGATGGGGCGCGCGTCAAGACCGGGGCAGGTTCCATTATCCGATTCCGAGTTCGTCGGGGGATTCCAGTGGCGTGCCGCACTTGCGGCAGATGACGGTAGAACAGTCGCCGCAGGTTAAGGGATCGGTGACTTCCTCAGCGCAATTCGGGCAGTACAGCGAACCGGGCTCTGAAGTCGGCTTGGCGGGGCTCGTCGCCATGAGGAAGAGAACTGTAACACAGAATAGCGGGCGCGACCCCACTGGAGCCGCGATCAGATTTTAGACGATCGCGAGGGCTGCAGTGAATGTTCACGGGGTGGCGCGAATTACGGAGAAACGCTGGTGATCGGGTACACATACTTCAGGTAGAGATAGAAGAAGACCATCGACATAGCCAGGATCAACAAACCGAGTACCGATGACTTCAGCTTGATTCCCTGCAAGCTGGCCTCAAATTCGCTGACCGACGGGTCGTCAGCTTTGGCAGTCTTTTGGTCGACTGCGCGAGCTTCGAGTGGGTGGCGGAGTCCGACGTAGAACTGCACCGCGGACAAAAACAGACCGGCGAAGACGATTGTCAGCACCACCCAGAAAATGACTTCTCCCGTCCAGTACTGAAAATCAAATGTCCGCTTGGCATGCTGCTTGGAGAAAATGTGGTATTCGTAATCGGCTTGGTCGGCTTCCGCTTCCAGTTTCCGAGTTAGCGGATCATCGCTGGCAAACCCAGTCGAGCCTTGGCCTTTCGAATCGACACCAGCGGTAGAGGTACCCTCCGAACTGGATGAGCGTCTCTTCTTCCCGTGACAGTCCGTGAAAACCATTTCACCATCGACCCATTCTGGAGTCGAGGCACAATACGGGTCCGCTTTAGTCGCTTGCTTGGCAGACGGAGGCTGGGGCGCAGGTCGGTCGATGTTAGCCTGCGCAAGCGTCAACTGCGCGAGAATCAGAATAATTGCCGCGCCACTCAGTTTCATCCGCAATATTGCGCCTTAACATGATTGACAGCGAGTTCCTTCAAGGACCGAATGCGCATTTTAATAAGGACTGCCGGATCGCCCTTGCTTTCGCTTTCTTGCTTGGCCACGACCTGGTCCAAAGTCGCCTGTTGGATGTAGCAACTCATCACGTCTTTCAACTCGTCGGCTCGCGCCTTCAGCCAGTCGCTCGAAACCGCGAGGTGCTGATCTGGGTCGTAGACTGAGTCAACGTGAGCCTTTGACGGCTTCTTCTCAGATTGATTGTCAACCTGTGCTTGTGCAAGGGCTCGTGGAGCCGATGCGATCAGAAGGATCCCCAGAACATAGCAGCAAAGACGCATCATATGCAGTTCTCCCTCGAAAGGAATTGCAGAACGCTACACCGACTTGACTCAGGTTGCAAGCATTCTTCCGACTGAGAGGTCCGGACGAAGGACCGGCCGGGGATTGTCTTGGCCGACGATATCGGAGAACGGACACGAGCGATAGGAGAAGCTGACGATTTAGAATCATGAGCTGTGCGAGCCTCAGACCAGGCTTCGCTGATCCAGACACTCCCATGACCGATAAGCCGCAATCCCCCGACGAGAAACTACAACAGGAATTCAACCGCTGGGCCGAGGCCGGTGAAGGCTCGAAGATGGAGCAGCACCATCTCGACATCACCGAGAAGACGATTCGGCTGATGAACTTGCGCGCTGGCGAGCGCGTGCTCGATCTCGGATGCGGATCGGGATGGGCGACGCGGCTGCTGGCGCGCCTGGTTGGCGAAGGCCCTGAAGGTTTTGGGCAGGTGGTCGGTCTCGATGTGTCGGATGAGATGATCCGGCAGGCTCGCCTCGCATCCAAGGATTTCGAGAACATTCTCTATGTGTGGGGATCGGCCCAGCAGATCCCATGGGAAGAGAATTTCTTCGACAAAGTACTGTCAGTGGAGTCGTTCTACTATTATCCCGATCAGGATCGTGCGCTGAAAGAATTGTTCCGCGTGATGGCGCCGCACGGGCGCCTTTTCATTCTGATCAATCTCTACAGGGACAATCAATACTCTCTGCAGTGGGTGGACAAGCTGAAGATCCCCGTCCACGTGCACTCGGCGGCGGAATACGTGGAACTCTTCCAGAAGCATGCGTTTGAAAATGTCGAAGCGCGGCGCATCCCCGACGACACGCCCACTCCGGACGATTACAAGACGAAATCCTTCAACAGCCTGGAAGATTTGCGCGGATTCAAAAGGGAAGGGGCGTTGCTGCTGATGGCTTCTAAGCCGGATCTGCGCACGCCCGCGCCTGGATACACGATCTACTGAGAACGCGGCGCGGGCAATGCTCTAGATCTCGCTGCCGTTGTCGTCGTCATCCTTGCCGTGATGGTTGCGGTCTTTGACCGGGCTCATGGCGTGGCCATCCTGGGCATGATGAATCTCAATGCGCCCATTCACGTCCGATAGCCGAATGTGGGCCCCGCCCTTGCCGAGTTCTCCACGCAGATCGTGTCCGACGAAGCGGTGATTGTTCACGTGCAGACCGAAGTCATTGCTGATCCCGCCGGAAACGGTGGTGGCTTCCACCTCAGCGTTCGAGTCTGAGGGGATGGTCAGTTCCAGTCCGCCGTTGACGGAACTCAGTTCGAGGTCCTGTCCGGAGAGCTTGGCAAACTGCGCGTCCAGCCGGCCGTTGATGGTCTCCAGCTTGGCGCGGCCTGAAAGATCGTGCGCTTCGAGGCGCCCATTGATGCAGCTGGCGCGGACTTCGCCGGCGACGCCGGTCACGTCTAGAGATCCGTTGATCAGCTTGATCTCATCGAGCCGGACCGCGCGCGGGACCGTCAAGGTGTATTCAACGCTGGCCGGGTTGTTGTGCGAGCCCCAGGTCCAGTTGTGGTCACGCTCGGGATACTTGGTGCGGATGGAGATGTAGTCCTTGCCGGAATCGATCTCAATCTTGGCTTCGTCGAGCCGCTCTTTGGTGTCGGCGGACTTGAGGGCGTCAACCTTAACTTCGTTGCGATCCCAGGTGGAGATGTGCACCGAACCGTTGATGTTGTCGAGTTCAATGCGGCCGTCGGAAGTGATGGCGTAGGTCTGGTGAAATTCTTCGGTCAGGGCGCCGCGATGATCGGCGGCGTGCGCGCTCAGGGCCAGGGTCAGCAAGGCGCAGAAACTTCCCAGCGCGGCTCCCAACCACGTGGCGGAACGGCGATGATGGTTCATGACGTCCTCCGTTTCAACAGTTTAGACGTGTGTCGTGAGAAATGGTGAGTGCATCGACTTGAGGAATCGGACTGAGGGCTGCCGGTTACCTCCGTGACGTTCCCCCGCCGAGGGAACTGAAGCACAATCTTCCACAACGTTTCAGTGGGGTTCTAGATGTCGACATTTCTGCGTACGCCCGCGCCTGCGCGCTGGCAGAGGACTGCACTCTGCGGCGTCGCATTTGTGTGTTTGTTCTTGCTTTCGAAGCCAGCGCGGCCCCAAGAGCCGAGCGATAAGCCAATCCCAATTCTGACCGGCAATTTTGGGGCCTTCAGTTTTGTTACCGGTGGCCACAACGTCATCGATACTCAGATCAATCCCGTGCTCCTCGTGCCTCTGGGAGAGCACTGGCTGGTCGAGTCGCGCGCGGAATTCGAAGGGGAATTCGAGCGTCCTCCCGGTGGCGGGCCTTACGGTGGCCCGGTGGACAAGCATGTCGACTACGCGCAGGTGGACTACATTGCCAACCGCTATTTGACGGTGACCGCCGGCCGCTTTCTCACGCCGTTCGGGATCTTTAATGAGCGGCTCTATCCGGTGTGGATTCGCTTCCTGCAGCCGGACCCGCTGACATTGCCGATCCGGACCGCGCCCAGCGATGGAGCGATGTTCCGCGGTGGGTTCGCTGTTAGCGGTCGAGCGAGTTTGAACTACGCGTTGTATGTCTCGGCCACCAGCATCGGGATTGAGAGCGTGGACTCGGAGCGTCACGTTGGCGGGCGCATGGGTTTCTTCTTTCCCGGCCCGCGGCTTGAGGTTGGCGGTTCCTGGCAGAGGACGCTGCAGGATGACCGCAAGAACGCTTTTGGCTTCCACATGGGCTGGCAGCCGGAGAAATTACCCTTGAGCGTGCGTGCTGAATACGCGCGATCGTTTGAGGGCAGCGGATATTGGGTGGAAAGCGCCTATCGGCTCAGCCGGGTGCCATTTTGGCGGAAGGCGATGCGGCGCACGGAAGTGGTCGGACGTGCGCAACAATTCTTCGTTGGGGCGATTGGGGCTGACGCTGAAGACGCGCTCGGCCTTCCCAGCGACAACACGCGAGAGGCTGACTTCGGCGTGAACTACTTTCTGCGCGACGGGATGAAGGGGATTTTCAGCTATGGCCGCCAGTTCAGTTCCGCAGGCAACTTCAACCAATGGAGCTTCGGACTGGCCTACCGCTTCCTGATTCCGCTCGGCCCGACCGGGGCGTCGCGGGAGGCGCAATGACGTTTCATTGGCGATCCGTCCTACTGCTGTGTTTGCTGGCATCTGCGTCGGCTGTCTTTGCCGGATCGCCTGCCGCGAAGAAGGAAGCCGGAGTAAATGCCGTTGTGCACGAGTCCAATGCCGACTCCATGAGAATCGAAGGAGAGAAACGATTCCATGCGAACTGCGGGCGTTGTCACGCGGCGCCGCAGAAGTTTCCGCCGCGCATGATGTCCACAGTGCTTCGGCATATGCGTGTACGGGCCACCATCACCGACGAAGATCGTCGGCTGATCTTGTTGTATATGACACAGTGAAGACCGACATGAAGATACAGAGGAATCAAGTCAGCGTGGGAGCCGTCCTGATGGGCTGTCTGCTGCTTTGGGCGCCCAATGCGCAGGCGCAAACGCGGGTCATCGAGTTAACCGCAGACAGAGATAGCCGCTATAAGATTGCCGGGATGCGCGAGGCCGAGATTACGGTTAAAGCAGGCGAGCGGATCCTACTGCGTGTGACCGCCAACCGCGGCAAGTCGTGGAACCGCGACGGCTCGATCCATGGCTTCAGCTTATTGCGGGCCAAGGATCGGAGCCGGGTAGAAGGCTGGGACTTGCTGTTCAAGCCCGGCAAGCAGGAGTTCCTGATGACCGCTCCGGCTGAGCCGGGTGAATACGTGGTTGTCTGTACGGTTATCTGTAGCGAGGAGCATGAAGGCATGCACATGAAGTTCACGGTGCTGCCGTAGGAAGTGACTATGAAACGCCCAATCTTTTATTGCGCCGTGATCGTTCTTGCACTCACCAGCACATTCGGCCAGAGTGCAAGGACTTTTCACGGAGAAATCTCCGACAGCCAGTGCGCGCTCAACGTGCATTCGCTGACTCGGTCGCATCAGGAAATGCTGAAATCGAAGTCCATGGGCGGCACGGCGAACACGTGCGCCGTGTACTGCGTGGAACACCTGGGCGGATATCTCGTGCTCTCGGCGGGAAAGAACGTCTACCGCCTGGATCGTCCCGACCTGGTGCATGGGTTCGAGGGTAATCGTGTGGTTGTGACCGGCATTCTCGATGCAAAGCTCAACCAGATTCACGTCCTCAAGATTGATCTCGAGGCGAAGGAGTAGGTCTTCTCCCGGTCTCGGTCAGCAGGAAGACGCACAGAATCGCGATCTCGGGTTCGATCGCGTGCCGGTAGCGCGGGATGGCGTAGACGAAATAGTAGATGGCTGGGTACAGCGCCACCAGCCAGAACAGAAGCCATGCGCATGGCTTGCGCTGGCGCAAGGCACGTCCCAGTCCCCAGAACATCAAGACCGAGGTCGCCAGGAACAGGGAGTCCTTAGCTGGGCCGAGCCATGCCGGGTCGGTCACGCGCGGCGGACCGGCCCAGAAGCAGAGAAAACGCTTGAAGCTCAGCAGCGCGAAGCGCGGGTAGTCTGCCTTGATATAGGCAACGGCTTGCTGCTTGCGCATGGCGATGTAGTTCAGTTCGCCCATGACCTGGAATTGATGCATCGCGTAGGAATCGTGCGGAGGGTCGAGATAGAGCATCAGCGTGCCGTCAGCGCCGTTGCCGTTTCCCAGGCGTAGTTCCGCGCCGAAATTGTCGCGGATAAAGATGAATTTACCGAACGTTTGGTAATTGCGAATCAGCCACGGCGCGATGCACGCGAAGAAGATCACAGAGGCCAGCACGATTCCGGCCAGGGAGCGCTTGCCACATTTGGCGCGCCGATACCACACCCACAGCCCCGCCGCTGGAAGAAACGAGAGCAGGGAAGTCCCGTTCAGGGCGATGATGCTCCACAGCAGGCCGAATTCCAGCCAGGGACGCCAGCCGTCGCGTTCTTCCAGAGTCAGAGCCAGCCAGATCACGGTCGCCAACAGCAAGGCCGAGAGGCTTGTCCCCCAGACGGCGCGCGTGCACCAGAACATGACGTTCGGCAAGAGCGCCCACGCCCATGCTGCACCCACTGCGACTTTCTCCGTGAACATCCGCTTGGCGATGCGGAAAATCGGAATGCAGGTGAGGGCGGAGAACAAGCTATTCAGCACGAGCAATACAAATGCCGATGCCTTCGAATAAATCCCGAAAACGAGGAATACGCCGGCGGTGAGATACGGATAGAGCGGAGGCTCCCATGCTGTCGGGCCTGTCGGCGGCCCAAACGGGCTGCTGAAGCCGTGTCCGGAGGCGAGGTTGGCGGCGATGCGTCCCATCTCCCAACCGAAGCTGAAATTGTCGTCGGTCGTTTTGAACTTGTAGGTGTGGCCGATGATGATCCAGCCGACGCGAAGAATCAATGCGATCGCGAAGATTCGCTGCGGGGAGTTGCGGATGCGAGACCAGATTCGGAGAAACGCATCGTAAGCGTGGCTGCGGTTCGCCGATGCGGTCTCCATGGGTGACTCTATTTGTATCTGAGCGACGAGGCGGGAGCAACCGCAGCCGTGCACACTGGTCCTAACGCGGAGTACAATGCCCGAACCGCATTTGGAGGTGCGTCATGATTCTGGGGATGACAACTGCAACCTTCACCTTGATTCACGTTCTGATCAGTCTGGTGGGGATTGGTTCGGGACTGGTGCTGATGTACGGCTTCTTCCGCGCAGATGGGCTGGATCGCTGGACGCAACTGTTCCTGGCAACCACGACTTTGACAAGCCTGACTGGATTCCTGTTCCCCAACGAACACATCACGCCGGGGATCGTGATCGGCATTCTGTCGATGATCATGCTGGCGGTAGCGGTTGTGGCACGCTACGGTCTACGGCTACGCGGCGCGTGGCGGCCGATCTATGTGGTCACTGCCGCCGTGGGTCTCTACTTCAATGTCTTCGTGCTCGTCGTGCAATCATTCGAGAAAGTGCCGGCGCTGCATGCGCTCGCTCCCACGCAGAAGGAGCCGCCATTCGGGATTACGCAGTTGCTGGTGCTGGTGCTGTTTGTGTTGGCAACGATATATGCAGTGAAGCGCTTCCGGCCGGATACCTCTGCGGCTGGTGCTGAGCAAGCTGCTCAAAAGCGCGCCGCCTGAGACCTTCACAGCAGATGGATTGACAGCTACTTGAGTTCCTTTGTGTTCTCCAACATCCGATAAAACGTGGGGAGATGTACTTTCTCGCCTTGGAACCCAGCGGCGAACCGAGGTGAACCTCCGCATTCAACGAACACCATCGTCGAGTTCTGAACGTACGGCGGTCGGAGATAAAGGGGAAGGTACTCGATACACTCGATTTTCTCGCTCCCAACGATGAACCGATGTCGACCCATCACTTCCTCTCGCGGCGGAAAACCAGAGGCAGTTTCAAGCGGGCTAGATTCATTCGAAACTTGAATCCGGAAGTTCCACTCCGAGACCCGTAGGCCTCCACGCGGATAGAAAATGTTAAGAAGAGGCGAACCCTGCCCCGCCATCCCGTTTGCCCAGACGTATCCGTCTGCTAATTGCCGATTGCTTTCCAGTACGACCCACGTCAGGGGAACCGGGACACGAAATCGGCTCGACGTGCCAACTCGCGGCTGAACCACATGCGAAAAAACGCCCCAGATCTGCACCAGGAATATGCCCACGAGAAGCACCGTCACCGACGGAATCCAGAGGGCAGTGCGGATTCCTCGATTACGGCATTTCCGGTCCGTTGCAGTGAGGTTGCGTTGCTTGTCTTGCAGCCATCTTGCAGTCTCTAATTCAACGCTCCGCTTGCTGATCCTGCTGACAACACGGCTGGCTCCAAAAACGAAGCCCGGAACAAGAATCACAAACAACACGACAAAAAGCACCCAGCTTACTGATGCGGCCCATACGATCGCCGCGATCAGCGAAAAGAAGACTGCGAGAAAGAGCGCCAGACCAAACGATCCCGCCAAGATGATGTTGATGGCTCGTCTGCTCCAACCCTGAGGGCCGTACATCAGACGGGAGAATAGGGCTTCCATCCCCGGAATGACTAGGAACTGGCTCCATGCTATGAACGCTTGATGAGCGGTGGGGAAGGTGAGCACCTCTGGAAGCAAGATGCTCAGCAAGAAGAGCGTCTCAAACCACGAATACAACGCCACGACGACCACGATCATGAGCGTTTTCTTCATATTGCATTTAGAAACCAGAGAGGCTAACAGAGTTCCGACATCGGAGACTCTTCGGCTTGTCGAGCTAAATCAGTCCTGTTTTCATATTGTTAGGGATGGTCCGCCAGATTTCCCTTGACAGTTATGAACGATGCGCAGTAACTTAACGATGTTAACTAAACAATGTTAACCAAGGTACCGACGTTATGGGAGTCAAAGAGAGACGCGAGCGGGAGAAGTCGGAGACGCGGGACAAGATCCTAGACGCGGCGCGCGAGTTGTTCATCACGGAAGGATATGCGGGCGTCTCGATGCGCAAGGTCGCCGAGAAGATCGAATACTCGCCGACGGCCATCTACGTCCACTTTGCCGACAAAGAAGAGCTCTTCCGTGAACTCTGCCATCAGGACTATGCACGGCTAGCTCAGGTGTTCCAGAGTTCGGTAATTTCGGCGGATCCGATCGAGCGTTTGAAGCAGATCGGGGCGATCTACATCGACTTCGGCACGCGCTATCCCAATCACTACACGTTTATGTTCATGACCCCGCATCCGGCTCAGGCGCCGGACGAGGTCGACCGGGAAATCATGGGCAATCCCGAGATGGACGCCTATGCCTTCCTCAAGTGGGCCGTGCAGCAGGCGGTCGATGCCGGTTGTTTTCGTGAAGAAGTGACGGACGTGGCGCTCATCTCGCAGACCTTGTGGGCGTCGGTACACGGCGTCATTTCCCTAGAGATCGCCAAAGGCTGCGACTACTGGGTGGACTGGCGTCCGCTAAAGGATCGCGCCGAGATGATGCTCGATATTACGCTGCGTGGCCTGATTCGGCCGAGCAGCGGAGAGGGGAAGTGAGACATGCCGCCGTTAGCGCAAAGGAATCTTTTCCACGACAAGGTGCGGTTGGCCGTGACGCTGACGGGCATCGTGTTCTCGGTTGTCCTGATCGTGGTGCAGTTAGGACTGTTTCTTGGTTTTACGACCGCGACCTCCAACCTGATTGACCACTCGAATGCCGATCTCTGGATCACGTCGAAGAACGTGCCGTACGTCGAGCAGGGAGTTGCGTTCAGCGAACGCAAGCTGAATCAGGTGCGGGCTGTGCCGGGCGTAGCGGACGCGCAAAAAATCATCGCGCGCTGGACGCAATGGAAGCGTCACGACGGCGGCCAGGATTCGGTGCAGATCGTGGGCATTAACATCGACGACCCGATGGAACGGCCGTGGAATCTGGTGCAGGGCAGCGTGCAGGACTTGAAGTCGCCCGACGCGGTCATCCTTGATGACCTCTACAGGCAGAAGCTGGGCGTGACGGGGATCGGCGAAGTGTTTGAGATCGGCGGCCATCGCGCACGGGTAGTGGGGTTCACGCACGGAATCCGGTCGTTTACGACGTCCCCCTACGTGTTCACCACCTTCAAGAACGCGCAGAACTACACCAATCTTCGCGAGGACCAGACGATGTTCATCCTGGTCAAGGTCGCGCCGGGAGCGAGGCTTGAGCAGGTGCGCCGAGATATCCTCGATCACGTGAGAGACGTCGAGGTCTTCAAGACCGCAGAATTCAGCCGGATGACGACGTTCTACTGGATGTTCACCACCGGAGCCGGCGTCGCAGTGCTGATCGCCGCTGTGCTGGGCCTGGTGGTCGGGTTCGTCGTTGTGGCACAGACGATTTATGCGACTACGGTCGATCACATTCGCGAATTCGGGACGCTGAAGGCGATGGGCGCTCCGAACAGCTACGTCTACAAAGTGATCATGAAGCAGGCGGCGATCGCTGCCGTCATGGGATACGTCTTGGGAATGATTGTCAGCGTATTCGTGGTGCACGGCAGCCAGAAAGGCGGCGCAGCGATCCTGATGCCACCGTCGATGGCTGCAGGCATGTTCTTTCTGACGCTGCTGATGTGCGTGGGAGCGGCGCTGGTATCGATCAATAAGGTCACGCACATCGATCCGGCGCTGGTGTTTAAGGGATAGGGGTTCGTTTCTGGATAGAGAAAACAGCGTGAGGACAACGTGCCTCTCGGCGCAGAAGGGTAAGGAATATGCAGTCTGCAATCGCAGTCCGACAGCTGGTGAAGAAGTACGAAGAAGGTTCCGCTGGAACGTTGGCTTTGCGCGGTGTGGATGTGGATGTTCACTCCGGTGAGTTGCTGATGCTGATGGGACCATCCGGCAGCGGCAAGACGACGCTGCTTTCGATCATGGGATGCATCCTGACGGCAACTTCCGGCAGCGTGCGCGTCGCCGGCAGGGAAGTGGTCGGGCTGGGCGAGAAGCAGCTGCCCGCCCTGCGTCTCGAACACATCGGCTTCGTATTTCAGGGATTCAATCTCTTTCCCACGCTGACTGCCGGAGAAAACGTGGAATTGATGCTCGACCTGAAAGGCGTCTCGGCGGCGAAGGCGAAGAAGCGGGCGCAGGAGCTGCTGGATCAGGTTGGCATAGCAGAGAAGTACGCGAGCTTTCCTGCCGACCTGAGCGGGGGTCAGAAGCAGCGTGTGGCGATTGCGCGGGCGCTTGCAGGAGATCCCGGAATCATTCTGGCTGACGAGCCGACGGCCGCACTCGACTCCCACACCGGACGCAACGTGATGGAAATGATGACCGACTTGGCGAAGAAGCGCGGTCGCGCCGTGGTGATTGTGACCCACGATTCCCGCGTCCTCAGCTTTGCGGACCGCATTGTGCGCATTGAAGACGGAGCCATTGCCCGCAACACCGAGGTCGAAACCGTGCCGCCCGGATTGCTGGCGCAGAACTTGCCCCAAGCCTCCGTGGGCTTGGTCTAGTGAACGTTCGAACCTGAGTGGAGACGTGTTATGAGCAGCCTTTCTTTACGGAGTCTGAAGAGCCGCACGACGTTGATTGTTGGACTGGGCGTTTTTCTGCTAACTGCGACGTTGGTCGTCGCCTCGCGGAGGGGGCATGAATCGTCGGCTTCCGCAGCCGGATCGCCGGCACATGCGCTTTTGATGGTGGCAGGTCCCGGGAGAGTTGAGCCGTCCTCGGAAGACATCAAGATCGGTTCCGAGCTCAGCGGGCGCCTCAAGACCGTGTATGTCGAAGAGGGAGACTCGATCCACCGTGGGCAAGTGTTGGCAGAACTTGAGAATGCCGACTACCGCGCTCAGGTGGAATCTGCGCGTGCCAATGTCATCGCCAAGCAGGCTGTGCTGCGCAAAGTGATCAACGGAGCGCGGCACCAGGAGCGGGCTGAGGCGTGGTCTTCGGTGAATGAAGCCAAGGCCGTGATGGAAAACGCGAAGTCGGAACTTCGCCGCCGGGAGGAATTGTTCAAGGCGGGCGTGGTTTCCCGCGAGGAACTCGATCGTTACGCGCGCGAGGCAGATGTTGCCCAGGCCAAGTACGAGGCTGCGGTGCAGCAACACGCGCTGGTGGACGATCATGCTCGGGAAGAAGACCAGTCGCTCGCGGAAGCGGATCTCAAGCTCGCCGAGGGGCAACTGGCCGAGGCCCAGGCGCGTTACGACAAGGCATTCATCCGCTCTCCGATCGATGGCAGCGTCATGCGCAAGCATCACCGCAGCGGCGAGAGCGTGTCGAATTCCTCGACGGTTCCCGATCCGATCCTGACGATCGGTGACCGCAAGACGCTGCGCGTCCGCATGGATGTTGATGAAACCGACGTCGCCAAAGTGAGCGTGGGGCAGAAATCCTACGTTACTGCAGACGCGTTCGGGAAACAGAAATTCTGGGGACGAGTGATTCGCGTGGGACAGCAGCTAGGTCCGAAGAACGTCCGCACCGACGAACCCACAGAGAAGGTCGACACCAAAATTCTGGAGACGCTGATCGAACTCGATGCGGGCTCGCACTTGCCCGATGGCTTGCGCGTTGACGCGTTCATCGTGCCCGACAGTGGGGAAGTCGCTGCGAACCGATAGCGGGCCCGGTCACTGCCAGGCTCGCAGCACAGTTTCCGCCGGCTTGTTCCAGGGCGTGTAATCCGTGTCGGTGGAGGTCGGCACGGGGACGGCCCACGCCCACCAGAAGTTCCCGGTCATCACCGTGGGATGCTGGCTCCAGACCTCGTACATGGCCTCGTAGCAGTTCTGCTGCTCGATGCCATCGATGTTTCCTGTCATGGTGAAATCCCACGGCGCTGTGTTTGTGCCTGAGAGACTGCGGTAGCCGATCTCGGTGAAGATCAGCGGCTTCGTGGGATGAGCACCCTTGAAGTTCGTGATCGCGGCGACGATGTTCTCGCCGTTCTTGTTATTGCTCCATGCGGAGACGAGTTGCGCGAGCGTCGGATCGGATTGGTTGGTGAGTGGAAAGTAAGCGTCCAGCCCGATGACGTCCACCTGGTCCCAGAACACGACGGATGTGAACTCGTCGCCGGCTCCGGTTGCGTTTGCGGCATAGGTCAGTTTCCCCGAGTAGATACCGCGAATCAGATTGATGGTGCTGGTCCAGTTCGCCAGGTTCGCGCCGCTCAGATCCTTATATTCAGTCCCAAAGCACAGCATCTCGACGCCATTGCTCTGAGCGATCGTCGCCCAATGCAGGATGAAGCTCTGAAAGCTGCTGAACCAGGCGTTCATGCCGGACGGCGGGGGCAGGAACGTGCCGCGCCAGGAGCCATCCAAGGCGTCAACATGCGGCTTCAGCATTACTTTCAGTCCCTGGTTGTGCAGTTCGGTGATGGCGGCAACGACATCGGCGTCGCTCGGCGAAAAGGTCGCCGCAGAAATCGTCGTCGAAGTTGCGTTGTCTTGATACCACGTGACCAGCACGCCCGCCCAGTTTCCTCCGGCGGCTGCCAAGTCATCCTCTGCCGTCACAGCCGGCGCGCTGCTGTACTCGCCCTGTGACCATGAAACTTCCGTGATACCTCCGTACGTGAAGTTCGACTTCTGGGCTGCATTCACCGCGACACTGGCAGTGCCGGACTTTGTAGAGTCTTGAGTAGAAGTCGCCGTGATTGTGACGGTCCCGGAGGCGCTTGAATCTGTGAATACGCCTCCGTTCGAGACGCTTCCCGCCGACGCACTCCAGTTCACGGATTTGCTGAAGCTCCCGGTACCCTTGACGGTGGCGGTGCACTGGTTGCTCTGCCCGGCTTGTAGGACGGTGTTGAAGCAACTCACCGTCACGGACGTAATCGTCGGATTGCCGCCGCCTCCGCCCGAGGATCCTCCGCAACTACACAAGGCCGCGGCCAGCGCGATCGATAGTGGCATCAAAATGTGCCGCGTCATGGCTTCACTCCTGTGTGCGTGAGGCACCAACTGACGGTGGAGACTGTGTCGCCCACGTTGATTCCGCCAGCGCCACCGACGGGCTGACCGGCCGAGCATTCTCCCTTTGCCGGGCAGGTGCCGTCTTTGCAGCCGATGATCTCGGTGACGCGAATCAGGAACGTGGTTTTGTCGGCTGACACGACAGTGCCGCAGTATCCGTCGGCGCCCCACGGGCGGACGCAGACTTTGTCGCCCGGGGAACGGCCCGAACTCCGAGCGCCCGCGTTGCGAAGAAAGGCTGCTATCTGGTGGTGGCCGCCACGCTCGGCGACTTCGAGCGCCGTACCCGATCCACGTTGGCTGATGTTGAGATCCGCTCCCGCTCTCACCAGCTCACGCACGATCGAGATACTGCCTCGCGCCGCGGCTTCGATCAATGCGGTGCTTCCGGACCTGGTCCGGGCATTCGCGTCGGCGCCGGAGGCCAGCAGCAACTTCACGCACTCGATCCTGCCGGATTCGACGGCAGCGATCAGTGGAGTTCGCCCGAGTTCGTCGCGGGCATCGACACTCGCGCCTCGCTGAATCAAGGAGCTAAGTAAGGACGGGTCTCCGCTGCGAGCAGCCTGGTGAATGGCAGTGAGGCCAAAAGCGTTTGGGCTTAGGGGAGTTACCTCCTGCGCGGGCACGACCGCAGACAATAAGGAACCGATTAGAAGAACGATAAAGAAAGTGATTTGGGACTGTTCTCGCCTCATGGCGGTGGCCCCCTGAACAGCTATCGATCAAGAATCGGACCGGAGCGCTTTGCTGTCAATGAGTAATAGTGCACCTGCAAAACTCTTGACTCGAGCGGGTATCTTGTTCCGGAGCCAGGATTCGCTAAAATAGGGGTTCCCTACGGACTACCGATTGGCCGCCAATTTCATACTGAGTGCGATCTCTGCCGCTCCAAAGGGCATCGGACCGTACATTCGCCAGCATTTTCTCGATACCACGTTTCGGGGGCTCTACCACGCGAATGGGTTCGATGTGGCGTTGTTGGTGCCCTATTTCATCGTGCTGATCCTATTGGCTGGATACGGTGCTCACCGCTACGTGCTGGTTTACCTCTATTACAAGCACCAGAAGAATCGCACCACGGAACCGGCGGCGCGCTTTAGCGATCTCCCGCGAATCACGGTGCAGCTGCCCATCTTTAATGAGCAATACGTCATCGAGCGCTTGCTCGAAGCGGTGTGCAAACTGGAGTATCCGCGGGAAAAACTCGACATTCAGGTGCTCGACGATTCGACCGACGAAACCGTGGACGTCGCCCGCGCTCTGGTGGAGCGGTATGTCGCGCTCGGCAATCCGATCAGTTATCACCACAGGACGAATCGTCATGGATTCAAGGCTGGCGCGCTCGCGGAAGGCCTGTTGTCGGCGAAAGGCGAGTTCGTGGCCATCTTCGATGCGGACTTCACGCCGCCGGAAGATTTTCTGATGCGCTGCATTCACCACTTCACCGATCCCAGGATCGGCATGGTGCAGACGCGCTGGACGCATATCAACCGGAACTACTCGTTCCTGACGCAGGTGGAAGCGATCCTGCTCGACGGGCATTTCGTGCTCGAGCATTCCGGACGTGCGCGCACCGGACTGTTTTTCAATTTCAACGGCACAGCGGGCATGTGGCGCCGCGCCACGATTGATGACGCCGGAGGCTGGCAGCACGATACGCTCACCGAGGACACCGATCTTTCTTATCGTGCGCAGTTGAAGGGATGGAAGTTCATCTACCTGCAGGATGTCGAGTGCCCGGCGGAACTTCCGGTCGAAATGACCGCCTTCAAGACGCAGCAGGCACGTTGGGCGAAGGGGCTTATCCAGACGGGGAAGAAGATTCTGCCGCGGGTGCTCAAGAGCGATGCTCCGTTTCATACGAAGGTCGAGGCCTGGTATCACCTGACGGCGAACATCAGCTATCCGCTGATGATCATGCTTTCTGTGTTGCTGTTGCCGGCCATGATCATCCGCTTCTACCAGGGCTGGTTCCAGATGCTTTACATCGACCTGCCGCTGTTCATGGCGTCGACGTTTTCGATATCCAGCTTCTACCTGGTCTCGCAGCGCGAATTATTCCCGCGCAGCTGGCCGCGCGCCTTGTTGTATCTGCCTTTCCTGATGGCTCTCGGCATCGGCCTCACGATCACCAACACCAAAGCGGTGATTGAGGCTCTGATAGGCAGGCAAACTGCGTTCGCGCGCACGCCAAAATACCGGGTCGAGACCAGGCGGGACAAAGTCGGCGCCACGAAGTATCGCAAGCGCCTGGGATGGGTGCCCTGGATCGAATTGCTGATCGGGACTTACTTCGCGGCAACCGTCTACTACGCCGTCGAAAACGAGAACTACATCACCGTGCCGTTCCTGCTGCTGTTCGTAGTCGGATACTGGTATACGGGCCTGATGTCGCTGCTACAGGGCCGCTTCGCTGGAGCGTCGGGCAGGACGACCACCCACACCAAGCCCTTCCCCGTTGGAGTGTAGCCCGTCGGCGGATTTGGGTTAGTTGCTCGAGGTTGCCGCACCAGGTGTCAGAACCACTGGCTGCTCGTCCCCTGCCTTCACGATCTGGAAGAAGCTTCGTATCGGGCTGTAGTACTTGGTCTCCATCGACAGAATATTGATGTCGAGTTTGCGAGCCACGTGCAGGGAGCCCTTGTTGTTCTGTGCGGAAACCGCATAGCCCACAACGTGAAGGTCCTGGTTTTGGGGTTGAGGCACGCTGGCGATCTGCCAGCCGGATGGAAGTTCGACGTTAACGTCATCCAGTTTCTGGGACAAGAACTTGAAGTAGATCGGATGCACTCTCTCGCTGTGTTCAAAAACGTGTTTGTCCGTTTCGCTGAAGAGCCCCACAGGAAACAGCGCGTGTCGGCCAGTCAGTGTGGCCCATCCTGGCACTTTCAAGCTGAATTCTGCAGTCAGGGGAGCCTCCGAGTTGGTCCAGTCCGGCTGCTTGGCCAACTCTACCTCGCAGCCGACAGGTACGTATCCCTTGATTTCGTCTTCAAGAAATTTCTTGCGCGCAGTGTCATCCTGGTTTCTCTGGTCGACGCGCCGCTGTTGACCTTCCAGTCCCGTGAAAGTTACCACGAGCTTTCCTTCGAGGTCGCCGTCAGGCGAGAGTTTCAGGTTCGCCGTGCGCTCGATCCGGGACGCGGAACTTTCTGGGAGGCTGGTTTGCACCCACGAGCCTCCGTCTTTGTCGAGCCGCAATCCCATGGTGGCGGTCTCCTCCCAGGGCAACATACCGAAGGGCGTGAAGGCTGCGCCAGGATTCAGGTAAAGATCCTTGCCGTTCAATTTGACCAGGACGAGGCTGGCGCCGAGCCTGCCGCTCTGCATGGTTTGCGGGTTGAAGAAGAATTGACTCCGGTCGGCGACCAACACCGGATAGGCTTCGAACCCCGCGGCTCGCACCAGTGCAAGATACAGCCAGGTTAGCTGCCAATCCCAGCCACCACCCTGTCTCCAAATGTCCTCGACGTTCTCGTTGGGATTGATCTTGTCGCGCCGCTGCTCCTGTTCGGTCTTTTGCGGTTCGAAACTCAAATTGTGGAGCTGCTGCACACGCGCGTAGATCTTCTTCAGTTTCACTTCCGGCGCATCTTGCGGCGATACGATCTGCGAGACAGCCTGTTCGATTGCGCCGCGCCGGCCAACAAACTTCTCCACCGTGCTGTAGCGGTTCTTTCCCACATTCTTCCAGAACTTATTGGCATCAGATTCGACAAGGTCAAAGCTGTAAACGAAGTCGACGCGTGCCTTCAGCTCATCTTCTGGCGGCATGAAGTCCTCGGCTTGAAAGGCTGCGATATTATCGGCATCAAGCTCCACATTGCCGTCGCTTAGTAGCTTGGGAGACGGCATTCCCGCTGGCAAATGTTCACTCCAACGAAAATTCATGGGCATGTTGCCGCTCTGGAAAGGCCTTAAAGAAAACTTTGCTTTCTTGGTGAAAAGCTCGTTGCTCAAAACCCAGTCGGAACCGAATATCCAGCCCTTCACAAAGTTAATCTTGTAGTAGTACTCGATGATCCCGCCCACTTGGACGTCGGGAACCACGAAGGTCTTGGCGCGGTAGTCCAGCCCCTTCCTTTTTACAATGGTCTTTTCGAAAATCTGTCCGCTGAAGTTGACGATAGAACCATCGGGCCGGATGGTGCGAGCATTGATGTCGTCGACCGTCCCCACCTCTCGCGGGATTCGAATTTCAATGTTGCCGTAGCTACGGCCCGTTTCGGTGAGAATCTTGATACGAAAGTAGTCGTGTTCGAACCGGTCGGCTCCGAAGGTGCCGACAACTTGGCTGTTGCAGGTTATCCCGCAATCGTCCCGTTGCACTTCGCGGTACAGGATGACCGCCGGCGCACCGGGAGCCAGCGGTTCGCTAGTCATCTTCAGTTCATCCGCAGATACCGGCTGGAAACCCACTCCTGCGTGGGCGTGCAGCGACATAGACAGCGCAATGGCGGCAAGGAACAACGGCAGAGTGATTGGTCGCTCCAGGGACAAAGTACCCTCCTTCGGAATCTCTCCAGGCGAATGCGGGGCATGAGGCGCCCCCGGGCAGCCCGCCTTTGGCAACTCAAGACTGTACGTCAATCGTAATCAGAGAGACAGTGCGGGGGATCACACTGAGAACGTGGGCGCGAGTCGCCTCTAAGTTCCCTATTCTCTGCAACTTTTCGATTCCAAGTGCGTCTTATGGAAGCATCTATCCCCAACGCAGGGGAGTTAGGGCACTCCGGTGAAATGCTCGACGATCTTGATGGTTGTTTTCTCGTTTCTCGCCACCTTCTTGTTTGCCGGCGACAACCTTCGGCTCAACCCGAAGCTCGACTATTCCAGCGACAGCCACGACGGGCCGCTCATCACCGGCGACAACATGAGCGCGGGATTCGTCGCGGGAAAACCTGCGTACGTAATCATCTACGGGGAAAGTTGTTACAACTCGAAACGCCAAGCACGGCGGACCGTCGACCTGTATGGCAAATACAAAGCCGCGTACAGTTTGTCGTGATCGATCTCGACGAACGCCTGTCAGCGCAGCAAGAGGAGCTGAAGAAGAAATACTATGCCGGCTATATCCCTCATGTGATTGTTCTTGACGCGTCGCGGAAAGCGCTCTACAACGCTTCTGGCGAGGTCGAGGAATCGGCGATTGCGGATCTGCTCGACAAAACCTTGCGCTGACTCCTAGCCTTCGCTTGACCAGTCGTTCTACAATCCAGTCGCAGAAATATATTTCTCCACTTCGCAATCAGAAGTTCAGGAGGATACGATGCAACGCTCGCATAGGATTCTCCAATCCGTTGCTGCCGCCACGCTGTTGTTTGGTTTACTGAGTTGTGGCAGCGCTCACACTTCCGACGAATATTTCGTTTTTGTTTCCGCAAATCTGCAAGTGCCCTACTGGAAGACTGCCGGCAGTGGCTTTGCACAGGCGGCCACGCAGCTCAAGGATGCGCGCTCCGATTTTGTCGGACCGCAGAATTACGATCCCAAGGCGGAGCGCGATGCGCTGGATCAGGCCGTGCAGAAGAAAGCCACGGGGATCCTGCTGGCCGTTACCGACGCAAGCGCGCTCAAAGACGGCATCGACAAAGCCGTAGCTGCGGGAATTCCAGTGATTACCATCGACTCCGACGCCCCCGCCAGCAAGCGGCTGTTTTTCATCGGCACCAACAACTACCAGGCCGGATTCACCGGAGGGCAGCGCTTGGCCCAGGAACTGAAGGGCAAAGGCAACGTGGTCGTATTCACCATGCCCGACCAGCGCAACCTGCAGGATCGCCTGCGCGGGTACAAGGATGCTCTGGTGAAGACTCCGGAGATCAAGATCACGCGCGTGGTCGACATTCAGGGTGATCCCCGGATCGCGTTCGATACTGCCACCCAGATCGTCGGCAAAGAGCGCGACAAGGTCGATGCCTTTGTTTGCCTGGAAGCGCAATCCGGCAAGGAAGTCGCCGGAGTACTCAACAGCTATCACGTGAGCGGCAAGGTCGTGATGGCCATGGACACCGATCAGGAGACCCTCGACTGGATCCAGAAGGGCGTCATCGCCGCCACTATTTCACAGAAGCCGTACACCATGGCGTTCGTCGGCATGCAAATGCTCGACACTCTGTATCATCACAAGCCGTCGTCCCTGGATAAGGATTGGTCGGTCGACAGCTTCGCGCCGATTCCGAGCTTTGTCGACACGGGTTCGGACCTGATCGACAAGAGCAACGTGGATGCCTTTGTTCAGGCAGGGAAGAATCTCGGAGCGAAGTAACTCGAGCGCTGCGGGCCTGACGACCGAAGTCGGTTCTAAGAAATATACTCGCGGATGTATTCGTCCTTCGTGTGGGCCAACTCGCGGATATCTCCGTCAAACGTGACTTTCCCGTCGCGCAGAATCAGAAAACTCATGGGCACATCACAGTATTGGCCGCGGGGCAGGGCGCGCAATGTGCTCGTCTTCTGATCGAACTGATGCGTGGCCATCGTAAACGCATCCTGCAGCCGATGCGATACCAGCAGGGAGCTGGTGCGATACACGTCGCGCTGCTTCATGATCAACTCGATGATCGTGTTCGAGGTGACTGGATCAAGCCCACCAGTGGGTGAATCGTAGAGCAGCAGTTCCGGATGGGTGATGATGGCGCGCGCGATCGCTACCCGCCTCCGCATGCCTCCCGAGAGTTCCGACGGCGAAAGATCCAGCGTGTGTTCCAGTTCCACGAACCGCAGAACTTCGCGGACGCGGCGGTCGATATCGTCGTCGTAGATACCGTGCTCCTCGGTCAGGCGGTACGCCACATTTTCGCGGACGGTGAGCGAATCGAAGAGAGCGCTTTCCTGAAACACCATCCCGAGACGCGCGCGCATGGGGAATAGATCCTGCTCTTGCAGTTGTGTGACTTCGTTGCCCAGGACGGTGATCCGCCCGGAGTCAGGCGGGATCAGGCCGAGCACCAGTTTGAGAATGCTGCTCTTGCCCGATCCGGCGACGCCGAACAGCGCTTTCGTCTCGCCCAACGGCAGCTTGAACGATACGCCGCTCAGTACTCGGTTGTCTTCGAAGGAGAGATGGACATCCTCAAACACAATCGCCGCACCGGATGGCGGCGGAGGGATCTCGGCCGGATGTTCGATGGAAAGCGACGACATGATCAACGGTATGACAGAATCGAAATCAAGAGCTTGGTCACGAAGAAGTCCGTTACAAGGATTAACACGGACGCCGCGACTACCGCCTGCGTGGTGGCCCGGCCCACTCCTTGCGTGCCTCCGCGCGCCGACATCCCGTAATAACACCCGATCGTGGCAATGATGAAGCCGAACATTGCCGGCTTCAGCAATCCCATGAAGACGTCCTGAAACACCAGCGTTTGCCAGGCATTGTCCCAGTACTGGCGGGCATCAAGACTCAGGAATATCTTGGCCACCATCAGTCCACCCGCGAGTCCGACGAGATCAGAAATGACGCTGAGAAAGAACAGCATGAATACGGTTGCCGTGACCCGGGGCGTCACCAGCTTTTTCATGGGATCGGTGCCGAGCGCGCGCATGGCATCAATCTGCTCGGTCACGATCATCGATCCCAACTCGCTGGCCATGCCAGACGAGTTCCGGCCTGCCACCATCAGCCCTGTGAGTACCGGCCCGAGTTCACGGACCATCGAGGTCGAAACCAGTTGCCCGATCAGGGTGATCGACCCGAACCGCTGCAGGGTGTTTGCTGTCTGCAGGGCCAGTACACCGCCAGTGAAGAATCCAGTCAGCACCACGATCGGCAGCGAGCCTACGCCGATCAAGTCCGCTTGCTGCACCATATCCGCGAAGTACAGCGGCTTGCGAAAGAGGTTGGTGACGGACTGGATCGCTAGCAGGGAATATTCCTGAACGGCTTGCACCTTTTGCCGGGCGAATTCGGTGGGCGAGATCAGTTGCATGCGATCGAGTCCTGCCGTCAGGCATGGGAGTGCAGGGCTTGAACGAAATATAACAGATCGGGCGTCAGGCGTCGGGCGTCAGGCTGGGACCTTGGACCTCCGACCTCAGGCTTCGGGCTTCGAGTTACAGGCTTCAGGCTTCAGGCTTCAGGCTTCAGGCTTCAGGCTTCAGGCTTCAGGCTTCAGGCTTCAGGCTTCAGGCTTCAGGCGACATTCTTCCTGGTGGGTGTGTTGCTATTGCAAGTATCAGGTAGAGTTCACCGATGAATGTGCGGTGAAGCGGGACGATGAGGCCAGAAGTCCGAGGTCAAGAGTCCGAGGTCTTGGGTCTGATGCCCAACGCCCGAAGCCTGACGCCCGCTCTATCCCCGCCCCTTTTTCTTGATTTCGATATTCAACCGGCGAATCTTCTGGTTGAGGGTTGAGAGCGGAACATGGAAGCGCTCGGCGGCCTCGGTCTGATTCCAGTTGCAGCGCTCCAGCATGTCGGTGATGATGCGGCGCTCGACGTCCTCGACAATCTCGAACAGGGAAGCGTCGGAAGGGGAATCATGCAAGGTGAGTGAGGAGCCTCTTCCCATCAAGGAGTCGGGCAACAGTTCGACAGTGATCTCGGTCCCGGACGAGAGCACGACGGCGCGTTCGATCACGTTTTCGAGTTCACGCACGTTGCCGGGCCAGGAGTATGCCATCAGCGGGCGCAGGGCCTCGGGAGTCACCCGCGGTACCGTCCGCCCATTTTCCTCGGCATACTTCTTCAAGAAGAAATCCACCAGCAGCGGGATGTCTTCCTTGCGCTGGCGCAGTGGCGGCAGGTCAACCGTAATGACATTCAGCCGGTAGAAAAGATCTTCGCGGAAGCGTCCCTCGCGCACCATCTGCCGCAGGTCGATATTTGTGGCGGCGATAATTCGTACGTCGACCTGAATTTCCTGAATGCCGCCCAGATGCATGAAGCGCCGATCCTGCAGCACGCGCAGAATCTTGGCCTGAGTCTCGAGGCCCATAGTGGCGATTTCGTCCAGGAACAGCGTTCCCTTGTCGGCGACTTCGAACAGGCCTTTCTTCGAGGAAATTGCGCTGGTGAACGCGCCTTTGACGTGGCCGAACAGAGTGGACTCGAGCAGGTCTGTGGGCATCGATCCGGTGTTCACGGGGACAAAGGGCTTGTCGCGCCGCGGCGAATTCAGGTGGATCGCTTTGGCAATGACTTCCTTGCCGGTTCCGCTCTCGCCTTGCAGCAGCACTGTCGACCGGCTGTTCGCGACCTGTGCCACCAGGTCGAAAATCTTCAACATGGGCTCGCTTTTGCCCACGATGTTCTCGAAGTTATAGCGCTGCTTGAGCGCACGCTTGAGCTGTACGTTCTCTTCTTCTGCCCGCCGCCAGCCCACCGCTGCCCGCACGTCCGCCAGTAGCTTCTCGTTGTCCCACGGCTTCTGCACGAAGTTGGCGGCGCCGGACTGCATGGCACGCACCGCGTTCTCCACCGTGCCGTAGGCGGTGATCATGATGACCGGCAATTGTGAGTCGTGGGCGCGTATCTCGGAGAGAATCTCCATGCCATTGCGCCCCGGCAGCGTCAAATCGAGCAGCACGAGATCGAACGGACGGCTCGCCATCTGGGCCAGGCCGTCTTCGCCGGTCGCGGCGGTCTCCACTTCAAAGCCTTCCAACTCCAGCAGGGTCTGAAGGGACTCCCGGATCTCGGCCTCGTCGTCAACGATCAGCACCGAACCGCCGACTGGCAATCCGTTGACTGTCCCATGCGCCATGACTGCGACTTCAGACATGTACGGCCTTCCTGCTCACCGGAAAATCAAGCGCGAATGTGGTACCGGTCCCCGACGTGCTCTCCACCCGGATCTTTCCCGAGTGCTCCTGGATGATGCCGTAGGTGACCGAGAGCCCCAGCCCGGTACCGCGGTTCTGGCCTTCTTTGGGCGACGTCTTGGTGGTGAAGAACGGGTCATAGATGCGCTGAATGTGTTCCGGCGCAATCCCGGAACCAGTATCGGAGACGCGCACGCTGACCATGTCGCCATTCGTCGTGGCGACAACCAGCTTGCCGCCTCCGGGCATCGCATCTTTTGCGTTGAGGAACAGATTCAGGAACACCTGCTGCAACCGGCCCGGATTCCCCTGGATCGCCCCGATGTCCAATGTCAGTTCCGGAGCGACCTGAATCTTGGCGACCTTGAACTGGTGCTCGAGCAGCGCCAGTGTGTCGGTGATCACCTTGTTGAGGTCGACATTGGCGAATTCCGTTCCGCTGGTGCGGGAGAAATTCAAAAGGTTGTTCACTATTTCAGATGCGCGGAACGTCTGCCGGGTGATCTTCTCCAGCAGCGACGATTTCTGCGGATCGCCCTGCAACTGCTTGGACAGCATCTGCGTATACGACGAAATCACGGCCAGCGGCGTATTCACTTCGTGCGCCACGCCCGCCGCCAGCAATCCGATCGATGACAGCTTGTCCGCCTGCGAGAGCTGACTCTCCAACTCCACCCGCTCGGTGATGTCGTCCATGATCACCAGCCGGCCAACCACCTGAAAGGTTCGCGTCACCAGCGGCGCGATCGCCACATTCACGGTGCGTATTTCGCCGGCAGGAGTCGACAGCCGGAACTTGTAGAGGTTGTTGATGCCTGCGTTTTGCCGGACCCGGTAGAACTCTTCGACGAACTCCGCCGGGAAGATGCTGCGCAGCGGCTGCGTTAACGTCTGCCACCGCGGCACCGCATACATGACTTCCATTTGCGCGTTCCAGCTCTCGATGCGGTCTTCCATGTCGAGCGCCATCACGCCGACGTTTATAGACTCGACGATATTCTCGTTGAAGTCTTTCAGGCGCTCGTACTCGGCAACCTTCTGCTGTAACGAAGCGTAGAGGCGTCCGTTTTGGATCGCGATCCCCAGATATCCACCCAGAGTTTCCAGCAACTCCACGTCCTCGCTCGAGAGGTAATCGCCCTTGGTCGTCTTTCCCAGGCCAAGCACGGCCACCGCCTTCTGTTGGGCGCGGCAGGGAATGTAGTAGTTCAAATCCAAGCGGGCGATGGAATCCTGTGACTCGGGAGCCTCGCGCAGCACCTGATGCGTGTTTTCGAAGAACAAGTGGCCTGCCGCTTCCGGGCGCGAGACGCTCAGGAAGGACAGATCCAGCCTCATCGCCGGATTCAGTCCGATCGTCTTGGCCAGTGCAAACCGGTCAGAATCCTCCTCCGCGCGCAGAAAAATGGCGATGCGGTCGACGGCCAGAGTACGCGATAAGCGGTCCACCACGGAGGCCAACAACGTGTTCAGGTCCGTCTCCGAGCTGAGCTCCCGGCCGAACTCAAGCAGCGTCCGCCGATAGTCGTAAACCGTCCGGTAGAAGAGGTGGTCCACCCGGTCCTGAATCCATTTGCGCACCGGATCGAACAGCAGAGCCGTAACCACGACCGCTAGGATCAGCCCCAGGGGGCCCGTGCTTGGCTGCCGGCTGTGCACCAGGGTCGCGACTCCGGCTACCAGGCCGAAGTACAATCCGACGACGGTTGCCGCAGCGAGCGTATAGACCACACCGCGCTTGAAGATCAGGTCTACGTCCATCAGTCGATAGCGGAAAATGGCGTAGCCGAAAGTGAGCGGCAGAATCACCAGCGACAGCACGGAGAAGTTGATCAGCGCACGGGGGACCCAGCCCATCCCATGCGGGAAAACGAAGTGCAGCACATACAGCAGCGTGTAGGGAAGAATCGCGAGAATTGTCCCACGCGTCACCCACTTCAACTGCTGACGCAGGATGGTGCTGCTTGCCCGGGAGTAGCTATACCAGAGGAACGTTGCCGCCAGAACAAAGAACACCGCACCGTAGGAAAGGTCGATGCGATCTACCGCACGGCTCAGCCGGCCAGTGGCCTGCAGCAATCGCATCGCCGCCAGGCGGATTCCCAACAGAACGGCACCCGGCACGTAGACGAAGACCGGCAGCCAAGGATGCTTGCGGATGGTTTCCCGCCTCTCAGGGAACGTGAGAACAAAATGCAGGAAGAGCGCTGGCAACAGCACCCACGCAGCGACGTTGCTCCAATAGATTTCCCAGTCAAAAGCGTCGAACTTCGCCGTGTAGTGGAACGAGTACGCGATAAACGAGACCAGACAGAAGATGTAGAAGTGCGTCGAGCCCGGCGCCGTCCAGCGCCGTAGCAGGACGTACACCCCGATGCCCAGGTAGATCAGCGCAATGCCGCGGAGGTAGTTATTCAGCGTGCGGTCCGCAGGTTCCAGAATCACGTTGGAATCCAACGCGACGGAATGCCGCACCAGCGAGTAGGTAGCTTTCTGCCAGACGCCTGTCCGGTATAGCTGGCGCTCCAGGCCGGAAGTGTTCTTTACCTCCTGGCCATTCACCGTGATGAGTTGATCCCCCGCTTTGATTCCAGCCTTGGCTCCGGGAGTGTCCGTCTCGACGTCATCCGCGACCAGCACCCCGCCGCGTTCCACCCACTTCACGCCGTCGTCGGGTGCTGTTGCCTTCCGTTCCGATTGGAAGTTGAAACCGGCAAAGATGACGGCCGCCAACGTCACCAGGAAGAGGACGATGGCGACGGATCGAGCTTGGGTTTCGCGGTTCATCGATTTGTTCGCTGGTCCCGGGCCCCGTGAAGGTTGAGGAGATGGAATCGCCGGTGACGACTCCTTGCTTACGTAGTTGAGCAACTTCGCTGCCACCTTGCCGTCCTATGGAAACTAGCTAAGTAGTCTGTCCAAAAGCACTTCCAAAATTATAGATGCACTTTTCCGTATCGACTATGAATTTCAGGATGTTTCTCTGGGATTTTGTATCCGATGTTCGATCCGCCTCACACCCTCCTGCTAATCCGGTGGCTACTGCTATTTGATGATCAAAATAGAAGACAGGAGATGCGAAAGACCGCTGCAGAAGTAGTGGGGAGGCCGTCGGGAGCTAACGCCCCGACCCTTTTGGTTGCGAAAGCTCGTGGGGATCGTCGTCCCACTCAAACGACAGCGCCCGCGCTGTGGTCTCGATCGGCTCAACTTCCGGGATGTCTTCCGCGACCGACGCGCCCAGTTCGGCGAATTTTCGCGCCGAGACCAGGACCCTGCTCTCGAGCGATCCGACCGCTTGGTTGTAGGCCTCGACGGCCCGGTCGAGATTTGTTCCTACGCCGGTGATGTGGGTGGCGAGCCGGCGCAGACGCTCGTGCAGTTCTTTGCCCAGTGCGCTGATCTCCTGCGCATTGCGCGCAAGCTTTTCCTGGTTCCATCCGTAGTTGATGGCCTTCAACAGCGCGATCAACGTGGTCGGGGATGCCGGAATCACTCGGCTAAGTACGCCGTGCTCGATCAGTCCGGTGTCTTGCTCAAGCGCTGCGCTGAAGAAGGTTTCGCCCGGGAGAAACATCACCACAAATTCCGGTGTGGAATCGAACTGTTCCCAATACTTCTTGCTGCTCAGCGTGTTGATGTGCTCGCGCACCTGCCGCGCATGATTCGCCAGGCACGTGCGCCGGACGTCCTCATCGCTGGTTTCGAAGGCTTCGAGAAACGCCTGTAGCGGCGTTTTCGCATCAACGACGACGTGCTTTCCGCCGGGCAACTTCACAATCAAATCCGGGCGCAATCGGCCCGTTTCGCTGAAGATCGTTTCCTGCTCGGAGAAATCGCAGTAGGGAAGCATCCCGGCGATCTCGACCACGCGCCGCAACTGAATCTCTCCCCAGCGCCCTCGAACATTAGGAGTTCGCAGCGCGCGCACCAGATTGCCGGTTTCCGACTGCAACTCCTTCTGGGTCGCAATCAGCGATTGCACTTGCGCCTTGAGATCGCCATAGGCTTCGCCGCGCGCAACCTCCATCTGCTGGATCTGGGCGTCAACCTTCGTCAGGGATTCGCGCACTGGCGTGACCAGGTCGGCGACGGCTTTCTGCCGGGCGTCCAGATCGCCTTTGGCCTCGGACTGGAACCGCTTCAGCGTCTCCTGTGCAATCTGCAGGAAGGAGAGATTGTTGCTCTTCAGCGCATCAGCGGCCAGGGCTTTGAAGGCGTTCTGCAGATCCGCGCCGGCTTGGGTCAGCAGATCGATCTTTTCGTTGCTGGTCTTTCGTTCCAGATCGAGCGCCGATTCCAGTCGCGCACGGCTCTCCAGCAGGTCCTTCTGTTCCCCGAAAAGCCGTGCCAGATCGGCCTTCCCAGCCTGTAATTCTTTCTCCAGCAATGACAAACGGACCTGCAGCGCGGCGTGGCGGGAGCGAAGCACGAGCCAAGCAACCACGCTGCCAAACAGCAGGCCAATGACCCCACTGATCGCTAGTTCTATAGACAAGGGTAACTACATCCCTTCCATTCCAACCCCTAGCCTAGCACCAGCAACATAGTTTGAGCCTGAATGAACCTCAAGCGGAAAGGGCTGAGGGGCAAGATCCTCCCAGGATCAGTAGGCGCAAACTGGATGCTTAGGGCTCCCATTCGATCGGTTGTTTTGCTGCTGGGCGCAGCGAGTCTTGCCCTGCCGCTTGCGATCCCTGCGGCAGCGGCCGACGGTCCTGGGCAGTCCGCCCCCAACGCGACTCTGAGAACGGTGGCAGCTACGGCTCCCGACATTCCGCTCGGCGAATACGAATTCCAGGTCGAGCAGGATCTGTTACAACTCGCGAATCAGTCACGCCGGCAGGCTGGAGCGCCGACGCTTTCCCTCGATACCGGACTCTCCGCCGCGGCGCGCATCCACGCGCAAGCGATGCTGGAGGCCCATCAACTTTCGCACCAATTTGAAGGCGAGCCCTCCCTCGTGCAACGCCTGGTGGCGACGACGAAACTGCAACTCGATCAGGCTGCCGAGAATGTTGCGCTCGACTACAGCGCCGCCGGCGGCCACGAACACCTCATGCTTTCACCTCCCCATCGCGCCAACCTGCTCAACCCGGCCTATAACGTGGTCGGGTTGGGCGTGGTCCGCAGCGGCGATCGTTTGTACATCGTCGAAGACTTCGCGCATGCCCTCCCCGGGTATTCCGCAGACGAAGTGAAGCAGCGCGTCGCGTCTGCTGTGAACCAGATGCGCCATCAGTCGAAACGGCCGGCCCTGACTCGCCGAGACCTGCAGAATGCCGACGACGCAGCCTGCTCCATGGCGCAGGCCGACAAGCTGGGAACACCGCCGGTTCGCCAGCTCGCCGAGCGCTACACGGTCCTTACCTATACCAGCCTGTATCCCGAAACGCTTCCGAAAGAGGCGACGAACGCGATTGACAGCCCGAACCTGCACGCGTTCTCCATCGGCGCCTGCTATGCGCGCACGGCGACTTATCCCACCGGAATTCACTGGATCGTCCTGACTCTAGATTGATCGTCGTGCAGGGGCTACTTCGTGGGTTGTGCGTAGTGGGCTGCAACCAGCCGCCACTTGCCGGATTGCCTCATCCAGATATCGGTGAAGCGGTCGCGAATTTCGTACGGCTTCTTGCCGTCGATTCCTTTTTCGTGAAAGACGCCGGTCACGATCGCGGTGTCGCCATGCAGGCGAATCTTCATCTCGGGAATGTCCGCGACCTCTATCTTGGCCTTGTAAGTCGAGGAGAAGGTCAGATATCCGCTCTTGCTGTAAGTGCTGCCGTCCTCGAAGGTGATGACGAAGTCCTCATCGAGAATCGCACCGAAGCCCTCCAAATCGTGATTCTTGTACATATCGAGGACTTTGATTTCGAGCGCGCGAATCTGGGCAACGTCAGAGTCCTGTGCCCGCGCGGGAGCTGAAGTCAGTGCCGCCAGGCACAAAATTGCCCACAGAATTCGATGGTTCCCCATATTCAGAGATTTTCACGCAACTTTGGACAGAGGCAAGGTTCCTTTCGTCACGCCTTGTGCTACGCTCTCCGCTGGGGGTGATGCCGTCGTGATGGGATCTCCCGAACCCGAGCCTGCGGAAGCCGGAGCGCGTGGAACCGCTGCTTCGTGGTCTTCGATCCGCATCGGTACGGCCGGATGGTCGTACAAAGACTGGGAAGGCATCTTTTATCCCCTGGGGATGCGCCAGCGCAAAGTGCATCCGCTCGAATATCTCGCCCGCTTCTTCGATACGGCGGAAATCAACACATCATTCTACGAGCCGCTGAAGCCGGAACTCGCCAAGCTCTGGTCGAAGCTGGTCGCGGAAGTGAATCCCAGATTTCTCTTCACGGCGAAACTCTATCGCGCCTTCACGCACTCGCCGCTTGCAGTGATGGAGCCCACGTCGGCGGCGACTATTCGTCCGACGGATGAGGACGAGATCAAGACCCGCGAAGGACTCGACGCGCTGGCCGGCGAAGGCAAGCTTGGCGCGCTGCTGATTCAGTTTCCGGTTTCGTTCAAGAACACTTCGCTGAACCGCGAATATCTGGAGCGGTTACTGCGGCAGTTCATCGAGTATCCGCGGGTGGTCGAGGTACGCGATTCGAGCTGGAACAATCCTGACACGCTGGCGGAGTTCGCACGGGGCAACGTTGCCTTCTGCAATATTGATCAACCGGTAATGGGTAAGTCGCTTGGCCCGACCGAGCACGTAACAGCGCCGATCGCCTACATCCGGCTGCACGGACGCAACTACGATCAGTGGTTTGACTCCGACAACCGAAACGACCGCTACAACTATCTCTACAAGGAACGCGAGCTTGTTGACTGGAAGGAGCGCGTCGTGAACGTGGCGCGGAAGGCCGAGACAACCTACGTCATCACCAACAACTTCTTCGAAAGCAAGGCGGGAGTCAATGCGATTGAGCTCAAGGCGATGATTTCCGGCAAGCGCGTTCCGGCTCCGCCTACGCTGATCGAGAAATATCCTGAGCTGCGGAAGTTCGCCGATCCCGCCGACGACGCGGAAAACCCGTCCTCCGGGCAACTCTCGTTGCTGGCCTGAACCGCTCGCCTACTTCGCGGCGAACTTGAACTCCCGGATGATCACCGACTGATTCTTCTCCGGCGTCTTCTGGAAGCACCACAGGTTGATGCCCACGGGCATCGGGACCTGCGGGATGTCGACGGCGGTGGAAGTGTAGGTTTCGGTCTTGATCACGTCGGCAGTCTCGCCGATGGGATGAGAGCCGTTCATCAGAGTGAAGACGATGTGATCGGCGAACCACTCGATGCGGGCGGTGGTGAGCGTCGTGCCTTTGACGAAGAAGTTGTCCTCCCATGCGGAGACGCCTTTCGGCTTGCGATTTCCCGTGGACGGATAGACGGTGAAGTCGGCATCGCAGCCGTGGCAGGTCTTGTTCCACTGCGAGAACTCGATGTCGATTTCATTCTCTGCGTCGGCGCCCTTGTGATGCACCGGGCCGTAGGGGAAAAGGCCGAGCACCGTCGTGGGATCCATCTCATAGACGTTGCCTTCGATGACCCATTGATACGTTCCGAAATGCATCTCGTCGGTGGTGAACAGCTCGGCGGAGGTCCACTGGCCGTTGCGCTGGACGATGCTGAGGTGAAGGTATCCGTTGGCGTCGATGGTGACGTTGGCAGGATCGCCCTTGGCCACGCCCGCCATGCCGCCGCTGGTAACTTTCCAGGTGTGGCCGGACCAGGTCAAGGTCTGGGCCTGAGCGGAAGAGAAGAAGGCGAAGAGCAGGATGAAGGAGAACGTCAGGCGACTGAGAAGTGGTCTTGTCATGGAGATGTTTCTATCAGACTGCTGTGCACGATGCCATGGTTCACTTTTTGGGGCGAGGGTTGAGGCGGGGGATGTCAGGGCGTGGCGAGCGTTCAGCCGTGCCTCCGGCACGGGGGTTGAATCATTTCATCTTTACCCGCCAGTGAACTGGCGGGCTACCTTCAGGCGTCCCTCCGGGACGCGAGTGTCGATCGGCAGGAGCTAAAGCCCGTCTAACATCTTCGCTTTGACAGGGCGTTAAACGCCTTTTTCTTCCCCTCCGGACGCCTTCACCGGGACGCTGATGAAACGTCTTCCGTGTATTATTCACAATCAAACAGGGCATCCCAGGTATCACCCGGTACTCAATGCAGTTCTCACAGTTACACCAGTTAATGGGCTCAACCTAAGTTCATTGGTAAGAAAGGGGGAGCAATGGGTCTTCTGCGAGTAACAGGAACGATCGATATCAATCAATTCTGGCCGACGGGTGGAGCGCACAATGTCCTCTCGGATGCCGACACCGTTCACGTAAAGGTCAATCCAGCCACCGCGTTCGTTTTTGAGGGCAATAAAACCCACGCGTTTGATTTTGCCTGGATCACCATGAACACAAACAAAAAGACCGGCAAGAAAACGCCGGAGTACGTCATCGTCAGTCAAACGACGGCCGATGCCCACATCAAGATTCGCCTGCAGAGTATGGATGCACCGGAGCTCCACTATCGCGCTGATCAGACAAAACCTGAGGTGCGGCAGAATTGGGGCGAGCGAGCCACTTACGAATTGCGCAATTACCTGAAAGCTCAAGCTGGGGGAAAGATGACGATCGACTGCCACGTCGAGACGCTGGTCAACCTTCCCAATGACGCTTTCGACATTTACGGGCGCTTCGTCGGCGACATCATGATCGGCGCCGGCTCCAAAATCGTGAATGTCAATCATTGGCTGGTGGAACAGGGATGGGCATTCCCGACTCACTACAACTCTGCGCAACCCGGAGAAATCGACGCGATCAACCAGCTTTGGGCCAAGAAAGGCGGGATCCGAGCCTCGGTCACGGATCGCGCCACGAACAACATGTATGGATTGCCGGCCGGCAAGGCGGGCGACAGTCCGGCGCTGGCCAGCAAGGACAAAGGTCCAGTGGTCCTGCCGAAGATGTTTCGCCGCCTGGTGGCGTTCAACGAGAATCCAAAAGGCACGACGACGCTGCAGCAGTTTCTGGGATTAGCTCAGAACAGTAAGGATCTGGTGATCGATCTGGCGAAATTCAAGAAACTCACGCCAAAGCAGCGGGCGAATCCGACAGCCAAGAACAGCGGCGTGCCGCTCATCCGGCTCAACACGCTCGTGAAGAACGGCAATCAACTGGTTCCCAAACCCGAAACACTGGTCTTTGTCGAAAAGGGAGCCACGCTCAAAAACAGCAAGGGCCCGGTAAAGGATTGGAAGGCCCAGGGTGTTCCGTACAAGCCATAGCGATTGTTCCTCCTCCGCATGCGGCGGAGGAGGAACTTTTGCTTAATAGGACAGACGGGCAGGTCTGACTGCTACTTGATGGCTTGCGTGGGGTGCTGTCCCGGCTGCGAGACGATTTCCGCGGAAACTTCAGACGACAGCTGCTGGACGACGGTTCTCAACCGGTCACGGCAGCGCTTGACGGCCATATGGACGGAATCGGGAGCAACGTTCAACCATGCGGCCAACTCTTTGGGATCAACCTCGTTGATGTAATAGCTCTCGATGATGAACCGGCATCGGGGATGCAGGAGTGTGATCGCATGCTGAATAAGAGACAAGCGCAGATTGGATTCCTGGCGCGAAGGGGCAGGTATTGATGGCAACTCGCTCTCTGCTAGCTCATCGATGGCAAGATGCCCCTTGCGCCGGCGCAATTCGTCGAGCAGAGTATTCCACGCGATTACGACGAAGTATCCCAGGTTCAGGGGACGCTTGGGCGTTTCGCGAAAGATACTCATGAACTTCAGGAAAGCAGACTGCAGGGCATCTTCGACGAGAGTCGGATCGCCGTAGTAGCGGGACGTAAGAGCGGCGCGCAGATAGGGAAGGGCGGCTTCGAAAAAGCGACCGAGAGCGGCGGTGCTTTGCGAATGCTCGAAGCAGTCCTGAATAAGCGCATCCCAAGCCGGTTCCAAATCAGTCAATTTGGCTCTCCTAACTCGGGCCCGGTGCGCGAACTTTCACTTGGCATTAATGACGGCCAACTCGGCGAATTGCGGGACTCCTGGATATTATCAAAAGTACTCTGAGGCAAGGATGGCTTACGCGCTGGCAGGCCTGGCACCTATGTACAGGTTCGCTTGTCCGCGAAAACTCCCTTCTGCGCTGCCTATCAGTTTTCCGACCAGGGCCACGTTCTGAACGACCGTGGCATGGTTCTGAACATCTCGCTTCAACGAATCGGAGAGCACAAGATCGTCGAAGCGGATCACAGCACAGTTCATACCCTCAATTTTCTGATGCAGGATGGTGCCTTTACTACTGGAGAGTCCTCCTTCAAGTCGCAAGGAGGCTGGGTCCAGAGTGCTGGGATCGGCGATGCCGGCGACCAGGGCAATCTCAAAAGGTTTGCCCGCGGGGATGATCTCCTGCTTGACATAGAGCATGGGCGCAACGGGAATGGGCTGCGGAGCGGGCGTTCCAAACCAATCTGGCAGCCAATCTCTCCAGGCTGCTTTGCCTTGGGCCTTTTCCTGCGCGACTCGGGCCGATTCGGTGCGGGCATAGTTATTTGACCAGGAGCGGCATGCAGGACAGCTCGCCAGGTGTGCGACATCGGACTTACCCGCTCCCCAGCGGAAGAGGTCGACCATGTGACGAATGGAATAGCATTGAAGAGAAGGCCCAATGGGACGGTCCAGGATGTCTTGTGGGTACTTGCCAGCGTTCATGACGCGGTCAAGAGCCCGTTCGAAATCGGCGCTAAGGGGATTCGGAATGGGCTCGTCGGTGCTGTAATTCATAGAAATTCCTCGTACCTTCTGTTACGAGAACGGTTTTTGGGGTCATTTCCTAACGCTCCGCGTAACTTATTGAAAACACGTGGAGTGGATGCCTCGCACGCATTTCCGGGTTGCGCAACCAGAACGCCCCAGCCAGCGATTTCCTAACGCAGTGCCATCCAGAGAATATGTTTGAGATGACTCGAGCATGGGGAAGGAACCTGCTCGAGGGCCCGGGTCTCGCGCATGAGTGGGGATTGATCGAGAGCCCACTGGAATGATGGAGAGGGGAAACAGGCGGTAAGCAGAGGGGAAATGCATTGGCTGGGCATGCAAAGAATTGCGCAGAAGACCAGGATTTGCAGCTCTTTCTTGCTCATCCGCGGGTTTGTGTCGGGCTCAAGCAGATGTTCGAGAAGTTGCTCCAACGCCCCTTCTCCTCGCAGCTCCAGCAAGTGTTGGTAGCTGAGTGCGAGCAAGTAATGCTGGCGCCCTGTCCGCAGGGCTTTCTTGCTTTCCCGGAAGCTCGTGAGATACGCCTCGTAAATCTTGTCGTACAACGCCTTGGTGAGAATCAAATCGGAGTCGACAAGGGCAAGAGCGGCTTCCAGATAAGGATGCCAAGCAGAACGGAATTTGGCGAAGTCAGAATCGGCGCAACCGTTCAAGCACCGGTCAATCAGGGCATGCAGGTCGGGTTCTTGAAACCATGGATCGTGAGGCAGAGACATACTAATCAAAGAGCATCTTCCTGACGTATGAGCAGAAGGCGTCGGGAAGCGTCAGCTTGCGCGACGGGTGCCTGGCAAACGCGTCCTTGAATTCGTGTGCGAAACATTGAGCGCGGGCGTCGACAAAAGTCTGCGGGCCCATGCCTTGACCGCTCATGATGGTCGATGCCTGGCTGGCAGAATTGCTTAAGTGTTGAGCACGCAACTGGGAATTGGAGTAGATCTGCTCCAGTTGTTGATTCAAGCCAGAGGGGTTCTCGTAGCCAGATAAAACATAGGCTACGAATCTCGCCAGCGGCTCGGAATCAACGTGGTGGCCGTTGAAGGTTTCGTTTTTGTCGTCGAGGTAAAAGCCCTCGGCGCTTCGTCGGGAGACCAGCCAGTCGGTCAGACCGCAAATCGCAATCGACTTGATGTATCTGCGGCCGGTTTCCACCAAGCCGGGAACGTTTGAGATGCGATCATCCCAGTGATCTTCTAAGAAGTGAATGTTCGAACTGGTTGGGGAAAGATCGGCTAGCTGGCGGAGAAGATAGAGCCTCCGGATGATCGGCGCCTTCAGAAACCAGGCCAGCAGCAGACCGAAGGCAATAATCGGATTGCGCCAGTCGGCTCCGCGATGAGGAGTATTCAGAGTTATTACGAAATCGATCTTCAACTGCGTGCCATGGCCATTCAGGAGTTCTTCCAAGATGTAGAGCTTCGCCAGCACGCCTCCCTGGCTATGACAGATGAGGGTGATGGTGTCGTAGCGGGCTCCCTCCATGTCGAGAAACATGCGGAGCTGAGGGACTACAGCCTCGCGCAGCGGAGGCTGCTTTCCGAGGCGAGGAGTGGGGTAATTGAATATGTAGACGTCGTAGCTGCGAAGTTCGGGGCGATTGGTTGGGAGACGTTGGAAGAAATCCAGATAACTTCGCCAGGTGGACCAACGGCTACCCCAGATACCGTGGATAAACACCACCAGAGAGTTGTTAAGAGGGTGCCGGGAAACCCACACGTACTCCTCCCCACGAGACTAAGTCAGTGCTCGAGCCCGTTAAAACAGGCTCCCCCTCTGGGGTGGCAGCTTACTACCGTTCTAGTCGTGACGCAAGTTGGTGGCTTAAGTGTCCGCGGGAGGCACTTACAGCATTGAATCAGAAGACAGCTTTGCCGCAAGTCATGTACCTGGATGAACCTTAATTGTTTGCTCCTCAGCTTGCGGGAGTTGCCCCAACCGATCTCTGAGATGTTGCCGCCGGAAACTGCGAGTGTACCGAAGACTACATGCGTCGCATCGCTGACCAAACATCGGATAGCTGTCCAGTCCCAGGCGGAAAGCGCATAACATATCGTGACTGTTTGGTTACAGGGTTTATTTTCTTTAACTTAGGATCATTTTCTTCTTGTAAGTTGGCACTCCTTCGCTGCAGAATCCCATGCATCTCGGTCACCTCAGGGTCGACGACCTGATGCGGACAGGTGACCAGAAAGAAAAGCACCCGAATTTTTGGGTGGTGGGAGGAAAGTCTGATGCGCTTCTATTCATCTGCAGTTACTCGCTTGTTCGGGTATCTGATCGCGATGAGTACCCTCGCTCTGGCCCAGTCAGGTACGACATCTCTGCGCGGAACGGTCACGGATCCGAGCGCGGCGGCAGTTTCGGGAGCCAAAGTAACGCTGGCGAATCCGGAGCGCGGCTTCACGCGGATGGCCACAACCAACGCCACCGGCAACTACGAATTCCTGCAACTGCAGCCGGGGGGCTACGAGCTCACGGTCGAGATGTCGGGCTTCCGCAAGGCGCAGGAAAAGCACATTCAGTTGCTAGTGGATACGCCTGCAACCATCAACCTGAAGCTTGAGGTCGGCACGACGAGCGAGACAGTGGAGGTCACGGGCGAGGCTCCAGTCATCAATACCACCGATGCCTCGGTGGGAAATGCATTCAGCGAGGTACAGGTCAAATCGCTGCCCATGGAAGGCCGGAACGTCCCCGATCTGCTCTCGTTGCAAGCGGGCGTTGCCTACACCGGCAATCGTCCTGATATTGATCAGACGGTCGACACGCGCAGCGGCGCGGTGAACGGCTCGCGCAGCGATCAAAGCAACATCACCCTCGATGGTGTAGACGTGAACGACAACGCGGCTGGCGATGCCTTTACCTCGGTGCTGCCCATCACGGCCGATTCGGTGCAGGAATTCCGCGTGACCACCAGCAACTACAACGCCGACGAGGGACGTTCCTCTGGCGCCCAGGTCTCATTGGTCACTAAGAGCGGTACGAACAATTTTCATGGCGCGTTGTACGAATATCACCGCAACACGATCACCAGCGCCAACGACTACTTCATCAAGAAGGCGCAACTCTCCTCAGGGGAGAGTAATAAGGCTCCGAAACTGATCCGTAACATTTTCGGCGGGGCGGTGGGCGGGCCGATCATCAAGAACCGGCTCTTCTTCTTCGCCAACTATGAGGGCGCACGGCAGCGGGAAGAAAACAGCGCCGTGCGTGTAGTCCCGACGGATGCTTTTCGCGACGGAGCGATGATGTATCAGTGTGACGATCCCACAGCTTGCCCGGCGTCGAACGTTCAGGGTGCGAGCGGACAGAGCTACGCGGTCCCCGATGGTTTCTTCGGACTCTCACCGGATAATCTCACGATGATGGATCCGGTGACCCAGGCGCCCAAGGGTCCAAATGCCGTGATGCTCCAGTACTTCCAGGGATTCCCTCATCCGAATGACGACTCAGTGGGCTATGGCGTGAATTTTTCGGGATTCCGTTTCAAGGGCCCGATCGCCAAGGACACCAACTGGTACATTGCGCGGGTCGATTACCGGCTGAATGCCAGCGGTACGCACACTCTGTACTGGCGGGGCGGGCTGCGGAATGACACGCGGGATGACGTTCCGTATCTGCCGGGCACACCGCCGCTGCGCAACTTCGTCGACTACAGCAAGGGTTTCGCTTTGGGCTATTCCGCCACACTCAGCAACACGTTGCTGAACACGTTCCGCTGGGGGTATACGCGGCAGAGCCAGGGCACGATCGGGAACAATGACACCCAGCCTTTTATCTTCTTCCGCACGCTAAATAACAACGAGACGGGTGATGGCTCGGATCTCGCCGTCGTGCGCAGTTCGAGCTTTCAACTGCCAATTCATAACTTCCTGGACGACCTTTCCTGGTCGAGAGGGAAGCACACGCTTCAGTTCGGCACGAACCTGGGTTTCGCGCGTCAGCCGGAGGAGAGCTTCGTGAATTCCTACAGCCAGGGCGTGACCAACGCATCATGGCTGGACGTGGGCGGGATGGCCGCGACCGGTGCGAAGGACCATATGGACCCAGGCCCTTGGGGGTTCCCAGCGATCTCACCCGATTTTGCGCAGGGTTACGACTACCCACTGGCGGCTCTGCTTGGCATGGTGACCGAGGTTGATGCCCAATTCAACTTTCAGCGCTCGGGAGCGGCACTGCCCGATGGAGCGGCGGTGAAGCGGCGGTTCGCGCAGAACTACTACGAGTTCTATGGCCAGGACACATGGAAAGTTCGACCGAACCTAACCGTTACCTTTGGACTTCGATACTCTCTGTTCTCTCCTCCGTGGGAGACGAATGGACTTCAGGTGGCGCCGACCATCAGTCTCAGCGACTGGTTCAACCAGCGTCGCGAGGGAATGCTGAAGGGAATTCCTTCGAACCAAAGTCCGCTGCTCTCGTTTGACCTGGCGGGTCCGGCGAATGGAAAGGCCGGACTCTACCACTGGGATAAAAAGGACTTCGCTCCGCGACTGGCGATTGCGTGGAGTCCGGCGCCGAAGATGACGGTGCGTGCCGGGTTCGGAATCGTCTACGACCATCTCGGCCAAACTTTGCTGAGCACTTTCGACCAGCAAGGATCGTTTGGTATGTCCACGTCGCTGAGCAACACCGGTGGCGTGCAAACTCTGGAAAGTGCTCCCCGCCTCACGGATCTGCACACGATCCCCACGACCGACTACGACGGAAATCAGATCTTCTCCAACAGTCCGGGTGGACAATTCCCGACGCAATTTCCGCCCGACGCATTCCAAGTGTATTGGGGAATGGATGACAAGCTGAAAACACCCTACTCCTACATGTTGGACTTCTCGGTGGGACGCGAGCTGCCCCATGGATTCGCGCTCCAAGCCACGTACGTGGGACGTCTGGCTCGCCGACTGTTGACGCAGACCGATTTGGCGATGCCGCTGGATCTGGTCGATCCGCAGACCGGCATGGATTACTTCAAAGCGATCCGACCGCTGTCGGAGGCCGCTCGCAACGGCGTGCAGAGCCAGGACTTTGACCCCTCTACGATTGGCACTGCCGCGCAGTACTGGGCCGACGTCATCCAGCCTTTAGTGCCGGGTGGGCAGTACATCATGAAGAGGTGCACGGGAAAGGACGACAACGGGGATCCGATCGTCTTGGGCACTACCAGCGCGGCTCAGGCCGTTTACGACCGGAACTGTCCCTTTGTTGGAACGGTGGGAGAGACTACCACGATCCAGGTGCTGGATCAGATTGGCATACAGGATAAGCTCAATCCGGACGTCTTTTACCAGGGAATTGGCGCCAGCGAACCGAATGCCGGAACGCAAACGCCCTATACCTGGCTGAGCCCGCAGTTCGCCTCGCTGTACGCGTGGAGGTCGAACAGCAATTCGAGCTACCACGCATTGCAGCTCAACCTGCGCAAGTCGATGTCGAAGGGCGTGCAATTTGACTTCAATTACACTTTCTCGAAGTCGATCGATCTGGCCTCCGATGCACAACGAATCCAGGGCACGACTGGAGGTTTGGGAGGACAGGTCATCAACGTTTGGGACCCGAGTCAGCATCGCGGCGTGTCAGACTTCGATACCACGCACCAGATCAACGCCAACTGGATTGCCGAATTACCGTTCGGACGGGGAAAGATGCTCGGCATGAACTCGGGGCGAGCCCTGAACGCCGTGATCGGCGGCTGGCAGCTTTCCGGAGTCGCGCGATGGACCAGCGGTTTCCCGGTCAGCGTTGGAAATGGTGACAATTGGCCGACTAACTGGGAACTGAGTGGCTTTGCCCAGACGATTGGAACGCCCAAGACGCACAAGACCGTAGCGTCTGACGGAAGCGTGAACCTCTTTGCGGATCCCTCTGGGGCGAACGGAATCGGCGCTTTCCGTCAGCTTTTCCCCGGAGAGAGCGGGCAGCGCAACACCCTGCGGGGCGATGGCTTCGCTGGTCTGGACCTGGGCTTGAGCAAGTTGTGGACAGTGCACGAGTCGCAGGCGGTTCGCTTCCGCTGGGAGGTTTTCAACGCGCTGAACCTGAATCGGTTTAATGTGGAGGCTCTTTCTCTGTCGCTGACCCGGGCCAGCACGTTCGGCAACTACACCGGACTGCTCACCAGTCCACGCGTGATGCAGTTCGCGCTGCGTTACGAGTTCTGAGCGTAATCTCGGAGCGGCTGTTATCCACGCAGCCGCTCCGACTTCTACTCCGCCTTCAGTTCTTGACTTGGGAGGCCCAACGGTCGCCTCATCACTGTTCATAAAGTAGACCCCAGTTTCGGTAATACTATCAGTACAACTAATCAGTACCGTAATAGTATTAGTTTGCCTTAAGCGCGTCGAAGGAGCATCCTGTGCGTTTGCAGGATTGCTGGACCTCGCTCGGAAAGGAGGTGGACACGGGATGGGCCTTACCCTGGCGTCCGCTTTGCGCCACACCGCTGACACGAATCTGAGCTACTCTCGGGGAGAAGACACTCCCGCACTCCTTCCACTCACCATCGGCCAGACGCTCGAACGGACTGCCTTCCTTCATCCGGACCGGCCGGCTCTGATCGTGCGGCAGACCAAAGATCGTTTTACGTGGGCAGAATTGCGGCGTGAGGTAGGGCGCGTGGCCCGGGCACTGCTGGCGCTGGGCATCCGCAAAGGCGACCGGGTAGGGATATGGGCGACGAACTGTACCGAGTGGGTGCTGACGCAATTCGCGTCGGCGAGCATCGGCGCGATCCTTGTGAATTTGAATACGCGTTACCGGGCGCACGAAGTTAAATATGCGCTGAAGCAGTCGGAATGCCAGACGTTGATCCTCATCCGCGGCTTTCGTGACTGCGATTATGTCGAGAGTTTGTTCAGCATTGCGCCCGAGATTCGTACTTGCCCGCGCGGAGAGATTCGATCGAGCGCGCTGCCCCATCTGGCCAACATCGTTTTTGTCGGAGGAGACGCTCCGGATTGCATGTGGACCTGGCGGGATTTCGTGGCGCTCTCGGAGATCGCCAACGAAGAGGCGTTGCGCGCGCGCGAAGTTACACTGGCGTCGAGCGACCCCATCAACATTCAGTACACGTCGGGCACGACCGGATTTCCCAAAGGAGCGACCCTCAGCCATCACAACGTGGTGAACAACGGACTGCTCATCAGCCAGACCATGGAGATGACAGCGCAGGACTCGATTTGTATTCCAGTACCGTTCTATCACTGTTTTGGCATGGTGCTGGCCAACATGTCGAGCCTGGTCAGCGGAGCGGCGATGGTGGTGCCGTCGGAGAGTTTCGATCCGTTGGAGACACTGCGGACGGTGCATGAAGAACGATGCACCGCGATCTACGGCGTGCCCACGATGTTCATCGAAGAATTTGAGCAGCCGGAGTTTGCGACATTCGATCTGACGTCGCTGCGGACGGGCATCATGGCGGGTTCATCATGTCCGATTGAGTTGATGCGGCGCGTGGTGGAGGAGATGAACTGCCGGCAGTTGACCACCGTGTATGGTCTGACGGAATCGTCGCCGGGGATGACCCAGACGCGCACGGGCGACTCGCTCCAACTACGCGTGACCACCGTGGGACGGCCGCTTCCTCACACCGAAGTGCGCATTGTCGATCCCCGTACGAAACAGGTGGTGCGGCGCGGTGAGATTGGCGAGATCTGCACGCGCGGCTACCTGGTGATGAAGGGGTATTACAACGATCCGAAAAGCACGGCAGACGCAGTCGAGCCCGAAGGCTGGCTGCATAGCGGCGATCTGGGCACGATGGACGAGTACGGCTACGTCCGCATCACCGGCCGCATTAAAGAGATGATTATCCGCGGCGGAGAGAACGTGTATCCGCGCGAGATCGAGGAATTTCTGCATACGTGTCCGGGAATCGCGAATGCTCAGGTGATCGGCGTGCCCGACGAGAAGTACGGCGAGGAAGTGATGGCGTGGGTCAAGCTGAAGCGCGGCGCGTCGCTTACGGAAGAAGAGGTGCGGCAATTCTGCCGGGGCAAGATCGCGCGCTTCAAGATTCCGCGCTACGTTCGCTTTGTCGATTCGTTTCCGATGACGGGCTCGGGGAAGATTCAGAAATTCCGCATGAAAGAGATGGTCGTGGCCGAGATGGTGCGCAGCACCACAGAACCCATGAGCGCGGATTAACCATCCGGATTACTTTGCGTAAGTCGCTCCGGAGACGAGAACGACTCGAAATGCCTCTTGTTGTCCTGCAGGGTTGGTTCCCGATCCAACGATCGCGGAAGCATCGGGCGTGATGCCAGAGGCGGTCTGAAGGTGCCATCCAGTCAGTTTCAATCCATACTCGGCTTCGAGAACGGCCTGCAGGCTTCGTATTCCGTGCTTCTCGTCCCAAATGAATGCGGTCGCGTGGTCGCGGTCGACGTAGCTGCCGCCGACGATGACCTTGCCATCTGCGCTGACACTTGCCGGATGAGTCATCGTCGCTTCTGGCAACTGACCGATGCGGACCAAGCCGGACTTGCGCGTCCAGCGGAAAGCAGACGTGCCTGAACTCGAGTCAGCGGTTCCGGCAATGACGAAACCGTCGGGCGAGATCGCGTTGGGAAAACTCCAACTCCCGCCAGGCAGTAGGCCAAGTCCCTGAATGCCGGCCTCTCGCGTCCAGACAAATGCCTCCTGCTTATCCCATGAGGGCAGGTTGTAGCTCGATCCAGTGATGACGGAGCCATCTGTGGAGATGGCGATGGCGCGGCTGTTCGATCGTCCGGGGAGAATCCCTAGCTCAACGGAACCGTTCTTGTCATCCCAGCGAAACGCCTGCTCGCCGTCATCACCGGCCACGACCTTGCCGTCTGCGGAGACACCCCACGCTTCGGACCGCTGCGATTTCTTGGAGGTGGCGAGCAAATGCAACCCTGAACTCTTCGTCCAGATGAACGCTTTGTGATGATCCCAATCCGGAGCATCGGCTTCACCATAACCCACGATGACAGATCCATCTGCCGAAGCCGCGATGGCCCATGTCTGCCCGAAGACCTTTCCCGGATTGCCGAGCGCTACCATGCCGTCTGATTCACTCCACCGGAATGCCTGCTTGCCGGCCGCGGAGGTGCCACTGCCTACGACTACCGATCCGTCGGCAGAGACGCCCAACGCTAAACTCTCGAACGTTCCGCCCGGGAGGTCACCGAGAGCCAGAAAGGTAGCCGCTTTAGACACGATCGAATTGTGGGTGGTGAAACCAGCGGTTGGACTCTGCCCCACGGGATGGTCCGGAGACTGCGCCTGCAACGATGCACACAAACAGGCGCCCAAGGCCAGGTAGAATGGAACGGCGAGTTTGGGTTTTCGGTTCTGCCGACGCGGCCGCATGTTTTCAAAAGTTTCCGACATGCGGTTTATGATCGTTCGGTTGCGACTGTGGGCGCGGTGATGGGGATCACCTGAATCGGGCTGGCAATACAAGCCGTCCCGCTCTAACGCTTCCGCTGATGCACGCCCAAAGCTCAGGATTCCCCAGTGCAACGGAGTGAATCCGGTCTTTTGGGTGGCCGGAAATCGAGAGGGAAGCGTGACATGGCTGTCCTTCCGTCTGACGACAGCGCGAAACGATTTGGCCCAAACCTGCACGATATCCTATTGAGCTGTCCGGTAGGCGGCGAGGATTGTTTGCGGTACGGCGTCTGGAAAAACGGTGTCGGATACAGGCAGTAAGAGCGATTCGTGGAGCAGAACTGTGGGGCGGACACGCTGATTTAGCGGTTGCGACTGCTCCTCGCCAAATCCCAGTTGAATCGATTTCCACGATCCCAAAGCGATTAGGAGACAACAACGTGAGCATACCGCATGTGTACTCGAGCTCCCCGTCGGCGAACAAGAAGCGCGCCGTCGATCAACAGATCACGGGAGGCGACGCCAAGAAGGAAGATCTGATTGACTTCAAGAGCGAAGATTACCTGAAACAGCTGATCAAGCTGTCGAGCAAGGGCAAGATCGAGGTCAAGGACAAGGCGCGTGGGTTGCAGTTCTTCATCGTCATTGGGGGAGCGGAAGGGTTTCTGGATTCGAGTTACAAGAACCAGGATGCCGGCAACATATTGGAGGGCGGAGGCGTGACCACGAGCGGCGCCTCCGGCACCAGCATGCGTTTCAGCGACACGGACTTGCTGATCGTGTTCGACACGCAGGGGAAGTTGGTGAGCTCGGCACTGTTGCGGAGGCCGATGTGGATTCATCACCCCAACATCTGGTCGGTGAGCGCGGCTACGAAGGTGTACGAGGCCTGGGATGGTGCTCCCGTGGGCCTTTACAGGAACAATAACCCCAACTGGGACATCCACTACTACGGGCTGTGGATGAATGACAAGAGCGGTCTGTACACCTCGGGAAAAATTCAGGTGGACCTGCACAAGCAGGAGGCCACGAACGGCTGCATCTTTATTGTCGACGACAAAACTCCTCCTTATCTGGATAACGCCGCAGCCATCGCTGCGCTGAACAACTTTGAGCCGCAACTGATTAAGGATGTCCAGAAAGAAGTCGGGGCCAAGACGAAGTCGAACATCGGGATCATGCGGATGGTGGAGATTCAGTAGGGAAGAGTTTCCGTGGAAGCGGGGTAGCCGGCAAGGCGAAGAAGTTCTTGACAAGCGTCATGGCTTATTCATATAGTTCGGCTCACGAATTAAACAGCAGGATTGGCTGGATTAATGTCCTGCCCGGAATTGGCAATGCTGCGCACGCAATACCGAGACTTGCAGGCGGCCACCAGCGGCACGGCCCGCGGTATCAATCGCGGCATCGTGCTGAACATCATCCGCAAGCGGCAGCCCATCTCCCGGGCTGATCTGGCCAGAGTCTCCGGCCTCCAACGGAGCACAGTTTCCCTCATCATCGAGCAACTGATTCGGGAGAAGTGGGTGGTCTCCGGACCACTGGGACGCTTGCCGCGAGGACGCCGGCCGACGTTTCTGCAACTGAACGATCGTCGCGCCATCGTGGTCGTGGATTTACGTCCCGTCGTGACGACCTTCGCTGTCTCCGACCCTAACGGGCGCTTCCTCTCGCAACAAGAGATTGCTACTCCGACGGATCCAGGCACGGCAGCCGCGCAGTTCTCGGAGAAGATCCGGCAGATGATTGCCGGCCATCCGGATCTGGTCTTTGAGGGAATCGGCATCAGCGTCCCGGGCCGATTCGACGACAACCAGCAACGGATCATGTTTACCCCGAACCTGAAATGGGGCGAGTTCGACCTCCGGGGGCCGCTCGAAAAGGCCACGGGTCTTGAGGTTGAGCTGGAGAATGCGGCCAATGCGTGTGCGCTGGCCGAAGTATGGTTTGGGCGCGCAGAGAAGACCCGAGACATTGTGGTTGTGACCGTATCCGAAGGACTTGGAGTGGCGATCGTCAGCAACGGTCAACTGGTACGGGGCCTGAACGGCATGGCCGGTGAATTCGGCCACGTGCCCCTCGACCGAAACGGCCTGCAGTGCGGTTGCGGCGCGCGTGGCTGCTGGGAAGTCTATGCCTCGAACTGGGCGGCGTTGCGCTACTACCATGAGTCCAGCGCGACGGCTGGCGGCATGACGTTCCGACATTTACTTTCCCTGGCGGAGGGCGGCGACCCGATGGCACTGAAGGCGCTTGACCAGATGGCGCACGCGATTGGCCAAGGCATGCGGATGATTGTAGCGGGATTGTCTCCGGAAGAGATTGTCTTTGTCGGAGAATTTACGCGCCTATGGGATCGTGTTGGCCCGGTGATCGAGTCGGAGGTGGCGGCGGCGGTGCTTGTCGGAAAGCCGCCGCTGGTCCGGCCGGCCAGTGCCTCGCCAAGTACGGCGCGTCTGCGCGGAGCCGTCGCTACGGTGTTGCAGAAACATTTTGGTCCAGTGATGGAACGGAGGGAGTCGAAGGGCACTCCGCGCCCCGATTCAGCCCCCAAGAGATCGGTCCGAAGTAGCAGGTGATTTAACCAGATTCAGGCGAGATGAAGCGGTGCCCGTGTTGGCACTGTATCGTTCGCGACAACGAAGAGAGGTCATCCCATGACGGAACGTAAAGTACGGTTCGAATCTCGTTATAGTTCGATAGTCAAACTAAATCACTGGGCGCTGCTCAGCTTGCTCCTGGTTGCCTACTTCCTGGTATCCGTTTCCCCGTGCTCGGCCCAGGTGCTGTATGGATCACTCACCGGAGCGGTGAATGACTCCAGCGGGGCCGTGCTGAGCGGTGCAACCGTAACGGCGCTTGAGACCCGGACGGGCATTACTCAACAGGCGAATACCGACGCCAGCGGCATCTATCGTTTCACGACGCTGTTGCCCGGCACGTATAAGGTCACGATCGCCGCGTCAGGGTTCGCCACGCAGCAGACTCCAAATGTGCGGGTCGGGGTAAACGAAGTCACCCGCGTGGACGCGCAGCTCAAAGTAGCCGGCGCCAATCAGAGCGTCACGGTGACGGTCGAAGTCCCTCTGCTGCAGACCGATCGCTCCGACGTACACACAGACCTGAACGCTGCGCAGGTTCAATCTCTGCCCGCCATATCGTCTGAAGGCAAGAGCTTCCAGGCTCTTTACAAGATCATTCCCGGGGCGAGCATTCCGTCAGAAAGCAACTCGGCTGGCGGAAATCCGCAGCGCGCGATGACGTCCAACGTCAACGGGCAATCGACGCAGGGGAATAACACGCGCATTGACGGCGTACAGGATGCGTATCCCTGGCTCCCCGCGAATATTGCGTATGTTCCGCCCACGGATGCGATCGAGACCGTAAACGTGGTGACCAACTCGTTCGATGCCGAGCAGGGCAGTGCCGGCGGAGCAGTGGTCAATGTACAGATTCGCTCCGGCACCAACCAGTTCCACGGTGATGCGCACGAATTCCATACCGACAACAAGCTCTCGGCGCTGAATTACTTCAACCCGTCGACATTCCGCATTCCGCTCAACGTATTCAATCAGTTTGGCGGCGCTTTCGGCGGGCCCATCAAGAAGAACAGGCTGTTCTTCTTTGCCGATTGGGAGTCCACGCGGCAGGTACAGGCTCCAAACGGCGGAAACCCGCAGACGGTTCCATTCGGCGGCCTGGCTTATAGTGCAGCGCAAAACGCGGGATTTTTTGATTTTCGCGGCATCACCGACTCGCACGGTAACCCGGTCAACATCTACGACCCACGGACCGGCGCTGCGGACGGAACGGGGCGCTCGGTCATTGCCTGCGACGGAGTGGCAAACGAAATCTGCCTGGCGGACGTAGATCCGGCGGCCTTGGCGATGGCGCAACTGATCCCGGCGGCGAATCGAGCGGGCGCTTCCAACAATTACTTCGTCTCGAAGACGGGAGCCTTTCACCGCGATGATTTCGACGGAAAAGTAAACTACGTGCCGAACAATCGCTCGACGATCTTCGGACGCTACTCCCTCTCGCAGAGCAACATCTTCGATCCGCCGGCGCTTGGGCCCGCGGAAGGCAATGCCACGATGGGAGGTCAACTGGGGTACGCATATTCCAGAATCCAGGTAGTAGGCTTGGGCGGAACGTATTCGGTCACGCCGAATCTGCTGCTGGATCTGAATGCCGGTTATACGCGGCAGCGCATTAACGCAGAAAGCACGGATATCGGCACCAACTTTGGCCTCGAGACACTGCAGATTCCGGGAACCAATGGGCCGGATCCACTCCAGGGCGGCATTCCGGCATTCCAATTCAACACCTTCTCGAACCTGGGCAATCCGAACACCGGGAATCCGTTCGTGTTCCGCGACAATCAGTACGTGAGCAATGCCAACATGACCTGGATCAAAGGCAAGCACCAGGTCCGCTTCGGGATTGAATACAACCACACGCAACTGAATCACTTCCAGCCGCAGGGCGGCAGCTTCCAGACCGCGCGCGGCAGTTTCAAATTCACGGGAGCGGCTACCCAACTGAGCGGTCAGCCGAGCAACTCCCAGTACAGCTCGTATGCCGATTTTCTCCTGGGATTACCAGACGAAGTCGGAAAGGCCACACAGAACCTCGATCCGAACTCACTGCGTTGGTCGCAGTGGGGCTGGTATGTGCGCGATCAATATCAGATCACGCCGAAGCTGACGCTGAACTACGGGCTGCGGTGGGAGTACTACCCGATGGCGTACAGCGATATCGGGGGAGCGCGCGTGCTTGACCCCAGCACCATGAATGTCCTGGTTGGCGGCGGCAACAGCGGAATCCCGGTCAACGACAATATCGATACCGGACGCGGGCTATTCCTGCCTCGCGTGGGAATCGCCTACCGTCCGCTGGAGAAGACCGTCATCCGACTCGGCTTCGGAATCAGTGCTGATTCGAACAACTGGCGGTTCCTGCGCAACGCCTTCCCGGCGGTGACGGTTTCCGACTTCACAGGGTTCGGAGGCGTTTCGGCAGCCCCGGCAGCCAGCCTCACCGGACTGAATGCAGTCGGGCCGTACGCGACGATCCCAGTCGGCATTCCGGCAATCGCGCTGAATGGCGGAACCAGCCCCGGGACATTCGCACTGCCGGATGCAGTCGGCACGACGACGATTCCGCATGACTTCCGCAGGGGATACATCAACAGCTTCAACCTGATGGTCGAGCGGGAGATGGGCGGCTTTGTGGCAGACATTGGCTACGTGGGCGATCGCGGAATCCGGCCGCTGACCAACATGAACATCAATGCATCGTTTGCAGGGGCTGGACAGAATGGGCGGCTTCTCAACGCCCAGTTCCACCACACCACCGGCGATATCTGCCCGACGCCAACCAATCCCAACGCCGCGTGCAAGGGTTGGCCCGATATCAACCGGCTCACACCTCTGGGTCACAACTATTACGACTCCATGCAAGCGAAACTGACCCGTCGCTTCTCGGGAGCGTCACAAATCGGATTCTCGTACACCTGGGCGAAGGCCATCGATTACGAGGACAACGAGGAACTCAACTTCCTGTTGTGGCCGTATCCCTCATACATCGAGCGGAACCGGGCAGTAGCGAGCTTTGACCGGACGCATAATTTCGAAGCGTACGGACTGTATGAGCTTCCCTTCGGCCGCGGAAAGCGATTCGCGCAGTCGGGAATTGCGGCGGTACTGGCCGGTGGATGGCAACTGAACTGGGTCATGAGCATCCTCAGCGGTACGCCGTTCACGATCACGGATAGCGGAGCGGGAGCAACCTTCCTGAATGCGCCCGGAAACACGCAGACGGTGAACGTCGTAGGGCCGATGAAGATCCTGAACGGAAGGCCGGCGACGAGTTGTGCGGCGGCGAACACGGCGTGCAAGTACTTTGACACCACAGCGTTTCAGCAGGTCACGTCCACAACGCCGGGTCTGCTCGATGGGTTCTTCGGGAACTCCGGGCGGAATATTCTCCGTGGACCCGGCTACTTCAACCTCGATATGAGCGTATTGCGCAATTTCAAACTGACCGAGCGCTTTACGTTCCAATTCGAGGCCGATGCGTTTGGGGTCACCAACACTCCGCACTTCAACAACCCGAACCTGAACATCAGTGGCGCGAACTTCGGCGCCATAACTTCAACGCTGGTCACCACCAACGCGAGTCTGGGAGGAAGTGGAGGGCAGCGTCAGTGGTGGTTTGGAGGCAAGCTCGTCTTCTAGCCTGATTCCTGCAGAGGTCGCCAGGCCAACCAGCGAATCCGCGGGCCGCTCCGACAAGTGGCCCGCGGTTTTCGATTTGTGAGCGCGTCGCGTCGTGGCTGTGTGGCGCATATAATGGCGGGTCGAAAAATCCACAGGACAGGAGTGCCCTCGATGCCACACCTCCGTGCGCTCAGCACGACGTTCATACTGGCAGTTCTCCTTTTCTTATCGTTTCCCGCACATAGCCAGCAAGCGCCTGCAAATGCTGCTTACATGAATCCGGCGCTGCCGGTGGATCAGCGGGTTGACGACCTGATCGGCCGCATGACGCTGGATGAGAAGGTCGCGCAGATGCGTGATCATGCGACCCCGATCCCGCGGCTGGGCGTCCCCAAATACGACTGGTGGAATGAAGGTCTGCATGGCGTCGCCTTTGCCGGCTATGCGACGAACTTTCCCCAGGTGATCGGGATGGCCGCGACCTGGGACACGGACCTGGTTCACAAGATGGGTCAGACCGTTTCGACGGAGGCGCGCGCCAAGTACAACGAGGCCATGCGCCAGGATCACCATGAGATGTTCTTCGGGCTGACGTTCTGGGCACCGAACATCAACATCTTTCGCGATCCGCGCTGGGGACGCGGCCAGGAGACGTACGGAGAAGATCCATTTCTGACGGGCCGCATGGGTGTGGCGTTCGTGACCGGCATGCAGGGGGATGATCCGAAATATTTCCGCGTGGTCTCCACTCCCAAGCACTACGCCGTGCACAGCGGCCCTGAGCCTTTGCGCCACGGCTTCAATGTGAATGCTTCGCCGCACGATCTCGAGGACACGTATCTTCCGGCCTTCCGCGCCACGGTGACCGAGGCGCATGCGCAGTCGGTGATGTGCGCGTACAACTCGATCGATGGCGCGCCGGCCTGCGCGAATACGATGCTACTGCGCGATCATCTGCGCGATGCGTGGAAGTTCGACGGCTACGTCGTCAGCGATTGCGCCGCGGTAGCGGACGTCTTCGCCGGCCACCACTACGCTCCGGACAAGGCCCACGCCGCGGCGGCTGCGGTGAAAGCGGGCACAGATCTTGAATGCGGATTCCGCGAGGGGCAGGCGTTCCCGTCACTCGCGGAGGCTGTGCATCTGGGCTTGATCAAGGAATCCGAGATCGACAACGCGCTCCGGCGGTTGTTCCGTGCGCGATTTAAGCTGGGAATGTTCGATCCGCCGTCGAGTTTCGCCTACGGGCAGATTCCGGTGAGCGAGGTCAACTCGGCCGAGCACCGGCAACTTTCGTTGCAGGCGGCGCGGGAATCGATCGTGCTGCTGAAGAATCAGGATCACACGCTGCCTCTGAAGGCCGGGCTCGTTCAAGTCGCGGTAGTCGGTCCGACTGCGGAACTGGTGCAGTCGCTGCAAGGCAATTACAACGGACCCCCGCCGTCGCCCGTGTATCCGCTCGACGGAATCGAGAAGAGGTTTGCCGCCAAAGTGGCGTATGCGCAGGGCTCGACGCTGGTGGAGGGCTTCGCCATGCCGATCGAGCATACGGCGCTGCATCCGGCGAGTGGATCTGGCGACGGGCTTACGGGCGAGTACTTCAGCTCTCCCGACTTGAGTGGTCAGCCCGTGCTCACGCGCACCGACCGCAACATCAACTTCAACTGGGACAAGGTGGTTCCGGTCGATGGCTTGCAGCGCAACAATTTCTCGGTGCGCTGGACGGGCATCTTCGCGCCTCCGGCTGCAGGCGACTACAAGCTGGGCGTGCGCGTGAACTACTGCTACGCCTGCGAGAACGCAGAAGGGTTCAATCTCTATCTGGATGACAAGTTGTTGGTTGAGAGCGGAGGGAAGACTCCGGAACGCGGCGACGTGCGGCAGGTGTCGGTGACCTTCACGAATAGTGATCCGCATAAAATTCGCTTGGAGTATCTGCACGGAACCGGGACAGCTGGAATTGACTTGAGTTGGCAGGCTCCGGCGGACGTGCTTCGCGCGCAAGCGGTGGCGGCGGCGAAACAGGCAGACGTAACGATCGCATTTGTGGGGCTTTCGCCGTCACTCGAAGGCGAAGAGATGCCGGTGAAACTGGACGGTTTCAGCGGCGGTGATCGGACCTCGATTGACCTCCCGGCAGTGCAGGAAGATTTGCTGAAGGCGCTGGTTGCCACCGGCAAGCCGCTTGTCGTTGTGCTGCAGAACGGCAGCGCATTGGCGGTCAATTCGGCGCAGAAGCATGCCAATGCCATTCTCGAAGCCTGGTATCCGGGAGCTGAGGGCGGCACGGCGATCGCGGAAACACTGGCCGGCGACAACAATCCCGGCGGCCGTCTGCCGTTGACGTTCTACTCCTCGCTGAAACAGGTTCCGCCGTTCGAGGAGTACTCGATGCGCGGAAGGACGTATCGCTATCTCGCTGAGAAGCCGCTGTATGGATTCGGCTTCGGGCTCAGCTACACGACCTTCGCGTATAGCAACCTGAAGGTTCCTTCCGAGGTGAAGGCGGGTGATGCCGTAATAGTGGAAGGCGACGTGAAGAACGCGGGCACAGTGGCCGGCGATGAGGTCGTGGAACTCTATCTCACGCAGCCGAAAGCATTCGAGACTCCGCTGCGGACGCTGGCCGGATTCAAGCGCGTGCATCTCGCTGCGGGCGAGTCGGCGCATGTCAGCCTGACGATCGATCCACGAACCGTCGGCCAGGTCGATGAGAAAGGGAATCGCGTGATCGTGCCGGGTGAGTACACAGTTTCGCTGGCAGGCGCGCAGCCTCAGGAAGCGGCGTCGGTTCAGACAGGCAAGTTCACGGTGTCTGGAAAAGCTGAACTGCCAAAGTAAGCGAAAGTCTCCCCGGCCAGCGCACCTGCTGCTGGCCGGGTCTGCGACATTCAAAACCTCTGAGTATTCCTCGCCGGCTGCATTACACTGAATGGCTTCTTCGAGGGACGCCTCATGAATCTGCGTGGTATTTCTCCGCTCTTTATTCTCGTGTCAGTATTTCTCACCGGCTTCAGTCATGGCCAGACGGCCGCAGTCGATGAACAAGGCCACGCATGGTGGCAGCACGCTGTCTTTTATGAGATCTATCCACGCAGCTTCGCGGACGCCAACAACAATGGAATCGGCGACATCCCGGGCATTACCTCAAAGCTCGATTATCTGCATTGGCTCGGTGCGGATGCGATTTGGATTGCTCCGATGTATCCCTCGCCGCAGGTTGACTGGGGTTACGATGTTTCGGATTACTACAACGTCAATCCGGAATACGGAGCGTTGCAGGATATGGATGAGCTTGTTGCCAAAGCAAAGCAGCGCCAGATGCGCATTCTTCTGGACTACGTGATCACCTACACGTCGGACCAGAACCAATGGTTTGAGGAGTCGCGCTCGTCGCTGACCAATCCCAAGCGCGATTGGTACATCTGGCGCGACGCCAAAGGCGGGCAGCCTCCGACAAACTGGACTTCGAACTTCGGCGGTTCGGCCTGGCGGCTCGACCCCACGACCGGGCAGTACTACTACCACTATTTCTATCCGCCACAGCCGAACCTGAATTGGCGCAGTCCTGAAGTGGAGAAGGCGATGTTCGATGTCACGCGCTTCTGGTTGAAGCGTGGCATCGCCGGATTTCGCCTGGATGCGGTGGACGTGATGTTTGTCGATCCACAATTCCGAGACAATCCCGTCGTCGGAACGGAGAAGAACGCGCTGGGAGATCCGGTCGAACGCGAGATCTACGATAAGAATCAGCCGGAGCTCCATGGCGTGCTGCAACGGCTACGGAAAGTTGCCGACGAGTACAACGCCGTGCTGATCGGCGAAACCTGGACCAGTGATATCGCCCAGCTCAAGCGCTATTACGGCGAACATCAGGACGAAGTCCAGATGCCGATGAACTTCATGTTCTGCATGGTGAACAAGCTGTCGCCGGTGGATTTCCGCAAGCAGATTGACTGGGTCGAGAGTTCCGGCGAGTGGCCGGTGTATGTGCTGAGCAATCACGACATTCGCCGCGTGTATGACCGGTACGGAGACGGCCAGCACAACGACCAGATCGCCAAGCTGATGGCGTCACTCTATCTCACGCTTCGCGGCACTGCGGTGATGTATTACGGCGAAGAGATCGGCATGGAGAACAACGATCCCAAGCGCCCCGAGGACGTGAAGGATTCACAGGGCAAGTTGGGATGGCCGAAAGAGAAGGGCCGCGACGGCGAACGGACTCCGATGCAGTGGAACGAATCGGCGAACGCAGGGTTCAGCTCAGTGGCGCCGTGGCTTCCGGTGGATGATCGGTATAAGACCTACAACGTCGACGCAGAGCGAAAAGATCCGCACTCGATTCTCAACTACTACCACACGCTGCTTTCTCTCCGGCACACCAACAAGGCTCTGCTCGACGGGAAGTACGTCGCTCTGAACGAGAATGATCCGAACGTGCTGGCGTATGTCCGGAGTTTCAAGGGAGAGAACGTGCTGGTCGTTTTGAACATGAGCGGCAGTGCGCAGAAGGTGAAACTCGACCTGGCAGCGAAGGGAATTAAGGCGAAGACAGGGAAGACCCTGGCGTCGTCGTTTGATTCCGCGGAGAAGCTAGATGTGGGCGAAGTGAACATCGCGCCATTCGGGGCCTGGGTTGCCGAGTTGGAATGACTAAGTGCCCGCCAGGCGGATTGCGCCGAAGGGCTACCCTCTTACCGTAGCGTGATCGGCCATGCGGCGTTTGTTGTAGCGCAGAGCGACGTTCATGAAGATGTGCCCAAGGGAGGTCTCGAAGCAGATCACGAGCGCTTCGGTATCTTCACTTGTTTTGTCGCCCTGATCGGCGGTGAGAAGAAGCGGTGGGTGGACGCGGAAATGGAATCCCTGGTCGTTGAGCGCCGAAATGGCGTTGCCGACGACCTGGTTGGCCAGTTCGAAGATGGTCTCCTTGATCAGCCCATCGGACTCGGGGAGGTCCGAGCCGGCGTAATGGCTGGCCACGCGCACCGCAGTCTGCGGATCGAGATCGAGGACGATCCGTCCCTCGATGTCGCCAGTGAGCGCAACCATGCCGGCCACACCCTTGCGGCGATAGGCTTCCTCTTCCATGGTGAGATTGCCCACCTTGGTCGATCCCTGCAAGCCTTGCGAGAACACGGCATCCGCCGCATTGATGAAAGGCTGGATCAATTCCATCTTCATTGAATTAAGCTCCTGCGCCCGCTCCCGCAGCATTGGCCACGGAACCATCTTCTCCCAGCACGTACTTGATCACTTCGTACAACACTTCCGGCTTGACCGGTTTCTGCACGAAGTGCCGTGCGCCGCGCTGTAGGGCAGCGACGATGTTCTCCTGATATCCGACGGAGGACACCATCACGATGCGGGCTTCCGGGTGCTGCTGCACAATGCGTTCCGCCGCTTCAATGCCCTCCATCTGCGGCATGGTGATGTCCATGAGCACGATGTCAGGATGGGTGCGGTCGAACTCGCTGATGGCGGTGAGACCGTCTCCGGCTTCGGCCGCCACCTGCCCGCCGAACGATTCGATCATGCGGGCCAGATTCTTACGGGCAAATACGGAGTCGTCCACTATCAGATAGCGGACGGGTTGGCCGTCTTTGCTGCGCTTTACAGGTGCGAACTGCTCCATACAGACCTCCCCTTTTATTGCTTATCATGGCCGGTCGGCCGATGCCAGATGACGCTGGTCATCGGCTTCCCGGACCCAATCTCAGTTTCCGGCGCGTACGGCCCGGCCTGTACCACCCGAGTCGCCTCGCCCCACGATGGCCTGCAGCGTCGAGGCCATTAAATCCAAGCCCACCACCCGGATGGCGTACCCCCGCTCGATGGCGGCTTTGGGCATGCCGAAGACTACGCAGGACTCTTCGCTTTGCGCGATGGTCATGCCGCCTTCTTTCTTGATGGCGCCCAAGCCCTCGGCCCCATCGTCGCCCATGCCGGTCATCAACACACCGAGAGCGTTGCCGCGGAACTCCTCCGCGACACTTCGCAAAAGGACGTCAACGCTAGGCCGGTGTCCGTTGACCCGCGCCTCGTCGGTCAGCACGGCGATGTCGCCCAGGGGCAACCGTTTCACTCTCAGGTGCCGGTTTCCGGGGCAAATCAGTACCCGGCCCGGCTGCAATAAATCGCCGGACTGAGCTTCTTTCACCCGCAGCGCGCAGATTTCATCCAGCCGCCGCGCGAACATGTCGGTGAACCCGTCAGGCATGTGCTGCACGATAGCAATAGCGCCCGGAAAGTCCCCGGGCAATTGCGCCAATAAGTACTCCAGGGCCTGGGGACCGCCAGTGGAGACGCCAATGGCGACGATTTTGTTGGGGGCTCCGGAGGGAGCGGCGACTTTTTCGGGCTTCGAAACGATTCCCGCAGTGGCGCGCGGCTTGATCTTGCACTCGGCTGCCGCCTTGACCTTGGCGATCAGTTCGCGCGCGGTCTCCGTCATGTGCGCGGTGGTGTCTTTGGGCTTGGTGACAAAATCGAATGCTCCCAGCCCCAGCGCCTTCATGGTGACGGTGGCACCTTCGGTGCTGTGCGAACTGAAGACGATGACCGGAATCGGCTGCCGGCGCATGATCTCTTTCAGGGTATCGATCCCGTTCATGGCGGGCATCTCAAGATCCAGCGTGATGACGTTGGGCTTGAGTTCTTCCATCTTTTTCAGACAGAAGTTGCCGTCCATCGCGGTCCCGACAACCTGAATCGCATCGTCGCCCGAAAGCATCTGCGGGATCAGCTTCCGCATGAGGGCGGAATCGTCGACGACGAGAACACGTACCGTCTTCATGCCGGACCTCCTGCAGCGGGAGTGACCGCCAGACGCATGCGATCGGTATGCGTTAAGAGAAGTCCGGAATTGGCCTGTCCCATCTCCTCAGGACGGAGACGCGCCACATGCTCGACTACCGCGGGCATGTTGAGGATCAGCACAACCCGGCCGTCGCCAAGGATCGAAGCGCCAGAGACCAAGTCGGTCGAGAACGTCTGGTCGTCCAAAGCCTTGATGACCAGTTCCTCTTCGCCCTCGAGCGCATCCACGATCAAGCCATATTTCTTCTCCCCCACCAGGATCACCAGGACGAAGAGCTTGGAGCCGCCGTCGTTCGCCGCCGGGCGCCCAAGGCGCAGCAGAGGCAGCACCTGGTTCCGTAGCTGCAGCACTTCGTAGTTGTCCACCTGATGCACTTCGCCTTCCGTGGTGCGCGCGATTTCAATCACCGCGTTGAGCGGAATCGCATAGAGCCGCTGCTCGACCCAGAACAGCAGAGCCTTGATGATGGCAAGAGTCAGGGGCAGCTTGAGGCGGAAGGTCGTACCCTTGCCCATGCCGGTCTCGACGCTGACGGAGGCCTTCAAGCGGTGCAGCACGCTCTGCACCACGTCCATTCCGACTCCCCGCCCGGAAACCTCGGTTACCTGCTCGGCGGTCGAGAAGCCTGGACGGAAGATGAAGTTCAGGATCTCCATCTCGCTCAGCTTGCTGGCTTCCTCCGCCGTGGTCAGTCCGAGCTCGATGGCTTTGGCACGAATCCTGGAGACGTCGATGCCGCGCCCGTCATCACTGACTTCCACGATGACCTGGTTGCCCTGGTGGTACGCGTTCAGCCGGATGACACCGTGCGCGGGCTTGCCCGCCTTGCGGCGATCGTCCGGCGACTCGATGCCGTGGCTGATGGCGTTGCGCACCAGATGAGTCAGGGGCTCGGCGATAGAGTCCAGAATCCCCTTGTCGAGATCCGTCTCCTGTCCACTGAGCGCCAAGTCGACTTCGCGTCCGCACTGGCGGGCGACATCCCTCACCATGCGCGGGAAACGACGGAACAGTTGGTCGACTGGCACCATGCGAATCTTCATCACCGAGCGCTGCAGGTCATTCAATACCCGCGCTTGGAAGGCCATGGCATCGGCGAACTTGCCACGCATGATGTCTTTCGGATGGTGCTTGGAGAACTCGTTCAGGGCCTGCTGCAGCATCGACTTGCCGATAATCAGCTCGCCGACGAGGTTCAACACGTTGTCGATGCGGCTGGCTTCCACGCGCAGCAGATTTTCCTGCGGTGCTGCCGGTGCTGGACCTGGGGCGGGCGCCGCGGGCTGGGCCGGTTCGGCCGCTGGCTGCTCGTGTTCCGAGACTGACTCGCTCGCCGTCACGTCGGTCAATGCCACCGGGGCTGCCGATTCGGCGACCGGGCTGGCCTTCAGCAGAACCTCGACGGTGACCTCTCCCACGATGGTCGGAATCTTGCATTTTGCCGCGACCTGCTCGGCGGAGTGCACCGTTCCCAGAACAAACTCGATGAACTTGGATGCGGCGGGAGACTTGGCGTCTGGGCGGATGGCGATCATCGTGCCCAGACTGGCGACCGCATTCTGAACCAGCTGGCGGCCTGCGATCGGCATGGCGCAATGCGGATCCATCTTGGCGACGATGTGCAGTACATCCTGGCCGGAGGCCTGCGCCCGTTCCATCGCCAGCTTTTCGTACTCAGTCCACAACTCTGTTGCCTTGCTGGTGGCCTTCTCCTTGGCAGCCTTGCCGTTCGCCTTCTTGCCGCGCGCTTTTCCGTTCTTCGGCGCGGTGGTGAGCTCCTGCACCCGCTTGCTCAACGCTTTGGTGGATGGCAGCTTGGTGCCGCTGCGATACGCGGCGCTCATCTCGGTAAACAGGTCGGCGGCGGCAAAGGAGATCTCGGCCAGCGCCGAATGAGCCGACGCGCTTTCCATGGAGAGTGCATCTTCGAACTGATGGGCCAGTTCGCTCAGTTCCCGCAGGCCGCAAGCCGCCGAATCGCCCTTCAGCGTGTGGACGGTGCGCCGGATCGAACGAACGATCTCCTCGTCGCCGGGGTTCTTCTCCAGCTTGAGCGCCTCCTCGTTCAGCGCCTGCAGGAGCTCCTGGGACGTCTCAAAGAAGAGCTCTCGCAATTCGGCGCCACGATCGTCGGGAGCATTCGGCATGCTTACTCTCTCACCTCAATCCGCTGATAGGCCGTGCCGCTGTCCTTATGGACCATGTGAAATTTGTCCGTCAGGCCCAGCAGGCTTTCGGCATGGCCGACAAATAGATACCCGTGCGGGTTCAAGCAACGGTAGAACTTTTCGATCAGCCGCTTCTGTTCGGCCTCGTCGAAGTACATCATCACGTTCCGGCAGAAGATCACGTCATTGCGCTGCGGCAGGTACTCGGTTTTCAGGTTATGAAAGTCGAAGTGCACCATCTCTTTCAGCGCCTTCTTCACCGCATAGCGCTCGGAGACCTTGTCGAAATAGCGCAGGCGGAAGCCGTAGTCGACCATCGACATCTGATGCTCGTTGTAGGTGCCCTCCTGTCCATGCCGCAGGACCGAATAGCTGATATCGCTGGCCAGGATTTCCACCTTCCACGGCGGCGGCACCAGTGGCTTGGGCAGCGGCAGTTCCATCGGCAGCGGGTTACGCAGGTAGTAGTAGGCCAGCGCGTCGGTGACCAGCATGGCCAGCGTATAAGGTTCCTGTCCGGTGGAGCAGCCGGCGCTCCACACCCGGATCGAGTATTCGCGCCGCGCGCTCTTGTGCTTGAGCAGTTCTTCCAGAATCGTTTTCTGGAAAAGATCGAGTTGCGCCTTGTGGCGGAAGAAACTGGTTTCGTTGACGGTGAGATTTTCCAGCAGCTTCGTCAGTTCTTCCTTGCCGTTCTGGCTGATGAGAAGGCGGTAGTAGGCGTAGAACGAATCGGCTCGGCATTCCCGCAGCCGTCGCAGGAGACGGTCCTGGAGAAAGTGCGTGCGGCGTTCATCGAAGTGCATGCCGCACTCCTGGTAGATGAGTGCCTGCAGCAGCTTCAGTTCCGCGTCGGTGAGTAGGGGAGCGGGTGCCGCTCCGGATGCGCTCATGCGTTTATCGTCCCTGCTTCAGAACTCAGTTCAAAAACCAGTGATCTGTGGATCGCGCTAGAAGCTCTTTTGTAAGGAACCATCGACGACCGCTGATTACGAATCATTGCTTCTCTACCGTGCCGCGGACTTCGCGGCAGCCTTCTTTTCTCCCGCTTCGCTGTTGGCCTGTAGACTGGCCGGCGACAGGAGCTTGCTCATGTCGAGCAGCACGACCAGCCGTCCGTCGACCTTGCCCAGTCCAGTAACACAATTCAACCCGCCGTCCTGAAACACGCCCGGCGGAGGTTCCACGGCGTCGGAAGGAATCTTCAGGACTTCCGATGCCGAATCCACGATGAGCCCCGCCAGACGTCCGGCATGCTCGACCACCAGGATCCGGTTGTTCCTTTTGACCGTCGCATTCTTTTCGCCGAAACGTTTGCGCAGGTCCATGACCGAGACGATCTTGCCGCGCAGATTGATGACGCCCTCCAGATAGTCCGGGGCGTCGGGCACGGCAGTGATTTCCGGCACGCGCACGATCTCGTGCAGGGAGGTGATGGGAACGCCGTAGGTCTCGCGGCCCACCTGAAAACCGACAATGTGCAGTTCGCGACTCATGGTCTGAACGCTCCTCGAGGGCTAGAACTGTGCTCCCGCGACGGCTCGCTTGGCGCCGCGAGCAGGCTCTGCCGGCCGTTCCCGTCCAGACTCGGCCAGCGAGAAGCGGTCGATGTAGTCCAGCAGGCTGCGCGACATCTTCGACATTTGTTCGGAAGAAGCCGCCAGTTCGGTGGAACTCGAGGTCGACTGCTGCACCAGTTCCCGCATCCGTTCCATGGCCTTGACGACGGCTTGGGCGCCGGACGCCTGCTCTTCAACCGCCGAGTTGATCTCGTGTGTGATTTCGTTCAGGCGGGTCGTGGCGCGGGCGATTTGCGAAGAACCGTGTGATTGTTCGTTGGTGGCCGCTCCGATTTCCTGTGCGAATTTGTAGACTTCGGTGACAACGTTCGAGATCTTCTTTAGTGCAGAATTCAGCTCGGAACCCAGGGCCAGGCCTTCGTTGACGATGGCGGTGGAGCGGTCCATGTTCTCGACGGCTTTGCGGGCTTCCTTCTGGATGCTCTGGATGAGTTCGGAGATTTCTTTCGTGGACTGGGCGGACTTTTCCGCCAGCTTGCGGACTTCGTCGGCGACCACGGCAAATCCCAGCCCGTGCTCCCCGGCGCGGGCGGCTTCGATGGCCGCGTTCAGGGCCAGCAGATTGGTCTGCTCGGCCAGATCGTCGATGACCTCGATGATCTTGCCGATGTCGTCGGCGCGCTGACCGAGCGCCCCGATAATGTCTCCCGATGAATTGATGGTGCTGTTGATGCGGTTGAGGCCGTCGGTCGCCTTCTCCATGGTGCCGATGCCGTTGTGGACTTCTTCCCGCGAGCGATTCGAAATGTCGAGCAGGACTTTCGCGGTGTCGGCGACCCGCTGAATCGAGGCCACCATCTGGTCGATCGAAGCCGAGGTCTCGCTGACGCTGGAGGCCTGCACCTGCGTGCTCTTCACCATGTTTTGCACGTTGACGCTCATCTCGTGCATGGTGCTGGTGACTTCATCGATGGCGGAGGAAGCCTGCAATCCGATCTTGGCGGAGTCGTCGGAGGCTCCGGCGACCTGGTTGGAGGCGCTGGCCACCTGCGACGACGCGTCGCGGACATTCTTCACCAGCCCGCCCAGGCCGTCGACCATCTTGGCGAAGGCGTTGCCCAGGGTGTCATGTGCGGAACGCGGTTTTACTTCGAGGGTCAGATCGCCGCCGGCAATGGCTTCGGAGACGCCCGCCATTTCCTTGAGGTAAGTGACCATCTTGTGGAATGTGCGGGCCAGTTCGCCGATCTCGTCGTCCCGGCCCAGGTCGATGTTGTGCTCGAGATCGCCGGTGTTGCCGATGGCGCGGGCGACGTTCATCAGGTTGGTGAGCGGCTCGGTAATCGACTGGGCGGTGCGATAGGCCACAATCAATCCGGCGACCAAGGCGGCGAGAGTGACGATCACCGAAATCCATGTCGTCCAGCTCGCCGCGCTGTCATCGGAAATGCGGCGCTCATCGACCAGCCGGTTGCTTTCGGTCTCCGCCACGTCCAGCGCGTCGCTGGAGTTCTTGACCCAGGCGGAAGCATCTTTTTGCAGATAGTAGATCTGCAGTTCAGCGACCGTGGCATTGCCCGAGTCCACGTCTTTCCGCTTCTCGATCATCGGCTGGGCGAATTCTTTGGCCCAGGATTGCTCCAGTTGCTGCACCTTGCTGAGCGAATCCTTGACCTTGTCGGAGGTAGCCAGCGACTTGCCCTGTTCCAGTCTGTCGTTGAGCGCGCGCAGGCCTTCGTTCATGTGGTCCACTTCCCGCGTATCGCCGCTCAGCAAGTAGTTGCTCAGATAGAGCCGGTTGAGCATCATCTGGGAACGGACGGAATTCGTCGCGCCTTTCAGGTTCAGGGAGTCCTGGGAGGCCTTCTTGGCCGAGTGCTCGCGCTGGACTGCGAACCAGTTCGCCGCGAACAGCACCAACACGCTGGCCAGAATGATCCCGAAACTGCCATATAACTTCTTGCCGATAGTCATGCCTGTCTCCTCCGCGGCAACCGCCACTACCGCGGCTCAAACTTGAACTCAATTACTCCGGAACTCTCGCTTGTCGAAGGCTCGAAGCGCCACTTTCTCGCGGCATCGAGGGCAGAGCTGGCCAACACGGGGTGGCCGCCCACTACCCGGGCTTCCTTCACGGTGCCGTTGGGGGCTACGGTGACTTCGATCTTCACCGTTCCGGTAATATTCATCTTGCGGGCCAAGTCCGGATACGGAGGTTGCACCTTGCTTTTCGCCCGCCGGTTGATTTCCTCGCTCTGCGAAGTTTGCCCCACAGCATTGCGGGGACCTAACACCGTTGAAGTTATGACGATCGCCAGCAATACAGCTGCGATTCGCTGAGACACAGATCCTCCTGGACGCCAAGAACTGGTCACAGCAGAGCGTGCAATGCCTAGGCCAACAGAACCCTCCGGCAAAAACCAAAGTAATTACAGTTAAGTTATTGAAAAAAAGCGTGTTATGTCGTGCACCACCGCTGCTGAATGGCTCAATTTGCGATTAGCGTTGTCTCACCCGGCAAAAACGAAGTAGTGTTTCTCAGGGTGAGACGGATTCTCATCTCGAGTCGCGGGATTTCACACAAAGGCACCCCATAGCCCATTTTCCTTGACTCAAAATGAGATGGAATTTAGTTTCCCAATAGATTCAAGCACTTGTGAATCGCGAAAACTACTCCAGCAGCATCGGTGACGATGTTGGCAGTCCGCTGATCCCCCCCGGATCCCGTGCACTTTCTGGCTCCGAGGAGGGCTTTCAGAAACTGCTGCTCCGTATTGCCGCCAAGTCGGGCGAGAGGCCGGATCCCGACACCCTGATCAAACTCTTTTGCCGTGCGACCCGTGAATTTTTCGAAGTCTCCGGCGTCTACTTCTGGCGCTGCCAGGCCGGTGACGAACTCGTCGGGGAACAGGCCGATGGGAAGATGGCGGAGCGTTTTGTGGGGCTTCGGGTCCATCCGATTGAAAGTACGGTTACCGCTGAAGCTGTGCGCCAGCGTCGCGCGGTCTTCGCAAACCAGGTGAGATCCACGGGTTTTCCGGATGCCGAGGAGTTCCACGCGAGATCGCTGCTGGCCGCTCCCTTATTGGTATTCAATGAAGTCATTGGTGCGGTGACGTTCCTGCACGACTCGAGCGACGACTTCTTTAATGAGGATTTCGCGGCCAAAGCGATGATCCTCGCGGGGCAGCTGGGCACGCTGCTGGAAGCGGCTCGTCTCGGGCAGGTATCGCGGGAAGAGCACCGGCGGGCGGAGATTCTGGCCGATGTTGCCCATGCGCTGCACGGAAGCCCGGACGTTGGTGCGGTGATTGAAGGCCTGGCTGACCGTCTGCGGCTGCTCTTGCGGACTCGCCTGGTGTGTGTGCTCTTGCGGCGGGAAGGGCCCTTCGAGCTGAAGGCGGTGTCGGCGGAAACGCCGCAACTGGCGACGACGGCGCGGGCCCGGCACGACCGCCAGACACTGCGCTTTGCCGCCGATCTGGCCCAGAGGGCTGTGGCTGCGGGAGAGCCCCTGACACTGTCGATCGGCGCTGACGTGCATTCCCTGGGCAACCTGATTTCTCCCGGAATGCTGCTGGCCGCTCCTTTCCGCACGAACCGAACCCAGGGCGCGATCCTTATCTATCCGCGGCCAGACGGGATCTTCACTGCCGAGGAACGCGCGCTGGTGGCCGCGATCGCGGGGTTTGGAGCGGTGGCAGTGGCGCATGCAGAACTGCACGCAACGGCGCATTCGCAGGCGCAGGAACTGCATCAATTGCTTGAGATTTCTCTGGAACTCAGCACCAGCAGCGATCTGGACCGGTTTCTGCAGGCGTTCGTGTCGCGAGCCGCCGGTTTTCTGGGATTCGGGCGCTGTTTCATCGCTTTGCTGGAGAATGACGAGTTCCAGATTCGCTACCGTCTGGACCGAGGAGAACTTCATCGGCAGGATACGCTGTTTCCCGAAGGCGCAGCCACCAAGGTGCTGCGGTCCAAAGAAATCTTCTGGACCGATGATGCCAGCCGGGTTCCGGGTGTCAACGCCGAGGCCGTCGCGAAGTATCAGGTGCGTCAGATACTGGCGGTGCCGCTGTTGGGGGCGAGCGGCAGATTGCTGGGAATGTTCGGCGTGCTCGATCGGGCGGACGGAATGGGGATTTCGCAGGAAGATATTCGCCGGGCGCGGGCTCTGGCCAATCAGGCGTCAGTCATGCTCGAAATGGCGAGCAATCTGCATTCCTCCGAGCAGCATCGCCGACGTGCCGAAGCGCTGATCGAGTTGGCCCGTGACATCGAGGGCACGCTCCGTCTGCCCGAGTTTGCCTCAAGATTTGCCCGCCGGACGGCCGAGCTGACGGGTTCGCAGGCGGGATTGCTCGCTCTGCAGCAGGAAGGACGGTGGCAGGTTGTAGCGCTGTACCAGCGCCAGCCTGCTTTACTCACCGCGAGTTTGGAGAGCGATGCCTCCGCGGACTTGGCATTGGCGGAACCCGGTTCGTTGAAACCGGAGCAGAGTCTGTCCAGGCGTGACGGGCCAGCATCCTTGGGGCCTCTCGACCGGGATAGCGAACGCCTTTTGAGCGCGGCGCTGGCAGACTTCGTGGGGCGTCACCCGGAGCAGGTGAGTACCGGCACCGCGCCTGAGATTCTGGGTCCCGGACCCGCCGCCAAATTGCTCTGGGCCGACTGCACACTGGTTCGGTTGCCAGGGGCCAGCGGGGAACTGGCGGGAATTCTGTGTCTGGCCGGTCGTTCAACTCCTCTCAGTTCCGAGGATCGTCTCTTTCTCGAAACTGTGGCGGGGCATGCGGCGATGGCCCTCGAAAACGCCCGGTTGTTTACCAAGATTGAGCAATCGAACCGGCACTGGGTGGAGATCTTCGATGCCATCTCGGACCTTATCGTGGTCCACGACCAGTCCGACAAAGTGCTGCGGGTGAATCGCTCCCTGGCGAGAACGATCGGCGTCTCTCCCTCCGAACTGGTGGGGGTGAACATCCGTGCGCTGATGGCGCTGACCAGCGATTCGGCAGCGTATTCCTGCCCTTTCTGCCGCTCAATGGGGGAGGAGAATGGCGAATTCGCCCACCCGGTTTTCGATCGCACCTACCTCGTTTCCACATCGCGAGTGCACGGCGCCACCGGCGAGGGCCTGCAGACCATCCATGTACTGAAAGACATCTCGGACCGCAGCGAGGCGGAGCGGCGCTATCGCGAACTCTTCGACAATATCCAAGAGGGCCTGTTCTTCAGCACGCCCGGCGGACGCTTTGTAGAGGTCAACGATGCCATGGTGCGCATGCTCGGCTACAGCAGCCGCGAGGAACTGCTGCAGATCGACATTCCCACGCAGCTTTACCTCACACCGGAGCAACGCCTGCGCCACTCGCGCGTCATGGAGGAGCAGGGGAGCCTGCGTAACTTCGAGGCCACGCTCAAGCGCAAGGACGGCTCTCCGATCCACGTGCTGATCAATGCGTTTGGCCTATACGACAACATGGGCCGGCTGATGCAGGTTCGCGGACTGATGCTCGACGTCACCGGCCTGCGCACCTATCAGTCGGAACTGTATCGGGAGCGGGACTTCTCCGGAAAGATCCTCAACAACACGCAGAGCCTGATTCTCGTAGCGGATACGGCGGGATTGATCAGCTACGCCAATCGGCGCTGGTACGATGCCGGCTTTGAGCAGCACGAATTGATCGGACGTCCGCTGGTGGAACTGGCGGCGCCCAAGTGCGCGCCGGAGCTTGCCGATGCCTTGCAGAATACGTTGAACAGCCAGCAGGTGAACAATCTAGAACTGGAAATCGTGCGGCGGAACGGCGCGCTGGGGAAATTCTCGGCAAATCTCAGTCCGATGCGCGATGAGCAGGGAGTCGTGACCAGCATCGTGCTGGTGCTGACTGACATCACCGATTCGGCCGTCTTGCGCGACAAGTTGGTGCATGCGGAAAAGATGGCGGCGGTCGGCCAGTTGGTCTCGGGCGTGGCTCACGAGGTCAACAATCCGCTCACGGCGATTCTCGGTTTTGCCGATCTTTTGATGGAGAATCCGGAACTGCCCGACGGCGCCCGCAAGGACCTGCGGGTGATTCTGCAGGAAGCGCAGCGGACCAAGCAGATCGTGCAGAACCTGCTCAGCTTCGCCCGCCAGATGCCGCCCCAGCGGAATCCGCTACAACTCAACCCGATCTTGCGGCGGACTATCCAGCTGCGCTCGTATGACTTCAATAGCCATGGCGTGGATGTCATCGAGCACCTCGATGAGGGACTCCCCGAAGTCATCGGCGACGCACATCAGCTGCAGCAGGTTTTCCTGAACATCCTGAACAATGCCTACGATGCGGTGCGGGAGGTCGGCCGCCCGGCGCGCATCGAGATCATGTCAACCAAGTCGGGGGATGCCGTCGAGGTTTCGTTCGCCGATAACGGCAATGGCATCACCCATCCGGACAAGATTTTCGATCCCTTCTTCACAACCAAGGAAGTGGGAAAGGGCACTGGGCTGGGGCTGAGTATTTGTTATGGGATCGTGAAGGAGCACGGGGGCGAGATTCTCTGTCACAACAATATTGGAGGCAAGGGAGCGACGTTCATCGTCCGCTTGCCTGCAACACCGCACGCCGCGTCTCGCGGCGTCGCCGCAGGAGTGACACAACCATGAGCCTGCCCGCCTTGAAACCGCAGCCTCTGCCGGTCTTGCTGGTAGAGGACGAACCCGCCGTCATGGCATATGTGCAAGCCGCCCTGGAGCGCAGCGGTTATCCGGTGATCTGTTGCGATTCCGGAGTTGAGGCGCTTCGGCTGCTGGAAACCGGTTCATTCCTGGGCATCGTCTCCGACATGCGCACACCGGGAGGGGTCGATGGCGGCCAGGTGCACGCCTGGGTCGCCAAGCATCGTCCGGACTTGGCCCATCGCGTCATTTTCATCACGGGCGATATCGCCAACGAAGAAACCGTGGCCACTCTGCGGCAGACTGGGGCTCCCTGCGTGGAGAAGCCCTTCCGGGTGCAGCAATTTATCGAAGTGGTGACAAGGACGTTCGGGAAGGGCCAGCAGTGAATAACGCCGGTAGAGAAGACCTCCGCATCCGCCTGCTGGTCGTCGACGACGAGCAGACCATCCGCAAACTGTGCTCGACCGTGGGCGAGGCGCTCGGCTTCGTGTGCCTGGAAGCCGAGAGCGGCGAATCGGCCCTGGCCCTGCTCGAAGAGCAGTCGGTCCACATGATCTTAACCGACCTGGTGATGCCGCACATGTCGGGCCTCGAATTCCTCGAGCGGGTAAAGAAACTTCTGCCGCGCACCGAAGTGGCTCTCATGACTGGGCATGGATCGATTGAAACCGCAGTCCAAGCCATGAAGTTAGGCGCCTACGACTACATCACCAAGCCATTTTCACCACTGGAAGAATTGCGGCTGTTTCTGCGGCGCATGGCCGAGAAAGTCCGTCTGGTCGAGGAGAACGAGTTCCTGCGCCAGCGCACGGATTCTGAAACCGCGGTACACGGAATCGTGGGCTCCTCGACCCGCATTCAAGAAGTGCTGCGCATGGTGGCGCGGCTAAAAGACACGCGCACGCCGGTCCTGATCTACGGCGAAAGCGGCACTGGAAAGGAACTGGTCGCGCGCGCCATGCACTTCCGCGGAGCCTTTGCCGGACGTCCGTTCGTAGCGGTCGATTGCGGTTCGCTGGTTCCGACGTTGATCGAAAGCGAGCTTTTCGGCTATGAAAAAGGCGCTTTCACCGGCGCATTGAAATCGAAGCAGGGCCTGTTTCAGGCGGCCGACGGCGGCACGATCTTTCTTGACGAGGTGGGCGAGTTGCCACTCGAACTCCAGGCCAAGCTGCTCCGCGTACTGCAAGAAAAGGAAGTGCGCCCGGTGGGGAGCAATCAGCGGGTGAAGGTGGACGTGCGCGTGATTGCGGCGACCAATCGCGATCTGGAAGCGGCCTACAAGAACGGAACCTTCCGCAAGGATCTCTACTTCCGCCTGAATGTCGTTACCCTGTTCGTTCCCGCTCTGCGTGAGCGCCGCAGCGATATCCCGCTACTCGTGCACTGGTTTCTGGAACGCTACGCCCCGGACTCGGAACTTCACGTGTCCAGTGCCGCCATGAAGGCGCTGATGCACTACGAGTGGCCGGGCAACGTCCGCGAACTGGAAAACTGCGTGGAACGTGCCGTGGCGTTGGGGAATGGCCAAGTGATCGAGACCGGGGACCTTCCGCCGTCGATCGCGTCGGGAGCCAGTGTACCCTCGTTGCCTCCTGTCCATGTGACCACCAATACCGCGGTGTTGGACCCCGACCTGATCGCAGAACCGGTGCACTCGGACATGCCACGTGGGCCTGTGTCCACGACGGACCTGGAGGACATCGAGCGGGCGACCATCCAGCGCGTATTCGAGCAGGTCAAAGGCGACAAGGCGCTCGCCGGACGCATGCTCGGCATCAGCCGGGCGACGCTCTATCGCAAGCTGAAGCGCTACAACATTGGGATGGGGGCGGTGCGAGAACCTAGCCACACGCTGCAGTAAAGAGGGGAATCGCTCAGCGGCTCACGGCGGCGCGATGGGACCAACGCAACGCTGTGGAGTGCAGGATGACAATGAACACCGGGCGCAGAGCCGTTCCGACAAACAGATACATTGATCGAGGAGCGCTACTTGCTGGTTTCGCTCGCAACGTCATCAGTGTGTGCCCGAAATGTGCTGGTCCTGTGGTCGTCGAAGGCGAGTCAAAATATGCGTTGCCGTATCAGCCGAAGAACATTCGCCTCACTTGCAGGGATTGCTCATTTCAGCGGAAACCTCGCGACTTGGCTTGGCTCGGCCCTGTCGTAGGGCAAGCCAGAGCGCGCTGCCAACACTGCGGTTACAAGTGGCTTCGAAAGGAACTGCGGGGGAATGCTAAGGCGAGTGCCTCCCTGCCTTGCCGCGTTGAAGTTCGATGCCCTTCATGCCAGCTTGCATCGAGCTTGGACGTTGAGTGGTGCCCGATGAGGTTCGGAGGAGTGCCAATCGACCCCATTGTCGGCTTGCCATTGTGGCTACAGACACCATGCTGTGGCGAGATTCTTTGGGCGTACAACGCGCGACATTTGGGCAGACTGCGAGACTACATCTCAGCCTCCCTGCGCGAGCGCACCATCGGAACTCATGCATCAGTTTTTCAGCGGCTGCCGCGATGGATGACTGCCGCAAAGAACCGTGACAGAGTTCTCCAGTGCATTGAGCGCCTCCAGTTGAGACTGGAAGATTCCAATTCATGAACGAGAAACCTCCCGATTTTCACTCAAACCCGCCCGCGAATTCAGATGACCTCGCAGGCTGAATCGGGATCGAGAAGGTCGCGAATCTTCTCACCGATTTCCTTAGGCAGCCGCGCAACGACCTCTTTTCCCTGGTCTTGAATGCTCATAAAGATCGGCGCGGCCTTGCCGGGTATTCGTTCTGCGAGTTCCCAATACAGATGGCATTCCCGACCCTTCTCGTCTATGCCATACCAGATAGAATCCTTCGTGCTCATCTGCTCATCTCCGCCGACAGCGTATCAGATCACCAACGGCTGTCGTTTACGTCGCCATTTTACTTAAGCCCCTCGACAGGGGTTTGACCCCAACCCCGTTTTCCATTGCCAGCGCGCCTCCACCGCCAGCCTCCGTGCTAACATGCACTTATCAGCTCGCCTGCCGGCTTGAGCCATGGGGGTCACGATGAGTCCAACCACACGCCGTACTTTCCTCAAAACAGGTCTGGCCGCTGGGGCCATGGCGACCACGGGGATTCTTCCGTTGCTGGCCGCCAAGCGCACCGCGACCGATACCGTGGTGCTTGGCCGCTCAAAAGTGGAAGTGACACGCCTCGCCTTCGGAACCGGGACGAACAGCGGCGCAATACAGGCCGCGCTGGGCCAGCAGGAGTTCACCCGACTGATCCGCTACGCCTACGATCACGGCATCCGCTTCTTCGAGACGGCTGAGGCCTACGAGACGCCGGGGATGCTGGGAGAGGCGCTGAAGGGCTTGCCGCGCGACAGCTATCAGGTGATGAGCAAGGTGACTACCTTCCATCAGGGGATTGATCCACAGGCCAAGTTCGATGAGCTACGGCGCACTTCGCAGACGGAGTACTTTGACATCATGCTGCTGCATTGGCAGCACTCGGCTGACTGGCCAGAGACTACGAAACGCTGGCAGGACGGGATTCTTGAGGCGCAGCAGAGAAAGATCATCCGGACGCATGGCGCCTCAGTGCACGGGCTGCCGGCTCTGCGGCAGATGCCGGGCACGAACTGGCTCGACGTGGGGCTGATCCGCATCAACCACAACGGCGCGCGCATGGACGGCCCGAGCTATGAGGACAGCAACCATCCCGACAACGTGAGTGAAGTCGTTAATCACATTCACACGTTGAAAACGGAAGGCCTGGGCGTGATCGGCATGAAGCTCTGCGGTGGGGGGCAGTTCGACCATAGCCATGACGATCGCCTAAAGGCCATGAAGTTCGCCTTTCAGAACGCCGGAGTCGATTGCGCCACCGTTGGCTTCAAGAATACACAGGAGATTGACGAGGCTATCGGCAACCTCAACCTGGCGCTTGCCTGACCCGGGCAGGGCTGGTGCAACCGCAGTTGCCGCAGCTAATTGAGCCGTTGAGAGAACACCCACTCGGCTAACGCGGGTTCGGTGTAGGTCCACTCCCAGACGTTGTGGTCGACGCCCGCGAACTCCGTGGAGAGCGGATGGCCACCAGCTTTTTGCCTGGCGGCGATGCGTTCGCGCGAGAGGGAGACGGGGACCGTCTGGTCGGAGTCTCCGTGGAAGTTCCACAGGGGCGTGGCGAGCGAGGCGGTTCCATCATCTTTCGAGGTGGCTCCGCAGCAGGGGACGGCCGCAGCGAAGAATCCGGGACGGCTGGCGATCATGTTCCAGGTGCCGGCTCCGCCTATGGACTGGCCGGTCACATAAATACGGCGGTCGTCGATCGGGAACTCGCGGCGGACGGAGTCGATCACTTCCAGCGCCAGGGAAACGCCTTGTCCCGGCCCAGGGACGATTTCGTACTCATTCTTCTTCAGTTTTTCCGGATCGTAGCGGACCCATCCACGGTTCGACTGCGGCACCAGGACGTAGCACGGAAACTTCTGCTGGTTCTCGGGAAGAAGCCAGACGCGCGTACCGAAAATGTTCCCTAGGCCGAGCTGCCGCTCGTTGTCGTCCCCCTGGCCGCCGCTGCCGTGCAGATAGACGACCAGCGGTAGCTTGCCTTTTGCCCCCGGACGGAAGAGGCGATACGGCATCGTCCAGTCGCCTTTATGGGTGCGGGCTTCGTATTTCGTTTCGAGCCCGGCGGACTTCCTTTTGAAGTCTTCAATCAGGGTCAGTCGCTCGGCAGAAATCGGGGAGCCCGGTGCGAGTGGGGGAGTGCGTTCAGGGGAAGTCAGAGCCAGGCTGAGCCGAGAGTGCATCGCGATGCAGGCTCCTAGCGAAGCGAAGGGAATGATTCGTGTGGCGTCCCGACGGGTCATCGGGCGAGTGATTGTGATCTTCATTTAGGACTCCATTGTCTTGGGCGAGTAGACGAGCTACTCGAGGAATCGATAGCAGCTACCTGAGGAAGCCGTGAGCCCATTGAAGGGCAACACTCAGGCGCTCACAGTAGGTGAGCAGTGTTTGAGACCGGCGGAGGGACCACGAAGTGAGACGGACATCTCAGGTTGAGACAGGTCCAGATGAGGATCTGACTGCGAAGTCGAGTGTTGGCGTTCTAACCTTCTGAAAACTCGTTCCCCTCAGTGCTAGCACCTTCGTTCGCAGGGATGGTGCCCACCTTGCTCGAATTCCTAACGAACCGCGGATTCCGGCTCCCCGCAGCTCTTCCAAACCAGGAAGAGGGGGAGCCCGACCGCATTTCAGCGGTAGACGTTAAGAAGTTTTAAGGCAAAGGGGGGTCTTGCGTTGGCGCACCAAGCCACAGCGACCGCACGGAGCGCTCAGGACGGCGTCAGCAGCGTGGCCGGACTGGCGCGGTTCTTTCCCGACGCCACCCCCACGCGCGTGCCGGTGCAGTTGGCGCGTGTGATCGAGGGGCAGGTGGAGGAGCGCAGCGAAAGCACGGTGATCGAGTTTGGGACTGTGCGCGAGGTCCTGTTTGCCTGCAACACCCCGCTGGAATTTGCCGATGACCTCAAGCTGCGCAATGCCGACGGATCGTTCGACGTGGAAGCCCGCGTCGTTGCCGTGCAATATCACCCCGGAAAGATTCTCGTGGCCGCCCGCTTCAAGCGGGATGTGCCCAACTGGATCGTGAAATCATGAACCCTTCCACCCCTGTACAAGATCTGGCCACCCAGTGGAGTTACGCACGCAAACTCTATCCCATCTACTACGAACTGGCGCGGGAGTTTGCCATCGACGTAAAGCCCTGCGGAGAGCTGGAGGTGGGCGTCGAGACGCCCGGCAAGGAAACCGTAGAGCAGGCCAATCACTGGCTCGAGCACATGGATACCGCCATTCAGGTGCACCAACTGCGGCAGTTCCTGCAAACCAGTTCGCTGGTCAGCCAGGAAGGGCTGGTGACCTTGCTGCAGCACTTCCTGGCCAAGTCGGCCAAGGATGAGGCCATCCGCGACAAGATCGATTTCCTGCTGGTGCAGTACTTCAGCCAAATTGCTCCCGCCGGTCTCAACGACACAGAGGTCGATTTGCCGTACGTGGCCAATGCGATGGAGCCCGTGCTGGGACACGTGGAGTTGAAGCCCCCGGTGTGGCTGAACGCGCTCGACCGTGTGCTGGAATCGGCGCGCAAGTGCCGATCGCTGGACGAGTTGCTGCATGGAGGAGTGCTGGAGCAGGGAAGAAAAGCGAAAGGCCTGGCGGGGGATCTGTTCTATCTCCCGGTGGCGCTGGCGGCTTTTACCCGCTTCGGATACCTGATGCGGCGGGCGTTCTTTCGTCTCATGTTGGGCGATCTCAATCTGATTCTCGACGGCCTGACGGAGCTCGAAGACAAAGGTGTCGAAACGCTCGACTGCCGTCGCGCCCAGTTTTCGGCGCAAGAGCCCATCATCCGGTTACGCATGATTTGCCAGTCATGGAAGGTGATGTTTCAGGCGGAGTATTCCTCCGGATCGCCGTTGCGGATGCTGGTGGATCTGCGCGCTTCGGTCGAGCATGCGCTCGGGCGGGGCAAGCCGGCGGAGCCGGCGGCTCCAGAAAAGCCGGTTGCCGCAAAACCTGCGGCGGCGCAGAAACCGGCGACGGCTCCAGCCGGAAAGCTGGCGGCCCCAGCGGCCAAAGCGGCGGCCGCGGGAACGATCGCCAAGCCCACTGTCAAGCCCGGCGCAGCCAGGCCTGGCGCTGCAGTTGCGCCCAGAGCACAGGCACCCGAGTTTGACGTGTCCGGTTCGCCTGGATGGGATCCGAATTCCGGCTCTCATGCAGGGAAGAAATAGAGTCGGCAGCGGTGGACGCTGCCCAACAACCAAGGGTCAGAAAGAAAAGGGAACTTGCCAGTGGATACGCCGACCGTCCTCATTATCTCCGACGAAGCCGACTTCTCTCGGCGCATTACGGCCCGCTGGCAGATGGAGCGGAACGTCCCGACTTTCACACTGCTGAGCGGCGAGTTGTGGCCGCGGTTTGCGGTGGATGTATTCGATGTCGCGATTGTCGGGCAGTTGCGGCGGGACCTGCTGTCGGTAGTGCTGGAGCCGCTGCATTCCACGGGGCAGCCGATTTTCTGCGTCGGGCAGGATGCAACCACAGCACAGTTGGTGCGGGATCGCTGGCCGCGAGTGAGCATTCTGCGGCCGAGCGAACACTGGCTGGAAACGCTGGTGCTGGCCGCGGCGGAGGCGGTGCATCGCTCAAGAGCGGAATCACGGGCGCGAGCTGCGGACCTGGCGTGCTCAAAGCTCGAGCGCCAGGCCACCCTCGGACGGTACATGCTCGAAATGCGTCACAGCCTGAACAACGCGCTCACATCGGTGTTAGGGAACTCTGATCTGCTGTTGCTCGAGCCGGGAAGCTTCTCCGCCCAGACGCGAGCCCAGATCGAGACCATCCGCAACATGACGTTGAGGATTCACGAGATCATGCAGCGTTTCTCGTCGCTCGAGAAGGAAATGAACGTGGTTGCGCAGCAAGCGGTGCAGGATTCGTACAAGTCGTACGGAGCTACGGCGAGCGGGAATTAAATGAACCGTAAGAAGCAGGAGTCAGAATTGAGGGCCTCTCCTCCCCTGAACGACGGCTCGATCAGCCGTGGCTCTGAGGAAAGGAATTATGCATAGACTGATCGCGGGCGTCACCATCCTCGAACACGAACTCTCGGAACTGCGCCTGCTCATCGAGCGGCAGACGGGGATTCTCTTGGACTGCCCCAACAGCGCCCTGGCGGCGCACGTGGCGGAGTATCTGGAGTCTCACGAAATCGACTCGCCCGCGGCGGTGCTGGAACGCTTTCGCGCCGCCGATCTTGATCCCGCGGAAATAGCGGCTTTTCTCGATGGCGTGCTCAACGTGAAAACCGGTTTCTTTCGACATCCTGGGGCGATGAATGCCCTGGCGCATCACGTGATGCCGCAGGTCTATGCGCGCAAGGCTGACGACGGAGCTTGCACCTTGCGTGTATGGAGCGCTGGTTGCGCGACCGGCGAAGAGGCATATTCCATCGCCATGGCCGTGTGCGAGGCCATGCCCAATGCCGGCGGAACTGCAAACGGAGCAGCACCGAGTAACGGAACGAAGGACGGGAAAGGCGCGAGCCGGAACGGGATTGTGGAGAACCCCGCTGTCCTGGCCAACTCCACGAAGGAATGGTCGGTGCATATCGTTGGGAGCGACCTGCTGCCGTCTTCAATCCGGTCCGCGGAACGTGGGCTCTATCCGCAATCCGCGCTGCAGGGGTTACCACCCGCGATGATCCGCGCATGCTTCTCGAAGATCGGATGCAATGGAGCGTCGAATGGCTCGGATGGGCCGCAGACTCCGGTCTCAACAAACGGCAGTTCGAACGGATGCAGCACGCACCTGCTGGTGAAGCCCCGCATCCGCAGCCTGGTGACGTTCAATACGATGAACCTGACCCGACCGGTTTATATCGGGCGCTTCGACTGCATCTTCTGCATGGATGTGTTGCCGCTGCTGTCGCGCGCCCAACGCTCAGCCCTGATCGAGCGCTTGCACCTCTATCTGGAGCCCGGCGGATATCTCTTCCTCAGCCAGACCGAGAAGCTCTGCGCCCCCAACCTGAACTTCCGCCAGGAAACCTACGACGGCTACACCATGCACCGCAAGCCTATGGCCGCCAGCGCGGCGTACGGACGGTAAAGCCAAGTAGAAGTTGAATTTGGGATCTCTCTAGAGTAGACTAAATCAAGTTAGTCTAGTCTATGAAGACCATAAACATCCACGAAGCCAAAACCCAACTCTCCAAACTGGTGGACGAAGCCTCCAAGGGGGAGCCTTTTGTGATTGCGAAGGCCGGCAAGCCCATGGTGAAGGTCACCGCTCTCGGCGCTCCCTTAGGTGCTGAAATCAAGCGACTCGACTTTATGAAAGGGCAGATTTCTGTGCCGGACGACTTCGACCGCATGGGTGAAGCAGAGATCGAGCGCATCTTTTCGGGCGAGAAATGAAGCTACTGCTCGATACGCACTTGCTGCTGTGGGCTGCAGGCCGGTCGGATCAGCTCTCGGCGGCTGCTCTGAAGTTTATCGACAACCCGGCGAACGAGCTTCTGTTCAGTGCTGCCAGCATATGGGAAGTGGCGATCAAGCGAGGGCTGGGCCGGAACGACTTCCAAGCTGACCCGCGGCTATTGCGACGCGGCTTGCTCGACAACGGATACAACGAACTGCCGATTCTCAGTGATCACGTAGTCGCCGTTGACAGTCTTCCGCTGATCCACAAGGACCCTTTCGACCGCCTGCTCGTGGCCCAGGCCATGGTGGAAGGGATCACATTGCTCACGGCGGACTCAGTTGTGGGGCAGTATCCCGGGCCGGTTCGGATGGTGTGAGCGAATCCCAAGTGCGCATTGTTGTCCAAAATAGACATTTTGTCTATAATGGACACATGAGATCGGTATCTGCCACTGAGGCGAAGCAGCGCTTTGCCGCCATTATCGATGCGGCTCAGAGGGAGCCGGTTCGCATCCGTCGCCAAAACCGCGACGTCGCCGTCATCCTGTCGGCGGAAGAATATGACCGGATCCGCGGCGCGAATATCGACGAACTCGATCGCCTATGCGAGCGCGTCAGCAAGCAGGCGGCCGAGCGCGGCTTGACTGACGAAATTCTCGCCGATCTTCTCAAAGACTGATGCCCTCGCCTGAGCGCGTCGTAGTCGACACCAACGTCTTCGTCAGCAGGCTGCTGCGCTTTGACTCGGTCCCCGGCCGAGCCGTTGAAAAGGCGATCCACAACGCGGTTCTTCTCGTGTCGCAGGCGACGATGATCGAACTGGCCGACGTTCTGTCGCAATCTAAGTTCGATCGCTACGTCACCATCGAACAGCGGTCGCAATTCATCCGGCTCATCGCACACGTTGCGGAGTTTGTTCCCATCGTTCATCCCATCCGCGAATGCCGCGACCCGAAGGATGACAAGTTCTTGGAAGTCGCACTAAGCGGCAGAGCGGACGTGATTGTCACAGGCGATACGGATTTGCTGGAGATGAGTCCGTGGCGGGGGATTGCGATTTTGTCGCCAACGAGTTTCCTGCAGAGAGATAATTGAGTACCGGCTATGCTTGCGCCAAATATTGACGGCATCACGCCCGATCACATCGCCTCACTCGTAGCGGAGAAAGTGGCCGAGCGCAGGACCCTCGAATACAAAGAGAAGCTACCCGGAGGAACGGACGACGAGAGAAAGGAGTTTCTCTCCGATGTGTGTTCCTTCGCGAACCTCAATGGAGGAGACATCCTCTACGGAGTCCGCGACGAAAGAGGCGCCGACGGAAGGGCGACCGGAGTGCCTGAATCAATCGTCGGTCTTGCCTCTGCAAATCCCTCATCGGAGCGAGACCGACTGGAGTCGATGGTGCGCGATGGAATCAAACCGCGAATCCCGATCGTGCAGACGAAGGACTTTCAAGTTCCGGGGAGGGGGTCCGTCCTGCTGCTCAGAATCGGTAGAAGTTGGATCAGGCCTCACATGGTGACATTCAAAGGCACAAGCCGATTCTACTCACGCCACAGCACCGGGAAATTTCAACTTGACGTGCAGGAAATTGGTCGAGCTTTCGCTGAGCAAAGATCGCTGGGAGAGCAGCTACGCAGCTGGCGCAACGAACGAGTAGCTCGGCTTCTTGCGGATGAAGTTCCTGTCCGGCTAGACGGTCCCAGTAAGCTGCTAGTTCATTTCGTTCCGGCGTCCGCTCTAGCAGGGCAGAACGTCGCGAGTTCCTGGCGTGTCCAAGACAAAGCCGCGTACCTAGTGAAGCCGAGCAGCCTATCAACAAGCGTTACGTGGAGATACAACGCGGATGGGTTTCTCGTCTACAGCCGAAAAGGCATAGAGGAGTGCGCATCATACGTTCAAGTGTTCCGCAATGGGTGCTTGGAATACGGCGACGGCTACATCCTGAATGTCGGCAAGGACAGAGGTCGACCAGGCACTATACCCAGTAAGGCGTTTGAAGAGAAGTTGGTCAACGTGTTCGGCAACGCTGTGGTATTGCTAAATCAATTCGGAGTAGAAGATCCCGTTTACCTATCGTGCGTGCTGATCGGAGTCAGGGATTCAGGGCTTTCTCGTGACGGAGTGTCCTTCTTCGACGATGATGTACTACACAAGTTTGACCGCGAGGTAATACAGTCACCCGAATTGGAAATTGATCGGGGCGAGCCAGCCCCATATCGAAATTCGTTGCTTCCCATGGTGAACTCGATCTGGCAGGCTAACGGTTACGAAGAAACACCTTGGCTGGCAAACTGGGGTCTTGATCGGTAATCGTCGCCCCCGCGATTACGCGAACAGAAACTCCTTCGTCCTTAATTCTTTGATCGTATCCCGCAGCTTCGCCGCCTTCTCGAATTCGAACCGCTTCGCCGCTTCGCGCATATCTTCTTCCAACTTCGCGATGTACTTATCGACATCTTCCTGCGACTTGAATTCTGGGACGCCCTCGGCCTCCGGTGTGGCGAGATCGGTGTAGTCCGCGGCGACAATCGCCGCCAGCGACATGTCCAGGGGGCGGACGATCGATTCCGGAGTAATGCCGTGCTCTTCGTTATACGCCGACTGAATCGCCCGCCGGCGCGAGGTCTCGTCCATGGCGCGTTTCATCGAGTCGGTCTGCCGGTCGGCATACAGAATCGCGCGACCGTTGAGATGGCGGGCGCAGCGGCCGATCGTCTGGATCAGGGATCCCGCCGAGCGCAAGAATCCTTCTTTGTCTGCATCGAGAATTGCGACGAGAGAAACTTCCGGCAAGTCCAGCCCCTCGCGCAGCAGATTGATGCCGATCAGAACATCGAACTCGCCCTTGCGCAGATCACGCAAGATCTTCACCCGCTCGAGTGTCTCGATCTCTGAGTGCATGTAACGGCACTTCACACCGACCTCGGCGTAGTACTCCGCCAGGTCCTCGGCCATGCGCTTGGTCAGCGTCGTTACCAGCACTCGTTCGCCGAGCTCGACGCGAGCACGAATCTCGTGCAGCAGATCATCAATCTGCCCCTTCACCGGCCGCACCTCAACCGGCGGATCGATCAGCCCTGTCGGCCGAATAATCTGTTCCACCACCACGCCGGCGGATTTCGTCAATTCATACGGCCCCGGCGTTGCCGAGACATACACGAGTTGATTGGTCCGATGCTCAAATTCCTCAAACGTCAGCGGACGATTGTCGAGCGCCGACGGCATGCGGAATCCATATTCGACCAGCACCTCTTTTCTCGAACGGTCCCCCGCATGCATGCCGCGCAGCTGTGGAACAGTCTGGTGCGACTCGTCGATAAACATCAGAAAATCGCGCGGGAAATAGTCGAGCAGCGTCGGCGGAGGCTCGCCCGGCAGTCGTCCAGTGAAATGCCGCGAGTAGTTCTCGATGCCATGGCAATATCCCATGGCCTTGATCATTTCCAGATCAAACATCGTGCGCTGATGAATCCGCTGCGATTCGACGAGGCGTCCCTGTTTCTCGAGCTCGACTTCCCACCAGGCCAGTTCCTTCTTGATCGATTCGACTGCGGATGCCCGCGTCTCGTCCTTCATGACGTAATGCGTCTTGGGATAAATCGGCAGCCGCATGTACTTCTGCTTGACCGTGCCGAACAGCGGATCAATTTGCGAGAGCGCTTCGATCTGATCTCCCCACATTTCGATGCGGTACGCCATGTCGTCGTAGGTGGGGAAGACCTCGATCACGTCGCCGCGCACGCGGAAAGTGCCGCGGCGGAACTCGCCGTTCGTGCGCTCGTAAAGAATGTCGACCAGCTTGCGGGTAATGTCCTCGCGTTTGATCTTCTGGCCCTTTTCGACGAAGAGCATCATCCCGTAGTAGGCCTCCGGCGAGCCCAGTCCGTAGATGCAGCTCACCGACGCGACGATCAGCGCGTCGCGGCGTTCGAACAACGACCGCGTCGCCGAGAGGCGCAGCTTGTCGAGTTCATCGTTGATCGTGGCTTCTTTCTCGATGTAGAGATCGGCGGCCGGAACGTATGCCTCCGGCTGGTAGTAGTCGTAGTACGAGACGAAGTACTCAACTGCATTGTGCGGAAAGAAGCTTTTAAATTCGTGGTAAAGCTGCGCGGCGAGAGTCTTGTTATGGGCCATCACCAGTGTCGGGCGGTTCACAGCCTCGATCACCTTGGCCATGGTGAACGTCTTGCCCGATCCGGTGACGCCCAGGAGCACCTGATGCTGCTCGCGGTCAAACACACCGCGAGTCAGCGCCTGGATTGCGGCGGCCTGGTCGCCTTGCGGCTTGTAGTTGGAAACGAGTTTGAAATCCATGAAGGAACAGCCCCCAGCTATCAGCCCTCAGCTTTCAGTCCCCACCGACATTATCGTGCATTGCGGACAGAATCGGTCCGCGAGTACACCCATGTCGTGACGGCCGACCAAAGCGTCCTGGAGCGCAGTCGAGGGGCGCTATCCGGCCGGGCAAGGCCCGGGCGGGATCCGTCGGAACCTGCCCGGAAGCGAATTCCGCCGACAGAGAATCCCCTTATTATAAATGGCGGAACACGGATCGGTTGACAGCAAAGCTTTCGAGAGGGATAGCACCGCCTGCAAACTCGATCCCTTGCTTGCGGAGCAAGTCAAATCAAGTTATATCGATTAGGACAAAACGGCCTCTGGCGGATAGGCTTGGGATACCCGGCCCCACGAAATCTCGAGAGCAATGGAGATGGAGCGACGATGAAATCGGATTTCCTGCGATTCAACGGAGCGGTAGAGCGCGATCCTGCCATCGATTCATGGATGAAAGACCACAACGGTGAGCTAGGAGACCTCGCACACTGTTGGTTTGAAGTGATGCGGAAATGCGGAGATGAAGTCCGGGAACTTCTGCATGACGGCTGTCCGGTAGCCTGCCTGGGAGATGCTCCGTTCGGCTACGTCAACGTATTCACGTCGCACATGAACGTGGGATTCTTCCACGGAGCGGCGCTGCCGGATCCAGCCCGCCTGTTGCAGGGTACCGGCAGGTTCATGCGCCATGTGAAACTCAGACCGGGCGTCTCCATAGACGAGGCGCCGCTGGCCACTCTCATCGATGCAGCGTACACGCACATAAAGGCGCGGGTGGAACACGGCTAGGTTGAAGAGAGTCCCAAGTCTGGTCGTCGCATAGGGGACGGCAGCGAAACCATGCCCCGAGCCTCCCCAGAGTGCGAGTATCATGGTCGATACTCTAATGTCTCTCCTCCGTACCACCGAGCCCATTCTCGACGCCGAAGAACGCTTCGAAGGTTTCGAGAACCTGATGCCGTTCCGCGTGCAGAACATTCTGCTGGTGTCGAGCCTGTATGACTCGTTCATCCTGCGCGAAGACGGACGGCTGAACGAGTTACTGATCGACGAATCGCTCGAGCTGAACCTGCGGCAGATTCCCGGCATCACCCACGTTTCGAGTTGTGCCGAGGCGCTCGATCTGGCGAAGTCCAATCCGCAGTTCAACCTGATCGTCACGAACCTGACGGTGGGCGACACCAATGCCGCCGATCTGGCGCGCGCGGTGCGACGCGCGGGACTCGACGTCCCCGTAGTGGTGCTGGGATACGATTACCGCGAGATCAAGAAATTCGTCGCGGACAATCCGGTTACCGATATCGACCGCGTCTTCCTCTGGCAGGGAACCGCGCGCATCCTGATCGCGATCGTCAAATACATCGAAGACAAGTACAACGTGCTGCACGACACGCGCGCCATGGGCGTGCCGGTGCTGCTGATGGTGGAAGACAACATCCGGTATTACTCCTCGTTCTTGCCGGTGATTTATACGGAATTGATCAAGCAGTCGCGGCGCGTGATTCAGGAAGGCATCAACGTGGCGCACAAGCTGGTGCGCATGCAGGCGCGGCCCAAGATTCTGCTGGCTTCCAATTTCGAGGACGCCGCCCAGCTGGTGCAGGAATACCGCGAATATATTTTCGGCCTGGTGTCAGACGTCGAGTTTCCCTGGGACAGCAAACTGAGCCCCGAGGCGGGATTTGAGCTGGCCCGCATGGTGAAAGGACTGACGCCGGATGTGCCAGTCGTCCTGCAGACCAGCCGCACGGAGTTTCGTCCGCGGGCGCATGCCGAAGGATACTCGTTCCTGCGCAAGCGTTCACCAACGCTGCTGAAAGATCTGCGGCGCATTTTGACGGACTCGTTCGGGTTCGGAGATTTTGTCTTTCGCATGCCCGATCAGCGCGAGGTGGTGCGTGCAAAAGACCTTAACGAGCTCGAGGAGATGCTGAGGACCGTTCCGGCCGACAGCCTGATGTACCACGCACAGCGCAACCACTTTTCGCACTGGCTGATGGCGCGCACGGAGTTCGCGTTGGCCGCCAAGCTGCGTCCGCGCAAAGTATCGGACTTCAACGGCCCCGAGCACATGCGCCGGGACCTGATCGACCAGATCAATGACTACCGCCGCGAGCAGAACGAAGTCCTGATCGGCGATTTCAAGGCCGACACGTTTAAGCCCGAGCAATCCAGCTTTCTGCGAATCGGCGACGGATCGCTGGGCGGCAAGGCGCGCGGACTGGCGTTCGTACGTCACCTGCTGCGGACCCGCCGCATCGCCAAGCGCTTTCCCGGGATTCGCATCGCCGTCCCGCCGGCGGTGGTAATCGCGACGGATCTGTTCGACCAGTACCTCGCCGAGAATAACCTGAGCGACTTCGCGCTGCACTGCGATGACGATAGCGAGATCCAGCAACGCTTTCTCGATTCGGCGCTGCCGGTTCCGCTGCAGGAGAATTTGCGCGCGTTCCTCGAGGAAGTGCGTTACCCGCTGGCGGTGCGCTCGTCGAGCTTGCTCGAAGATTCGCAGTACCAGCCCTTCACTGGCGTCTATGAGACGTTCATGCTGGGCAATCAGCAGGCGAGCCTGGAAGCGCGTTTCAGCGAATTGTGCGAGGCGATCAAGCTCGTCTATGCGTCCACGTTCAGCCAGCACGCAAAAACGTACGTGCGCGCCACACCGTACCGCCTGGAGGAAGAGAAGATGGCGGTGATTCTGCAGCAGGTGGTGGGCAATCAGTATGGACCGCGTTTCTATCCGGATTTCTCCGGCGTCGTGCGGTCGCACAATTTCTATCCGATCGAGCCGATGACGTTCTCCGACGGCATTGCCGCGGTCGCATTGGGATTGGGGCGCACAGTGGTCGATGGCGGAAAGTGCATGAGTTTCTGCCCGCGCTATCCGCGAAACCTGCTGCAGTTTTCGTCTGTGGAAGACATTCTGGCGAACACGCAAACGGAATTCTGCGCGCTCGAACTCGATGGCGTTCCGCATGGTGGAGGCCCCGGGCATCTGCGCGAAGTCCGCTTCGGGCTGGATCTGGCCGAGGCCGACGGCACGCTGCATGCCGTCGCTTCCACCTATTCGGCGGACAATCACGCCGTATATGACGGCCTCAGCCGTCCGGGCGCGCGGGTCGTGACGTTTGCGCCCATGCTGAAGCACAACATCTTCCCGCTGGCGAGCATCCTGGAAACCTTGGTGCGCGCGGGAGAAGATGCGCTGGGCAATCCGGTGGAGATCGAATTCGCCGTCCGCCTGCCGCGGGCCGAGGGGGAGCTTGCCGAGTTCGGATTCCTGCAGATTCGTCCGTTGACGCTGTCGCGCGACAACCAGGACCTGACCATTGGAGATATCGATCCGGCGCAGCTGATCTGCCAGAGCAGCCGCGTGCTGGGCAATGGACGCATCGAGAACTTGTACGACGCGATCGTCATCGATTCGCAACGCTTTGAACGCAGCCGAAGCCGTGAGGTCGCCGAGGCCGTGGCCCACCTCAATGCCACGCTGTCGGTCGACAACCGTCCGTATCTGCTGATTGGAGTGGGACGTTGGGGATCGACCGATCCCTGGCTGGGCATTCCCGTCGAGTGGGACGAGATCTCAGGCGCGCGCGCGATTGTCGAGGCGGGCTTCCGCGATTTCCGCGTGACGCCCTCGCAAGGCAGCCACTTCTTCCAGAACCTGACGGCGTTTCAGGTCGGGTATTTCACAGTGAATCCGGATGCCGGCGAAGGATCGCTTGACTGGCAGTGGCTCAGCGAGCAGCCCGCGGTCGAAGAGCGGGGATGCGTGCGCCATCTGCAGTTCTCGCAGCCCCTGCGGATCATCATGAACAGCCGCACGAGCCAGGGAGTGATTCTTAAGCCGGAAGGGAATTAGGAGGATTTTGGCAGCGCGTCCTGAACGAAGTGAAAATCCTCTCCAACCGGTGGCAGGCTGCATAGGTCGTTCGGCCCGCCAAGTGCGCGGCCCTCAGGATGACAGGACCCAGGCTGCGAGGGCCCCGCACATCCCGATGTGACTGTAATCACAGCCCATCTGTACCCCCTCCGAACACAATCGAACGGTTGGCATTCATCCGTTTTACGGAGAGCCTGTGTTCAAAATCATCCACGCACAATTTCTTGCGCCGGGGATTAAACGCTTTGTGATTGAGGCGCCCCGCATCGCGCGCAAACAGAAGCCCGGGCAGTTCGTCATCCTGCGGATTTACGAAGAGGGCGAGCGGATTCCGGTGACCATCGAGAACTCCGATCCGGAGAAAGGCACCATCAACATCGTGGTGCAGTCGGCGGGGAAGACGACGAACCTGCTGAACACGCTCGAGACCGGCGACTCGATCCTGGACGTCGTCGGGCCACTGGGCAAGCCTTCCGAGATCCACAATTACGGCACCGCGGTGGTGGTGGGCGGCGGAGTCGGGACGGCGATGGCGTATCCGACGGCGGCGGCGCTGAAGCGGGCAGGGAATCGGGTGATTTCGATTGTGGGCGCGCGCAACAAGGAACTGGTGATCCTTGAGAAGGAAATGCGCGAGGTGAGTGATGCGCTGCTGATCACCACCGACGACGGCAGCTACGCCGACAAGGGATTCGTGACCGACAAGCTGAAGCAATTGATCCAGAACGGCACACGCATCGATCTGGTGGTGGCGGTCGGGCCGATCGTGATGATGAAGGCGGTTTCGGAGCTGACGCGCAAAGAGAACATCCACACGGTCGTTAGTTTGAATCCGATCATGATCGACGGCACCGGAATGTGCGGAGGATGCCGCGTGATGATCGACGGCAAGAGCGAGTTTGCCTGCGTCGATGGGCCCGAGTTCGATGGGCACAGAGTGAACTTCGAAGTACTAGTGCAGCGCAACGCGATGTATCGCGATGCCGAGCAGAAATCGATGGAGGAATTCAAGCGCAGCCGGGAAGAACACGCCTGCATCGCGACATCGGATCAAGGAGAAAAACGATGAGCCCGGCCGCGAAGTCGCAGAATCCTCTATCGCCTAAAGATCGCATGAAGGTTCCCCGGCAGTTGATGCCGGAGCAGCCTGCAGAGGCGCGCGCACATAATTTCGAGGAAGTGAACCTGGGTTACAACCCGGAGTTGGCGCAGCAGGAAGCGCTGCGTTGCCTGGAGTGCGCCAAGCCGACGTGCACCGACAATTGCCCGGTCGGCATTGACGTGAAAGATTTCGTGCAGAAGATCGTGATCGGGGACTTCCTTGGCGCGGCCGCAAAGATTCGCGAAGCCAACGTGTTGCCGGCGATCACCGGACGCGTCTGTCCGCAGGAAGATCAGTGCGAAGGGAAGTGCCTGCTGTCGAAGAAGGTGAAGCCGCTCGGCATCGGATATCTGGAGCGCTTCGTTGCCGACTACGAGCAGCGCATGGGAACGCACATTGTTCCCAAGGCCACGCCGACCGGGAAGAAGGTGGCGATTGTCGGAAGTGGCCCGTCGGGCCTGACGGTTGCGGGCGATCTGATTCAGAAAGGCCACAAGGTCCGCGTGTTCGAGGCCCTGCATGAGATTGGCGGCGTGCTGGTCTACGGCATTCCGGAATTCCGGCTGCCCAAGCAGATTGTGCGCGAGCAGATCGAGTACATGCGGCAGATGGGCGTCGAGTTCGAGACGGACGTGGTCGTCGGCCGCACGGTGACCATCGATGAACTGCTGAATGAAGAAGGCTACGACGCGGTGTACATCGGGACCGGCGCTGGATTGCCGCAGTTCATGAACATTCCCGGCGAGCACCTGAACGGCGTGTACTCGGCGAACGAATTCCTGACGCGCATCAATCTGATGAAGGCGTACAAGTTCCCGGTATTTGACGAGCCGATGCTCGATCTGCACGGCAAAGACGTAGCGGTGATCGGCGGCGGCAATACGGCGTTGGACGCGATTCGCTCGGCGCTGCGGCTGGGAGCGCGGAAAGCGTACGTGATCTATCGGCGGAGTGACGCGGAGATGCCGGCGCGAGCCGAGGAAGTGCATCACGCCCGGCAGGAAGGAATCGATTTCCAGATGCTGACGGCTCCGGTCGAGTTCCTCTCTGACGGCAAAGGATGGCTCACCGGTGCGCGTTGCGTGCGCATGGAGTTGGGTGAGCCGGATGCGTCCGGGCGAAGGCGTCCGGTGCCGAAGGCGGGATCGGAGTTCGAGGTGCCGTTGTCGGTGGCGGTCATCGCCATTGGGACGACGGCGAATCCGATTGTGCAGAGCACTACACCCGGGTTGGACACGAACAAGCGCGGATACATCCAGGCCAGCGAAGAAACGCAGCGCACTACGCGCAAAGGAGTATTCGCCGGCGGGGATATTGTTACGGGCGCGGCCACGGTGATTCTCGCCATGGGCGCCGGGCGACGCGCGGCAAATTCGATTCATGAGTATTTGACGACTGGACAGTGGTGAGGGCGGGCTGGTTTTAGTTGATCGGCGCGTTGGCTGGGAATCTGCATCGAGATGTAATCATAGCTGTCTCTGGCTCTCCTACGTGAAAGGTTACCGTACAGGATCGCTTAGGGTCGTAGGATTTCGGTAGCCCCGTCAGACGCGCATATTTCTTTCCGCCGAATTCCAGTCCCACGGCCCTTCGAAAGCCGTTATGCTGATTCGCGGCAGATAGAAGCGATCGTCGCCACTGAGGAACGTCAAGTCCAACATTTCCTGCGCCGCCATTTCGGCCGGAAGGCAATACTTGCCGTCGTGTTCGGGAAGGGTCTGGTGGTTGGTTTTATCGAGTACGGTAACGAGTGTGGGTGCATCAACGGCGGCTCCATCCTTGATCAGGTGAAGCGAGAAGCAGTGACCCTCCTGTGCCCTAGCACTTACACCCATCAGTGAGAGCGAGAGGAGCAGCAAGCCTGATCGAGGTGTCGATAATCTCCGGTTCGCCATTGTGAGTCCTCGAACAGCTTACTCTAGAAAGCAATCTCGAAAATGATTATCACTTGCGGGCGAGAAATCGCAGGCGCATGTAGTCTGCAGACCAGTTTCCTTTCTCGTCGCAAAGCACCGGCCTTAATGTCTCTGTAGCTTCGTCAAGAAAATCTGCCCGCTGGCCTTCAGGTAGCACAGCACAAAATGGGTTCGCGAAAGTCTCCAGCCAGCCGCGCATGCCTGTGGGCAGCGGAGTGGGACGCGGGATGAGTTGGACATTCTCGGCGACAAATCCCGCGCGCTCCAGACGCGCAGCGTAATCCTCAACGGTCGGAAAGTACCAGGGACAGAAACTGGCGGCGTTCTGGATTCCACGCCTTTCCAGTCCCACGATCAGTGCGACTTGGACCGCGGCCACACATCCGTGGCCTCCCATTTCTCCGACAAATCGCCCAGGGCGGCGTAGAGCGCGATAGGCAGAGGCTATCGCAGCGTCCGGATCATCCTTGATCCAGTGAAGCACGGCGTTCGAGAACACGGCGTCAAACTCCTGGTCGAAGGTTAACGCGGTCGCGTCCATGACGCGGGCGTCGAGGCCGCGCCGTCGCGCCGCCGCAACCATGTCTGTGGAACTGTCCACTCCGACGACTTCGGCCCCGGTCGCGGCCAGTTTTTCAGTGAGCACACCGTCACCGCAACCGAGATCGAGGGTCCGTTCGCCCGCCCGAGGTTGAAGCAAATCGAGCACGGGCTGGCCGAGCGCCGGGACAAAGGCAGCGTTGGTGGCGTAGCGGGAAGGGTCCCAGATTTGCGTGGACATTGAGATATTGTAAGCTCGTCGAAATTCGGATCGCGGAGGGCAGATACAGAAACCGAAGAAGAGCTATGAGCGAGGCGGCATTCGAGACCGTCTATCTACCCGAACGTGATTTCGAAGTACGTGTCCGTCTTTGACCAGATCAGCGGAATTCTTGCCATCCAATATTTGCGGTTGATGGTTTCGCGGGCGTGCTGATGTTCTTCGGACGGCAGGATGCGGACCGTGGCGGTGAACTCTTGTCCAGTGACCTTGCCGCGGATGGTGCAGGGTGCGACCTTGACCTGCGGATTGTTGCGAATTCGCTTGGCCTTGCCGAGATCGTGGCGAGTCATCACGTAGAGCTTGTCTCCGTCTTCGCCGAACCAGACGGGGGTCGGAACGCCCACACCGGTTTTGCGGAAAGTGGTCAGTGAGATGTATTTCTGAGCGTGAATGGTCGGAGGAACTTGGGTTGCCATGATGACATTGTAGGCGTATGAGAACGCAAAATATTGTAGGGGAAGCGTGGAGGCCGAGTACGTTTGATCTGTGGAGACGTCGCGCTGACGTTGCTGGTTCGCAAGTGGCTCTCCCGATTGCTCTTATGGCCTCAACTGTGTTACAAGCCTGAACATGCGTAAATGGATGCGCGAGCGCTTACAGCGCCGCAAGAAAAAAGCCGATGAGCAGGAGAAGCAGCCGGCGCCTCCGCCGCTGCAGCCAGCCTACTTCGATGCAGAGTCGGGGAGTCCGGGACCTGAAGCCAGCCAAGACGAGTCCGCAGAGAGTGTCGCTGGGGAACCGGAAATCGAAGCCCAGCCAGCCGGGGAAGAACCGGCTGCTGAGGCAAGTGAGTCGCCAAAAGGTGCGAGCGCGGCGCGGCAGCGCGGACGCCGTCGCCGCGGGGGACGCGGCCGAGGCGGCCGTGTACGCGAACAGGCGGTTGCTCAGGCGTTCACACCCAAGGGCGTTCCGGGAACTACTCCCGAGGAGCCGGAGCCGGCCGAGCCGGAAGCGGCTGAACCGGAAGCAGTGGCTGTCGAAGCGGGCGAAGGCGAATCCGAACCAACCGCGGCGCCGGAGGCTCCTGTCGTTCCGGCAGTCATTCCGACCGCGCCGGGACGTCCGCCCAAGGGAATTGTTGTGCTGGCCATCGGGCTGCCTGGGTCAGGTAAGAGCACCTGGTTCAAGCGCCACAACGTAACGCCGCTGTCGAGCGACATGGTGCGGGCCCTGCTGTTTGATGACGTGCGCGAGCAGCGATTCCAGGATCTCGTGTTCTCGAACTTGCGCTCGATGCTGAAGGCGCGCCTGATTGCCAAGCGTCCGATGAATTATGTCGATGCGACCAACCTGACGCCGCAGGAGCGGCAGCACTGGATCAAGCTAGCCAAAGACTACAACTACGAGGTGCATGCCGTCTTCTTCGATGTGCCCCTGGATGTCTGCGTTGAGCGGCATCAGCGGCGGGATCGCGTGGTTCCCGAAGACGTGATGCGGCGGATGGCGGCAAAGCTCAAGGCGCCGACGTTCGACGAGGGATTCGCCAAGATCACCGTGGTCCGCGTCAAGAAGAAAGACTTAGCTTCCTGAGTCGGGCTCATCCGGCGGCTTCGGCAAATATCCGTCACCATCCTCGCTCTCAGCGGGAATGGTGTATGCGATCTTTTGCTCATTCATGTTGTGCATGAGTTCTTCGATTTCCTCGGGACGCATCGGCATCCCTCCCAGTGCGCCGAACAAAAGTGGAATGCACACCAGCAGTGTGCGCAATCGTTGTTGAATCGACAAGCAGCCTCCAGCGGCCTACGTGCGTACTGGGCAATGTGTGCCCGACGGGCAGGCCACAGCCCGATTGATCCGAATCAGTTGTCAGGAACAGTTGGATGGGCTAGCGCGCAGACGGAGGTGCGCGGGAGGGGACGGTCGACGAGAACGCAGCTTGCGGAAGCGCAATCTGTGCCAGCGGCGCGACGCGGGCGGCGGCAGTCACAATGCCGAGCAGAAGCAGGAACGGAACGAGGACGGCGTAGAGCGTACCGGGCGAACCAGAAGAGAGCGCGACACAGAGCAGGGCTGCCAGGCAAAGCAGCGCGACGAGTTTGCGGATGAGACTCAAAGCAGAATCCTGTGCAAAGTATGAACCTATCCTTTCAAGAATGGCAATAGTTCCTTGAACGCCGCGGAGGTCGACGACCGCATGAGTTCGTAAATGATCATCTCGGTTGAGGAGATGACCGCGCCGGCGGCGCGCATGCGGTCGAGTCCGATTTTCCAGTTCCATTCGGTGCGAGAACTCACGGCGTCAGAGGCGACGTGCACCAGATATCCGTCGCGCAGCGCGGCTAACGCGGTTTGCGTGACGCAGATGTGACTCTCCATGCCGCAGAGCAGAAGGGTGTTGCGCTCAGCGGGCAGACGCTTGACGACGGCGCAGAAGGCATCGCTGGCGAAGCAGGAGAACAGAGTCTTGTCGACGGATTGGGTGCCGCCGAGCAGGGCAGTGATCTCAGGGATTGTTTCGCCCAGTCCTTTCGCATATTGCGTGCTCACGAGCGCGGGAATCTTCAGGATGCCGGCGGTGCGAATCAGCAACTGCGCGTTACGGACGAGTTGCTCCTTCTGAAAGATGGGCGGCAGCAGCTTCTGCTGGATGTCTATCACCAGCAGGGCGCAATGCTCGGCTTCGAGCGCCCGCAGGGCGACTTCGGGGTGGTTGGAGGCGTTCGGGGCGGTTTCCGTGGTAACGGTCATTGAGTGTCTCGCAGTGTGGTATTGGAGAGATTCTACGCGAAACATTTCTGCCGTTTGCCGGTTCCACTTGAAAAGAGTGAACCGCGAAGATCGCGAAGAAATCCGCAAAGAGCGCTAAGAGAATCCTTTTCGTGAATGATGCGGCATGCTTGGCTGTTGACCGCACTTCGCCAGGGCCATAGAATCTAAAGAGAGCCCGTAGTTTGGGCTCTTTCAATTCAAACTGCCCCCTCGTTCAACGGCAGGACAGCTGACTCTGGATCAGCATATCGGGGTTCGAATCCCTGGGGGGCAGCCAAATCTTTTCAATCACTTACCTGATCGTCCTCGATTGCCGGTTACACGGAAACAGCCGCTCCTGCTGATTCCTTGATTTGAATCTGCATTTTTGGTGGATGCAGGAGTGTGTTGTGAATCAGGCAATGCTCAACCGCGCGTTCGACTCCTGCCCGATGGTCGTCCGTTAACTCGACGGGAGTCTCGATTTCAATGCGGAAGTCATCGAGACGGGCGGGATCTTTGACCTTCTCTGCCGTTACCCGTACCCTTGTCCCCTCTGTCGCCAGCTTGTGTTTGCGCAGGTACTGCGCCGCATAGAATCCCGCGCACGAGCCAAGCGATGCCAGCAGCAATTCCGGAGGCGTCATGCCTTCGTCGTACCCGCCATTCTCCGCTGGCTGATCACTCGCAATCGTATGCTGACGTGACTTGATCTCAAACTGCACTGCGCCCAGATGTTCGACGGTTACTTCCATAGTTATCCCTCGGATTCTCGGTTGGTCAAAGCCTTGT